>Ga0137371_10003695_pt1 | contig 11992 bp, 7 predicted proteins | sample SagtaG_7_FD_104919 | JGI IMG/M metagenome (GOLD analysis project Ga0137371, IMG submission 104919) | Vadose zone soil microbial communities from Sagehorn Ranch, Mendocino, California, USA - Sage1_R_40_16 metaG | ecosystem: Environmental > Terrestrial > Soil > Vadose zone | place: USA: California... | reverse complement strand
CGCCGGCTCCGTTGACGACGACCCAGCCGCCGCTCTCGATCCCGAGAGCCTCGTCGAGTGCCTGAGCCGCAGTGAGCGCCGGAATGGGAAACGCTCCGCCGGCTTCCCATGACGCCTCTGGCGGCCGGGCCGCGACGGTCGCCGCCGGCGCGAGCACCCTCCCCGCCCACGTCCCGTGACGCCGGAGCGGCAGCGGATGTGTCATCACCTCGTCGCCCTCGCGCAGCTCGGCCACGCCGGAGCCGGCCGCTGCGACCGTCCCGGCCGCCTCCGTCCCGAGCGCCATCGGAGCCGGGCCGCCGACCTGCCAGCTGCCGATCCTGACAAGCTCATCCCAGTTGCCGATGCCGGCGGCGGCGACGTCGAGCAGGACCTCGTCTGCGGCAGGCGGCGCGAGCTCGTCCACCTCGAGGATCTCGACGGGCTCGCCGCGTGCCGTGATCCCGGCCACTCGCATCCTGTTCGACACACGTTAGTGGCGTCGGTGATCCGGCGCGGACAGCCTTTGGAACCTCGTGAAAGGGCGATGCGAGCAGGCGACAGATGGCTTGCCTGGGCGATAGTCCTCTCGCCTGACCTTCGCATGACGCCCCAGCAGCTCCGCGCGCCTTGCAGGGTTGTGCCGGAGCCGGCTCCGCCTCCATGTGACGGCCTAGATCGACTCGTTGCCCGAACGCCGGCGGCGTGCCGGCGGTCCCGTGTCGAAGTTCCCGCTTGGCAGGGCCGTTTCCCACCGCCTCGTCTACCGTTTTGGCAACGCTTTGGAAAAGGTCGTAGGGCGATCGCCTTCGCCGCGCGTGTGTACCTATAACGACACCGCGTCGTTGCTGGCCGGATCGCGTCCACTACGCACACGACTTATGTGCGAGACCGGCATCTGAACGCGATCGACGACGGACCGCCGACTGCTCGGATCAGTCGTCCTCGGAGGTCGTCAGCGACCGGTCGTCCTCCCGACTCGCCGCGTATCGCGTTATTGGGACCTACAGGTTGCGTATTTCAGCTTGCTCGGCTTCTGCCTCGGCCGTCAGATCGCCGACGTATTCGAGTGCCTGCTGAGCGGGAAGCCGACTCCGGATCGCAAGCGCGTAGACGAGGACGCCGAGGATCGCGACGGCGAGGACGTCCCAGCCGAACGTGAGCTCGTTGCGCGGGCCGTGGAGCCCGAGCAGCGGGATCGAGCTCGGTGTCCCTGTGTCGAACGAGCTGAGGTACGAGATCGCAGCCATGCCGAGCAAATACGGCCAGAGCCAGACGGCACTGCGCCAGTCGAGCGACAGCGTCCGTTCGTTCGTGTTGGTCAGAGTCGAGATCGTCAGGAGCGTGAAGCCGATCAGGATCGCAACGATCAGCTTCCAGACCACCGCCCAGCCGGTGAAGAGGACGATCTCGCTCGCGACCACGAACGCAGCTGGCGCGAGAAGCGATGCCGCCGGCAGCCGGAAGAGGCGCGGTCGCTCGGGATCTTGACGCCTGAGAGCTCCGAGCGCGAGCGGCGCCATCGCGTACGTGAGGACGGCCGCCGCGGAGATAAAGCCGACAAGCTCCTGCCAGCCGGGGAATGGGAGCAGGATGACCAAGCCACACAGAAACGAAAACGCGATCGCGAAGAGTGGCGTTCCTCTGGCGGTGAGACGGGCGAACGCGCCGGGGATATAGCCGTTCCGACCGAGCGCGAACGACAGGCGAGCGCTTGCGCCGGTGTAGAGGAGGCCGGTGCCACCCGGCGAGACGATCGCGTCGGTGTAGATCAGAATGGCGAGCCAGCCGAGCCCCAGACCCGTCGCGAGCCCGGCGAACGGTCCGAACAGCGCGGCCTTGCCAGAGAACGAGACCGCACCCCAGCCCTTGGAGAGACTCGAGGAGTCGAGCGCAGCGATGTACGCGACTTGAAGCGCGACGTACAGGCCAACGGCGACCACCATCGCGCCGATGATGGCGAGCGGGATGTTCCGCGTTGGGTTGCGGCTCTCGCCTCCGAGCTGGACCGCCTGCTCGAAGCCGAGGCAGGCGAAGATGACGCCGCCGGACGACAGCGCGAGGAAAACGCCCTTCCACCCGAAGGGCATGAAGCCGCCGGCGGCGCTGAAGTTCTCCCCGTGAGCGGAGGTCGTGAGAAGCGCGACGACGATCAGGGCCGGGACGAAGATCTTCCAGCAGACGGCGAGCTTGTTCGTCTCCGCGAGCCAGCGCACGCCCAAGACGTTGATCGTGCAGAAGAGCAATAGCAGCGCCGTCGCGGCAACGTAGCCTTGGGCCGTCAGCACCGGCCGCCCGCCCGAGACCGTCGTCAGGGAGGAGACGTAGTTCGACCCGTACAGGAGCATCGCCTCGACCATGATCGGCCCCACGGTCACCGCACCCAGGAACCCGGCCCAGCCGCTCGTAAAGCCGATCAGGCTCCCGAAGGCGTAATGCGGGAACCGGGCGCTGCCCCCGGCCACGGGATACGTGCCGCCGAGCTCGGCGTGCGTCAGGGCAAGCAGCATCATTGCGCCGCCGCCGATCAGCCACGAGAGGGTCGCCGCTGGTCCGGCGAGCGAGGAGGCGAAGAGGGCGGCAAACAGCCAGCCGGCGCCGATGATCGAGCCGAAAGAAGCGAACACGAGTCCGATAAGGCCCACATCGCGTCGGAGCTTGTGCCCAGCCGGTTCGGGCCCTGCAACCAACGGTTGAGCGAGCCCGGCCATTGTTCGACCCCTTTCTGAGACTGCCTCCCCCGAACGTGGTCGGGCGGCCATTTTCGCCGATAACCGCCCAGGTGACAATTGCGAGCGCGGCGGAGACCATCTTCAGGCTCCTCGCCCCGCCGGTTCGCGTCACTCACACCGCAGCGCCTGGAGCGTGCCGAGGTGCGAGGCGCGAGACGCCGGCACGACCGCGACGAGCATGCCGGTCAATCGGAGCGATCACTCCCCGAAAAGCGTCAAGTCCTGCGAACCCGAAGGTCCGCAGGATTTGACGTGTGACCCTGACGACCCATGCGTTTGCGGTCAGGCAACCCTAGGCCTTTTGCGGATGAGCGCGACGGTTGCGCCGGCGAGGGCGAGGCCGAGACCGATCGCGACGAGGGCGATCGGGAGGGCGAGCACGTCGCGGATAGAGGCTCCGACCTTGGCGTCTGCGACGACGTGCGGTGAGGCGTCTGCGTTCATGACGACGACGCGCCACTTGCCGTTGCGGAGTTTCCAGGTGACGGTCTGTGTGCCGGTTCCTACCTGGGACTGCGCCCAGAAGGTTTGCGCGGCTGGCCGAGCCGGGACGGCGGTCCCGCGGGTCGACGAGTAGGTGGGGTTGAAGGGGCCGAAGTTCACGTCTTCGACCGTCGAACGCGCGACGCCGGCGAGATAGCGGTCGACGTCGGTACGTCTTGCCACGCCGACGAACAGCGGGCGGCCGGCGGTCGACGAGGCGGCGACGCGGACCTTCGCGAGCAGCCAGTCGGGGATGCCGTCGGCGTCCACCGAGCCGGAGACGATCGCGCGACCGTTAGCGGAGTAGCGGTGTGAGCCGCTGGTGATCCACCCGTGGTGGGTGGTCCCCCAGCGGGCCCAGAGACCGGCGACGCCGGCCGCGATCAGCAGCAGCGCGAGAAGCCCGCATAGCGAGGCCGCGAGCCAGTGTCCCGAGCGCGGTTTCTTGGCGGTGTGTGCTGGGGCTGCGGTTTCCATTTCTTACTCCTCTCGGGGGATCGGCCCCCGGCCCGTGGTGGGCCGGAGGCCAAGGACGGGTCTAGAGGGCGGCGGGCGTCGGCCTGACTGCCGGCGGCGTTTCGGATACGTTCCGCTCAGGCCGGGGCAGCCACTTGAGCCACCGAGGCAGGTACCAGTTCCAGTCGCCGAGCAGCTTCATCGTCGCTGGCAGGAGCACGGCGCGGACGATCGTCGCGTCGAGCAGGATCGCCGTGGCAAGCCCGACCCCGAACTGCTTGAAGAACAGGATCGAGAGCGTCCCGAAGATCGAGAAGACGGCGACCATCACGATCGCCGCACTCGTTACGACACCCGCGCTGGACTTGATCCCGTGCGCGACCGCCTCATCCATGCTCGCGCCGCGGTCGAACGTCTCCCGGATCCGGCTCAGGATGAAGACGTGGTAGTCCATCGAGAGCCCGAACAGGATCACGAACAAGAGCAGTGGTATCACCGGGTCGATTCCGGCGGTGGAGCTAAAGCCGAGCAGTCCCTTGCCGAAGCCGTGCTGGAACACGAGCACCAGCACTCCGTAGGCCGCACCGACCGAGAGCAGGTTGAGCAGGATCGTGTTGGCTGCGACGGCGAGCGAGCGGAAGGCGACCAGCATCAGAGCGAACGCGAACAGCAGCACGAAGCCGTAGACGAGCGGAAGCTTCGACTTGATCTGAGCCTTGCCGTCCTTCCATTCAGCCGTCCAACCGGTGACGCCCGACTCAACGCCCGGGACCGCCCCCACCGTCTGCGGCACGACCGTCTTGCGCAGGGCAGCGACGGCGGCGTTCGACGCCCCGTCCGCTCCGGTGCCGGCGATCGGGACGGTGATGTTCGCGACGGTCGCGTCCTTGTTGACGTCGACCGTGATCGGCTCGTGCACGCGTCCGCTCGCGAGCGCCCGCTGCTCGAACCGGGCGATCGCCTCGCGAACCGCGGGGCCGTTGACGTTCGGCGCCTTGACGACGACATTGGCAGCGATTGCCTTACCGGGAAACGCCTGCTGCATCCGGTCGTACGCCTTCACGACAGGCAGCGACTTCGGCAATGTCTCCGGTCCCAGAGTGGCCAGGTGGAGCTGGAACGCCGGCAGCGCAATCGCGAGCAGCACACCGCCCGCGAGGATTATGGACAGCACAGGCCGACGCATCACGCGGTCGACGATTGCGCCCCAGATCCGGCCCTCGCCGCCGTCGCGGCGCAGCCGGCCGACGAACGGAACGCGCAGCCGATCGACCCTGTCTCCGAGCTTCGAAAGCAATGCCGGGAGAACGGTCAGCGAGCCGAGCATCGCGATCGCGACCACCGTCATCGTCGCCAACCCGAACGACGCGAAGCCCGCGTCGCCGGTCAGGAACATGCCGGCCATCGCCACCATCACCGTCAGCCCGGAGATCAACACCGAACGGCCGGGGGTGGCCGCTGCGGCCTCGAGTGCCGCCTGTTCGCTGCGCCCGGCGGCCCGCTCCTGGCGTTCCCGCTTCAAATAGAACATCGAGTAGTCGACGCCGACCGCGAGCCCGACCAGGAGCACGATCGCAAAGACCTCGGTCGCTGCCGGCAGCAGCTGGCTCGTCAGCGCCAAGACGCCGAACGTCGCGAACACAGCCGTCAGCCCGAGCAGGAGCGGAATCCCCGCCGCCACAAGCGCCCCGAACGCGACCACGAGGATGATCAACGTCAGCGGAACCGAGAAGACACCGGCCTTCTTCAGGTCGCTCGTAAACGCGTCGTTGCTCCCAGCGGGCGCGCTCGCCTCGCCGAACTCACCGATGAACAGCTGCGGATGGGCCTTTTGCACCTGCGCGACCCGGTCGACGATCGCGCCGACCTTGTCGACCGACTTGACACGATCGCCGCGGATCTCGAACCCGACCAACGCCGCGTGACCGTTCTTCGCGATCTGACCCGCGGCGCCGGGAGCGAACGGCGAGCGAACATGCTGAACGGCCTGGAGCTTCGAGACCCCGGTGACGACGTCGTGGATCGCAGCGGCGAAGGCGGGATCGTTCGCGCGGAGCGAACGGCTCTGGATCAGGACGTTCTCTGTGGCGGGATGCTTGAAGCCTTCGTTCAGAATCTTGTCCATCCGGCCCGACTGGCCCGGCCCCGTCTTGTTCGGGTCGATGTTCTTCACGCCGACCATGCTGCTCAGCGCGAACGCGACGACGACAAACCCGAGCCAGCCGAAGGTGGCGGTCTTCCAGTGCGCGGCGCTCCAGCGACCCATGCGGGCGGCGAGGTTGCGACGAGATTGCTGCGCGCGCATCCTCGCTGGTCCTTTGCCTGGTGACATCTGTGTCTTCATCGTCGTTCTCCTTTGGACGGCACCCCGCTCGATCACGGGAAGAGTCGAGAGGGCGCGGGTGAGAGAGTCGGGCGGCTTCCGGCAGGCACCGTTTCAGCGCCTCGTTGCGGCGCCCACCTGCTCGGGCCCGAGCTGCGGATGCGGCTCGTCGCCGAGCCGGCCGAGGGCTGTGGCCCGGTGTGCGTGGGGCGGTGGAGTGTGAAGCGGGTGCCGGCGGCGACGGCCGCGCGTGCCTGTTGGATGTGCAAGTCGATCGCGGCTGAGGACTCGTCGAACCGCGCTTGCGCGCGGCGGAGCGAATCGAGCGCGACGGCGATCGCGGCCTGGTAGTGGCGGCGCGCGTGTCGCTCGCGTTCGCGCGTCGTCAGTCGGAGTTGCGCGCGGCCGTCGTTCGCCGTGATCGCCGGTTTCGGGTTTGGCTGACTCCCGACCGGCGGCTCGGCCGCGACGGCTGTCAGGAGCTCGGCTCTAGGCGGCATAGGCGAAGGGGTGGTAGAAGGCGTCGAGGGCGCGGCCGGGTGCGACCGCGAGCTGGAAGCGATCGCCGACGCAGGCGTCCTCGACGGAGACGGTGACGGCGTCCTCGCGCGGGTGCCAAAGCAGGAGAACGCGGAGGCCGTCGTTCTCGCGGGCGGCAAGTTCCCGAGTGTTGGCTGTTTCAGAGGTCATCGCTCCTCCCTTCGTTTGGCCGCTGGTGAGCGCACGCTCACGGGATCTCGACCTCGCTGACGCGCGCGACGGTGGTGCGCGCGGCGACGTAGTAGGGGAGCAGCAGGAGCGCGTCCGCCTCGCTGTCGGCTTCGACTGTCCACCAGATCGCGTGGCCGCCGGAGCGGCACGAGGCCAGCGTTGGTCGGTGGCGGAGCGGGCTCCTGTGCCCTTTGAAGGAAGCGAAGACGACGCCACACTCCCTTGACTCGTGGCGGTGCTGGAGCAGGTAACGGGACATGCGTCGAGCTTGCCGCGAAACGGTCGCGCCGACATCGGCCGGTCCGCCTGATCTGGCACCCTGATTTTTCGAGCGGGCGACCCTGATCTATGCTCGCTCGGAAGGAGGAGCATGGCCCTGCTTGGCGAGCGCATCGTCGGGCGCACCGACGAGCTCGATGCTCTCGAGCAGGCCCTCGATGAGCTCGATCGAGGCCGCTCGGGTGCTGTCGAGCTGGTGGGTGAGCCCGGGATCGGCAAGACGCGGCTGCTTGGGGAGCTGGCGGCGCGCGCAGCGCTGCGCGGGCAGCTCGTCCTCTCCGGGTCGGCGTCGGAGCTTGAGCACGAGCTGCCGTTCTCCGTGTTCGTCGACGCGCTCGATGAGTACGTCGAGGGCCTCCACCCGAACCAGCTCGCGGCGCTCGCCGATGACGTGCGCACCGAACTTGCGCACGTCCTCCCCTCGCTGACGGAGCTCGCAGGCGGGCAAGAGCCGGCGCTCCAGCACGAGCGCTACCGCAGCCACCGGGCCGTGCGCGCGCTGCTCGAGCGGCTGGCAGAGGCGACTCCGCTCGTCCTCGTGCTCGACGACCTCCACTGGGCCGACTCGGCGTCGGTCGAGCTGCTCGGCGCGCTGCTGCGCCGGCCGCCGGCCGCGGCGGTGCTGATGGCACTCGCGCGCCGCCCCCGCCACCTCCCGGAGCGGCTCTCAGCCGCTCTCGAACGGGCACAGCGTGCAGGGGCAGTGACCGGCATCGAGCTCGGGGCGCTGACGCCGGACGAAGCTCGAGAACTTCTCGGCGAGACGGTCGGCCCCGCCGACGTAACGGTCCTCTACGAGGAGAGCGGCGGCAACCCCTTCTATCTCGAGCAACTCGCGCGGTCGCTCGACCGCACAGGCGGCGCCACCCGCGCCGCCGCGATCTCGCTGACCGCCGCCGAGGTGCCGTCCGCCGTCGCCGCCTCGCTGAGCGAAGAACTCGCCTCCCTGTCCGCCGGCGGACGCCGTGTGCTGGAGGGCGCGGCGGTGGCGGGCGATCCCTTCGAGCCCGAGCTGGCGGCGGCCGCCGCTGCGACATCCGAGACCGAAGCGATGGACGCAGTCGACGACCTCCTGCAGTTCGACCTCGTCCGGAACACCGACGTGCCCCGCCGCTTTCGCTTCCGGCACCCCCTCGTGCGCCAGGCGGTCTACGAGGCCACGCCCGGCGGCTGGCGGCTAGATGCCCACGAGCGATGCGCCCAGGCGCTCGCGGCGCGCGGCGCGACAGCGACGTCGCGCGCTCACCACATCCAGCGCTCGGCCCGCGAAGGCGACCTCGACGCCGTGTCCGTCCTGCGAGAAGCAGGCGAGGAAGCCGCCCGGCTCGCGCCGGCAAGCGCGGCGCACTGGTTCGCAGAAGCACTCCGGCTGCTACCGGCGACCGCGCCCGCGGAGGACCGCATCGAACTCCTCATCGCGCGCTCTCGGGCGCTGACGGCGGCCGGCCGTTTCAACGACAGCCACCGTGCGTTGCTGGATGCGATCGCAATCGTGCCCGACGACTCCCACGCGCTGCGTGCCAGACTCGCCCGCGCCTGCGCCGGAGTCGAGAGCAATCTCGGACAACAGAATCAAGCCGGTGACCGCCTGGCGAGCACCCTCAAGAGCCTCCCCGACCAGGACTCGCCCGAAGCGGTGGCGCTCATGCTCGAGCTCACCGTCAACGCACTCTGGCGCACGAGCCACGCGGAGATGCACGAAGCCGCCGAGCGCGCGGTGAACGCGGCCAGACGCCTTGGAGACACGCCTCTGATCGCGGCCGCCCTCGCCGAGCTCGCGCTCGCAGATTCGATCACGGGCGCCGCCGACCGAGCCGAATCCAGCCGTTCAGAGGCGGCAGCGCTGGTCGATTCCCTCTCAGACGACGAGCTCACCCGCCACCTCGAAGCGGCGGCCTGGCTAGCCGGGGTAGAGCTCTACTTGGACCGGTACGTCGAAGGCGAGGCGCACGCCAACCGCGCACTCGCCGTGGCACGTGCCACCGGCCAGGGCGAACTCTTCCTCCTCCTGGCCGCAACCCTGGGCGGGCTTCTGCGCCAGCGCGGGAAGTTGACCGAGGCGGCCGAGCTGCTCGACGGCGGCATCGAGGCGGCTCGTCTGCTCGGCAACACGCATGCGCTGGTGTGGACGCTGATGGGCCGCTCGGCCGCCGCGCTGCGCATGGGGGACATGGAGCTCGCGCTCGCTACCGCCCAGGAGAGCTTCGACCTCAGCCAGACTGCCGAGAGCAACTTCCACTCGGCCGAGGCGGCCGCCGACCTCGCCGCAGCCCTGCTCGAGACAGGGCAACCGGAACCCGCGGTCGAGATTCTCCTCAACGCAGCGGGAGGCGAGGGGCTGGTGCTCATCGGGGGGAGCCCGAGGGCGCGTTACCTGGAAGTGCTGACGCGTTGCAGGCTCGCGCTCGGCCGTCACGCTGAGGCGGAGCGTTCAGCCGCCGCCGCGCAAGCCTGGGCCTCCGCCGTGCAGCTGCCGATGGCCGTTGCCTGGGCCAATCGATCCGGCGCGGCCGTCGACCTCGACACCGGCGACCCTGCCCGTGCAGCCACGCAGGCACTCGCATCCGCCGCGGCCGCAGATCAGGCCGGGGCGCCGGTCGAGGCAGCCCTATCCCGCGCGCTAGCCGGCCTCGCGCTCGCCCAAAGCGGCGAGCGCGACCGGGCCGCGACCGAACTGCAACGCGCGGCCCGCGACTTCGAGGACTGCGGAGCGCTCCGCTACCGCGACGCGGCCGAACAAGAACTGGGAAAGCTCGGCCACCGCATCCACCGGCGCACGCGGCCGGGCAAGGCCGGCGCAGCCGGCATCGAATCGTTGACCGAACGCGAACTCCAGGTGGCACGGCTCGTCGCCGACCGCATGACCAACCCCCAGATCGCCGCGCAGTTGTTCCTCAGCCACAAGACAGTCCAGACGCACCTGCGCAACATCTTCCGCAAGATGAACGTCACCTCACGCGTCGAACTCGCGCGTGCAGTCGAACGCGCCGAGCGAACCGCGAGCGCGCGACCAACCTAACGCCACCGCGCCAAGCACCGCCTGAAGAGCTCGCGTCGGGAAGACGTTGTGCAGACCGCGACTCTGGCCAGGAGCGGTCAACGTCGCCCGATTGAGAAACGGTCAGGGTCGCCCGATTGAGAAATCAGGGTGCGAGATCAGGCGGTCCGGCCGATGTCAGCGCACACGCACAGCGGCAATCTCGATCCATGTCCCTACATGGCGCAACGCGCCGGTAAAGGAGGATCCGATGAGCGTCTCGCGTCCAATCACGAAACAAGCCATCCCCTCTCAGGCCGAAGCCGCGGTCTCAGAGGTCGAGATTCCGCAGTACGGGCTCCGGGCGATCTTCGCGGTCTGGGCGGCCGCGGCGCTACCGATGGCGGCGCTCGCCTGGCTTTTCGCGCCCGCCCTCAAGGACCAGTTCGCCGGAACCGGCAACGTCCCGCTCTTCAAGGCGCTGAACGTCGCTCTCACCCTCGGCCTCGTCTGGCAATTCGTCCTCGTCGCCATCCTCGTTTGGCGCGAGCAGCGCACCTTCCGCTGGTCGACGCTCCGCGAAGCGCTCTGGCTCCGCTCGCCGCGGAGCCCGCGCACGGGCCGCACCGGCGGCAGGATCTGGCTCGTCCTGATCCCGCTGATCGTCGCGTTCGGTGTCGAATCGGTGATCTCGCTGCCAGGCCCGAAAAGCCGAGACCTCGGCGCGTTCCTCGGCACCGACGCGGGTAAGGCGTTCATGCACGGCGCCTGGGGCTGGTACGCGCTCATGCTCGTCTGGTTCGTCTTCAACACCGTGCTCGGTGAGGAGCTCCTCTTCCGCGGATTCCTGCTTCCACGCATGAACGGTGTCTTCAAGCGCAAGGACTGGCTCGCGAACGGGATCCTGTTCGCCGGCTACCACCTCCACACCCCGTGGGTGATCCCGACGACGCTGCTCGACACCTTCATCATCGCTTACCCGGCGAAGCGGTACAGGAGCGCTTGGATCGGAATCGCCGTGCACAGCGTGCAGAGCGTCTTCCTCGCAGTCCTCATCTTCACGCTCGTCGTTTGAGAAAGCATGGCACGACAGAAGCAGGCGCACGCCTCGACCGGGTGGCGCCTGCTCCCCGCGCTCCCGGCAGGTGCCGTCCCGTAGCACGCTGTCCCTTCGGACGTTCGCGAGCGCTGTGCTCGTCGAGCAGGCGGATCGCGTGCTCGCGGCCGTCGCGGGCGAGGGGGCCGTGGTGGCGGTCGATCGTGGTCAGGCTCGCGTCCATGCAGCGGGAGAGCTCGAAGGTGAAGATGCCGGCACGGAGCGCGAAGGTGGCGAAGCCTCTGTCGAAGATCGTAGACCCCGCGCGGTGGCTCGATCCCGGCCGAGATCCGTAGAAAACACTGACCGCGGACAGTTCTTCCACCGATGACGCGGGCGTCGCGATCGTGGAGTGATGCCTCACCGGCCAAAGGAGGCTTGGTGGTGTTCGGCGTGGCCGCAAAGGAGGAGCCATGGGTTCTGCAACACAGGAACGGATGAAGCGTGTCGTCGTCGATCACTTCGGCGGGCCCGAGGTGTTGAGGGTGGTGGAGGAGGACGCTCCCCGGCCGGGGCCGGGCGAGGTCCTCGTCAGGGTTCTGGCCGCCGGCGTGTCGTTCACCGATGCACAGCTGCGCGCCGGCACGTATCTCGGCGTGCCGAAGCCGCCGTTCACGCCAGGCTACGACCTTGTCGGCGTCGTCGAGGAGCTCGGCCCGGCCTCCACGAGGTTGCGCGAGGGAGACCGCATCGCCGCGCTGACGGTCTGGGGCGCCGACGCGGAGCGCGTCTGCGTGCTCGAGGCGAACGCGGTCGAGGTGCCCGATGACCTCGACCCGGCGGAAGTCGTCAGCCTCGTGCTGACGTACATGACCGCCTATCAGTTGCTCCACCGCACGGCGAAGGTGAAGAGCGGCGAGACGGTGCTCGTGCACGGCGCGGCCGGAAGAGTGGGCGTCGCGGCCCTCGAGCTCGGAGCGCAGGCCGGGCTTCGCCTCATCGGGACCGCTTCAGCT
>Ga0137371_10003690_pt1 | contig 12008 bp, 9 predicted proteins | sample SagtaG_7_FD_104919 | JGI IMG/M metagenome (GOLD analysis project Ga0137371, IMG submission 104919) | Vadose zone soil microbial communities from Sagehorn Ranch, Mendocino, California, USA - Sage1_R_40_16 metaG | ecosystem: Environmental > Terrestrial > Soil > Vadose zone | place: USA: California... | reverse complement strand
GCCCGCTCTGGCCGCGGGAAACACGATCATCATGAAGCCCGCCGAGTTCACGCCGCTCACGGCGCTGTGCTTCGCCGAGCTGACGCGTGAGGTGGGACTGCCCCCGGGTGTGTTCAACGTGGTGACGGGCGACGGGACGACGGGGAAGCACCTCGTCGAGCATCCCGACGTGAACAAGATCGCGTTCACGGGCTCGACCGAAGTGGGGCGAATCATCCGCAAGGCCACGGCGGGGACCGGGAAGAAGCTGACCCTCGAGCTGGGCGGCAAGAGTCCGTTCATCGTGTTCGACGACGCCGATCTGGACAGCGTCGTCGAGGGCGTCGTGGACGCGATCTGGTTCAACCAGGGGCAAGTGTGCTGCGCGGGCTCGCGCCTCCTCGTGCACGAGGGAATCGCCGATCGCCTCACCCAGAAGCTGCGCGCGCGGATGGAAAAGCTTCGCGTGGGCTCGCCGCTCGACAAGGCGGTCGACATGGGGGCGATCGTCGCCCCTGTTCAGCTGGAGCGGATCCGCGGGCTGGTCGAGAAAGGTGTCGAGGAGGGCGCCAAGATGTGGCAGCCCTCATGGGCCTGCCCGACGGAAGGCTATTTCTACCCGCCCACGCTCTTCACCGACGTCTCGCCCGCCGCGACGATCGCGCAGGTCGAGATCTTCGGGCCGGTGCTCGTCTCGATGACGTTCCGGACGCCCAAGGAAGCCGTCGAGCTCGCCAACAACACGCCGTACGGCCTCGCGGCGAGCGTGTGGACGGAAAACATCAACCTCGCGCTCGACGTGGCGCCGAAGCTCAAGGCGGGCGTCGTGTGGGTGAACTGTACCAACATGTTCGACGCGGCGTCGGGGTTCGGGGGCTATCGGGAGTCGGGGTTCGGGAGAGAGGGTGGTCGGGAAGGGATGTGGGAGTATCTGAAGGCGGACTACGAAACGCGGAATGCTGAATTCGAAATGCGGAATGACAAGGCGGGCGTCGAGAAGCCCGACGCGCCCATTCCGCATTCCGCAATCCGCATTCCGCAATCAGACCTCCCCCCAATCGACCGTACCTACAAGCTCTTCATCGCCGGCAAACAGGCCCGCCCCGACCAGGGCTACTCGCGTAAGATCACGGGCGCCGATGGTCGCGTGCTCGGCGAGGTGGGGGAAGGGAACCGCAAGGACATCCGCAACGCGGTCGAGGCCGCGCATGCCGCGGATAGCTGGGTGCGGGTAAGCGGTCACGGCCGCGCGCAGATCCTCTATTACATCGCCGAGAACCTGGCGACCCGCGCCGACGAATATGCGAACCGCATCGCCGCGCTCACCGGGGGCGGGGGCGACGCGGCGGGGCGAGAGGTGGCTGCCGCGATCGCGCGACTCTTCACGTACGCCGCGTGGGCTGACAAGTGGGACGGGGCCGTGCACCACACGCCGATCCGCGGCGTGACGCTGGCGATGCAGGAGCCGATCGGCGTACTCGGGCTGATCGCGCCGGAGGAGTTCCCGCTGCTAGGGCTGGTGTCGCTCGTGGCGCCGGCGATCGCGGCCGGCAACACCGTCGTGGCCGTCCCCTCCGAGGCGCATCCGCTGGCGGCCACCGAGCTCTACACGGTGCTCGAGGCCTCCGACCTGCCCGACGGCGTCGTGAACGTGGTGACGGGGGACAAGGACGCGTTGGACAAAGTCCTCGCCGAGCACGACGACGTGGACGGCGTGTGGTACTGCGGTGGCGCGGCGGGAGCCAAAACCGTCGAGTTCGCGGCGGCCGCCAACATGAAACGCACCTGGGTCATGACGCGCCCGCGCGATTGGCTCGATCCGCGCCAGGGCGAAGGCCGCGAGTTCCTGCGCCACGCCTCGGAAGTGAAGAACATTTGGATTCCCTACGGGGAATGAGTTGCGTCGGTGGCTAGCCGGGTGGGGGTGCGGTTGTGTGTCGTCCTGTCGCTCATAGCGGCGAGGACGACGTCCGCGCAGATCTTCGTGCGACGTCCGCAGCTGCGCGCTGGTCAAGACACGAACGACGCCGCTGCATATGTCCAGTTCGCACGGAGTTCGCTGACCACTCCCACAGACTCGGCGCACGCTGCCTCGGAAGCCGCACTCATCTGGGCCGCCCGCCTCGATCCTGGATCGGGCGACCCGCCATATCTCTTGGCGGTCGCCGTGTTCCGGCCGATCATGGTCCAGGCCCGTCGAGAGCGTCGTCTGTCACGGCGACTGCTGCAGCGCGAGCTCACGCCCATGCGACTTCGATACGTTGACTCGCTCATGCGGGAGGCTTGGCTGCGGGAGCCGTTCTATGACATTAGCCTTGAGCCTCTCCTGAACCCCAGTCTTTTCCCTCCTCAGTTCATTGCCGATCCGGCGGCGCGCGGTTATTTCGCCTACCAGTGGCGGGATCCTTACCTTGCCGTGCGCTCGTGGGCAGAAGCGATCGCCGGGGATCCACGGAGAATAGATCTGCGCCTGCACCGCGCTCACACTTTCTACGGCATGCAACTCTACGATAGTGCCGCGGCTGAGCTGCGAGCCGCCTTGGCCACCACGGCGCCCCCCGACTCTGAGCTTCCCACGATGCCGTCGCCCTTCGTTCTCGAGTATGCACTTGGAGTCGCGCTCGAGCGGGCCGGGCAGCGCGATTCCGCAATAGAAGCATACCATCGAGCGTTGGGCGGCAACCTCGGACTCTACATGGCTCGTGTCCGTCTGTCCCACATCCTGTTCGACAAGGGTGATACCGCTCAAGCGGTGATTGAAACTGCTCAGGCTGTGGACATATCGCCCCAAGAGCCGTGGCTGGCCAGCTATTACGGGTATCTGCTCTTGCAAGCCGGTCGAGCGGCGGACGCGATCGTCCAGCTACAAACGGCTGTCGCTCTCGACTCCGCTTACGCGACTCCATATTTCCTTCTGGGAGTGGCCCACACCGCCTTGCAGCATGCCCCAGAGGCCCTGAAGAGTTTTGAGCAATTCCTGAGCCGCTCACCATTGGCGGACGAACGTCGGGATTGGACCTCGGAGCGCGTGTCAGCATTGCGTGCGACCTTGCCCGGATCCGGTGGTCCACGTGAGTAACCGCGCCGGGGCCGCGGCCGCGATCAGCGCGGTCCATACGCGCGTCAACTACTCCGAGACGGACCAGATGGGGTTCGTGTATCACGCGAACTATCTCATCTGGATGGACATGGCGCGCACGGAACACCTGCGTGAGCGGGGGGTGTCCTACAAGGAGTTGGAAGCGCAGGGGATTTACCTCGCAGTGACCGACGTGCGGGTGCGCTACCGCCAGCCGGCGCGCTACGACGACCTCGTGCGGGTGCGCTGCTGGGTGCGGGATCTGGGCTCCCGCCGGGTCATCTTCGGATACGCGGTCGAGCGGGCCGAGACGGGCGAGCTCCTCGCCACCGCGGAGACGTCACTCATCGCCCTCAATCACCAACACGCCCTGTCTCGCATTCCGGAGCACGTGTGTGACCTGCTCGAACCGACGCCGGATCCCGTCCGCCTGTAGCGCTGCGCTCTTCCTTCTTCTTATAGCGCGTCCCGCGGCGGCCCAGCAGCCCACGCCCTCCGCCGACGAGACGCTCGTCGGCCAGTTGGCCGGGTTGCTGGCGACGGCCGACGCCCGCCGGCTCGATGCCGCAGCGATCCGGGACGCTCTCGCGAACTCGAATCCTGCCGTGCGGCGCCAGGCGGCGCTGGCGGCGGGTCGCATCGGCGATCCCGCGGCCGGCGATCTCCTCGTCCCCGCGCTCAGTGACTCGAACGCCACGGTGCAAGCCGCCGCCGCCTTCGCGTTGGGCCTCTTGAAGGACGCGCGCGCGCTGCCCGCGTTGCTGCAGCTGGTGCGCGCCGCGCCGGTCGCGGACCAGGGCGCCCCCGAGCTCGAGGCCGTGACGGCGATCGCCAAAATAGGATCGACCGGGGGCGACGAAGGGGCTCGCGCCCTCCTCGAGATCATCGCGACCGGCTCGCCGGGCGCCCCCCCGCCGACGCCGCCGGTCGTGGCGGCGGCCCTGCTCGAGGCGTGGCGCCTCGGCTCCCGTGCGCCCGTCACCGACCTCGTGGCCTTCGCCGACGCTCCCGACGTCGCCGCGCGCTGGCGCGCGCTGTACGCCCTCGGCCGCCTGCGCGCGCCCCGCGGAGCCGCGCGGCTCGTGGCGGCGCTCGCGGACCGCGAGACCGCGATTCGCGCCGTCGCGGCGCGCGGCGTGACCAAGGCGCTGCTCGACAGCGCGCGCATGGATGCGCGCGCCGCGGTGGATCGCCTGCGACCGCTGCTCGGAGATCAGGACGCGCAGGTGCGCATCAATGCGCTTCGTGCCATCGGCTCGTTCCGCGATTCGGCGCTCGCCGCCGCGGTGGCGCCGCTCGTCGCCGACCAGAACATCGGCGTCGCGGTGCAGGCCGAGACCACGCTGGGCGCGTTGCGCGGCAGCGCCGCCCTGCAGGCGCTGCGGCCTCGTCTCAGCAGCAGCGTGTTTGCGCTGCGGCGCCAGGCGCTGATTGCGCTGGCGCAGGCCGACAGCGCGGCCGGCGTCGCCGCTGCGGTGCAGGTGGCGGGTGACGCCGACTGGCGCTGGCGCAGCGTGGCCGCCGAGGCGTTCGGGGCGGCGGCGGGAGGGGCGCGGGCGCAGCTCGAGGCATTGCTCGCCGACCCCGACGGCCGAGTCGTGGCGCAGGCCCTGCAGGCGCTGCAGCGCATCGTCCCCGCGACCGACACCGCGTTGCCGACCCGCGCCCGCGCGCTGCTGGCCCACGCCGACGCCGCCGTCCGCAGCGTCGCGGCCGATCTGCTGGGCCGCCAGCCCGACGCCGCCGACGTGGATCTGCTCGTCCAGGCGTACCGGCGGGCCGAGAACGACGCCTTCGACGATGCCCGGCTTTCCGCCGTCGCGGCGCTGGGGGCGATCGCGAACGCGAGCCCGACCGGCCGGTTGGGCGTGGCGACGCGGTTCGTCGGGGCGGTGCCGCGGCCCGACGACTACCCCGTGCGCCGCCTCGCCGCCGACACCCTCCCCGACGCGCGGGACGCGTGGGGACCCGCCCTCCCGATCGTCACCGGCCGGACCGCGGCCGACTATCGTGATGTCGCGCGCCGCTGGCTCGCCCCGGCGCTCACCGGCCAGCCCAATCCGCGGGTCACGCTCGAGACCGATCGCGGCACGCTCGAGATCGAGCTGCTGCCCGCGGAGGCGCCGCTCACGGTGGCCGCGTTTCTCGGCCTGGTCGAACGCCGCTACTTCGACGGCACCCGCTGGCACCGGGTTGTGCCGAACTTCGTCGTGCAGGACGGCGACCCGCGCGGAGACGGATGGGGGGGGCCGGGGTTCGTGTTGCGCGACGAGGTCAACCCGACGCGCTACGATGTGGGGACCGTGGGGATGGCACTCTCGGGACCGGATACGGGGGGCAGCCAGTACTTCATCACACACTCGGCGCAGCCGCACCTGGACGGCATCTACACCATCTTCGGGCGCGTCGCTGCGGGCGCTGCGGTGCTCAATGCCATCGCCATGGGCGACCGGATCCGGAGCATTCACCGGTGAGAGCCTTCGCCGGCCTGATCGTGGCGTTGGCCGTCGCCACGCCGCTCTCCGCCCAGTTCGGCTACTTCGGCCAGAACAAGATTCAGTACCGGCGCTTCGCTTGGCGCGTGCTGCGCGGCGAGCACGTGGACCTCTACTACTATCCGGAGGAGGAAGAGCTCGGCCGTGTGGCGCTGGCATACGCCGAAGAGAGCTACGATTCATTGGAACATCGTTTCAACCACGCAGTCACTCGACGTATTCCTTTAATTGTCTATGCCTCCCACTCGGACTTCGAGCAGACGAACATCCTGCCGTTCATCCCGCCCGAAGGGCTGCTCGGTGTCACGGAGTTTCTCAAGCGCCGCGTGGCGATGCCGTTCCGGGGCAGCTACAGCGAGTTCCGGCACACGCTGCGGCACGAGCTGGTCCACGTCTTTCAATTGAGTCTCACGACCGAAGTGTTCAATCGTTATCCGCGCATGCGGCAGGCGGGCCTGCCGCTGTGGTGGACCGAAGGGCTGGCCGAGTATTTCTCGGCCGGCGAGGACTCCCGCGACGAGATGGTATTGCGCGACATGACTGTGACGGGCCAGCTCCCGTCGCTGCGCGATCTCACGTACGCGTACGGCGGCCTGGTCTACCCGGTCGGCGGCAGTCTCCACCGCTACCTGGCCGAGCATTACGGTGAGTGGCGCATCCTGCAGGTCTATGGCGACCTGTGGAAGTACGGTTCCTTCGAGGAGGCGATGGCGGGGGTCTACGGCCGCTCGGTCGATCAGCTCTCCGACGAGTGGCAGTACTGGCTGCGGCAGCGCTACTTCCCGGCGGTCACCGCGCAGCGACCACTCGCCATCACCGCGCGGCGGTTGACGGAGCTGGCGATCAAGCCCGCGGCCTACCGGCTGCCCGGCGACAGCACCTCGTCCTACCTATTCTTCTCGCCTTCCAACGGCTACACGACGATCTACGCGCAGGACTTCGATGGGGGGCGCAAGCGCGCGGTCGTGAAGGGCGAGCGTAGCGAGCAGTTCGAATCCTTCCACTTCTTCGAGTCGCGCCTCGACGTGAATGCGCAGGGGATCGTCGCGTTCAGCAGCAAGTACGCCGAGCGTGACGCCCTGTTTCTGTGGAGCCTGGTGCGGCGCCAAGTGGTAGGGCGCTACCAATTCGCGGAGCTCGTCTCGATCCTCTCGCCCGCCTGGGCGCCGGACGGGCGCAGCGTCGTGTTCAGCGGTCTCTCCGTCTCCGGCTACTCGGATCTCTACCGGCTGTGGCTCACCGACGGAGGAGGGGGGGGGGCGGGGCGGCTCGAGCGACTGACCTCGGACCGCTACGAAGATGTGGACCCGAGCGTCAGCCCCGACGGGCGCACCGTGGTGTTTTCGTCCGACCGGACGCCGTTCGGGCCCGGCGGCGCCCGCAACTTGTTCACGCTCGATCTGGCGACGGGCGCGATCCGGTACCTCACGTATGGAGCCTGGCGCGACGAAGGCCCGCGCTGGTCGCCCGACCGGATCTACTTCGCCAGCGACCGGGACGGCACGTTCCAGATCTACTCGATCGATTCGACCGGCGCCGGCCGCCGCGAGACGCGTACCCTCAACGGGGCTTTCGGCCCGCAGTGGGTGCAGGCCCGGGACAGTGCCGCCCGGGGGGGGGGCCGATTGCTGTTCGGCGGCTTTGCCGACCTGAGCTTCAACATCTATGCCGGCGATCCCCTGGCGGACACCTCCGCGGCGGGCACATTCGCGCTCGCCAAGGACCTGCCGCCGCCCGAATGGACCTGGGGCGAGCTGTCGCATCCGCGATACGCCCGCGCCGACGCCACGCCGTACGAGAAGAAGTTCACGCTCGACTTCGCCGCCGGCGACGCCTTCGTGGCGCCGGGACTCGGATCGGCACAGGGCGCGGTCTTCCTCTTCAGTGACCTGCTCTCCGACCACGTCGTCTTCGTATCGCTGTCCTCGTTTCAGGGGAGCGGACTCGGCAACCTCGTGGACAACGTCAACGGGACCGTGTTCTACCTGAACCAGGCGCGGCGCGTGAACTGGGGAGTCGGCGCGTTCCGCCAGCGCGGCCTGTTCTACGAGGGCGATTTCAGCTCGCTGTTCGAGGAAACCTCATACGGGTTCATGGCGCAGCTGCGCTATCCGTTCACGCGTTTCCGGCGCCTCGTGGCGGAGTATCGGCTCGAGCGGTCCGACCGCTTCGACCTGCTCACCGAGGGCGTCGACGAGCTGCGCCGCGTCGGCTGGCTCGCGTCCAACTATCTGAGTTACGTGAAGGACAACACCCTGTGGCTCGCGACCGGGCCGATCGATGGGACGCGATACAATTTCACCGCCGGTCTCGTCAACGACTTGAGCCATGGCCGCTTCGATTCGTGGCTCATGTCGGGCGACGTCCGCACGTACCTCCGCACGTCGCTGCGCAGCGCGCTCGCCGTGCGGCTGCAGGGCTATGCGTCGGGGGGCGAGCGGCCGCGGCGGGTCAACATCGGGGGCTCGTGGGGATTGCGCGGGTACCCGCGCTACGGCTACGTCGCCGGGACGCGCGCCTGGCTCTTCAACGCCGAGCTCCGCTTCCCGATCACCGATTTCCTCACGATCGGGTTCCCCTTCGGCGCCGCCCGATTTCCGGGCGTGCAGGGCGCGCTGTTCGTCGACTACGGGCGCGCCTGGACCGACGCGACCACGCACCGGGGCGTGCTCGGCTCGAGCGGGCTCGGCCTGCGCATGCCGATCGGCCCGCCGCTCGTGTTGCGGCTCGATCTCGGCTACCGTTTCCACTCGGGCGACCTGGGGTTCTACGGACTGCCCCAGAGCGACCGCGGCACCAAGTTCGTCGACTTCTTTTTCGGGTTCAACTACTGAGGCGGCAACGGTTTTCGCTTGACCGGCTCCGCGCGCTTTCCTACATTGGCGCGGGTGCGTTGTTGGCGGCGTGTCCCGGTCCGCCCGCGCCGCTCGTGCCGGTGGCCCTCGCGCCGGCGCATCTGGACAGCGCGCTGGCGTGGACGCGCGCGACACTGCCCGGGGCGAGGACCGTCATCAGGTTCCGCTGGCGCTACGAGGACGGCCGCGTCAGGTATGCGGGACGGGGGAGCGCGCGGATTGCCCCGCCCGACTCGCTGCGATTCGACTACGCGGGGCCGTTCGGTCTCGGCAGCGGCGCGGCGGTCGTGATTGGCGACACGGTGGCGTGGGCGGATCCCGCGGCGAACTTTCGGTCGCTCGTCCCGGCGATCCCGATGTTGTGGGCGGCGCTCGGTATGGTGCAGCCGCCGCAGCCGGATGCCGCGGTGTTCGGGCTCGCGGAAGCGGGCCGCACGATATGGCGCTTTGCGACGTCGGGCGATACGCTCGATTACGTGGCGACCCTCGGCGCCGAGCGGATGCTCGAAGCCGAGTGGCGACGCGACGGCAGGGCGGTGGCACGGAGCCGCACTCGACTCGATCCCCAGGTGCGCCCCATCGGCGCGCGCATCGATTTCCCGGAGGCCTCGGCACGGTTTGAGCTCACGGTCGTGGGAGTGGATACGGCGGCAGCCTTTCCGCCGACGTTGTGGCGCAGCCGCCGCTAGCGCGGCAGCGTTCTGGTTGGCCGGTTGCCTGTATGGCTTTGCCGGCGGCGTGCTGCCCAACGTCAAGACCGTCGCGATCGTGCCGTTCGAGAACGACACGCCGGAGCCGGCGCTGACCCAGGAGGTCAACGACGCCGTGCGGGAAGCCGTCGAACAGCGCCTCGGGCTGCGTCTCGCGGGCGAAACCAATGCCGATGCCGTCGTGCGCGGGCGGGTGGTGCGCTACGATCCCGACGTGCCGGTCGCCTTTCAGCCGGGGCAGGGTCAGGCGACCGTGACGCGTCGCAAAGTGCTGTTGACGGTGAACGTCGAGATCGTGAATCAGCGCGAGGGCAAGACGGTGTGGAAGCGGGACGGGCTCTCGGTCGAAGGGGAGTACGATCCGCCGCAGGAGGTGCAGGGCCGCAAGCTCGCTCTCCAGAAGCTCGTCAACGACATCGTGGATGGAGCACAGTCCCAGTGGTGAAGGGTCGTCGTGGCGCCAGCTCGACCGGCTGTCTCATCTCGCTGCTGATCTTCGTCGCGGCGTTGTATTACGGTGTGAACATCGGCGAGGTCTACTTCCGGTATTACCGCCTGCTCGATGAGATGCAGTCGCAGACCCGCGTCGCCGCCGCACTCGACGACGGCACGATCCGCCGCCGCATTCAGGCAGCCGTCCAGGAGATCGGGTTGCCCGACTCGGCGGGGTCCGAGCTGGTGATTCGTCGTACCGCGAGCCCGCGGGAAATCTCGATCGAGACGCGATACGGCGAAACCGTGCGTCTCCCGCTCTTCACGCACACGTTCAACTTCTCTCCCCGGGCCACGCAGCCACTCTGAACACCGCCACGAAGGTCCTCACGCTCGACGCCGCGGCCGCTTGGCGCCGGGCGCAGCGCGGACGCGTCGTGTTCACCAACGGAGTCTTCGATCTGCTCCATGCGGGCCACGTGGCCCTGCTCGAAGCGGCACGCGCCGAGGCAGACGCGCTCGTCGTGGGTGTGAACAGCGATGCCTCGGCGCGCCGCCTCGCCAAAGGGCCCGACCGGCCGCTCGTCGCCGAGGGCGAACGGGCCCGTCTCATCGCGGCGCTCGCCGCGGTGGATTGCGTCGTGCTCTTCGACGAAGACACCCCGCTCGCGCTCATCCAGCGCCTGCATCCCGACGTCCTCGTGAAGGGAGCCGATTACGCCCGCGAGGCGATCGTCGGGGCGGCGGAGGTCGAGGCGTGGGGCGGACGCGTCGTGCGGGTACCGCTCGTCGAGGGGAAGTCGACCACGGATCTGGTGCGGAAGCTGCGCGCGTGAAGCTGCTCGTGGCGACGCGCAGCCCCGGCAAGGCGCACGAGATCCGCGAGTTGTTCGCCGGCTTGCCGTTCGACCTGGCCTTCCCCCGCGACCGCTTTCTGGAACGCTTGCCCGACGAAGCCGACCTGGAGATCGGCGCGAGCTACGTCGAGAATGCCGTGGCCAAGGCGCGATACTTTGCCACGCGCGCCGGGCTCCCCACGGTCGCGGACGATTCCGGCATCGAGGTGGACGCCTTGGGCGGCGCCCCCGGCACCCGGTCGGCGCGCTGGTCGGGGGCCGAGGGACCGGGCGCCGACGCGGCGAACAACCGCCTGCTGCTCGAGAAGCTCGCCGGCGTCCCGGAGGCACAGCGCACGGCGCGCTACCGCTGCGTGGTCGCCTTTCTCTCCGTGCCGAGCGGAGTCCCCGAGATCGTCGAGGCGACGTGCGAAGGCTTCGTGCTCCCCGAGCCGCGAGGGGATGGCGGGTTCGGGTACGATCCGTTGTTCTATTCCACCGAGCTGCAGATGACCTTCGGTGAAGCGCCGCCCGGCGCCAAGCACAGAGTGTCTCACCGCGGCCGGGCGTTTCGCGCCCTGATCGAGGTTCTCCTGCGCCGGTCGACCTAGTAGCTTTTCCTGGCGTCTGTGCTTATCGGGGTGTGGCGCAGTCCGGTAGCGCGCCTGGTTTGGGACCAGGAGGTCGCGGGTTCGAATCCCGCCGCCCCGACTGAAGCGAAGTGTGCGGCGTTGACGGACGTGGCCGGGCAGTGACACTTCTGTGGTCGGAACGCGCGCGCTGGCACCCCATCTGATGCACAAAGCGCAATCCAGTCAACACGTTGCGACGCCGCCACGCCCCTGGCACCACGGCATGACGCTTGCCCTCGTGTGGGCGCCTTACCACAACGGGCAGCTTCGGAAGGGGCCATGCGGGGCGGGAATTCGTCGTGTCAGGTCGCAATCATCGGTGCGGGGCCATACGGACTGGCCGCAGCCGCGCATTTGCGTGCCCAGCGGCTCGAAATCCGAGTACTCGGCGAGCCGATGGAGTTCTGGAAACAGCACATGCCGCGGGGCATGTTCCTGCGATCGGGTGCGGCCGCTTCGAGTCTCGGCGACCCCGACGGTCAGCTACGGCTCGATAGCTACCGCGCCCTCCATCGGCTCCCCCAGGCCAAGCCCGTACCCATCGACGACTTCGTACGCTACGGGCTCTGGCTCCAGGCGCAGGCGGTCCCGGACGTCGACCGGCGCCGGGTGACGCAGCTGGCGCGGGAGTCCGAGGGGTTCCGCCTCCGCCTGGACGATGGCGAGGAGTTCCAGGCGCGGCGCGTCGTGGTGGCCACGGGACTCGGCCCGTTCGCCCAGCGCCCGGCGCAGTTCGATGGGCTGCCGGCGTCGCTCGTTTCCCATTCGTTCGACCACTGTGATCTGAGCCGATTCGCCCGCCAGCGGGTCGTGGTCCTGGGCGCGGGGCAGAGCGCGCTCGAATCAGCCGCGCTGTTGCACGAGGCGGGTGCCGAGACCGAGGTCGTGGCGCGGGCCTCGCGCATCAACGCGCTCCCGGGCTCAACCGACCAAGCGGCGTTGGTCCGCGCGGCCCGACGGCTTCTCAGCCCCATCGCCCGCCCTCCGCTG
>Ga0137371_10003688_pt1 | contig 12009 bp, 14 predicted proteins | sample SagtaG_7_FD_104919 | JGI IMG/M metagenome (GOLD analysis project Ga0137371, IMG submission 104919) | Vadose zone soil microbial communities from Sagehorn Ranch, Mendocino, California, USA - Sage1_R_40_16 metaG | ecosystem: Environmental > Terrestrial > Soil > Vadose zone | place: USA... | reverse complement strand
CCACGCAACTTTACGCAACCATGGCGGCCATGGCGGCGAGCGGTCGTTGCTTTGAACGTTCCTGCGCAGGAAAGAGTTCCCGGAAATTTGATCCGCCGGGCGGGCGTATTCTTCAGATCGTCGGCGAGGAATGAATTGGGAAACCGAGCAGCAGATGCAGGCTCCACCTCTCCCAACGCGGAGAGGGGACCTGCGCTCTTAGCTCCTATAAAACCTAGGCCGAAGGAGTACCTAGCCGCCGGCCTGGCGCGTTGCGTCCCACCACGGGCAGGTGCCGGGCGCCAGCGTGTAATTCCCCTCGATCACCTGCACGGGCTGGCGCTGTCCCTCGAGCGCGGCGCGAGAGCGCATCTCGCGCGTCTCGACGAGCTGGTCGGCCGGGATCCAGGTGCGCTCGTGCCCCCACAGGCTCGGCCCATACGTCATCTCGGCCGGCTTCCAGGTGTCGGGATCGATCGAGCGGCCGCCCCAGCCGTACTCGACCAGGAAGCCCGACGGCGTGCGCGAATAGAACGAGGTCATGAAATCGTTGGTATGCCGGCCGAGCGTCGTGGCGGTGCGGCCCTCCTCGCGCGAGGCGAGATCATAGGCCTGGCCGACGTCGTCGAGCATGAAGAGCTCGACCATGAGATGATGGATGCCGTTGTGCCCGGTTTCCAGCACCGCGAAGCTGTGGTGCCGGAGATTGACGTGGAAGAAGTAGATTTTGAACGGCTTGACCATGTAGTCGCTCAGCCGCAACCCGAGCACGTCCTGAGAACCACAGCGCGGCCCAGCAAGCAGTGCTCAAAATTTGAAAATGATTCCAGACGGTTGCTTATATTTAAGCTTATCAAGCTTCCCAAAACCCGGGCTTTGGAAGCAATTGGGAAACAGCTGAAATGCCCCGCCCTGGGCCTGCGGAGGCCGCCGGTGGCGATCGTGGCTTTCTCGATAGGGAGGGGACCAGCAGGATCGCGGCGTCCTAGGGCTTCTAGCGCTGTCGGAGTTTATCGGAGTTTGGCGGAGTTTGGCTGCACGCAACTCCGACAATCGCGACTTACCGGCCTTCCTACGCGGCGGCGCTGACCGATCGCCTGGCGAGTTGTTCTGCCAGCGTCGAAATCACCGATGCGGCTTCAAGGGCTCGTAATCGGCCGAGCTCCAGCACCAGCTGATGCTCCGTGTCAGGCGAAACGGGCGTTTCGAACCAAAGCAGGACGGCGAGGTCCTCGAGCCGGTGTACTAGGTCAAGCAGTATGGCCGGGGTCAGGTCAACGGCATCCTCGGTCATGCGGAGACTCGGGTCAGTCGTCGAGCACGGCGCCGACGAGCTTCTCAGTCGCGACGACGTCCAGGATCTCGCGGGCAATAGCCGACACGGTCAGGCCGCGACGCGCAGCCTCGGGCCGGAGCTGAATGACCACCGCGTGGTCGATCTCGACGATCGTCGCAGGACGTTCGGTTTTGGAAGGCTCAGGAGACATGGACGCAGAACGTCGCGCAGCACACGGAGGCGGTCAAGGCCGATCGCCGTCGTAATGGAATCGGCATTGTAGTATTTCGAGCACCCGCGGGGTGCCCCGAACGCGGTAGACAAGCCGATGCTTTTTGGTGATGCGGCGCGACCAGTATCCCTCGAAGTCTTACTTCAACGGCTCCGGATGCCCGACCCCCCGGAACGGATCACGCTCTATATCGTCGAGCAGATCATTGATTTTCTTGCGGGTCTTGTCGTCGTGACTCCGGTATTCTCCACAGCCCTGGGAGCCCAAACCTGTTTCACCGCCGCCTCGGGTCAAACTCCACGAGCTTCCCGGCCTTAGCCTCGGCAAGAGCCTCGTAGAGAGCCTTTGCGTTTGCGGGCGTGCTCAGAAGATGCAGCGTCTCCATGATACTGCGGTATTCATCCCCGGCCATGACCACAACGGACTGCCCTCGCCCCTCCACCTCAAACATTGCGTGGGTCGCGTTGGCTTTTTCAATGTACTGATCAACGTCCTTGCTGAAATCAGCGGACGAAACTCGCGTCAGGGGTTCGGTGGCCATGGCAGTTCTCCTCCCGCTGAAAGAATATCACATTTTTGCCCACTCAAAGTCGGGGCAACCACAGCAGCGCGCCTGCCGCCAATCTGATCTGAGTTGCTGTGGCAGGCAGCCGGACTACCGCCGCAAGATGATGAAGACGATTAGCTCGCTCGCCGCCGGTCTTCGAAAAGTTCTGCTCTCCCCACCTTCTGGGAATAGTTCGGGTTCGGGATCTTCCACCACTTCGTCTGCGGGCCATACGCGTCCGCGATCCGCTTGGCGACAATCCCCTCGAGGTCGAGCTTGCAGACAGCACTGAAGAGCGGTCGTCCCTCTGCGATGAAAGGCTCGGTCCTCTGCAGGCCATATCGGCGCTCGATTTTCTCGAGCAGCGCCTTGCGCTCTTTTAATGGCGCGCCCCTCACATCCTCGCCGTCCACGAAAAGCACGTCAAATACCACATAGGTCGGCTCACGTCTGCCGAACAGGAGATCGTTGAATATCGGTCGGCCGGTCTCGTCTAGCGCCACGATCTCGCCGTCGAAGACGCAGCCTTGCGGCAAGGTCTCCAGCAGCCGCTCGGAGCGCTTCATCCGGTTATTGTTCTTCGAGAGCATCCGCCCCTGGATCGTGTCGGCCAGCCCCCGGAAGCCGTCGAGCTTGAGTTCGAAAATCCAGCCGGGATCGTCGAACGGCTCGCGGTGGACGATGGGGATGATCGGGGTAAGGTTCATGGGGGACTATTGATTACGGCGGTCTGTTTTTGGCCACACAAATCCGATTGGGGGGGTTCTTTGAGCGAAGGGATTTGTGAGGGTGGGGCGTTAAAAACCATTCGCATAAGGTCAAGGATGTAGTCATAAGCACTAGTCGCAGCTTCACTTGAGGTTATGTCAAACGTGAATTCCTTTGACTGAAATCCCACCAGCAATTTACATCGATTATCCACGAGCAAGAAACGAATCAAACTCACGAAGAACATTATTGGAAAAGGATTAACTGTTATCCGCAATCCAGCCGTCCAATATCCATCCTCGTCGCGTTCCAACAGGTCCTTAGAAAATTCACATTCTCTGAACTGCCATTGTCCTTCTTCTTGTTTGGCTGCCTGTGGTTCAATGTACCACTTTGTACTTCCATCGTGGTCTGTGTACGTGTCGGGTGCGCCAATATATTCCCGAAATCCATTCACGAACGCCAAGAAGAATTGAGTTGATATTCGTTCATACTCGATTTGCCGATCCGCCCAGCTTTTATATTCTTCACGGAGAGCATCAAACTTGGACATCGCGGCTATTCTCTCCTGAGTAGCTACACGGATCAAGGCCTCTTTCCGTATCCCTGAGTGTTTCCGTGGTGTTTCACACAATGATGGGTTCCGTGTTCCCGCACCGCTGGCACCGTAGGGGGATGTTGCCGAGGAAGGTCTCCCGGCTGATCTCCCGGCGTCGAAGCAGGAGCGGCCACGGCAAGTCGGTTATCCGCCCACATCCCGAGCAGGTTGCCCTGAGATGCGAATAACCCTGGTCCTGGGCCTCGGAGACGGTCCGGGTTCGCCAATAGCCGTCGATTTCCATGGCGGCGATCATAGCGTGCATTTCGGGTGTTTTCCGCAATCCACAATCCCCACACTCCCCATCTGTGGTCATATTTCTGCCACAACCAGGACTTTTTTGGACGGTGCGGCTGGTAGGAGGCAGGGGGCACGAATGATCCGATTTCGCATACTCGCTGCGGGTGCAGCCGCGGTGTTCCTTTCAGGGTGCATCACGACATCCATGCAGGGGTATGCTGATCGTCAATTGCCGGTTCGACCCGTACAGCACATTGTGGCCTATGTTGCAGCGCCGGGTCCGTTCGCCGGTAGCATGCTTTCCAGTGTCGCCCAGGAGGCCAATAAGCGGGGGATTGTAGCCGAAGATGCTCTTAGGGTCTTTCCACCTACGCGTTACACAGATGCGGAAATCCGACAGGGCCTTGCGGCTCAAGGTGTGGATGGAGTGCTCGTTATCAACGTAGGCGACACAGGCGTAATTCGAGAATATGCTGGTACGGTTTTTTATGGGCAGTATTCCGGGTCCACAACGGGCACCGGCAGTGCTTCTACATTTGGGAACGTGACGACCGGCTCTATCAGCACCACGTCGAGTGCAACAATGTCGGCTGGTTCCGCGCCGACATATCGCTACAAACGGAAAACCAATTTCAACGCTCGACTGATTGAGCCAGCGACCGGACGCACTTTATGGGTTGGCAACGGCCAAGTGGACGCTGGCGGGCTTCTGTTTGTTGGGAATAATGCGAACGCGTCGAGTTCCGTGGCGGCGATATTCGATGACCTGCAAAAGAACGGCGTAATCGCTGTTGTGCAATAATACTCGGTTCTAGTTTGCCAATGGACAACAACCAATATCAAAAAACGGCTCGTTATGAAAATCGCCCTCCTTGTATTTCTGCTGTTGCTGCTCCCTGTTGCGGCCAGTTCCCAAAATATTGTTCCTCCGGAAGTCGTTCAATTCGAAAATGTGCATGTCGATGATGACGTAAAGACTGTGGCAGTGGGAAATGCCAACCGACATTATTCGCTGTTCTGTAATGTCAAGGCCGCCGGTTGCATCACGCCAGAGCCGAACAAAAACTATCTGCTATTCAATAAAAACACTCGTTGGAAGATGCCCGGCGCGGCCGGCCGGGGAAGCGACGAATTGATGGACTATGTGGAAAATTTCACGCGCGCAACCGTGGCGATATGACCCATGAAAATCTACGAAGGAAAATGCACAATCGAGAGTCTCGTGGTCACGATGGCAAGCGCCTGGACGGACACTATCTGATCAAGCGCTTTACCAGATACGGTTTTGGATGGACCTACGAGGGTGACAGCCCCCGGCAGCCTGGGCGCTTGCGATTCTATTCGATTACCTCGGCGACAAGGATCGTGCGATACGGCTGTCGGAGCCGTTCATGAAGGAGATCGTCGTTAATCTCGGCAACGACTGGACCCTTGGTTAGCGGCGCAATAAGGCCTGAAACGAACAGTGCAGCAAGGCGGCGGCTTCTACGCTTATGCTGGCAAGCTTCTGATATGATGATAGAGATCTCCAAGGGAGGAGCTCATGGCCATTTCGCGTCGCAGGCTGTTGAAGTCCGTGGCCGCGATCGGCGCACTCTCCGCGTCAGGCGGGGTCTTCGCCCCAGCGATTGCGCAGAATAGGCCGGTGCGCATCGGCATTCTCGCTCCCCGCTCGGGCATCGCCGCAGCCCCGGGCGAGAACGGAATTCGTGCCACGCAATGGGCGGTGGAGCGCTTCAACGCGCAGGGCGGCATTGCCGGCCGCAAGATCGATCTGGTTATTGAGGAAGAGTCCTCGCCGAAGGACACGATCGAGCGCTTCAGCAAGCTGGTGCAGCAGAGCAGGGTGGATTGCGTGCAGGGGATCATCTCGACCGGCGTTGGCCTCGCGCTCGGCCCGGTCGTCGAAGAGGCGAGGGCGCTGACGATCTACTGGGATGGCACCACCCAGGACGGAGTGGACGAGACGATGCCCAATCCGCACTATCTGTTCCGCAGCACCGACAATGAGTGCGAGGCGATCATGTCGTCGCTGCTCACCATCAAGCATTGGAAAGGGCAGTTCGTCACGGTCGCGGGCATTAATCCCGACTATTCCTATGGCCGCAACAACATGGCCGCCTTCATCGCACTGCTCAAGCGATTTAACATCGAACACAAGGTCGTCACCGAGCAGTGGCCCAAGGTCGGCACGATGGACCTCACGAGCCATGTTGCCGCGCTCAAGGCCGCACGACCCGACCTGATCTTTTCCTCGCTCCTGTTCGCCGATCTTCCGGTATTCATGAAGCAGGCGCACGCCGCCGGCCTAACCAAGGGCATTAAGCTCGTGTTTCCGGCAGCCGGTTGGCAGCACACGCTCATGAAAAAAGAGTTTACGCCGGAGGGCATGTTATTCGGCCACAACACCCTCTACTTCGCCAATCCGAACGCATCGCCTTTGGCGCGGGAGTTCGTCGCCTGGTACGAGAAGACCTACAAGGACTATCCGGAATGGGAAGCCGATCGCGCCTGTTTCGCCATCGCCTCCTACAAGGCTGCGGTCGAGAAGGCGTCGAACGCTAAGAACGGAAGCTGGCCATCGCAGGACGACGTCATTGGCGCGATGGAAGGCCTCTCGGTCGAAAGCCTTGGCGGCAAAGGTTCCTGGCGTAAGGACCACATTGCTGACCAGACCTTTGTTCAGGGCTTCACTACCCATAATAACAAGTACGACTTTGTGACGCTCGGTAGCTTCGAGACGATGTACTCTACCGATCTGCAGAAGCCGCCGGGCGCTAATTTCTGGGAGTGGATCAAGGTCGCGCAATTCAAGGTCTGAATCGCAAGTCGGATCGATGTCCGCGCACGCAAACATCCTACTCGGCGGCGTGTTTCACGCCGCCGTCTTGTTCTTAGTCGCCGCCGGTTTGCAGCTCGTGCTCGGCGTGCAGAAAATCCTCAATCTCGCCTGTGGATCGTTCTACGCGCTGGGTGCCTATTTCGGCATCACGTTCATCGGTTATGCGGCAGCCTTCGGCGTGTCCCCGTGGCTGATCCTGCCGGGGCTCATTGTTGCTGGAATCTTGCTCGGTTTCATTGGCCCGCCGATCGAGCGGCTGTTGCGTAGCGTGTACGGACGTGACGAGAGCTTCCAGCTGCTGCTCACGTTTGCGCTCGTCCTCATGTTCCAGGACATCTTTCGTTTCATCTGGGGCTCCAACCCGCGGTCGCTCGACAGCGCGTACCTGATCTACGGTTCGCTCAACGCCCGCGATTTCAGCGTTCCCGTTTACAATCTATTGGTGATTGGCGCAGCTATTGCCACCGCCTCCGGGCTCGGCGCTTTGTTGCAACGGACCAATTATGGCCGCATCCTGCGTGCCACGGCGGAAAATCGCGACATGGCGGAGGCGCTCGGCGTCGATGTGCGACGCGTCTATTCCGTCGTCTTCACGCTGGGCGCCGTGCTTGGCACGTCCGGGGGCGCGCTCGTGGTTCCAACCGCGGCGGCTTCGCTCGATATGGCAATCGAGTTCGTCATCGAAGCTTTCGCAGTAGTGGTTATTGGCGGACTGGGCTCGATGCGCGGCGCGCTGATTGGCGCGCTGGTCGTCGGTCTAATCCGTGCCTACTCGATTGTGTTTTATCCCGAGCTGGAAGTGCTCGCGATCTACGGCATTGTCATTGCAGTTCTGCTGCTCCGTCCCACAGGCCTGTTCGGGAGAACGCTGGCATGAAGTTCTCTCGGGCAGGCGTGGTCGCGATCGCAGGAACGGCCATGTTGGCGCTGGTGCCCGTAGTGGCTCCGCCCTATTACTCCGGCTTGATGATTCCGTTTTTCGGCTACGCCATCGCGCTACTCGGCTTCAATCTCCTGTTTGGTTACACGGGGCTGCTATCGTTCGGGCACGCGATGTTTCTCGGCTTCGGAGCCTACGGTGCGGCGGTAATGGGGGCCGTCCTGGGGGTCAAATCCTTCGAAGCCGTGTTGCTCGCGGTAATGCTTTTCGCCATGGCGGCTGCCTTGCCGATCGGGCTTCTTTGCGCGCGCTACGTCGGGATCTTCTTCGGGATGCTGACACTCGCTTTCGGCATGCTGTTTCACTCGTTCCTTTTCAAATTCTATCATCTCACCGGCGGTGACAGCGGCATGCGCGTGCCGCGGATGAATATTCTCGGGCTAACATTCGCTCAGTACAACAAGATCGAGTTTCTGGCGCAACCGTTCTATTATTATTGCCTTGCACTGCTGGTGCTCGCCGGGCTTCTGATGTGGCGGATCGTGCACTCGCCGTTCGGGCTGCACCTCAGGGCTATTCGCGACAATCCCCGCAAGGCGGAGTATCTCGGTGTCCACGTGCGGCGCTTCCGTCTCGCGGCTTTCGTCATTTCGGCGGCGTTTGGCGCAGCTGGTGGGGCAATCCTCGGATTCCGCATCGGGCTTGCCGACCCCGAACTCGTCTACTGGACCCAGTCGGGCCAGCTTGTGTTCATGGCCGTGCTAGGCGGTTTTTCGAATTTCTTCGGCCCGATCATCGGCGCGCTCACATTTACCCTGCTGCAGGATCAATTGCAGTCGCTGACGCAATATTGGCGCTTCGTCCTCGGCGCCATTCTCGCCATTATCGTCATTGGCTTTCCCGGCGGCATTGCCGGAGTTGTCGACGACCTGCGGGGGCGCTTCGCCCGGAGCGCGCCATGACTGCGCTGCTTGAGACTCGGAATGTGAGCAAGGCCTATGGCCCGTTCCGCGCGCTTGATGGCGTCAGCATCATCGTTCGAGAAGGTGAACTCGTTTCCGTGGTTGGGCCGAATGGGGCCGGCAAGACCACCTTGGTCAATCTGCTTACCGGGCTGCTGGCACCGACCACGGGCGAAGTGCTGTTCATGGGGAAGAGCATCATCGGCGTCGGTCCGGTCGAACTCGCCGACCACGGATTGTCGCGGGCGTTCCAGCTCATCCAGATTTTTCCCCAACTCACGGTCGCCGAGACGATCGGTGCGGCGGTGGTTTCGCAGCAGAAGAAACGGTGGCGTCTGTTCTCGCGGCTTGATGCGGACACGGAGATCAGCGCCCGAATCCGCGACGTGGCCGAAATCTTCGGGCTTCATCATCGGCTCGAGACTGTGGCAGCGGTGCTGTCGCAAGGCGAGAAGAAGCTGCTCGATGTCGCTTCGGCCTTCGCACTCGACCCGCAGGTCATCCTGCTCGACGAGCCTACGTCGGGCGTCTCCACAGCCGAGAAGCACGGCATCATGAAGACCCTGATCGCGGCAGCAAAGACCGCAGGGGTGAAGGCAATAGTGCTGGTCGAGCACGACATGGATCTGGTTGCCGCCTATTCGGACCGCATCATTGCCTTGTCCGGAGGCAAGGTGCTTGCCGATCTCCCGCCGGGCCGGTTCTTTGCCGATCCGAAGCTGATCGAGGGCGTCATCGGCAAGCGAGTGAGCTACTGATGCTCGACGTGCGCAATCTTGTCGTTGACGTTCAGGGCAGCCGGGTGCTGCGCGGCGTCTCGTTCGAGGTCAAGGCGGGCGAGCTTGTCTGCCTCGTCGGTCGCAACGGCGCCGGAAAGACGACCACCTTCCGCACCGTGATGGGTTTCCGCCGGCCGGTGTCCGGCTCCGTCGTGTTCGACGGCAACGATCTCGTTGGTCTGCGCCCATACCGGATCGCCCGGATGGGCATCGGCTTTGCCCCAGAGGAAAGCGAGGTGTTTGGCGAGCTCACGGTTGCCGAGAACATCGCCATGCCGACCTGGATTAGTTCCGGTGGTGACCGCAGCGCGGAGCAGCGCGTGGCCGAAGCCTACAGGATCTTTCCGAATCTCGAAAGATACCGAGAACGCGGCGGGCAGGCGCTGTCCGGCGGCGAGCGCAAAATGGTCTCGATCGCACGCGCGCTGGCGCTTGGTCCCAAGCTGCTGCTGCTGGACGAACCAACCGAAGGACTGTCCCCCACCGTCGTGCCCTCGATCGTTCAAGGCCTTGAAAATATCCTCGCCTTCGGCCACGCAGTTTTTATTGCCGAATCCAATATCCACCACGTGCCGGCGTTCGCCGAGCGGCTCTATGTAATCGAGCGGGGGGAGATCATCTTTGTCGGCAAACCGGAACAGGCCCGGAGGGACCCCGCCGTGGCGCGGGTCATCGAGGGAACCCGCCCCGCAGCCGTCGTTGCCGAACGGCAATGACCAGTCAGCGGCAGGTCGAGTTTCGCCGGGAATACCGCTCACGGATCATCGGGTGGTATGACGGGTATTTCCATATCGCAATCACCTACGCTATGGGTGCGGCGGCGTTCTACATTTACGTCGAGCACATCCGCAATGTGACACTGATGGAGTGGCTCACCATGCGTCCGGGATTTTCGGGGCGGTGTGCGCTGTTCCTGCTTGCCGCCGCGCTCGGAGGGTGCGCCAGCCATTCGACCGAGCCGTCGCCGGAGTTCCAGCGGGCCGCCTGGGAGGGTCGCAATATCTATCCGCAGGGACTACAGGTCGGAGATCCTGGCGTACATGCGCAATTATTTCAATGATCCGACGAACGTCCGGGATACCGGAGTCTCCGAACCCGAGCTCAAGCCGATGGGCCTCGGAAACCGCTTCATGAGCTGCATTCGCTATGCTCTGAGAAACGTCGGCGTCAATCCGCCGGGCAGGGAACACGTCGTCATCTTCGTCGGGGGCAAGCTCGATGCGGTACGCGACGGGCGAGACCAGTGCGCGGGCGCCGCATATACGCCGTTTCCCGAGCTCGAGCGCCTGACGCGGTAGCGGAGAAACAAACGCGGGAGGAAGCGATGACAGAGGCGCGGCTCAAACATTTCGGCTGGGGTCGCGAAGGCGAAGGCATCACCCCGGAGGAGGAGGCCTTCGTCTGGGCGCGGATCGAGGAGCGGTTCCGGATCGAGGAATCGGACGAGATCAAGCCGCCGCGGCTCGATGAAAATCGAGCTGCATCCGCCGCGCCTGAAGCCGCCGGCCTCGCTCGGGTCGATCGCCTCGATCGAGCGCTACGATCGCGCCGCGCACACCTACGGCAAGTCCTATCCCGACTACGTGCGCGGGCTGCTCGGCGATTATGCCGCCGCGCCCGACGTCGTCGTCTACCCGCGCAACGAGCGCGACGTCGCGGCGGTGCTCGACTGGGCCGACGCGGTGGACGCATCGGTCACGCCGTTCGGCGGCGGCTCGAGCGTGGTCGGCGGCGTCGAGCCCCGCATCAACGGGCTCGGCCGCTACAAGGCCGCGGTGACCTTGGATCTGCGCGACATGCATCGCGTGATCGAGGTCGACCGCACCTCCCGGGCCGCCCGCATCGAGGCGGGCGCCTTCGGTCCGGCGCTCGAAGCCGAGCTCAAGCCGCACGGGCTCACACTCAGGCACTTTCCGCAAAGCTTCGAGTTCTCGACCCTCGGCGGCTGGATCGCCACGCGTGCGGGCGGACATTTTGCTACGCTCTACACCCACATCGACGATCTCGTGGAATCGCTGCGCGTCGTCACGCCGCGGGGCGTGATCGAGACGCGGCGGCTTCCGGGCTCGGGCGCGGGCCCGAGCCCCGACCGGTTGCTGCTCGGCTCCGAAGGCATTTTGGGCGTCATCACCGAGGCCTGGATGCGGCTGCAGGCGCGGCCGCATTTCCGCGCCGGCGGCGCGGTGCGGTTCGGCGATTTCTTGACCGCGGCGCGCGCGCTGCGCGCCATCGCGCAGGCGGGGCTTGATCCCGCGAACTGCCGCATCCTCGATCCGCAGGAGGCCTACAATACCAGCGCGGGCGACGGCAAAGCCGCAATCATGGTGCTGGCATTCGAATCCGCCGATCACCCGGTCGATGCCTGGATGGCGCGCGCGCTCGAATGCTGCCGCGACCATCGCGGCGAGCTCGAGCAAGCAGGCGCCGCGGACGCGCATCGGCAAGGGGCCGCCGGACGCTGGCGCAACGCGTTCATCCGAATGCCTTACGCTCGCGAGCGCACGATCGAGCGCGGCATCATCAACGATACGTTCGAGACGTCGATCACCTGGGAGCGGCTCGAGCGCTTCCACGACAGCGTCAAGGTCGCGACCGAGCGGGCGATCCTCGACGCGACCGGGCGCGACGGCCAGGTCACCTGCCGCTTCACCCATGTCTATCCGGACGGGCCGGCGCCCTATTTCACCTTCCATGCGGCCGGGCGCCACGGCCGATTGATGGAGCAATGGCACGCGATCAAATCCGCCGCGCTCGACGCCGTGATTGCCGGCGGCGGCACGGTCACGCACCACCACGCGGTCGGCCGCGACCATCGGCCCTGGTACGACCGCCAGCGCCCCCCAGTCCAGCGAAACTCGCTGCCATCCACCCACATGCGATGCATGATGACCGCCAGCCGTCGCGCCACCGCGACGATCGCGCGCTTCATCCCACGATGCCGGGCAACCTTCATGCCCCAGGCCTTG
>Ga0137371_10003671_pt1 | contig 12034 bp, 14 predicted proteins | sample SagtaG_7_FD_104919 | JGI IMG/M metagenome (GOLD analysis project Ga0137371, IMG submission 104919) | Vadose zone soil microbial communities from Sagehorn Ranch, Mendocino, California, USA - Sage1_R_40_16 metaG | ecosystem: Environmental > Terrestrial > Soil > Vadose zone | place: USA... | reverse complement strand
CTCGCGGCCGCAGCAGGGCTCTCACGGCCGCGCCGGCCACCGCCCTACGGCCGGTGGCCGCTCAAAAGAAGGGGTCAACTTTCAACCGGCGCGAAGGGGGTCCGTTTTCGACCGGCCTTGACATCCGGTGCGGGTGCGGCCGCCGTGGCGTTCGTTCGGCGGCACCGCTGCCCTCTGTTCGCCGCTTGTTTTGACGACGAAAGCAGACTTCGATCGGCTGCGCGAAGCCCGGAATCTTCGGGCTCATCCCGGCGAACGTTCGTTGTTCGACGTTGAGCTGCGCCCACGAGCCGATTCCGGCGCCCCCGCCACACGTGCCGTGCGCTTTACGGCGACGAGGGGCGACCGCAGCAGCCCCTCGTTCGCGCGTGGAGCCCGGAAAACCTGGGCCGGTCTTCCGGGCTCCACAGAGGCCAGTCGGTCAGCGGTCGGCGTACTGGCACCGGAGCCGGAACCGCTCGTTAGAGCGCCTTCTACCCGAGCCTCCGGCAGGGAAGATACGGCGGAGGGGACGCGCGCGCACCGCCCGATCGGCCAGGTGCTGCGGCCAGTCTTGCCGCCCGCCAGAATCGCAGCCATCACGCTGTTGGGACGCGTAGGGTTCAGAACTCGCGCGCTCGGACGGGCGTGAATTACGCGAGGGTGCGAGCTGAGCGGAGGGATGCGCGCGTGGCGGTGGGGTTGTCCGGTGCGACCTGGCAGCGGATTCGCGGCTGGTCAGGTGCGGGCGCTGTGGCGTTTGTTGACGAACTCGATCGGGCGGACGTGGTCGCCGCGGTTCCACGACATTCGCCTGAGGTTGTGATTGAGGACGTTGATGTCGCTGCGCCGGAGGCCGCCGGTGTCGCGGTCCCAGTCGTCGTCTGGTGGCGGGAGTTCGCTGAGGGTGACCGAGCGACCGCCGAGCAGATCGAGCATCTTCTTCGTGCACCGCAGGACCACCCCGACGAACCTACCATGACCGCAAGCTCGACCACGTGCGGCCCTACCTGGAGCGGGCTGAGCGGGAGGGCCGCTTCGGCGTGGTCGCGATCGTGGCGGCGCAGGAGTTCCAGTGGGTGTTCGGCGCCCGCAACCGCTCCGAGAAGCCGGGGGTGGCGAACTTCGAGTTCACCAAGGCCGAGCTGCGCATCAGCGTCTATTACTTCTACGTCTACGACCCGTCTACGTCTCCGACCCGCGACTTCGGCCCCGGCTTCATCAAGATCTGCAGCTACTTCCCCTACCCGGCGAAGGTGTGGTTAAACGGCCATGAGTGGGCGAAGCGGCAGGCCGAGCGGACCGGCGTCGACTTCACTGCGCTCAGCAACGGCTTCGCGAGCTGCGCGCAACCGCGGCGGCTGCAGGCGCTCTGCGACCGTCTCGGGCCCCGCGACGTGCAGGCGTTCTTCGACCGCTGGACGGCCGTGACCCCGACCCCGTTCACCGCCGCCGACCGGGCCGCCGGCTACTGGTGGGAGCTGTCGCTGCGCCAGGTCGAGGTCTCGCGCACGCTTGTCTTCGACGATCCCCGCCGCGCGCGCCGCTCCTTCGAGGCGCTGGTCGCCGACAACATCGACATCGGCCGCCCGAAAAGGTCGCGCTCGTGTTCGCCCGCCAGGTGCGCAAGACGACCCGCGAGCCATTCCGGAGTCGCATCTTTGCTCCACGCCGTCACCGGCTTCAGCAACAAGAGCCTTCGCGGGCACGTCGCCGGACTGCTCGGCCAGGAGTACACCAGCAGCCAGATGAGCTACGACCTGCGCCGTCTGCGCCTGCACGGGCTCATCCGCCGACTGCCGCACAGCAACACGTACGTCCTCACCGGCGAGGGCATCCGCGTCGCCGTCTTCTACACCAAGCTACAGAACCGGCTGCTGCGACCCCTGCTCGCCGCGGACAAACCGCCCGCCCGACCCGAAATCCGCCGCGGTCTCGACACGCTCGAGCACGCCGTCAACCAGTACACCCTCAACGCACGCCTCGCAGTCGCCGCCGCATGAAACTTGTCACAAGCCCACGACTGTCCGCCCCCAAGAAGGACTAGCCCGATGCGACGGAGATCCCGCCCCCTCCTCGGGGGGCGACGTCGGCGAGCGTTTCGGACCTCGCCCGGCCGCGGCGGCCGGTGCTCGTTGCGCACGTCGCCGACGATGACTGCTCCCTCGCCGAAGCTGAGCTGCGAGCGGTGGCTCTCGCCGATCCATACGCGCTGGACAAATCCGAACGCCGTGCCGAGCCAGTCGACCGCCTCGCGCACGTCCGGGTAGATGCACCTGCTCTTGTCCTCCCGTTCTCACCGCAGTGGTAGCCCTCCCACCGGCTCCCGCTTTTGCCTGCTCAACGACGAATCCGGGGCGGACCGGGCTTTCGGCACGCACAGCCAGCGCACCAGCGTTGCGGCCGCGCGGCGAACGACGGCCAGCTCGCTCGCGGTAACAGCCGACTCGTCGCGGCAAGGAAGACGCGGTCGGCCGGGACGAACCCCAGAGGCATCAACGATCTAGCCCGGGGGAGTCGGATGCGAGGCCAGCCGTCTCGCCGCCCTTGGTGATTAGGACGTCATCGCCGGGTCATCGGCGCGGCCAGGCGGCCCTCCACAGTTTCGTCAACAACGGCTGCGCGCTCCTGTGGGACGCTGTGGACAGGCGACGGTTTTTTGCGCTCTTTGCAGGAAACGACGTTGCTTTCGGCCGCCAGGTATTCGCATCCTCGCTGTCTGCTGCTAGACCGTCGCAGGGCCAGAAGGGAGGTGAGCGGAAGAGCGACCCACTGGGAGCCGAGGCGGCCGGAACGAGCAAGCAACCATTGCGACGTCGCCCAGCTCCGCCGGGAGCGCTTCAGTCTTGATCGCGCTCGTTCGCAGATTGCGGCCGCTCGCCGAGGCCGAGTGCTACGCGCGCTGTTACGGCGCGCGCCGCGGGGAGGTGCACGTCATCAGGTTCGACCACCGCCGGCCTAGGGACCGGCACCGGCTGACCGGCGAACAGCTTCGGCAACGGTTCGAAGAACGCATGGCCAGCCGCAAGGGGAGTTGAGCAGGCCCCCAGCTGCCCGAACCGCTTCGGCCCGCGCTCGATAGAGCAGGAGTGGGGTGCAAGCTCGGTCGCACGGCTCGGTGCCGCGACCGCCTGGTGGTAGTAGGCGAGCCGGTGTCTGTGCGTTCGGCACCAGGACAAAGCACAACCGCCCGCGCTAGGCTGTTGGCAATGCGGGAGCCGCTTCCTGATCGCCAGCTTGCCCTGCTCCGCTACCTCCGCGATCGCGACGGTGCGGGTGCCGCGGCGATCGCCACCGACGTGTTCGGCCTGCCCCGGACGACCTTCGGACGCGTGCCGTTGCGAACGGCGCTCGAGGACCTCTCCCAGCTCGCCGAGCGCGGGCTCGTGTTTAACCGCGGCGGTGACGCCGCCCGGGGCGAATGGCGGATCACGTTGCGCGGCCGCGGCATCCTGGCCGAGATCGCACTCGGCACGCCGCTCGCCGAGTAGCGGAGGGCCTACGGGGATGTAGTGGAGGGGCGTGGGCTGCACTTATTCGATCCTCCTGCAAATCGGCGGGATTCGGTAGGCGGCTGCGTTTGTGCACTCCCCACACGCTCTCCCGTCGACAACTAAGCAAAGCGCGATGCCTCGACGATCGCCCCGCGCTACGCCCTTGGGCGGCGTAAACGTCAAGAGTTTTGACAGCCGGCGCACGCCTGGTGACGGCGCGGTGACGGCGGGGTGACGTGTGCCGGTCAAGCTCCATTTCCGCGGCCGGACGGCAGCCTGGATCTCGTTCAGAGGGAGGCCGAGCATCGTGGCACGACAGAGAAATGAGCCGGAGGAAGGGGCGGCCGTACAGCCGGAGGACGAGGACGGTCCGCCGCGCGATGACGAGGTTCACGACGAGGACTTCCAGTTCGTCCTGAAGGAGCTGCTCGCCGGGTACGAACCCGTTCTCGCAGAGGAGCTCGAGCGCGCCCGGGATCCGGAGCGGCTCAAGAAGGAGGCGCTCGAGCACCCGCCGAGCTGCGAGGACGAGCGCGCGCTCGCGAACCGGATCTTCGAACGGTTCGTCACGGAAGAGGTCTCGCTGCGCCTGCTGACGCCCGAGGCCCGGCAGCAGCTGGGGTCGGTGGAGGAGTGGCGCTGGTGCCTCCGGCACATCCGCTGCTGCATCATCTTCGGCTGGCTCGTTTGCCGCGGGCCGCGTACGTTCCGCTCGTTCAACTACTACCTCTGGCGGTACTGGCTGTGCGTCCGCCAGACGCTGGGCGACGCGCCGGGCGACCGGCCGCCGACCGACGAGGAGCGCGAGGACTTCACGGCCCTCGTGCGCGCGCTCGCCGGCGCGTACCAGCCCTACCTGACCGACCAGCTCGCGACCGTGGAGTTCCCGCTCGGGCTGCCCGACGAGATCATCGGCGGGAAGATCGACTGCGACGAGGGCCAGGACGAGTCTGCCGCGATCTTCGAGCGGCTGCTGACCGCCGACATCGGGCCCGCCCTGCTCGGCCGGAAGGCATTCGAGGAGCACAGCCGACATCCGAGTTTTTGGTTCTGCCGCTGCTGGTGCCTGTGCGCGATCCGCTTCGGGTGTTGCCTTGCCCAGGCGCGGAGCCTCATCGATGTCCTGCGCTGCCTCGTCTTCTACCGCCGCTGCCTGCGGCGGTGCTTCCGGCCGCTGTTCTGCGAGATCACCCGCCCGGCGCTCGACTCGTGCGCCGACGAGGAGTACTTTGGGGGCCCGAAAGTGCTCGGCGTGGAGATCGTCGGCTCCGCCGGCGGCGCGTTCTGCGACCACTACATTCTCGAGTGGAAGCCGGCCGGCGCCCCCGACACGGCCTACACGCAGACGAGCATCGTCTATGCGGGCGGTTCGCCGACCGGGCCCGGCCCGTGCGGCGTGTCGAACTCGACCCTCGGCTGGCTCGACACGGCCAGCAACCCGGTCCCGGACGCAGTCGCCGTGCGGCTGTGCGTCTACGGCACGACGGGCGCGCCGGCCTGCTGCACGACTGAGTTCCAGATCTTCCGCCAGCGCGTCTGGATCAAGGACATCGAGGGCGTCCAGCCAGGCCCGAACGGGATCCTCGACGCGAGCGCCCAGTTGGAGACCGGCACGACGCTCCGCGCCTTCGGCACGGCGCTCGAGATCGACGGCCGCGCCTGGGCCGGGAAGTGCGAGGGGCGCGAGATCAAGCGCTACACGCTCTCCTTCCAGTCCGGGTTCGTCACCGACCCGCTGGTCGGCCCGTGGACGCAATTCTGGCAGGTCGACTACCTGAGCCCGTTGCAGCGCAAGGAGATCCAGACCAACGACTTCGACCTGACCAGCTTCTGGGTCTACGACCCGATCGTCCTGCCCTCGCCGCCCTTCCCGCCCGGGACGTCGATCCCGAAGGACTGGCTCACGCCGACGCACTGGTGGTCGGGCAACACGACACCGGTCCCGCCCCAGCAGTTCCCGGTCGACCCGCAGGCGGGCCCCACCTGGACAGCGCAGCAACTCCCGACCATCAACTGCCAGTCGGGCCGTTACACCCTCCTGCTCGACGTCGAGGACACGACCGGTGCGCACTACTACGACACCCAGCAGGTGTGGTTCGACAACAAGTCGATCTACGGCAAGATCACCCAGATCGGCGGCGTGCCGGCCTGCGCGACGATCAACCTCAGCCAGTTCGCGGCCGCCGGCGGCGACTGCAGCGTTCCCTGGCTCGCGAACCTGTTGGGGATCGCTTACGACGAGTTCATCGAGGAGGGCAACGGCGCGATACCGAGCGACAACTACGCGATGGTCGGCGGCGTCGTCCAGGGTGGCTACGCACTCTGGATCAAGAAAGACGGCGCACCCGACCCCGGCGTCCAACTGCCTGTGCCCGGCCCGCTGCCGTGGACTCCCCCGACGAACGGAACGACGCGGGTCGGTGACCCGGGCCTCCGCTGCGCCACGGCCGCGCCGCCGCCCGGACCGGTCGGCCCCGAAACCCCAGGGATCCTCGCCAGCCTCGACCTCCGCCGGCTCGACGCGATCTGCAACCCGGGCGAGACTGACCTGACCCTCGCCCGCCGCGGACCCGGGCACCCTGACGGTGAATGCTGCGGCTACGTCGCGCGGCTGCTGGTTTGGGACAACTCGGTCTGCCCGGCCCTCTCGGGCGGGCGCCACCAGATCGAGCACCACTTCCCCTTCTGCATCTGCAACGACCTGAAGGAGCCGCAGGAGGGCCTGATCGGGTGAGCGACGCCAGCCTGCCCACCCGGTTCGCCCTGGCCGCCCTCGCAACCTGGCGCGTGACGCACCTACTGGCGAGCGAAGACGGCCCGGGCGACGCAGTCGTGCGGCTCCGAGCGCAGCTCGGAACGCGTCGTGCAGGCGACCTGATCGACTGCTTCCAATGCCTCAGCATGTGGGTCGCGGCGCCGATGACACTCGTCGTGAGCCGCGAGTCGGCGGACGCACTCCCGACCTGGCTCGCGCTGTCGGGCGCCGCCTGCCTGCTCGAGCGGCTCGGCCGCGAGCCGGTGGTGCTCGAGGCGGTCAAGCCTGAAAAGCAGGGAGGTGAACCGCATGGGCTGCTGTGGCCAGAAGCGCGCCCGGTCGGCGCCCGCCCAGGCGCAGGCTAGGCCGACCCCACTCGTCGGCACCGTGGCGCCGCCCCTGTCGGGCCCGCCGCCGCCTGCCCCGGTCGCCGCCGCCCCTGCACCGGTCCGCGCCGCTCACAGCGACGTACGGATCCGCTACTCGGAGCGGTCGGCCATCCGGGTTCGGGGCGCAGCGACAGGGCGCGTCTACGAGTTCTCCGCCGCCGCTCCAGACCAGGCCATCGACCGCCGCGACGCGGCCGCACTGCTCGCCACCGGCTTCTTCCGCACAATCTGAGGCAGGCGCCAGACCGTCTCGGCGGTGAAGAAGTCACATTGTGGGTGCCGGAAACTCCGTCGCTCGCTGTTGAGGTCGCCGTGGTATGTGTCGGCGGTGAAGCGCTCTGGCTGTAGCGGTCGGCGGTCGAGGTGGGTCGTTCTCGGGGCGTGGTGTTGTCGTTTCTGTACTGGGTGCTGCGGCGGCTGCTGGAGCTGTTTGTGCTGTGCACGCGGTCGGAGCGGGAGAAGGAGGTCGAGATCCTCGTCTTGTGCTACCAGCTGCGCGTGTTGGCGCGCCAGGTCGCTCGTCCGCAGCTTCTCCTGGGCGATCGGGCGCTGCTGTCCGCGTTCAGTCGGGGCGCTGCCGCGGCGAGCGTGGGCGTCGTTTGCGGTGACGCGCGAGAATCCGGGCTGGGGGTACGGCGGATCGAGGGCGAGCTTCTCGGCGTCTCGCTCGCTGCCGGCACCGTCTGGGAGATCCTGCGCGCGCGGGGATCGAGCCCGGCGCCGCGGCGGCTCGAGTCGAGCTGAGCGGAGTTTCTGCGCCGGTGGGGTGGAGCATGCTCGGGAGCGACTTCTTCACCGTCGACACCGTGTTGTTCAAGCGTCTCTATGTCTTGTTCGTTGAGCTCGCGAGCCGTCGCATTCACCTGGCCGGGATCACCGCTAAGCCTGATGGTCCTTGGGTGACCCAGCAGGCGCGCAACCTGCTGATCCGACTCGACGACGAAGGCGTGCGGGCACGCTTCCTGATCCGCGAGCGCGACAGCGAGTTCACGTACGCCTTCGATGAGGTCTTCCGCTCCGAAGGTATCGGTGTGATCAAGGTGCCGGTGCGGGCGCCGCGGGCGCGAGCGCACGCCGAGCGCTGGGTCGCAAGCCTACGGCGCGCGTGCCGTGACCGGCTGCTGATCGTCGGCCGCCGCCAGCTCGAGCGCGTCGTTCGCGTCTACGCGACGCACTACAACGCACACAGGCCGCACCGCTCGCTCGGCCAACAGCCGCCGCTCGCCAAGCCGCCGCCGATGCGCGGACCGGCGCCGATGGGTCAACTGCCGGGTGACGGCGTCTGGCGTTGCGACCTGGTCGGCGGACTGCTGCACGAAGACGAACTCGCCGCGTAGCCGCGTCGCACTACATGCCGCCGGGACCGAGGCCCGCAACCTTCGAGGCGAACGTCCGCGGCGCACGTCGCCCAACGCGGCTCTCTCGAGATGAGCGCTCTCGACTGACCGGCTATCTACTCGCGATCAGGCGCGGCCTGAGGAGCGAAACCTCGTTTCCGGCACGCACACGTAGGTCCCGACGCTGTCGCAGCCGAGCGTTCTAGCTTCGGTCCGGCTCGGACGAGCCGACCTCGCGCTCGGCGCACGCGCAGCAGTAGAAGGCGAGTTGTGGTGCCTCGTCGCCCTCCTGCGGCACGTCGACGCGATAGGCGCGCCACGGCGTCTCGGCGTCGAGCTCGCGCCCGCACTCCACGCAGGTCAGCACCGCGCGACCATAGACGGTCGGCATAGCCGGAGGCGCCGCCCGAACGGCGGGGCTACCGGCTAGGCCGCCGCTCTTGCTCATCAGGAATCGCCGTCGCGGCAGCGAGTGACGCGGCGGTTCCGGCGGCGCCTGTTAGCTCGCACGAGCGAGGGTGCCACCCACGCCGAGGTGGCGCGCGCCGAGGAAACGACCCGCTACCAGGTCGGGCAAGCCCTTCGCGCTCGGCGCCGGGGTCGAGCTGGTGGCGCACGCCGAGGTTGGGCCGCCGCAGCGGCTCTCCCTCGATGAGGCCGACTACCGGCGCGGCCACGAGCTGGCGACGATCGTGTCCGACCCGGACAACCGTCGTGTCGTCGAGGTGCTCGAGGGCAGGAGCCGGCGCATCGTCGAGCGCTATCTGCGCTCGCTCCCCACCCGGGAGCGCCGGGCGATCACGGCGGTCTCGATCGATCCCTGCGACGCCTACCGGCAGGCCGTACGCCAAGAGCTGCCGCAGGCGCAGATCATCTGCGACCCGTTCCACCTTCTCCGCGGCGCCAACGAGGCGCTCGACACCGTCCGCGCCAGCGCCAGCCAGCACCTCGCCGCCGCCAGCACGGACGCAAGCCGCGCACGGAAAGCTGGCGGCAGCAGCTCTTCCGCGCCCGCCACCGGCTGCGCAAGGCGCGTGAGCGGCTCAGCTTCCAGGAGCGGCGCTCACTCTGCCAACTCTTCCAGGCAGAGCCGCTGCTCGCCGAAGCGTGGGGTCTCAAGGAAGCCTGCCGCGCGATCTACCGCTCGACCCACCACAGCGAGGCCGAGCAGCGGCTCACGCGCTTCCTCGCCGCCGTCGACAGAACAGCAATCCCGTCCTTCAGCGCCTTCGCCGAAGGCATCCGGCTCTGGCGCGAAGAACTGCTCGCCTTCGACCAGCCGATCACCAACGGCTACGCCGAGGGAGTGATCAACAAGATCAAGGTGATCAAGCGAACGGCCTATGGCCTCGCCACCTTCAACGGCTTCGGTCAACGCGTGCTCCTCGCCTGCGGCTGACGGCACCAGGCAGCGCTCCCCGCTCGTCCGGCGAGAACCCATTTTTCAACCGTCCATGACAGCACGAGAGCGTAGACGCGGTGGGCTCTTCTCCGGATCTACCGTCGACCGAATGGAGGTGAGTTAGCGACGCGGTAACACGAGGAGCTGAGGCTCCGACCTTGTTCTTAGCCCCTGCACGCGAAGGGGAGGCCGGTGCTCTGGCACCGCCTCCTCGCCGCGGAACCTGGCCGCGACGCCACCGCCGGCCTTGATGCCTGCGGCAGAAGCGCCTGCCACCGCGCCGGCAGGGATTCGCAGCCCGCGAGCGGCCGAGATCGAGCCGGTCAATGGTTTGGCTGTGGCCAAAGAGAATCCCGAAGGGCACGCTCACGCTGCTGGCCGGCGATCCCGGGCTGGGCAAATCGTTCCTGACAGTCGAACTCGCTGTGCGCTTGACGCGTGCTGAGTTCGGCGAGCCGGGCGTCGCGCTGATCGCGAGCGCCGAGGATCTTCCGGCGGCGACGGTTGTGCCGCGGCTGCTGGCAACCGGTGCCGATCTCAACCGCGGATCATGACGGGGCTCGAGCAGCTGCCGAAGGAGATCGACAGTTTTGCCCAGCACGTCCGGCAGGCGGGGGCTGGCCTCGTCGTGCTCGACCCCTTGATGGCATTCCTGCCGCCGAGCGAGGTCGACTCGTGCAACGATCAGTCGATCCGGGTCGTCCTCGCCCGCCTGCAAGAGATGGCGGAGCAGACGCGGGCCGCCATCGCCTTGGTCGTTCATCTGAACAAGGGTCGGGTCAAGACGGCGATCCGCTTCGGCGGATCGCAGGCTCGGTCGGCCTGCAGGCGCCAGCGCGGAGCATCCTGCTGCTTGGCCGCGATCCCGCCGATCCCGACGGCGAACGAGGTAACCAGCGGGTCCTGGTGCACGTGAAGAGCAGCCTCGGCGTGCAGCAGCCGAGCCTCCGCTTCCAGCTCGAATCGCTGACGCTCAAAGGCGTCGAAACGGCGCGGATCAGCAGCCGCGGCTTCGCCGCCGTGGAGGCAGCAGATCTGCTCGCACCCGCACCGGATCCCGGCTCCGCGATCGCAGACGCGATGCAGCTTCTCAGAACGGAGCTCGCCGAGGGCCAAAGGCAGCGAAGGCGCTCTTCGCCGCGGCCGACGAGCTCGGTGTCTCGAGAGAGAAACTGAAACGGGCAAAGAAACGGGTCGGCATCGAGAGCGTGAAGCTCGCCTTCGCCGGCGGCTGGGCGTGGTCACTGCCGACGAGCGCGGCGACGAGCAGGACGTAGTGAAGCGCCTTCGCGCGAGGCCCGCGAAGGGATCATGCGGGTCTGGCTGGAGATCTTGGGTGAGAAGCATCCGGCTGTTGCGTGGGTGCCGGTCGCGCAGGAACCGAAACGAGGCGGCGGCAGCTCGTCGCTGGTCGCCGCGATGCTGGCGGAAGAGGAGCTCGTAACCGCCGCTTAGCTCCAGGGCGGCTGGGGCGGCGCCGGGCGTGTGCGCGTGGTCATCAAGATGGCCTGCTCGCGCGCCCGGCTCTTGTCGGTTGTGGAGCAGGCAGGAAAGAAGGGAGGAAGCCCGGTTCCCTCGTTCGAGTGATTGAGCCAGCTCGAGTCTTCACGCAGGCTGTGTCGGCCTCTCGGCTTCTTCCGCGGCGATGCGAATCAAGGTCGACAATCCGGTGTTCGTGCCGAGCTTGCTCGCGTTCTTGCGCGCGTTCCCCGACGCAGCGGCCGCGCCGCACGGACTGGCCGAGATCGACGTCGCGTTGTTTTCGGCGCTGCGATTTGAGGCGCGCTGGGACGAGGTCGAGCGCCGCGTGACGATGTGGTCGAAGGCGCATCCCGAGGCCGGTGCGATGCTGCTGCCCCCGCGGCGCTAGCCCGTCGGGTTCGTAAAATACGGTCGTAGCGGATTTCCAGGGAAATCGGACCGTGCAGCTTCGCGCGTGAGGTCGCAAAACGTTGGCGCATCGTGGCGGGCGAGGGGTGCCGATGAGCCTGAAGGTCGTGGGCGTGCGCCCGTGATGTCTCAGCGCCCGCTGGCTGCCCGACGATGAGAGCTGGCCGTGCGACCTCACTGGCCGAAGCTCTTGGCCCGCGAGAGCTCTGAAGCTTGGGTCGAGGGTGAGGCCGCTTCGGCGGATCTTGCTCCCCCCGAGGCTGAGCTCGTGGAGAACGCCCCGGGGATCAAGCCCGATACCGCTGGGGTACTCAGCCGGTCAGCGGCAAGCGGTAGCGCTCCGGCAGCCGCAGCGAGGGTGACCAACGCATCCGCTGAACGCGTCCGGAGCTCCAGCAAGATTCCCCTGCAAATGCCCACGACTGGATTTACGAACCCTACGGGCGGCGAAGCTGTCCGGGGCAAAGCGCTATCGCGCGTACGCCCGGCTCGCGTTCGAGCTCGAGCGCGACCTCGCTCCGGCGGCCGCGTTCGCGACGAACGCGAGCCGCGACTTCTTCTCGGCCCGAATGGGATGCCAGATCTACCAACCCGCCTACGGCATCGACCTCGCCGCTCTCTGCCTGCGGAGCTGACGTAGAGGCTCGCTCGACGCCAAAAGGCCCGCATTTGAGGCTGTCGCACAAACCCCGGTTTTGCTGGGGTTTGTCGTCCGGGGCGGCATCGACGATTTACCGAGCATCCTCTCGACCCGGAGGTGACCGGTGGCCGCGAACTTCCTTCTGTGT
>Ga0137371_10003667_pt1 | contig 12039 bp, 9 predicted proteins | sample SagtaG_7_FD_104919 | JGI IMG/M metagenome (GOLD analysis project Ga0137371, IMG submission 104919) | Vadose zone soil microbial communities from Sagehorn Ranch, Mendocino, California, USA - Sage1_R_40_16 metaG | ecosystem: Environmental > Terrestrial > Soil > Vadose zone | place: USA: California... | reverse complement strand
TGACCTACGAAGGCAGCCGCGCCGAGCGGCAGTGGCTCGTGGAGTTCCTGAAGAGCCCGCAGACATTGCGCCCGACGCTCATTTTGCGCATGCCGCAACTCAACATGAGCGACAAGGACGCGGCCACGCTGGCCGATTACCTCGCCTTGGTCATGCAGCATCCGGCGGTGAACCCGGCAAGCAAGGACGCCAAGGAGTTCACTCCGGCGATGGCCACGCTTGGCAAGCAGCTCTATGAGGTGAAATATCAGTGCCAGTCCTGCCACACGATCGGCAGCTCTGGCGGATACGTGGGTCCCAACCTGAGTAATGCCGGAGGCTGGCTGACGCCCGCTTGGATCGAAGCCTGGCTCAGAAATCCTCAAGCCTTGATTCCGGATTCCATTGAACCGCGCCGAAACTTCACAGACGAAGAGATTCTGGCGCTGACCGCCTACCTCGTGACGCTGCGCGCAGGAATCAAGCCGCAGAAGACCGCCGTCAACATCGGAGCCCTGGCTTCCGAGCAGGGGGCAGGGCGATGAGAATCCGCAACTTGGCAGTGGCTGCTCTCGGTGTCGCCGCTCTTTGCGGTGCCTCCGGCTGCCGCAAGCACGCTCGAACTGCAAAGGTCGACCCGCTTCTCGCAGCGTATGATTCGGAAGCGGACTGGAACGATTCCACAAAAATGATTCCACTCGGCTACCAGCAAGCTCAGGGTAAGCGCGTCTTCTACCAATATTGTGTGTGGTGCCACGCGGACTCGACCCCCGCGGGCCCGTCAAATCGCTCGAACCTCACGCCGGTACCGGCACTGCTCGACGACGGCGCAACGCTCAACGCCGAGAGCGACGAGTACCTCGGGAACATCATCACCCTCGGCGGCAGCGCCTTGGGAAAATCGGCGATGATGCCGCCTTACGGGCGCACGCTCTCGCCGGAGGAAATCCGCTCGGTCATCGCTTTCACGCGCGCGATCGCCCAGCCGCCGTACCAGCCTCCCGGCCGGCCCGGATCGCAATATTCGGCCAGATAGGAGATACTTTTTCGGCCCATGAAATCCGCACGCTCGCTAGGTTTTCAAAGCAAGAAGACTCTGCTCGCGTTGCCGTTGCTCGCGTTTTGTGCCATGCCGGCCTCGGCGCAGGTGAGCCCCAGCGAAGTCCTGAATCCCGACCTGCAAGCTCTCGAGCAGGCTCATTTCCAGCAGTTGATCGCAATCAACCACTCCGTCGCCAAAACCAAATTCCCTTTTCCTTTTTATCTGAGACGCTACGTCGGTCTCGATCCCGCAAAACAGGCGGAAGCGGATACGCGGGGACTGGAGTTTGTGCGCTTCAAGGACCGCGCGATACTGAAGGTCAGCGGAAATTACAACGCGGCGTACGACACGCTTCGCCTGACGCAAAACGAACGCGCAACCGCTACCTTTCGTTCCGTGATCCTTCCGATTTTGCAGGTGGTCACCGCGGCTCTGCCGGAAGATTTGCCGTGCGATGGAATCGGCTTCGAGATCGCGCATCACGCGCGCACCAACAACCGAAGCTACGATTTTGAAGGGAAAGAAACCCTGGTGGTGGTCTTTGACCGCGCGGACGCCTGGGCAATCTCGCGCGCGAGCAGCGATTCGGAGCGCCAGGAAATCCTGAACCGCTCGAAAGTGTTTGTGAGCGGGGTGGACTACGGCCTGTCGCTAACCGAGCGCGATCCGCTGAATGTCGAGACGCTTCGGCGGTCCATTCCCGCCAATCCGGATGCCACCTCGTCAGCGCGCTCTTCCGCACTGACCTCGCATTCCGTGCTGCTGAAGCCGGTGAATCCTCCTCCGGCTGCTCCCGCAGCCCCGGCCGGCGCCAAGCCCGCTGCACCTCGAGCGGCCGATCCCTCGCCAGAAACTCCTCGGCTAACGCAAGCGGACGCGGACCGCCTCGAAGAAAAATATCAATCGCAGTTGAGCGCGCTCGCGAAAGAAGGCGCAGCGAAATTTCATTTCGTCGCGTACGCGCCGCCTACCTTTGTGCTTTTCCACGACCAGATCGCACTCGAGATGACCCTGAAGAATTCGCGGCAATTCGCGCCCGCGAGGGGCTCGATTTACAAGCGGGCCGCCGAGAGCTTCGACCTTTTCCTGGCGCCGCTGCTGAAAGACATTTCGGAGCGCATTTCGCCGGATGTGGAGTTCGAGCTGTTCGACTTTTCCGTGCTTAACAAGCTTTCGCCGACGGCCAAGGAAACCTCCGAAGCCGTCGAGTTCATCTGCCCGCGCGCCGAGCTTAAGAAATTCGTCAATGCGGAAATCACCAACCAGCAGTTGCTCGACCAGAGCGTCGTGCTCGTCAACGGCGTGCGCATTGCCCTCAACCTGCAACTGGTCGAATAGCTCGGTGTGCGCCGCCTGCTTTTCAAAGAGAGTTGTTAAGCCAATCCCGCTTTGGACAGCGGCAATTCGCGGATGCGCTTTCCGCTGGCCGAAAAAACCGCGTTCGAGATCGCGGGCGCTATCGCGGGGAGGCCCGGCTCCCCGATACCCCCCGGAGGCGCGTCGCTTTCCACGACGTGCACGTGGATTTCCCGCGGAGCGGTATTCATGCGCGCGACCGGGTAATCGTTGAAGTTCGACTGGTCAATGGCGCCATTCGTCGCGGTGATTTCCCCGTAAAAGGCGATGCTGGTTCCCATCACTGCCGCGCCTTCAAATTGATTACGCACCATGTCCGGGTTTACCACCGTCCCCGCATCGAGGGCCGTGTCCACGCGCAGAATCTCGACTCTGCCCGCATCGTTTAGCTGCAACTGCACGACCGACGCCGCGTAGGTCAGGAAACTCCGGTGCATCGCCAAGCCCATCCCGAATCCCTGGCCTTGTTTCTTCTTGCCCCAGCCGGATTTTTCCGCCGCCAATTGCAGCACCCGTCGGAACCGCGCCGTGTCAATGGGATATTGCTCATAAGGCTGCCCGTAATTCTCATAGTCCTTCGGCAACTCGCTTTTCGGAATAATGCGGTCCGCTCCCAGAAGCTCGAGGGAATACTCAAGCGGGTCTTTCCCGGCCGCATGCGCCAGTTCATCGGCAAACGACTGAATCGCAAAGGCGTGATAGATGTTAGCCACCGACCGGAACCATCCAATTCGCACATGCGCCGTGGCCGGTCCGTTCTCGGAGCGATGATTGGGGATCGCGAACGGCAGATCGGAGAAACCCAGCCCGAGTTCCCCGGCGTCGGAATAGACCGCATCGGCATTGAAGGTCGAGCCGATCGGAGGAAACACGGTGCGCTGCAGCCAGGCGGTCGGCTTTCCATCCGCACCGAGCGCAGCCTTCATATACATCGCCGAAACGGAGTGGTAGGTGTCGAATTTGATGTCGTCCTCGCGGCTCCAGACGACCTTCACCGGTCTCCCCGTTTTTTTCGAGAGCACCGCTGCTTCCACCGCGTAGTCCGGGAACGATTTTCGCCCAAACGCGCCACCCAGCAAAGTAACGTGCACCGTCACGTCTTCCTTCGGCACACCCACCGCTGCCGCAATGGCATCGCGCGCGCCCACGGGGCTTTGCGTGGGCGCCCAGGCTTCTACCTTTCCATCGCGGTAAACCGCGAGCGCCGCCGGCGGCTCCATCGAAGCATGCGCGAGCAGCGGGGCGTAGTATTCGGCTTCGATGATCCTGCCGCCTTGCGCAAACGCCGCGTCCACGTTTCCTACTTCACGCACGACTTTTCCGGGCTTTTGCGCGGTCTCCTGCAACTGTTTCCGATAGGCGCCGGAATTGAAGACGCGGTGAGAACTCTCTTCCCACTCGACCTGCAATTTCTTTCTGCCCTGCATGGCGGCCCAGGTGTTGTCGGCGAGCACCGCCACCCCGCCGAGGGCCTGATACAGAACCGGAGGCTTGAAGGTAGGGATGGTCGCCGTCTGCTTGACCCCGCCGACGAGCAGCGCCGCCTTGTCGTCCACCGATTTCACGGCACTGCCCAACACCGGAGGATGCAGCACGCTCGCATATAGCATCCCCGCCATGTGGGTGTCCTGCCCAAAGACGCCCTTGCCTGTGCACAAGTCCTTCAGGTCGTAACCGGCGGTATCTTTTCCGATGTACCGCCATGCGCTGCGGGGCTTGAGTTTAAGTTCCTCCTTCTTAGGCACCTCCTGTTTCGCTGCGGCGGCCGCCAGTTCTCCGTACCCCAGCTTCTTCTCGGAGTTCTTGTGGACCACCATGTGCAATTCCGTGGAGCATTCCGCTTCCGGAACATTCCATTGCTTGGCGGCCGCGCGGACCAGCATCAGCCTCGCCGTCGCACCGGCTTCGCGCAAAGGCACAAAGAAGCTGACGACCGAGTGCGAGCCGTCGGTATCCTGGTCCCCGTATTTCTCATCGCCTGTGGCCTGCACAACTTTCACGCGCGCCCAGTCCGCGTCGAGTTCGTCCGCAACGATGCGCGGCAAGGACGTTCGCACGCCGTTTCCCATTTCCGAGCGATGCGCCACGACATAGGCCGTTCCGTCCGTATCGACGGCCAAGTAAACGCCGGGGTGCAGCACCGCCTTGCTCATGGCGTCGGCGGGGTTGCCATTCACGGTGGCGGCCAACAGCTGGTCGGGCATCCAGCGCACGCTCAATACAAAGGCGCCAGCGCCGAGCATGCCCTGCAAAAATCCGCGCCGGCTGCCCGAGAATTCTTGCGTTTTTTCGGAAATATTTTCGATGTGCATCATGGCTGCTCGCCCTCCAAAAGAATGAAAACGAGTCCAAAAGCGGTCAAGCCTCAGCCCACCATGCTAACACCATTCCCGGTTTCCCGAGGTTCGAGCGAATCACGGGCCATCATGGGGTTTTCACGGGGTTGGCCATTCTCCGAGCGCCCTCCGGAGATCGACGAGTTGGCCGAGATGATAGGCGTTGTGGTCCGCCACGAGCAACGCTTCGCGCAAGATCGTCTGGCCGTCCCTATGGGGAACCCTGGCGAACAAATCGGTCTTCGGATTCTTCACGAGACTGATCATTTCCTCGAGATCTCGCACAAATGCCTCCACGGACTTGTGCCACGCGGCCTCATTCGCCGGCCCAGGCGTTGTCGGCCAGTACCCTTCGGGAAATCCGGGGGAAACATGCTTGGGATTGCGGCTGAATTCCAGGATGTCCCATTGCGCGATCCGCGAATGTTCCAGGAGCTGCCAGCCGGTATGCGGCAGTCCCGCTATAAAGGCTCCGCGTTTGGCCTCGGGGAAGCCCTCGACGGCGTCCATGAAATGGACGTGCGCGCCGCCGCCTTTCAAAAGATAGACGAGGTGTTCGCGCAATGCCCGATCGTTGCTGCTCGAAGTGGTCTTCTTGCCTGCCGGTTTGGCACTTTTCCTCATGGGATTCCTATTTCTCTGAAAGCAGAACTTGTTGCGGTACTTCCGGAACGGGATGCAAGGTCGTTCTTGCGAACCCGGCATTGCCGAACATCCTCTCATATTGCGCGAAGGTATAGGCGTCTCCTCTGTCTGTACCCGCCAGCATCACCAGACTAAAAGCGGCCGCCATGGGCGGGGAGACGCGGTCCTCGTTCGGAACAAATTCGAGCGTCATGGCTTGGCCCCCGTGCTTCAGCGCTCGATGGACGCGGCGCATCAGTTTCTCGCAAGTGGGCACATCGAAATGATGAAAGATGTTTGTCAGCAGAACGAAGTCGTAACCGTTGCCAAATTCGACCTCAAACGCGCTTCCCGGCCGCGTCGTATAGCGTTCCGCCACGCCAAGTTTTTTGGCGTTCTCCTTGGCAACTTCTAAGACGCCGGGCCAATCAACGGCAACGATCTCTGCTCTCGGATTGCGCCTCGCCACGGTGATGCCATACATTCCATGCCCCGCCGCGATATCCAGAACTTTCGAAGGCTTGGCTTCGGCGGCGCCGCTCAGTCCGGCGATAAACTCTGCCGCCGGTATCGTCAGCGGCGCCATGGAGCGCGCAAAGTTTAACCATACTTCTTCATGCGCCTTGGTATGGTCTCCGGTCTCGCCGGCCGTCCCGCCTTTGCGCACCGCCTCTGCCAGCGCTGCGAAATTCTTTCGGCTCCATGGACTGGCCAGGAAGTTGATCATCGAGGCGAGGCAGGCCGGCGAATGGCGGTTCAAAAAAGTTGCGGCGTCCTCGGTGAGCGAATACTGGTTGTTTGTTTTTGTCAGGAACTCTTTCACCGTGAAGTAATCGCACAGAATTCGCATGCCGCGCTCCGACGTCCCGGTTTTACCAGCCAGCGATTCGGCGGTGTTCGCGCCTTCCGCAATGGCCGTGAAGATGTCCAGCTCAATCGCCGCTTTCAGCGCCTCGGTTTCCTGAAACGCGACCATGGTATTGAAAATGCGTTCCGGGCTTGGCTTGGATTTCGCTGTGGATGCGGCCATGAACTTTCGCTCCTACTCTTGAAGGTCGATGCTTCTGCCGGCAAAGATGCTCGCCTTTTGGGAGATGTTGTGGCGAACCGGCAATTCCGTTCAGTCGTTGCCCAGGACCCGCTCATGCTGGCATACTTTCTCTCCCCGCGGCAAGCAAGAGGCGACCAATGAAACGCGAATACCAGCGCTGGTATTCCCAGCGGCTCGGCTTGGAGCTTGGCGTCGTGGTCTACGGCCACTGGGGCGCGCCCTTGCTTGGTTTTCCGACCAGCGCCGGCGATGAATGGGAACTCGAAGGCCAGGGCATGGTGGGCGCGCTCGGCGACTTCATCGACGGTGGCATAATCAAATTCTATGCGGTGAATTCCATCAATGGGCTCAGCTTTTACAACAAAGGCGGGCATCCGTTCCACCGCAGCTACGTGCAGGCCATGTTCGACTCTTATTTGCGCGAAGAGGTCGTGCCCTTCATCTGGAACAATTGCCAGACGCAGGGCATCGTCATCTCCACGATGGGCGCATCTTTTGGCGCGTATCATGCGGCGAATTCGCTCTTCAAACATCCCGACGTCATCAAGCGCTGCTTCGCCATGTCCGGCGTCTACGATCTGCGCAATTTCATGGACGGCATGTACGACGACAACTTTTATTTCAACAATCCCGTCGATTACCTCGCAAACATGAGCGACCCGTGGTTTTACGAGCAGATCGCGACTTGCGACATCCACATCTCGACCGGCACGGGTTCCTGGGAGAACAGCGGGCCCACGTATCGCCTCTCGGAGGTTCTATCCGGCAAGGGCATCCGCCACTCGCTCGACAACTGGGGCCCGCAAGGCGGGCACGACTGGCCCTACTGGAAGCACCAGATGCGCGAATATGTCGGGAGATTGTTCTGAATTTAACGCGCTTAACCAGGGCGTAACGCTTGCTTGTCAGTCTCGGTCCAGGATGGAGCCTATAATTCCTCCAACTACCCCGCCTTGAACGGCCTTATTGGACTCGATGGGCATATACTCCATGAGCTCATGGGCAAGCTTGGCGATCGGCAAGGTCTGCAGCCAAACACGGCCCGGACCCGTCAAGGACGCCAGAAAAATTCCGTCCCCGCCAAAAATCATGTTCTTGATTCCCGGCACCGTGGTGATCTGGAAATTCACGCTGGTCTGGAACGCCCCGACATGCCCCGGATGGACCCGCAGCGTCTCACCCGCCTCGAGGTCTTTCACGATCAATTCCCCGGAAAGTTCTAGCCACGCCGTTCCCTGTCCGCTCACACGTTGCAGCAGGAAACCGCTTCCGCCAAAAATCCCCGCCCCCAGTGACTGCTGGAAACCCACGCCAAGCTGGACAAGCGAGGTCGAACAGAGAAATCCGTGGCGGTGAATCATGTATTCGCGGCCGGGTCCGACTTCGACGGGCACAATATGTCCCGGAAGTTTTGCGGCAAAGGCCAGCTCGCCCGGCCTTCCCACTGCGCGGTATTCGGTCATGAAAAGCGTTGCGCCGCCCACAACGCGCTTTAATGCGCCCAACACGCCTCCCCCGCCGCCAAACTGAGTATGCGTGGTCATCTCGATCGAGCTGCCCATCCAGGAGAGCTGGCCTGCTTCGGAAATGATCGAATCATTCGGATCCAGCGTAAACTCCAGGACCGGCATGGTCGTGCCCACAATTTGGTTCCGCATGACTGGCTCCTTACGGGAATGTCGTTCTTTGAACTGAACTACGCACTGCCCGGGCTTGAGATTACCGGAATATCCCCAAGCAAGAATTACGATAGCCCGAGGTATGCGAGCTGATAGCGGCCCTTTTCGATGACCTGCTGGTCATCGATCCAGACGTCGCACTTGCGGGTGAGCACGTCCACATGCGTCGTGGATTTCCAGTCCGCGTGAGTCTGGCTGCCGTAGGGATCGCCAAAGGCGAGATGCACGCCGGGAAACTTTTCGTCCTGGAGCAGCACGCCGATCATTTCGGTCAATCCAAGATTCGTTCCGAAGGCCAGCTCTCCGACGCGGTCGCTGTTTTCGTCGGTGTGGCAATACTCCCAGAACTCCTGCTGCAGGTCCTTGCGCTCGCAGGCTGCGTCCACGAGCCGCCCGGCCCTGATCGCCAGCCGGAGCGGCGTAGACTGCAGGTCGCCGAATTTCCCGCAGAAGTGATCGCCCACAGTCGCATCACAGACGAACGTGCCATCCACGGTTGCCGGAGTTGTAAAAACCTCGCCTGCCGGCAGATTCGACCAGTAGCGCGGGTCGATCAGCCCGCTGGTCTTCACCCAATCGAGCCGCCGGTCAAAGTGCGCGGCAAACTCCGTGCCCGCCTCGGTTTTTACCCTCAGCGTCTCGGCGCCGAGCAAGCGTTCACGCAGCTTCTCGCTCAAGCGGTCCACCATGCGGTAGTCCGCGCGCATACCTTGCTGCATGATCTCGGGCGTCACGCCGACCATGTGCGCGTAGCGAATCTGGCGGCGCTCGACGACTTCGACGATGGCCATGCGCGCCGCGAGTTCGCCCGGTTGCGGGGCCATGCACAAGACGCCGACATCTGCCCTCTCCAGGGCGCCCAAGACTTCCGCTGGCGCCGCCGCCATCGGCCGAGGCCCAAACTCCTCCAGCAAGAGTCGCGTCGCGCGGGCTTCGCGTTCATCGAGCGCAGCGGCCATGCTCGCGGCCACGGCGCGGCTCGTCTCATCGGCGATCAACGCGACGTTTTCGCCCGAACGCACACCGAGGCACGTTTCCACGGCGTTGCGCGCGCCGGGCATCAGTTCCGGATCAGGAGCGCCGAAGCTCATGCAAATTAGTGTACTTGAATCACAACGATTTTCTAACCCTGTCATTGTTCGGTGGCTTCTCTCGAACTGCCGGGAGGACGGAGCAAAGCCCGCCGATGCTTCGAACGCTCGAGGTCATGTTTTTGGGCTGACGCAGAACGCGGGCACCTGCCCGCCGCCGCTCGTGACGTTGGCGAGCCCCGTTGAGCTGAGCCGCGTGAGGAACCCGCAAAGCTTTCCCCGGAACAAGTACGGCGCAAAGTCCACCAGCATCTCGCGGTAGTCCACGCGACCCGCCGGCAGGATGTAGGGGAACACTTCGCGCCGCGTGGGAATGCGGTCTTGCACGATCCACACGCCGTTCGTCGCGGTGAGCGCGCGCTCGATGGCTTCATCCCACCCGGCTTCGCTTGTTTCCCAGCCCAGCGTCACGCCCGAACCGCCGTATTCATCGCTGGGCTTGAGCACGAGGTTTTCGCGGTGTTGGCGGACGAATGCCAGCAGCTCAATGGTCCGGCCGTAGTGCGCCGTCTTTACGTCCGCAACCACGCGCGTCCAGGGAATGTGCTTGCGGATCAATTCGCGCTCGCTCAGCGAGAAAAGCGCGCCGTTTTGCTCGTCGGTGAGGACCGCAAAAAAAGCCTTCACGTGCGGGATCTTGCAGCGGAAGTTGTTCGCCACGCACACCGCGCCCGCCGTGTACGCTTTGACCAGCGCAGAACATTCCCCCGGCTTGGCGACGATGTCATTGATAAGCACGCGCCGGTAGACCAGATCGATCCGCTGGCCCTCCGCAGCCAGCGACTTCCCGTCCCATTCGAGCTGCTGTGGGTCGGCGATGAGCGTCGGTATGCCCTTCTTTTCGAAGCGCGCCTGGAGAATCTCAAATTCACTCCACGTTGGAACTTTTTCCCAGTCCACGATGGCAATTTGCGGTTTTTGCGCGGAGCCGCCCCAATCCCGATAGCTCTCGAGCAGCGCTTCGAGCAGCTTGGCGCTCAGCGCGTAGGGCTGCACTTCGTATTTCCGGGCGAACTGACCCATCATCGGGAGTTCGTTGAAAATTTCAGCGAGCGTTTCCGCGTAACCTGGGCCGGCGGGTGATTCCGCGTTGTACTCGGCAAATTTCAGCGAATCGGGCAGCAGGAAGGCGTCCAAGCGCGAGGCCGTGCTCGCAGGGCCGTAGCCCACGTGGATGCGCGCCAAGCGTTCCTCTTCTTCGCTCAAGTGCAACTGAGCAAAGATGTGCTTGTCGCCCAAGGCCACCGTTACGACGCGTTCGCCGAGCTCGGCGATCCTCTCCGCGACCGTTCGCACCCGTTCTTCGTCTGCCGGTGAAAGAAAGAATGGCCGGAGGAAGGGACAATGAACCCGGTCACCGAAGGTCAACTTGGCCTTGCGCATGCGCCCAAACAAATCCTCGGGGAGGCCCGGCATACGCAGGAGCATGGGCTTCAGGATTTCATGCCACTCCTCGGAAGGAGGAAGAACCGAGGGTTGCGGAGCGATGGTCACGGCACTACGAACCTTGCAGCGAACCCGAGGCCAACACAGCGGCGGGTTTTTGCCCTGCCGTTGCGCCCTTGGGCGTCCCCGTGAATCCCGCGGCCGTCCCGATCCCCAGCATTTCTTCCCAGCGCGGCCAGGAAGAGTAGGTCTGCCCGTAGAGAGCGCGGTCGATCACCAGCCGAGCCATTTTTTCCACAACCAGCTCAAAATAGAATTCCGTGATGCGGTCGCGCTCAAAATCCGGCGCGGGATTCAGGAAGTCGATGGCATAGGGCACGCCGTCCTTCACCGCGAACTCGATGGTGTTCATTTCGTACCCGAGCGCCTGATTGATGGTTTGCGCGTCGTTCACGATGCGCACGCCCAGTTCCGAGGTTAAGTACGCGTGGTCGACCAGGTATTTGCGCTCCTTCGGGTCGTAATGGACGGGGACAATGTCAGTCTTGCCAAACGTGAAGCAGCGCACGTATTGCGTGAAATCGATGAATTCCTGCAGCGTCATGCAATACGGCGAGGTCTGGTCGTAGGCCGCCAATAACTCCTGTTTGTTGTGGACCTTATAGACGTGCTTCCATCCTCCGCCGGAAAAAGGCTTGAGAATCGCCGGCCGCCCGACATAATCGAGCAACCCATCCCAGTCGATGGGGTATTCCAGGTTGTGGAGCGACTCCGAAGTGATGTCCACGTCGCTCGGATAGCCCTTTTGCGGGAGCAGTACCGTCTTGGGGATGGCGATTCCCAGCTTCGTCGCGACCGAATAGTTGAAATACTTGTCGTCGGCCGTCCACCAGAAGGGATTGTTGATGACGTAGGTGCCTTCGAGAACGGCGTACTTCAAAAAGCCGCGGTAATACTGGACTTCGTGCGAGATGCGGTCGACGATCACGCTGTACCTCGCCGGCTCGCCCATGCGCGTGCCGCCCAGCTTCACAAATTCCGCGGCAACGCCGTCTTTCTTGCCGAGTTCGTTCACTCGCACGATAAACGCCGGAGGAAAGCTGTATTCCCGCCCGCAGAGAAGGCCGATCTTTTTCATTTGCGCGCTCCTGCCAGGAAGCTGTGGTATTACCTTGCGCGATCCCGTTAATTCACCGCGTGCGCCGAGGAAGGGCGCGGCTCGGTCACGCCGGCGCGGGTCTCGGCAACCAGATGGCGCACGACCGCTTTCGGATCTCCTGTTTCGCGATAGACGCGCAGTTGGCGGTCCGCGCTGGTGCCTTCCTTCAGGATGGTGTGGACGTATTCGACGGCGCTGCGGCTTCCGAGCTCATCCACCACGTCGTCCACCAGTGCCAGCAGTTCCGGAACCAACCGGCGCATGTCCACTTCTGCTTCTTTTCCGAAGTCAATCAGCTTGCCATCGACGCCGTAGCGCGCCGCGCGCCATTTATTT
>Ga0137371_10003664_pt1 | contig 12044 bp, 11 predicted proteins | sample SagtaG_7_FD_104919 | JGI IMG/M metagenome (GOLD analysis project Ga0137371, IMG submission 104919) | Vadose zone soil microbial communities from Sagehorn Ranch, Mendocino, California, USA - Sage1_R_40_16 metaG | ecosystem: Environmental > Terrestrial > Soil > Vadose zone | place: USA... | reverse complement strand
TGCGCGGTGGAATCACAAAAGTCAGGTGAATAATGGCATCCTGACCCTGCACAGCTTTTGACAGGTCTGCCGATCGCCGGATATCACCCTGGATGAGTTCAATTTTGCCTGCAAATTGCCTGGTAGTACGTTCAAGGGCCACGGGTCGCCTCACAAAGCAGCGTACCTGGTGTCCCTGGCGTACTAACTCGTGTAGCGTGCTCATCCCGATGTTACCAGATGCCCCGGTCAACAAGATTTTCATATGTGCGAAAGACCCTTTGTTATTCTTGACTCCGCAGCAGTCCCGAGGACCTCCAGGAGTTCGCTTTATTATATCCCAGGCGCATTGGAAAACGAACCTATCTTTCTAAACTTCAACTACGCCTCTAACCATAGTAAGCGTATAATGATAGATGGGTTTGCCAGCTGGCTCCCGTTGAGAATCGTCTTAATGTAGCTATATGTGCGGAGAGATGAAGTTTAAAGAGTGAGATGGGATGGCTTCAATTGAGAGACTGTAGAGCTTAATCAGAAAAGCAAGAGGAAGAGCAGGATTAGCCAGATGAAATCGATGCTCCTTCAGAATGTGACTCTCATTGATGGAAGCGGGCGTGAACCACAGACTGGCATGGATGTGCTGGTCAGCGAGGGGCATATCAGCGCGTTGGGAAGCTGCGGCAGTCTTTCGATTGAACGTCATGAGACAATGATGTATGCTCTGGATGGCATGAGATTGCTGCCGGGCCTGATCGACTGTCATGTGCATATTTTCGCAGATGCCGGCCCTGAGGGACGTATCAATGCGGATGAGCCGCCTGGATTGGCTCTCTTGCGTGCTGCTTATCATGTGCGATGCACGCTTGAGGCAGGAATTACCACCGTACGTGACCTGGGTGGACAGGCGCACATGGAATTTGCGCTGCGCCAGGCAATTGCCGCGGGGTATTGTAGCGGACCTCGACTGGTGCTGGCAGGTAAGTTGCTCTCGATGACCTCGGCGGGGGCTGAAGCATTTCGAGGCATGTATCGTGAAGCAGATGGGGCAGACGAGGTGCGCAAGGCAGCGCGAGAGCAACTGAAGGCCGGAGCAGATGTGATCAAAGTAATGGCCACTGGCGCAGTTATGACACCCGGCGAGGAGCCAGAGGCTTCACAGTTTACCTTAGAAGAGATGCGTGCGGCTGCTGAAGAGGCGCATAAAGTCGGGTGTAAGATGGCGGCCCACGCTCACGGGTCTAGCGGAATCCTCACTGCTGTGCTGGCCGGGGCTGATAGCATCGAACATGGTTCTCTGCTATACGAATCACCTGAAGCAATTCGACTGATGGCTGAGCGAGGCGTATTTCTCGTGCCGACACTGGCAACAAACGTGTTGAAATGGCACGGAGGAGATATCCCTGCTTTCATGCTTGAAAAGGAACGTCGTTTAGGTGATGCGCCACAGCGCAGCCTACGGTCCGCGCTGGCTGCTGGTGTTCCAATAGCTATGGGAACCGATGCCGGTGTGCCATTCGTCAGGCATGGCGATAATGCAATCGAACTGGTCCTGATGGTGGAAGCCGGACTCTCGCCAATGCATTCGATTGTGGCATCTACGAGTAATGCTGCTCGTGCGCTCGGCTTACAGGATGAGATCGGCACGATTGAGGCTGGCAAATGTGCTGATTTGCTGGTGGTTGATGGCGATCCCCTTGCTGATATTGGTGTCCTGACAAAGAAAGAGCGCATACGTATGGTGATACAGCATGGGCGCGTGGTTGTTGGCAAACAAACTTAAGCGATTAGAGTAATCAGTGTATTCTTGAGAGGAATAATTGGCATGCACATCACCACTATCTGTGTTCCCTACCAAATCGACGTTGCCCGCTGGGGATACGCCCTTGGGCCCCAGGCTTTCCTCGATCATGGCTTGATACAACTGCTGCAGGCAAAAGGGCACAGACTCTTGAACCCGGTCTGGATCGAACTGCCCAAATCAGAGCGCACTCGTGATTCGGTGACCAACCTGGGGCATATTGCTAAACGGACTTCTGCCGCTGTAAGTGCGGCTCTGAGACAAAACGATGATCTGGTGCTGGTGCTCGAGGGTGACTGTACCCACGCTGTAGGTGCCATCGGCGGCCTTTCCCAGGCCAAAGGGTCACCAGGAGTAGTGTGGTTTGATGCGCATGGGGACCTGAACACGATGGAAACAACCACGAGTGGGTACCTGGGTGGGATGCCATACGCCGTTGCGCTGGGCTGGGACCTTGAGGACTGGCGACTGGCTGCCAGATTAGAACAACCAGTGCGACCAGAGGCGGCTGCGCTGATTGGTGCCAGCGATCTCGATCCGCCTGAAGTTGAGGCGCTGCAACGTCACCCGATTTTGTATATAGATGCGGTAGAGATGATGCAACCCGGCGCGGCAGAGCGGGTACAAGCGGCACTGAAGCCACGAGCTGGTGAGGCGAAAGCATGGTATTTGCATGTCGATCTAGATGTGGCGGGTCCCGAAGAGGTTCCAGGTGGCTTGACTCCCGCTCCACACTGGCCGCCGCGCCAGCATATTATTGAAGCTGCCAGGGCGGCGGCTCAAACCGTGCCTGTGAAAGTAGCTTCGATTGCGGTCTACAATCCGGCCGGTGATATCAATGGGCGAGGGCTTCAGTTCGGGCTTGACATAGCTATGGCGATTGTAGAGGAGGTTGCACGGTGAACTTGGCAATGCCCTCACATGTTCTCAGATTCAACGTCCAGACTACTAGCGCAGCCTCGGCAATACATCACGTCCAAAGCTTTCGAGAAAACCTCGCTGATCCTAGGCTGCCGAGTGGAAGATCAGGTGAGTGAAGCCAAGCTCAATATATTTCTGGGCGAACTTGACGTGATCGTCCGGGTTAGCCGAGACGCAGCCCAATTTCTTGATGGTATCCGGCCCAACTGCCTCACCGTTCTCCTGTGACATTTTAGGCGTATAGATTTTCTGATCAAACAGCGCCGGGATATATGTCCCTGCCCAGTATTTCCTGTTCACCTCGATGGCTGACTCGGGATCATTGGTATATTCGACATTCAGTTCGATCAGCTTTGGCATCTGCGCCGGATCTTTACCCGCTTCGCGAGCAGCATTCTCAAAGTTCTTGAGGAGCTCCAAGCCATGTCCATGTGAAGCAGGCCTGACCCTCCTCGCTCCAGGGATTAAAATGGTCGCTGACATCGATTAAATCAAACCCTGCCTGCTCAGCATCGACTGCATAACCGGCAAGGTCAGTCGGCGGAAACTGTTCTGGTCCAGCTTTCCATCCTAGCTGTAGCATAGTATTTCTCCTCTCTGTTCAGATTTGAAACTAAACCTTCTGCGTTCTGGCCCATCATAATGAAGTTTAACGACCAAAGCCGGTATTGTCATGCTGAGCGCAGCCAAGCATCTCTGTGCCCATCGAGCCAGACCCTTCGCTGCGCTCAGGGTGACAAACCATTGCCGCTCTTGGTTAGTAAAAATCATAATGATGGGCCAGGTGTGCTGTTATCGCGACAGCAAGCAACACATATCCAAGGTCTTCAAAAAGGGGAAAATGTTCATCCCTTTATACTGCGTGTAAGGAGGGAGAATAGTTTCAGGCAGTTTACTGTGATACAACCGTTACAAGTGTTACAACTGCGACATCTGCGACAGATACTGCTGGTGAACTCCCAGGGCGACCTCAAGGATCCCCACTCCACTCCACTCCTCTCGCGCCCTTACTGGGATACGGAGGGACTTCGCCAGCAGTATCCGCTACAACCGCTACAAGTGTTACAAACGATACAACTGATACAAACTTCCTCCGCTACTCGACGTATGCCAGCGCCAGGATACTCTGCACTGGGTCTCCGGTAAGGGTTAGCGATTGCCAGCTATCACCCAAATCAGGGCTTACATAGATGCGCCCATCATTCAGACCCGCATAAAGCTGCCCAGGAACGCTTACCAGAGCATATGGAAAATTCTTAAGGGGTTGAGGTAAACCGCCATTGAGAGCTTGCCAGGGACCATTACCGCGCCAGCGATAGATAAAGGCCTGCGCGTTGCCTCTCGGGTTATGCGCATAGCCTGGCCCTGGACATGCCGAGATAAACCAACAATCCGGATCGTTGGGATCAACCGCCAGACCCCAGGTGTAATTGCGGTCGCGACCGGCATCAATACGCTGCCAGCTCTGTCCACCATCATGACTCCACGCTGTGCCACCTCCACCAGCTTCGTAGGCGCGACCGGCTACCGTTGGATGCCAGGCAAGCGCGTGTACATCTCGTTGAGCATTAGGGCGATGGTCGGCCCAGGTCTGACCACCATCGTTGCTGTACATAAGGCCACCTAATTCAATACCAACGATCAGAAGCACCGCATCGTGGGGGTTGGGAGCAATCCAGCGTACATGCGAAGTCCAGGGCCGAGGCGGGAAGCTCCATGTTGGCGCAGAGGGAATACTGCGCAGTGCTGGCAATTCATGCCAGGATTGCCCTCCATCCATACTGCGGAAGAGCATGCTCGGTTCGCAACCTGCATAGACGCTGCCATCTGCTGGACTGACGGCAATCGAGAAAACATCCTTTTGCGGCAGCTTCATATCCTGCCAGGTCTGGCCGCTGTCGCTGCTCTTCCAGACTCCCTTGCCATATGAACCGGCATAGAGCGTGCCAGGATGATGCGGGTTGAGCGCCAGGCATTGAGCGCCGCTATTTTTCATTGTCAATTTCGCATTCCAGGTGTCACCTTGCTGTGTGATTTGTGCCACACTGTCTCCAGTGGCGGCGAAAAGCTCTGTCATTTGAGTTTCTTCTTTCTATCTCATTCAGAGGCAACGAGGCATCTCATTTTATTGACCTGGGGATTTCTGAGTGATTAACAACCAGCAACAAACAATACAGACAGTTCAGGATACCACATCTTAACGCAGGATGTGGTATTACGCTAAAATCATCTGAACACTGCAATTGACGTACAAACTTATTCCATGCTACTATTAACACATCTGCTTGCTCCTGTAGTGTTGTTACACTTGTAGAGCTGTTACTAATGTAGAACTCTCACCTTCGATACCATCTACCTTAGCACTGGGGGAACACCCTCTAAGGAGAAACAATGATGTCTCTTATTTCTCACTTCAGATGGCGAACCCGCGCCATCTTCGCACTCACCGTCGCTACTTTATTCGCCCTCGTATCAACCAGCTTCGTATTTGCCAATGTTACCCTCACCAAGATTAGCAGTGATCCGTATACTAACACCACCAGTTACCACGCAACGGAAGTCGAGCCGGATACCTTTTCCTCCGGCTCTACCATCGTGAGCGCTTTCCAGGAAGGGCGTTTCCGGAATGGCGGTGCCTCTAATATCGGTTGGGCTACTTCCAGTGATGGTGGCACAACCTGGACACACGGTAACCTGCCCGGCATCACTAAGATTGCCAATCCGGCGAATCCTTACAACCGCGATACCGACCCCTCTGTCGCATTTGATGCGAAGCATGGCGTGTGGATGATTTCGTCATTGCCTTTACTCCAGGTCAGCGGAGGCGTCCTTGGCGTAGCCGTTGTGGTGAGTCGATCGACGAACGGTGGAACGTCGTGGGGTAATCCCGTTACAGTCAAAGCGGCAACGAGTACCCAGAATTTCGATAAGAACTGGACCTCCTGTGACAATACACCGAGCAGCTCCCATTACGGCAATTGCTACACAGAGTGGGATGACAACGGTCACAACAACCAGTTGCACATGTCAACCTCGTCCGACGGTGGTCTGACGTGGAAGGAGGGAAGCGTTCCCGCGAATTCTGTCGTCATCGGCGGTCAGCCCCTGGTTCAACCCAATGGTACCGTCATCGTGCCGATTGACAATGGCTTCGAGACGGCGATCGAGTCCTTTGTCTCTACCAATGGAGGAGCAAGCTACTCGGGTCCATTCTCGATTTCGAGCATCTCATCCCATACCGTTGCAGGCAATCTGCGCTCAGGCCCGCTCCCCTCAGCGGAGATTGACGCCTCAGGCAAGGTGTACGTGGTCTGGCAAGATTGCCGTTTCGAAAGTGGCTGTAGCGCCAACGATATCGTGATGAGCACCTCGACCAACGGCACGAGCTGGTCGGCAGTGAAACGCGTCCCGATTAATGCTGTGGGTAGTGGCGTCGATCACTTCATCCCGGGCCTTGCCGTTGATAAATCTACTACCGGAAGTACCGCACATCTCGGGCTGACCTACTATTTCTACCCGTCTGCAAGCTGCAGCACATCCACCTGCCAGCTCGATATTGGCTTCATTTCGTCGACGAATGGTGGCAGCAGTTGGGGTACTGCAACTCAGCTAGCAGGACCGATGAACCTGAGTACGCTCCCGCTTACCAGCCAGGGATACATGGTAGGTGATTACATATCCACTTCGTTCAACAACAGTGGTACAGCACATGGTGTTTTTGCCGTGGGGAAAACTGTGACTGGAAAAACCTGTACCCTTGGAGATGCGACCTCTTGCAACGAGGCTACTTACACCAACGCAAGTGGTCTGGCATTTGTGGATGGTAGCCACACATCAAAAGGCGATCGCGTCGTATTCACTGCTCAGGCACCACTCGTTAATCGTTCGAGCTCATCCTTATAGCACTCTCACTACATGCGGAGGCCGCTGCAGATATTTGATGCACCGGCCTCCGACCATAGATCAAAGTAAGTATTACCTGTATTCTAGCTTTCGTTACAAGGCCGTTTAGGAGATGACCGTCCATGTGTGCCCGCCATCCACGGTCTTGACTAAGGATGGGGAGTTGTTTGCTGTAGAACCAATTGCCCATCCGGTGTCGCTCGAAACAAAGTCGAGACGGGAGACGTTCTTAAAATTCGCACCCGGCGAGAGCTTTGTCCATTGGTGCCCTCCGTCGCCGGTCATATAAAGATGAGTTCCATCACTTGCCCAGCCATGTTGCATATCGATAAAATCCCAAATGCCTGCCGACGCAACTACAGGAGTTGTGCCATTCCAGGTTCTTCCTCCATCGTGCGTCATATAAAAGTCAATGCTCGAGCCGTTTCCTGTGTCGAAAGCGACAGGAAGAAGACCGTCAAATGCGTTGAAAAACAATGGTGGGCTGATAGAGAGGTGGGAGGATGCTTCTTTTAGCGAAAGTTGCAATGGCTGAGGATACCATTTAGAACCACCATCGTGTGTTGCATATAGCAAGATATAGCCGTTTACGGGAGAACTTCCTGTCATCCATCCAGTAGACTCATCGAGAAAGCCCAACCCCGTTTTCGTCCCACCGAAAGGGAGTCGGCCTGGTGGAGGAATATCGGTAGAAGAAGCAAGAGCAGCGGATACCATGGCCCAGGACTTGCCGCCATCGCTCGTGCCCAGAATAGCTACCGCCTCTGCGCTGGCAAGATCTGCTTGCTTCGAGAGCATCCAGCCATGCTGGGCATCAACGAAAGTGATCTGGAAGATCGGACTGATTTGTTGGATGGTCGTCTCCTGCCACGTCCGGCCGCCATCGCTGGTACGGAAGGCTACTACAGTTGTCGCCCCATCAGCAGCAGTATCTGATACTGCTACCCATGCGTTGGAAAACTTTAGGAAATCTGCAACTACTTTCTGCCGGCTCCTTTTGGAAGGATACGTCGGTGTGACATCCTTCCAGTGAATTCCCCCGTCAGTGGTTCGCACAATCCGGCCCTTGCCTGTCACAGCCCATCCTGTCTGCGTATCGACCATGTGTATGGACGACAATGCTCCAAACAGTTGCAATATATTTTCTGGTCCCCCTGGGCTACTTTGATGAGCGCGGGTCAAGACAAAGACCAGAGAACCAACGAGCAACGTGACGAATACTACTGCCGCGATGGTGCCAGTACGCTGTTGCCAGGTTCTCCCCTCAGCAAAACTGGCACGGGTGCTATTCACGTTATCAGGCCTTTCCCGGTGCATGCTCAGCACATCGTGTTGCAGTGGAGTTCTAGTCGAGTCGTACAGCATGCTCGTGCTGCTTTCTGCGAGACGTTGGCGTATATGTGCGAGGAGCTGGGCGTCTTCGACTTTCGCATGGTACATACGATGAAGATCCTGGATGAGACGCCGATCCTGCTCGTCCTCGTCGCCAGAAGTAAACTTATCAGAGTCTACCATAACACATTTCCTCCCTACTGCTGATTATAAATAGTGCGTAAGCGTCCAAGGGTGCGCCAGCACAGCTTCCTTATGGTTCCTTCGCTCTTGTTGAGCAATATGGCAATCTCGGCAAAGCTCAGGCCGTCACCGAAGCGCAACCGTAGCACTTGCTGTTGAAGCAGAGGCAACTTCTCAACAGCTTTGTACAATCGCTCAAGCTCTTCACGTCGAAGCGCGAGTTGCTCAGGTGCCAGCGCCTCATCCTGGTACACCGTCTCAATCACCTCTTCTAATGGGACAACAGGGACACGACTTGATCGGCGATAATTATCGACCAGTTTGTTATGAGCAACCCGCCGCAGCCAGACGAGCTGCTGCTTGTCTGTGAGCATTGAGAGGTTATCATGCTCCAACGCTTTCATGAAGACCTCAAGTGTGAGGTCTTCAGCGTCCTGCCATGAGGTAGTGTGCAGCCTGGCATAAGCAAAGATGATCGCCGCATAACGATCATAGAGTGCACTGTCTAAGCTTTTCGGCTGTTTGCATTCATCTTGCTCTTGCATGCCCGCCTTCCATGCTATAGATGATCACATATTAGAGACGCAAAATCTGCAAAAATGTGACACCATCTCCATTGGTCATTGCTTCCGAGAGAAAGTATAATCTGTTGCGTTGTCTAATACTAGAAGTTCGCGTCGCTATGATAAACTTTAAAGCAGAGTACCAGATCAGATAAGCTCTCGGCTGAGAAACACAAGGAGTACAGTTCTTGAGCAAAAGAACATTCACTTTATATATGATTGTGCTGCTTGGCATAGTAACGCTCTTCACAGCTTACTTCCCCTTACGCTTATTTACTCCTGCGATCATCTTCGCTAACCCGGCTCCGATGGTTATCCCCAGCCTGCGTGAGTGGCAGGGTAGCAGCGGATCATTTACGCTTGATTCAGCATCTCGCATTGTAGTAGATCCTTCATACGCTGTACAGTTGCAGGATACGGCAACAGTTTTTCAAAGCGATTTATCCGAAGTTACTGGCTATACCGTCCCTGTTGTCAATACAAGCGCTCCAGGACTCGGCGACTTCTTCCTGACCTTAAGAAATTCAGATCGTGGTATTGGCGACGAAGGATACCTCTTTAAAGTGGGGGATGCTGTGGTTATCAGCGCTAATACAAGCACAGGCGTCTTCTACGGTACGCGTACCGCTTTGCAAGTTTTGCTTCAGGACCCCACAAGAACGCACATCCTGAAAGGAACTGCGAGAGACTATCCGCAATATAAAGAGCGTGGCTTTATGCTTGATGTCGGGCGCAAGTTTTTCTCTATCAGCTTCCTGGAAGACTACGTGAAATTCATGGCCTGGTCTAAAATGAACGACTTTCACCTGCATTTGAACGATAATGAGATCGATGGTGGCAAAAGTCCTGATTGGAAACATAAATATGCAGCATTCCGCCTCAATAGCCCTCGATTTAAGGGACTGGCAGCCAGAGATGGTTCCTACACCCTACAAGATATGCGCAAACTACAAGACATTGCAAAACAATATGACGTCACGATTACGCCAGAAATTGATGCACCGGCACATGACCTGGCTTTCACACAATATCGTCCGGACCTTGCAAGTAAAAATGACTCGAAAGAATTCCTTGACCTGAATAATCCCAAAACCTACACCTTTCTGAATACCATCTGGGACGAGTTTCTACCATGGTTCGATAGCAGGCAAGTAGATATTGGTGCAGATGAATACTCTCCAAAGTATGCAGACAGGTACAGGCAATTTATTAATACGTACGAAGCTCACCTCAAAAACAAAGGCAAGACTGTAAGAATGTGGGGAACGCTCACACGGATGAAGAGTAGAGTCGTGGTCAACAATGACATTGTTACCGACGTATGGGATAATGGATGGGCCAACCCTGTAGACATGGTACGGCAGGGATTCCATATCATCAATGCAAATGATAATCTCCTTTACATTGTTCCAAGGGCCGGATACTTCAATGACTATTTGGATACTAAACTGCTCTATGAGCAGTGGGAGCCAAACATCTTTAACCTTTCCAATCAGAGCCTGAATCTGAAATCAGGCGACCCGCACTTATTAGGCGGAATGTTCGCCGAATGGAATGACAAACTCGGAAGCGTTATCAGCGACGCTGATGTACATGCCAGAGTCAAACCTGCTATGCAAACGCTGGCCGCAAAATTGTGGAGCGAACCAACAAGCATGTCGTATGAACAGTTCCAGCAGCTAGCCAGGAAGATCGGTGAAGCGCCGGGGACGCATTTACCGCAAACACCCTCATGGTAATTAAGTGAGGCCTGATTATATAATTAACTCTCTTCTTTCACTTTCTCACGAACAGCACGCCAACTGCTGCGAGCAGAAAGAACAGCGCTGCCGTCCCAAAAACCAGTTGATAGCCGAGCACGATCTGCCCGGCCCCGGCGGCGACATTGATAATCACACTACCTAGCAATGGAGCCATCACCGCCGGAAGCGTCGTTGAGGCATTCCATATGCCCAGGTCTTTACCCGCTTTCTCTAACGAAGGCAGCACATCGATTGACAGTGCCCAGCCTACGCTTGTGTATGCACCATGTCCAAGCCCGAACATCAATCCTAACGGGATGAGCCAGGTCACAAGATTGGCTGGAAAGATCACAAACACCAACGCGGCCAGACTCATACACAGGGTGGCCACACATACTACAGGAGCACGTCGTTTGAAACGATCCGATAGGATACCGGACACTAGCCCACTCACTACTGCGCCGCCTAATGCCAGGATTGCCACGATTCCTGTTACCTGCACAAAATTAGCAATGTGCTGCACCCTGGCAAAATAGTACTCGATAAATGTCATGAACAGCAGCAGGCCCAGCATGAGAGACGCTCGTGTCAGAAACACTATCCTAAAATTGTGGCTGCGCCAGGGGTCTATCCAATCCAGCAGGAACCGGTGAGCAAACCCGAACAGTGTCCTGGCTCGTTTCCTGGCAAAAACATGCTTGCCACTTAGCAGCGGGATTTCACGCACGCCAAACACTGTTACGAGCACGCCCACCAGCACGAGGAAAGTGGTCACCAGATAATAGATGCCTGCATTGGAGCGGATCATACTCATACTATAGGCATGCTGGTTTATACCACCGAGCAACAACGCTGCAAGGCCCAGTCCGACCACATTTCCCAGAATCGTCATTCCACCTACGTAGCCCGCAGTCTCCCCTCGCTGCTCCTTTGGCACACGATCCGGTATCAGGCTTTGATAAGCAGGAGTCAGAATATTCTTACCCAGCAGTAAGAGCGAAAGCCCAACCAGAAAGATCACCATATTACCTGCATCTACCAACAAAGGAGTACTTAGCAACAGCAGTAGGCAGCCGATCACAATATAGGGGCGGCGGCGCCCAAAATCACTGGACGTCTGATCTGAAAGCCTTCCAATGATAGGGGGTATAAATAACGAAACGATCGCAGCCACCATTATGAGCCAGCTCAGAAATACCACCTGCTGCGTACTACCCACCTGGTTCGAGGAAATAAAAAGCACAATCTGCGTTGGTAAGACAATAGGTAACAGTGCCGCCGATTGCGCATTGAGAGCAAACCACAACACGTTCAGAACCAGTTGTCCGCTGATCGAGAGTTTAGCTACTTTCACTTCACTGCCCTGTCCACTTGATACAAACGCACTATTTTTTGTAAAAAACATTGAGTCCTCGCTTGCGACTTTTCTTCTGAAGAATACGCTTCAATTACCACTAAAGTAACGCTTTTAGAGCATACTCTAGAGATACGCTCGCATTCCTGGAACTTCCCGGAGAGCGACTACAGGGGTCTCTACGAGAATCAGCCCCACTCCTACTCTTGTAATAGAGATAGTACTTTTTACCTCTTGTGCCTTGTTTCGCGATGCTATACCGATTATTG
>Ga0137371_10003663_pt1 | contig 12048 bp, 10 predicted proteins | sample SagtaG_7_FD_104919 | JGI IMG/M metagenome (GOLD analysis project Ga0137371, IMG submission 104919) | Vadose zone soil microbial communities from Sagehorn Ranch, Mendocino, California, USA - Sage1_R_40_16 metaG | ecosystem: Environmental > Terrestrial > Soil > Vadose zone | place: USA... | reverse complement strand
GCTCACGCGCCAGCTGCTCGCGTTCAGCCGCAAGCAGGTGCTGGAGATGCGCGTCCTCGACCTCAACGAGCTGGTCGCCGACATGGACAAGATGTTGCGGCGGCTCTTGGGGGAGGACATCGACGTGCTGACGAAACTCGATCCGGCGCTCGGAGCCGTGCGGGCGGACGCGGGCCAGCTGGAGCAGGTGATCGTCAATCTCGCGGTGAATGCGCGGGACGCGATGCCCGGCGGCGGGCGGCTCACGATCGAGACACGGAATGCCGAGCTGGATGATTCGTACGCGCGCGAGCACATGCCGGTGCAACCAGGCCGCTACGTGATGCTCGCGGTCAGCGATACGGGAACCGGGATGTCGGCCGAGACGATGTCGCACGTGTTCGAGCCGTTCTTCACGACCAAGGAGGCGGGCAAGGGCACGGGTCTCGGCCTCGCGACGGTGTACGGGATCGTGAAGCAGAGCGGCGGCTACGTGTGGTGTTACAGCGAGCGGGGAGAGGGGACGTCGTTCAAGGTGTACTTGCCGCGGGTCGATGCTCCCGTCGATCACGTCGCGGCGCGCGTCGCCCTCCCGCGCACCGTAGGGTCGGAGACGATCCTACTCGTGGAGGATGAAGTGCCCTTGCGCACGCTCACCCGGCGCTTGCTCGAGCGGCATGGATACACGGTGCTCGAGGCAGGGACGGCGGACGCGGCGCTCGGGCTCTCGCGTGACCACGTCGGGCCCATCCACCTGTTGCTCGCCGACGTCGTGCTGCCAGGGGCAAGCGGCCCAACGCTGGCCGACGAGCTGCGGTCGCGCCGTGCCCAGCTCAAGGTCTTGTTCATGTCCGGCTACACGGAGGATGCGATCGTGCATCGCGGCGTGCTCAAGCCGAACACCGCATTCATCAACAAGCCGTTCTCGGCCGACAGTCTCGCCGCGAAGATACGCGGGGTTTTGGACACGGCACCGAGGCTGCCGCCTACCTAGGCGTTTACGTCGCGAGGCTTAGGCGGGCCATAGCGCTCGGCCGCGTCGTGCAGTTTCTCCCACTCGGAACGGAAGGCGAACGGATCCAAACCGCTCGCCCGATCCACCGCGAGAATGCCGTCCAGGTGGTCGATCTCATGCTGCAACAGCTCGGCCATCGGTCCCTCGAGCTCCATCGTGTGGCTCTCTCCTTCGAGGTCCTGATAGGCCAGCGTGGCGCGGTACGCCCGGGTCACGCGGACAAAGAGGTTGGGGAAGGAGAAACAATCGTCCCACACGAGGAAGTCTTCGGAACCGACGTCCGTGATCTCCGGATTGACCAGGGTCCAACGCTGCTTCCCCTTGATCTCGACGAACACCACCCGCACCGGCGCGCCGATCTGAGGGGCCGCCATCGCTCGGCCCATCTTGTGTTTGGTGCGCGCCGCCCGGAGCGTGTCGCGCAGGTCGTCCGCCACGAGTCGCACGGCCGGCGACTTCGGGTCTTGGACCCGTTCACAGCGGACCCTGAGGATCGGGTCGCCAAGCTGGCGAATGCGGCGAATGGCCATGGGGGGCCTAATATCCTATCCTTTACGTGTATGTCCATATCCGGCGTGGTCTTGGCTGGGGGTCGGTCATCCCGGATGGGGTCCCCCAAGGCCCTACTGGATTTCCGCGGGCGGCCGTTTGTGGAGCGCATCCTCGAGGCGCTCGAGGCCCTCGAGGTAAAGACGCGGGTCGTGGTGGTGGGGCCGGACGCTCCCCGCATCCGGCCCGCACTCGCGGGCCACGACTGCCTCATCGTCGAGAACAGCGATGTGGACGCCGGTCCGATCGCCTCGCTCCGGCTGGCGTTGCGCGCCTTGGAGCCCGTGCGGCCGAGCGCCGTCTTGGCGTGGCCGGTGGATCTGCCGCACGTGCGGGTTACCACCGTCGAGCGGCTGCTCGAGGCCTTCCGGCGCTCCCCGGCGCCCGCCGTCGTGCCGACGTTCGCCGAGCGGCGCGGCCATCCAGTCTTGTGGGGAGCGGGGCTGTTCCAGGAGCTGCTCACGAGCGAGGCCGCGACGAGGCACGGAGCGCGGGCAGTCCTCCACGCCCATGCCGCCGAGATCGTCGCGGTGCCCGTGGACGATCCGGCGGTGATCGACGACCTCAACACGCCGGAGGACTACGAACGGCTGGTGCGGGAGCTGAACCGGGACATCTACTGACTCAAGAAGGCGGGAACTGCGTAAGGAAGCGTGAAACTGCGTGTGCAACCCACGCCTTTTCACGCCTTTCCGCGGTTTCTCACGCCCTTCAGCATTTCTTGACAATCCCGACTAAGTCACTTAGGATTCGCTTAAACCAAGGTGGCGCCGCCACTTCCGGGAGTTGTGATGACCAGCATCGAAGCCCAAGTCCAGCAGCCATACAAGTACGGGTTCGTCACCGACATCGAATCCGACGTCGTGCCGGCTGGCCTCAATGAGGACGTCGTCCGGCTCATCTCGGCCAAGAAGGGCGAACCGGCCTGGATGGTCGATTGGCGGCTCAAGGCCTACCGCAACTGGCTCAAGATGGAAGAGCCGCATTGGCCCAACGTGAAGTACGGGCCCATCGACTACCAGGCGATCAGCTACTACGCCGCCCCCAAGAAGCTCCCCAAGCTCGACTCGCTCGACCAGGTCGATCCGAAGCTGGTCGCGACGTTCGAGAAGCTCGGGATTCCGATCGAGGAGCAGAAGCGCCTCACCGGCGTGGCCGTGGACGCGGTGTTCGACAGCGTCTCGGTCGCGACGACTTTCCAGGCGGAGCTCGCCAAGTACGGCGTGATTTTTTGCCCCATCTCCGAGGCGATCCGGAAGCACCCCGAGCTCGTCCAGAAGTACCTGGGGACGGTGGTGCCCTATAACGACAACTTCTTCGCGGCCCTGAACTCGGCCGTGTTCACGGACGGGTCGTTCGTGTACGTCCCTAAGGGCGTGCGCTGTCCGATGGAGCTGTCCACCTACTTCCGGATCAACGCCTCCGCGACGGGCCAGTTCGAGCGCACCCTCATCATCGCCGACGAAGGCAGCTACGTCAGCTACCTCGAAGGCTGTTCTGCGCCGATGCGCGACGAGAACCAACTGCACGCCGCGGTCGTCGAGCTCGTCGCGTTGGACAATGCGACGATCAAGTACTCCACGATTCAAAACTGGTATCCGGGAGACGAAGAGGGGAAGGGTGGCATCTACAACTTCGTCACCAAGCGCGGCAAGTGCGCCGGCAAGAACTCCAAGGTTTCGTGGACCCAGGTCGAGACCGGCTCGGCGATCACGTGGAAGTATCCGGGCTGCATCCTGCAGGGCGACAACTCGATCGGCGAGTTCTACTCGGTGGCGGTAACCAGTCGGCGCCAGCAAGCGGACACCGGCACCAAAATGATCCACCTCGGCAAAAACACCCGCTCGACAATCGTCTCGAAGGGGATCTCGGCGGGGCACGGGCAGAACACCTATCGCGGTCTCGTGAAAATCATGAAGGGCGCCGAGGGGGCGCGGAACTACTCGCAGTGCGACTCGATGCTCATCGGGGACCAGTGCGGCGCGCATACGTTCCCGTACATCGACGTGCGCAACAGCTCGGCGATCATGGAGCACGAGGCGTCGACGTCCAAGATCGGCGAAGACCAGATCTTCTACCTGCGGCAGCGCGGCCTCTCCGCCGAGGACGCCGTGTCGATGATCGTCAACGGCTTCTGCAAGGAAGTCTTCAAGGAGCTGCCGATGGAGTTCGCCGTCGAAGCGACGCGGCTGCTCGGCATCAGTCTCGAAGGGAGTGTCGGGTAAATGCAGGGAAAGCGGATGCTCGACGTAAAAGGCCTTCGCGTGTCGGTTGCCGGCACCGAGATCCTGCGGGGCGTCGATCTCACCGTCAAAACCGGTGAGGTTCACGCCATCATGGGGCCGAACGGCTCCGGGAAGAGCACGCTCACTCAGGTGCTGGCGGGCCACCCGGCGTACACCGTCACCGCCGGGACCGCGACGTACGAAGGCAAGGACCTGCTGGCGCTGAAGCCCGAGGAGCGGGCCCGCGAGGGCTTGTTCCTCGCGTTCCAGTATCCGGTCGAGATTCGCGGTATCACGAACTCGTACTTCCTCCGCTCGGCCGTCAACGCGGTCCGCAAGCACCGCGGTCAGGACGAGCTCGATCCGCTCGACTTCCTCCAGGTGCTCGAGGACAAGCTCAAGGCAATCGGGTGGGACGACACGCTGATGAACCGCCCCGTGAACGAGGGCTTCTCGGGTGGTGAGAAGAAGCGCAACGAGATTCTGCAGCTCGCCGTGCTCGAGCCGAAGCTCGGGTTACTCGACGAGACCGACTCGGGGCTCGACATCGACGCCCTGAAGACGGTGGCCAACGCCGTGAACAAGCTGCGCGCGCCCGACCGGTCGTTCGTGATCGTCACGCACTATCAACGCCTCTTGAACTTCATCACGCCCGACGTCGTGCACGTCCTCGCCGACGGCCGGATCGTCAAGTCGGGCGGGCCTGAGCTGGCGCACGAGCTGGAGGCGAAGGGCTACGACTGGCTGCGCGCTGGCGCCATGGTGTCGTGATGGTGGCGGTCGAGCGGCTGGTGGAGGCGTATCGGGCGTTCGCAGCGAACGGCGCCTCGGGTGCGCCCGCGTGGCTCAAGGAGCTGCGCGACCGCAGAATCGCGCGGTTCGGCGAGTTGGGATTCCCGACGACCAAGCAGGAAGCCTGGCGCTTCACCAGTGTGGCACCTCTGACCGAAACGGCATTCGACCTCGCCCATCCGGCGCTCCGGCTCCCGACTCCCGACGCCATCAAACCCTTCCTTCTCAGCGACGGCCCGCGTCTGGTTTTCATCAATGGCTTTCTCGCACGCTCTCTTTCTACGCCTCTTCTTGGTGATGTTCGTCTCGACGGTCTCGCTCAGACTCTCGTCGATGCCCCGGATCTCGTGCGTCAGCATCTGAGCAAGTACGCACCCTTCGTCGATCGACCGTTCGCGGCGCTGAACACCGCGTTCGTACGCGACGGGGCGTTCGTGCATGTGCCCGCGAAGATGACGATCGACGAGCCGATCCAGCTGCTGTTCCTCGCGACGCCGGCGGATCGCGCGCGGCTGGTCACTCACCCGCGCAATCTGATCGTGCTCGAACGCGAGGCCCGTGCCACGGTCGTCGAGACGTACGCGGCGCTCGGCGGCGGAGTGTACTGGACGAACGCCGTGACCGAGGTGGTCGTCGGCGACGGCGCGCGTGTCGACTGCTACCGCGTCCAACGGGAGAGCGACCGGGCCTACCATGTGGCGGTGACCGACGTGCATCAGGGCCGTGACACCACGGTCAACGTCCACGCCGTCTCGTTCGGCGCCGCGCTCGCGCGCCACGATCTGCGTGGCACGCTCGCGGGACCAGGCGGCTACCTGATCCTGAACGGCCTCTACCTGCTGGCGGGCGAGCAACACGCGGATCACCATACGGCCATCGACCACGCGGCTCCGCATTGCGAGAGCCATGAGTACTTCAACGGCGTCTTGGACGGCCGGTCGCGCGGCGTCTTCAACGGCCGCATCATCGTTCGGCCCGGGGCACAGAAGACCGACTCGAAGCAGACGAACAACAACCTCCTGCTGTCTGCCGACGCGCATGCCGACAGCCAGCCGCAGCTCGAGATCTATGCCGACGACGTGAAGTGCACGCACGGTTCCACGGTCGGCCCGCTCGACCCGAAGGCGCTGTTCTACCTGCGCAGCCGTGGGATCGGTGAGGCCGAGGCTCGCCGCCTCATGACCTACGGATTCGCGGCGGAGATCCTGAACCGCATGGACGTCGCGCCGCTGCGCGCGCAGCTCGACGGGATCGTGCGGGCACGCCTGGCGGAGTGATGAGCGACCTCGGCGATCTGTATCAGCAGACCATCCTCGACCACAACCGGAACCCGCGTAACTTCCGGCGGCTCGAGCAGGCGAATCGCACCGCCGAAGGCCACAACCCGCTGTGCGGCGACCGGATCAAGGTGTACGTCCAGGTCGATGGCGACACGATCAACGACATCGGCTTTCAAATGCCGGACGGCGCGGGGTGCGCGATCTCCAAGGCGTCGGCGTCGCTGATGACGGCGGCGGTGAAAGGGAAACCGGTCGCCGAAGCGGAAGCGCTGTTCCAGGCATTCCGCGATATGCTCGCGGGCGGCGCGATCGCCCCAGGCAAACTGGCCGCCTTCGGCGGCGTGCGAGCCTTCCCCGCCCGTGTGAAGTGCGCCAACCTCGCCTGGCACGCGCTGCATGCGGCTCTCCAGAACCAGTCCGATCCGGTGACGACCGAGTCGTCGCGGGACTTCTGATGCTCGGCACCGGCATCCGGGGGGACTTCCCGATCCTGGCGCGCCAAGAGCACGGCCACCGGCTCGTCTATCTCGACAATGCGGCCACGACGCAGAAGCCGCGGCAGGTGCTCGACGCCATCCTCGGCTACTACAGCACCAGCAACGCCAACGTCCACCGCGGCGCCTACGGCCTCGCGGTGGCCGCCACCGAGGCGTACGAGGCGGCCCGGAGCACCGTGGGTCGTTTTACCAACGCGTGGGCGACGGAGGGGGTCGTGTTCACCCGCGGGACCACCGAGGCGATCAACCTGGTCGCGGGCTCGTGGGGGCGGGCCAACGTGAAGGCCGGCGATACGGTGGTGGTGACGGCGATGGATCACCACTCGAACCTCGTCCCGTGGCAGATCCTCTGTGCCGAGAAGCACGCGACTCTGCGCATGGTCGAGATTAGCGCGGACGGGAGGATCGACCTCCTGGACTTCGGGCGAGCGCTCGAGGCGGGCCCGCGTTTGGTGGCGTTCCCCTACGTCTCGAATTCCCTCGGCACGGTCAACCCGGCCGCTGAGCTGACGCGGCTGGCCCATGCCGCCGGCGCCGTCGTCGTCATCGACGGGGCGCAGTCGACGCCGCACGTCCGCGTCGACGTGCAGGCCTTGGGCTGCGACTTCTACGCCCTCTCCGGCCACAAGATGCTCGGGCCGATGGGCAGCGGAGCGCTGATCGCGAAACCCGCGCTGCTCGACGCGATGCCTCCCTACCACGGTGGCGGGGAGATGATCGAGCGTGTATGGGACGACCACTCCACGTGGAACAAGATCCCCCACAAGTTCGAGGGAGGGACGCCCAACGTGGAGGGCGCCGTCGGGCTCGCGGCGGCGATCGGGTATCTCGAGCGGCTTGGGATGGACCGGATTGCGGAGCACGAGCAAAACCTGGCGCGTGTGGCGATCGAGCGGTTGAGCCAGATCGAGGGGGTCACCGTGTACGGCCCCAAGGATCATCGCGCCGGCGTCGTGCCCTTCACCTACGGCGACGTCCATCCCCACGATCTCGCCACCATCCTCGACCGAGACGGCGTTTGTATTCGCGCCGGGCATCACTGTACGCAGCCGCTGATGCGGCGGCTCGGCGTGCCGGCGACGGCGCGGGCATCCTTCTACGTGTACAACGACGTCGACGACATCGAGGCGCTTGTCAGCGCGGTGCGCAAGGCCGGAGAGCTGTTCGGCGTTCCAGCCTAAACCCATCCCCCTTCCCTCGTCCCCCGTCCCCGATAGTTTCGGGGCATGTCCCAATCAATTGTCGCGGTCGATCGCATCACGAAGCGGTTCGCCGGCCATACGGCCGTAGACGCGCTCTCGCTCACAGTCCCGCCCGGCGTGATCTACGGCCTCCTGGGGCCGAATGGCGCCGGCAAGAGCACGACGATCCGCATGATCCTGAACATCTACGCCCCTGATAGCGGGACCGTGCGCCTGTTCGGCGAGGAGGGCACCGGTCGCGACCACTCGGGACGAATCGGATACCTCCCGGAGGAGCGGGGCCTTTACCCGAAGATGCGGGTGCTGGATGTCTTGCTGTTTCTCGCCGAGCTGAAAGGGGTGGACCGGCGCGCGGCGCGCCCCAAGGCGCTCGACTGGCTGGCGCGGCTCGGCCTTTCCGACTGGCGTCTGCGCAAGGTGAACGAGCTGTCGAAGGGCATGCAGCAGAAAGTGCAGTTCATCTCGACGATTCTGCACGAGCCGGACCTCCTGGTGATGGACGAGGCGTTTGCCGGTCTCGACCCTGTCAACTCGCAGGTCCTGAAAGACACCGTCCTCGAGCTCCGCGGGCGGGGCAAGACGATCCTGTTCTCCACGCACATCATGGAGCAGGCGGAGAAGGTGTGCGACCACGTCTGCATCATCGCCCGCGGCAAGAAGCTGGTGGACGGCACGCTCGCGGACATCAAACGGACGCACGGCGGGAGGCACGTCGCAATCGCATTCGACGGCAGCGGTGGTGACAGTGCGGCAGCCGCCGTGCTCGCTGACCGGAAGCTGATCGCCAAGGCCAACGATTACGGCCAATACGCGGAGCTCGAGCTCGCCCCCGGCGCCGACGCCCAGGAGATCCTGCGGCGCCTCGTGGGCGCGGGAGTCCGGCTGAGCAGATTTGAGCAGGTCGAGCCGACCTTGACCAAGATCTTCATCGACCTCGTGGGTCCCGACGCGGCGCGCGCAGCGGCGGTGCCGGAGGCGGCCGCCCATGCGTAAGACCTTCGCGGTCATTCGACGTGAGTTCATCGAGCGCGTCCGCACCCAGTGGTTCTGGGTCGGGACGATCCTGGGCCCGCTGCTGATGGCGGGCATCATCGGCTCGCAGGTGCTCCTGGCCGCACGCAAAGCGGGCGACCGGAGCATCGCCATCGTGGACGCGACGACGACCCGCTTCGGGCAGGAGCTCACGACCCAGCTCGGCGCCGCCATCACGCGCTTCCATCTGACCCGCATTCCACACGCCCCCAGCACGCCCGATTCCCTGCTGGGCGAGGTGGAGGCCAAGCATTTGGACGGTTTCCTGCTCATCAGCGACAGCACGCTGGAGTTCGGCACCGCGGAGTACCGCGGCTCCAACGTATCCTCGGTTGCGGATATGGAGCAGCTCGAGAACGGCCTGCGCCGCCTCGTGTTCGCGGCCCGGCTCGAGCGTCGGGGGATCGACACGTTGCTGGTTCAGCAAGCCGAAATCCGGATTCGCCTCGCTACCCATAAGGTTTCGGGCCGCAAGCTTACCGGCGAAAGCGGCACACAGTCCTTCCTGACGGGCTTCGGCATGGCGATCCTGTTGTTCGTTGCCATCCTGATATATGGCGTGAACGTGATGAGCTCGGTCCTCGAGGAGAAGACCACGAAGATCGTCGAGGTGCTCATCTCGTCGCTGCGGCCGTTCGAGCTGATGCTGGGGAAAGTCATCGGTGCAGGTGCGGTGGGTATCGTGCAGCTCACCGTCTGGATCGTGTCGGCAAAGGTCCTGAGTGGTGCGTCCGCAAGAATGGGTACCGGTGGCGCTGGCGGCTTGGGTGGGCCCGGGGCAGTAGGCGGCTTCCAGTTCCCGCAAATCCCGACGACGACCCTGATCATTTTTGTGCTCTACTTCCTGCTCGGCTATTTCCTCTACGCCGCCATTTACGCCGCCGTGGGTGCAATGTCGAGCACCGAGGCCGAAGCGCGACAGGCGCAGGTGCCGGTGCAGCTGCTCCTCATGATCCCGTACGTCTCGTTCTTTGGGATCCTCAATGACCCGAACAGCTCACTCGCGGTCTGGATGACGCTGATTCCCTTCTGGTCGCCGATCGCGACGCCGGTGAGGTGGGGAGCATCGCCGATTCCGGTCGTCGAACTGGTGGCGTCGCTGGCAATCCTGCTGGTGACGGTCGCGGGAGTGACCTGGGTGGCGTCGAGGATCTATAGAGTAGGGATTCTGATGACGGGGAAGCGGCCCAACTTGAAAGAACTTTTTCGTTGGGTGCGTGCGGCCTAGTCTAGACGGGTAGACGGGTAGACGGGTAGACGGGTAGACGGCGAGACGGGTAGCGGTTGTTGGCGGGTGGTGCGTAGAAAAAGCATCGCCCGCGTTTTTCTGGTGCGGATTTAAACAGCCAAACCCGTATCCTACCGTCATGCCACCCTATCGGAATCTGAAAGCCTGGCAGCATGCGGAGCGGCTCGCTGTCGAGAGTGTGAAGGCTGCGCGGCAATTCCCGGATCACGAACAGGATGCGCTCGCCAATCAACTGCGACGGGCCGCCTACAGCGTTCCCCTTAACATCGCGGAGGGCAGTGCCAAACGAGGCAGTCGCGAGTATCGCCGGTTTCTTGACACAGCTCGCGGTTCCTTGGCGGAGGTCGAGACCATCTTGGAGATGGCACGCGATCTCGGTTACGTGGCGCTCGCTGACTACGGGCGTCTGGAAGCATTGGCAACGGAAACCAGCAAGACCCTCTACGGTTTGTTGCGTAAGATCGGTGACGCTGCGGCAAGGGTACCTACTCGCTAACGCCTCCAACCGCTACCCGTCTCGCCGTCTACCCGTCTCCCCTAGCGTCTCCCTCGACGTCTCGGCGTCGGGGCCGGTATACTTCGACGCATGAGCCTGGACTACGACGTCATAGTTGTCGGAGCTGGCCATGCGGGGACCGAGTCTGCGGCAATGGCTGCGCGGCTTGGGGCACACACGCTCCTCCTTACCTCCAACCTCGAGACCATCGGCCAGCTGTCGTGCAATCCCGCCATCGGCGGCATCGCCAAGGGTACCGTCGTCCGCGAAGTCGACGCCCTCGGCGGCCTCATGGGCCGCATCGCCGACCTCTCCACGATCCAGTTCCGCATGCTCAATCGGTCCAAGGGTCCGGCCGTCTGGGCCCCCCGCGCGCAGTGCGATCGGACACTCTATCGGCGGGCCGCCCGCCAGCTGCTCGAGGGCTTCACGTCCCTCGAGCTGGCCCAGGGCATGGTCACAAATCTGCTCCTCGACGGCACCCGGGTCGGTGGCGTCGAGACCGCCGATGGACGCCGTTTCCGAGCGCGCGCCGTCATCATCACCGCCGGGACATTCCTGCGCGGGCGCATTCACCTCGGGACCGACACGCAGATTCCCGCCGGCCGCGCCGGCGACCCACCGTCGGTGCAGCTTGCGCAAGTCATTGCAACACTTGGAGTTACAGTATCACGCTTCAAGACCGGGACGCCGCCGCGCGTCGACGGCCGCAGCGTCGACTGGTCCAAGGTCTCGCGTCAGGACGGGGACGAGGGTGAGTATCGCTTCTCGTTCCACACGCGCGCGGAGCGACCGCGTCAGGTGCCGTGCTGGATTACGTGGGCGGGCGAAGAAGTGAAGGAGATCATCCAGCGACATCTGCAGGAGTCGGCCCTGTATGGGGGGGCAATCAGCGGCCGCGGCCCGCGCTACTGCCCGTCCGTCGAGGACAAGATCGTCAAGTTCCCCGATGCCAAACGGCACCAGATCTTCCTCGAACCAGAGGGACTCGACACGCACGAGCTGTATGTGAACGGCCTCTCCACTTCCCTGCCCGTCGCCGTCCAGCTCGAGTTTCTGCATGCAGTCCCCGGGCTCGAGCGCGCGCGCATGACTCGTCCCGGCTACGCGATCGAGTACGACTACTACCCACCGACTCAGCTCACGCCTTGGCTGGAGCTGAAGACTGTCGAGCATCTGTTCTTTGCCGGCCAGATCAACGGGACGACCGGCTACGAGGAGGCGGCCGGTCAGGGGGTCGTGGCGGGCATCAACGCCGTGCGCCGGATCCGGGGGCAGGAGCCCGTCGTGTTCGGGCGGGACGATGCCTACATCGGGGTCCTCGTAGACGACCTGGTGACGCGCGGAGTGGACGAGCCCTACCGGCTATTCACGTCGCGCTCGGAGTTCCGGCTGCTGCTCCGTCAGGACAACGCGCTGCGCCGGCTCCTGCCCCTCGCCGAGCGCCTGGGGTTGTTGTCTGCGCCCGAGCTCCGGAATGCGTACGAGCGTCTGGAGAGCGAGGAGGCGGTGCTGAGCCTAGCGCGGGAGACGACGATCACTCCGGCTCGGGCAGCAGGTCCCTTGGCGGCGAGCGGGACTATGCTAGCTGCGGGTGAGCGGATCGCGGTCGTCGCGAAGCGACCGGGGGTCTCACTCGGCGCGTTGCTCGAGGCAGCGGGGGTGGGTGGAGAGTTTGCTGCCGATGCGGTGATCGCCGCGGAGATCGAGATCAAGTACGACGGCTACCTCG
>Ga0137371_10003654_pt1 | contig 12063 bp, 9 predicted proteins | sample SagtaG_7_FD_104919 | JGI IMG/M metagenome (GOLD analysis project Ga0137371, IMG submission 104919) | Vadose zone soil microbial communities from Sagehorn Ranch, Mendocino, California, USA - Sage1_R_40_16 metaG | ecosystem: Environmental > Terrestrial > Soil > Vadose zone | place: USA: California... | reverse complement strand
GATGGCGGCCAGCAGGGTCGGGTAGACCATGGCGGTGCCGGCGCCCAGCAGCAGCGCCCCAGCCGTCCACAGCTGGAAGCTGTGGACGGCCGCGATCAGCCCGATCGCCAGCGCCTGGACCCACATGCCCGCGGCGATCAGCCACTTGCGGCCGACACGGTCAGACAGGGCGCCGGTGACGAGCTGCCCGCTTCCCCACAGCGCGGGGTAGAGCGCGGCCAGGACGCCGATCCGGGCGACCGACAGGCCGGCGCGGGCGAACCACAGCGGGAAGATGCCCCAGGCCAGGCCGTCGTTGAGGTTGTTGACCATGCCGGCCTGGCAGGCCGCCGACAGGGCCCGCTCCCGGAAGCTGGTCAACACGAACACCTGCCTGGTGGACAGTCCCCGGCGGGCCGCTACCGCTGCCGAAGCCGCTGCCGAAGGCCAAGCCGGGGCCGGGTTGTCCCGCTGGAGGGCGGCCTCGTGCTCGGCGTAGGCGCGGGTCTCGCGCACCAGCAGGGTTGACAGGCCGAGGCCAAGACCGGCGGCGGCCAGCCCGAGGAAGAACGGCTGCGGTCGCAGGCCCGCATGGGCGGCGATGAACCCGGTGGCCAGCGCCGTGAGCGCGACCGCGCCATAGCCGGCGGCCTCGTTGAGGCCCATGGCCAGGCCGCGGCGTTCCGGCCCGACCAGGTCGATCTTCATGATCACCGTCGTCGACCAGGTCAGCCCCTGGTTGACGCCCAGCAGGACGTTGGCGGCGATGATCCAGCCCCACCTTGGCGCCCAGATCAGCAGCAGCGGGACCGGCACGCCCGCCAGCCACCCGGCCACCAGCACCGGCTTGCGGCCGATGCGGTCCGACAGCGTGCCGGCGAAGAAGTTGGTAGCCGCCTTCACGGCACCGAAGGCGAAGATGAAGGTCAGCGCGGCGGTGACCGCCCGCAGCCGGAAGACCTGAGTGGCCAGCAGCGGCAGCACCGTGCGCTCCTGCCCGATCATCGCGCCGACCAGCGCGTTGACGCCCACCAGCAGCAGGAACTGCGCGAGGTTGGCGCGCAGGCCGAGCCGCACCCGCGCTCCGGCGGCCGCTCCGGCGGCCGCTCCGGTGGCTGGGCGGGGCACCGTTATGGCTCCGGCTCCAAGGGCCGGCCGGCGGCAGCCCACGCCTCGGTACCGCCGGCGGCCACCGAGAGGTCACGGCGGCCGCGGCGGGCGAGCAGGCTCGCCGCGGTCATGGCCCGCTCCCCGTGCCCGCAGACGACCGCCAGCGGCCCGTCCGGCGGAGCGTCGTCCCCGTTGCTGCCGACGAGCGCGCCCAGCTCGACGTGGACCGCGCCGGGGATGTGCCCGGCGGCGAACTCGGCGTCCTGGCGGACGTCCAGCACCCGCCGGCCCTCCGCCTCCAGGCTGTCCAGGCCGACCAGGGGGAGGCGGGCCACGGGCAGCCCGGCCGCCTCCCAGGCCGTGATCCCCCCGGCGAGCTCCCCGGCCAGCTGCTCGTAGCCGACCTTGAGGGCCTGGCTGACCAGGTCGCCGCGGTCCTGGCCGGCGTCCAGGACGAACACCAGCGGGCGGTCGGCCTCGACCAGCCAGCCCAGCCAGGTGGCGAACGCGTCGCGCAGCGGGATCGACAGCGCGCTGGGGACGTGCCCGGCGGCGAAGGCAGCGCTCGGCCGCGCGTCGACCAGCTCGGCGCCCTCGGCGCGGAGTTCCTGGACCCGCTGCGGCGGCAGTGGGGCCAGCGGCGGCGGGTTGGCGCCGTAGACGCGGGGGCCGCGGCGGTTGGTCTCGCGCAGGCGCAGGAAGTAGCGGGGATAGGAGCCGAGGCCGCCCAGCAGGAGGCTGACGAAGGTGTCCTCGTCAGGGGCGGCCAGCAGCCGGTTGGTGGCCTTCTCACGGCCGATGGTGGTGGTCGGCGCGGCACCGGTGGGCGCCGAGCAGAACGACCCCGCCCCGTGGGTCGGGTAGACCGCCAGGTCATCGGGCAGGGTGAGGATCCGCGCCCGCAGCGAGCGCCACAGCGCCCGCGCCAGCGCCTCGGTGCGGTCGGGGCTGATGAGGTCGGTGCGGGCAACGGCGCCGACCAGCAGCGACCCGCCGGAGAACAGCGCCAGCGGCCGGCCGCCGCCGGGGTCGCCGTCGGTCAGCAGGTAGGCCAGGTGCTCGGGGGTGTGGCCGGGGGTGGCCAGCGCCCGCAGGGACAGACCGCCGAGGTCGAGCTGGTCGCCGTCGCCGAGGCCGTGATGCTGGAACGCGAGCTGGGCGGCTGCTGGCGCGATCACCCTGGCGCCGCAGGCGGCCAGCTCGCGGCTGCCGGAGACGAAGTCGGCGTGCAGGTGTGTCTCGGCGCTGTAGGCCAGCCGCAGCCCGCGCCGCGCGGCGGCCGCGAGCGAAGGGCGGGGGTCGCGGGCGGGGTCAACGGCCAGCCCGCGGCCGTCCCCCAGGTCCACCAGGTAGGAGGAGTTGCCCAATCCCTCATCCCGGATCGTGGCGATCTCGGCCATGCGTCTCCGCCCTCCCCCGTCAGGAACCGGATTCCAACCGGAACCGATGCGCCAGTATTCTAGATTACTTTAGAATATTGGAAGAGTTCGTCGGACGACCAGAGAAAGGGCCGCAGGTGGAGGGACGCGAGGCAAAGGACCGCCTGTACGAGCAGTTCGCCCGCACCGCCAGGGCGGTCGCCAGCCCCAAGCGGATCGAGCTGCTGGAACTGCTCGCCCAGGGTGAGCACGCGGTGGAGGCGCTGGCAGCCGCGACCGGGATGCGGCTGACCACCACCTCGGCGCACCTGCAGGTGCTGCGCCAGGCCCGCCTGGTCGAGACCCGCAAGCAGGGCACCAGGGTCTACTACCGCCTGGGCGGCGACGAGGTCGCCGGCTTCGTCGCCGCGCTGCGCGACCTGGCCCGCGCCCGCCTGGCCGAGGTGGACCGGGTGGTGCGGGACTACTTCACGGCCCGCGACGCCCTGGAGCCGATCAGCCGCGCCGAGCTGGTGGAGCGCGCCAGCCGTGGCGAGGTGGTGATCCTCGACGTCCGCCCGGCCGCGGAGTTCGCCGCCGGGCACGTCCCGGGCGCGCTGTCGGTCCCCCTCGACCAGCTCGACGAGGCCTTGGCGCGGCTGCCCAGGCGAGCCCGGATCGTCGCCTACTGCCGGGGCCCTTACTGCGTGCTCGCCCCCCAGGCGGTCCAGCGGCTGCGGGCCAAGGGCTTCGACGCGCGGCGGCTGACCGACGGCATGCCGGAATGGCGCCTGGCGGGCCTCCCGGTCGCCGTCGGGGACGAGTAGGCCGCACAAGGCGGGCGCCGCTCCGGACGCCCGCCTTGTGTGCCCGCCGTCAGCGCTCGCCCTCAGTGCTCGCAGTTGACCTTGGTGTTGGTCCCGGTCCCGCCGGCGCACTTGTCGGTGCCGGTGCCGCCGTCGAGGTAGTCATTGCCGGAACCGCCCTTGACGGTGTCGTTGCCCGGCCCGCCGAACAGGCGGTCGTTGCCGCCGGCGCCGCCGATCACGTCGTTGCCGTCGCCGCCGCAGATCCGGTCGCCGCCGCCGGCGCCGCTGATCGAGTCGGCGCCGCCGAGGCCCGCGATCACGTCCGCGCCGCTGGTCCCCTTGATGACGTCGTCGCCGGCGGTGCCGACGATCGTGGCCGGCTGCCCGTCGCAGGTGGCCGCCGCGGGCTGGCGCTCGTAGGCGCCGATGTCGCAGAACGCGGGCGAGACCCCGTCGCCCTCCGTCGGGCGGAGCACTCCGCGCTCGTCGGTCGGCTCGCAGAACAGCGGGCTGGCCTTGTCGATCGCGGGGCTGCCGGCCTGCAGCGCCTCCACGAAGATCGAGCCCTGCGGGTTGTTGACCGCTGACAGCAGCGGATCCTTGCCGAACTGGTCGCCGGTGTTGATGAACGGGCAGGTGGCGGTGTTCTCCAGGTTCCAGCCCGAGGTCGTCACGGTGCCGCCGGCGCAGTTGCCGCCGCTGTTGAAGGCCACGATCGTGTTGCCCAGGGTCGCCTGGCCGGTGGTGCCCTGGAAGAACCCGACCCCGGAGGCGATCCCGCCGCCCTGGTTGGCCGGCGCGCTGTTGTTGGCGAGCGTCACATACGACAGGGTCAGCGTGCCGCCGTTCTCGATCCCGCCGCCGAAGTAGCCGGTGGTGTTGTCGGCGATGGTGACGTTGCGCAGGGTGGCGGTGCCGTTGCCGGCGTTGGTGATGGCGCCCCCGCCCCAGGGCGCCCCGGCGTTGGCCTGGCCGCCGCTCAGCGTGCTCTCGGTCAGCTCCAGCTGGCCGTGGTTGTGGATGATGGCGCCGTGGAGGTGCTGGGTCGGGCCGCTCAGCTCGGCGGTGCCGTTGCGGAGGGTGACCTTGTGGACGTGGGCGAACCCGCCGCCCGCGTGGATGTCGAGGATGCGGTGGTCATGGTTGCCGTCGATGATCGTCTGGTCCGCGCCGGCCCCGGCGATGGTGAGCTCCTTGGTGATGTCCAGGTCGCCGCGGGTGGGATCGGGCGGCGCGCCCGGCACGGCTTCGGAGCCCGCCGGGATGCTCAGCACGTACAGCCCCGCCGGCACCGACACCGTCCCGCCGGCGTCGATCTCCTGGACCGCCGCGCGCAGGGTGCACTTACCCGACGGGGCCGACACGCACTGGCCGTCGCCGGGCACGGCGTCCGGCTCGTCCAGGGTGCTGTTGACCGTGAGCTGGGTGACCGCGCCCGCCCGCGGCAGCCAGACCCCCGACACGAGCAGCAGTGTCGTCGCCGCCACCGCGGCCAGCACCCACCGCCGCTTCCGCTCCCCGGGCCCCCCGGCCGCGCCCCTGCCGCGATCCCGTGACGAGCCGTTCCCGCGACCACGATCCGCTCGTGTCATCCCCGCTCCCCCATCCAATGGACGTCGGACGTTCGCGTGCTCCGTCAACAATGAGGGGACAGCCGAACGACTGATACAGCCGACATGGGCACGACTTGGCGTCATCTTGGTCACAACGGGCGGGCGGCGCCAATCGGGCCGGGAGGTTACGGCGGGATTACCGGCGCGGTCATTCAGAAATCATCTGGACCCGGACAAAGTTCTTTAGATGAGATCGCTTGCGCTGTCTGGTCTCGCCTGGATCGCGGTGTTGGTTGAGAGGGGCGGCGTCCGAATGTTCGGCGGGCTCGGGGCAGCCGGGCGGCTTGCGTGGGGGATCCGCGGCGGCTTGCCGCGCCGGGCGGTGAGCAGCGGGCGCATCGGCTCATGCTGATCATGCTCGGCCTGCAGCGGCTCAGCTATCTGGCGGTCCCGGCGATCGGGCTGACGACGCGGCCCAACTGCCGCAGCGTCCCGCTGAACGCCGCGATGCTGGCCGTCACCGTCGGCTGGAACGTCGTCCTGTTCCGCAGGAGCGTGCGGCGGGGCTGGTTCGCGGCGCGCTGGGTGTGGCTGGACGTCGCCTGGGCCTGTGTGCTGTTCGTGGTGCTGACCTGGAACGCGGCGCCCGGGCAGCCGTTCGGCACGGCGAACTGGTCGGGCAAGGCCGGCGCTGGCGCGGCGACGCTGGCCGGGGCGGCGCTCAGCGGCGTGCCGCAGGCCACCGCCGCGGTGGGGCTGCTGGTGGTGGCGCGGGTGGCGGTTGCCGTGGTGGCATTCCGGAGCCTGGGGCAGCAGTTCATCCCGCAGCTGATCTCCTACTGCAACGGCCTGGTGGCGTTCGCCGTGGTGGTCGCGTTCGGGCTCCGCTACCTGCTCCGGCAGGGCCAGCTGCTGGACCGCCTGGCGGCGGAGCGGCTGGCGGCGGAGTCGCGGCGAGCCGCGGAGGCGGCCCGCTACGAGACCCGCCTGCGGCACCACCGCATGCTCCACGACACGGTGCTCGCCACCCTGACCGCGGTCGCGCGCGGCGGGCTGGCGGATGCACCGTCGGCGGAGCGGCTGCGGCGGCGCTGCGCCCAGGAGGTCGACCGCATCCGGCGCATGCTGCTGGACGACGCCAACCCCGCGCCGACGGCGCTGACCGCCGCGCTCGCCGAGACCGTGGACGCCGCGGAGGCGCTCGGCCTGCGCGTCCACGTCCGCCAGGACGCCCTGCCGGCGGCGCTGCCCAGCGCGGTGGTCGAGGCGCTCGACGGCGCCGCGCGGGAGGCGCTCAACAACGTCGCCAGGCACGCCGGGGTCGGCGAGGCGTGGCTGACCGTCACCGCCGAGGGCACCGACGGCACCGTGGTCGTCCGGGTGGTGGACCGCGGCCGAGGCTTCGACCCCGCGACCAGCCCCGCCGGGTTCGGCCTTGGCAGCTCGATCCTGCAGCGGGTGCGGGCGGTGGGGGGCGAGCCCCGCCTGGTGAGCGGCCCTGGGGAGGGGACCTGCGTGGAGCTGGTATGGCGACCATGATCCGCGTCGCCGCGGTGGACGACGACCGCATGCTGCTCGACGGGCTGGAGCGCTGGGCGGCCGGCAGCACCGGGCTGCGGCTGGTCGCGGCAGCGGCGACGGTCGACGAGCTCCTCGCCCGCCGGGTGGCCGGCGTCGACGTGGTCCTGCTCGACCTGATGCTGCGCGACCACTCGGAGCCGAACCTCAACGTCCGGCGGCTGGTCGCCGCGGGCTACCGGGTCCTGGTCCTCAGCGTGTGGTCCGACCACGACCAGATCGCCGCGACCTTCTCCGCCGGGGCCCAGGGGTATCTGACCAAGGACCATGACCTCGCCGCCCTCGCCGCCGCGGTCGAGGAGGTCGCCGCGGGCGGGAGCGTCTTCTCGCCCGAGCTGGCGGTGGCGTGTATCCGGGACGGCCGGGCCGCGCGGCCGCGCCTGTCGCCGCAGGAGCGCGCGATCCTGGTCGCGTACGCCTCGGGGATGACGCTTGACGCCGCTGCCCGGCACGCCGGCGTCAAGCCGGTGACGGCCAAGACCTACCTGAACCGGGTCAAGGCCAAGTATCAGCAGCTCGGCCGGCCGGCCGCGACCAAGCTGGAGCTGGCGCACCGGGTCCGGGAGGACACCCTCGCCGAAATGCCGTCCAAACGGACGACATGATCCCCCGCGCCTCCGCGGTTATCGTCACAGCATGACCTGAACAGGAGGCACGTCCTGTTCATACCGTCCGTGCGTAAAGGGGCGGTCGTTGCAGCAGCCAGGCCATGACCCGGCCCACGACGGCGACTGGGCCGGACGGCTGGCCGCCTGGCCCTGTACGGCCGGAGCGCTGGCGGCGTTCCCGCTGGTGGTGGGTGGGCGCTCCCTGCCGCTCGCCGACTTCGTCGCCGACTGCGCCCGCAGCCTGCGCGCCGCCCAGCCCCAGCGCCAGCGCGACGGTGGGACGGGTGGTGAGGGGAGCGCGGGCGCGGACGAGGCGGGCGCGGACGAGGCGGGCGCGGCGCTGGCGGCGCTGCGCGGCGCCTTTCTCGGCGCGGGCCTGCCGGCGCTGCGCGCCGCTGCCGCGCCGAGCGGTTGGATCCAGGTCGGCCTCGCGTTCCCGCCCGACCGGCACGCGCTGGTCCACCAGCGCCTGGCGGGGGTCGCCCGCGAGCTGCTCGCCGTCCCTGAGGTGCACAACCTCTTCTTCATGCACAAGCCGCCCGGCCTGCGCCTGCGCGTGGAGACCGCCGGGACGGCACGCGGCCCCCTCGGCGAGGAGCTGCACCAGCGGCTGCGCGGGTGGCAGGCCGAGGGCGTCGTCGCCCGGGTGCTCCCCGGGGTGTACGAGGCGGAGGCGCACCTGTTCGGCGGCCCGGTGTCGATGCGGAGCGTGCACCGGCTGTTCACGGCCGACTCGCTGGTCTGGCTCGGCTACCACACGGCGGCGGGGTCGACGGCGGGTCCGGCGGCGTGGCCGCTGTCGCTGGTCATGCTGCGCTCGCTGTTCGACGCCCTCGGGGTGGCCGGCTGGGAGGACCGCGACGTGTGGGACCGGGTCCGCTGGCAGACCTTCCGGCGGCTGTCCGGGCAGGCCCTGTCGGCCGACGCCTTCCCCCAGGCCGCCACCGCGATGCGGCGGGCCTGGTCGCGACCGTCGCGGCTGCTGGAGCAGCTCACCCCCGAGCTGCGGCAGCTGCTCGCCGAGCATGACGAGGCGGTCCGGGCCGAGGTACCCCGCTGGCGCGCTGACTACTTCGACACCCGCGACGCCGAGGTGGGCGCCCGCGAGGCGGCCGCCTACTACACCGTGTTCCACTGGAACCGGGCGAGCCTGCCGCTCGCACGGCAGGCGCTGCTCGCCGAGGCGCTGTCCCGCCCGCCCGCTGGACCGGAAGGGCCAGCGGACCGGTGAACGGCGCCGCCCGCCCGCCAACCCTCGGCAGCTCCGGGCTGCTGCGGGTCGCCGGCCTGCCGGTGCGCGTCTGGCTGGCCGCCTCCAGCGAGCAGGTGTTCGAGCAGGTTCGCCTGTTGGAGGCTGCCGAGGCAGGCTACCTGGAGCTGGCTGGGCGCGTCGCCGCCGACCTGGGCGAGCGGCTGGTGCCGTGCCCGGCGCTGCCGGCCACGGAGCGGCGCGCCGTGCTGGCATGGCGCCGCGCCCTGCACCGCGGCGAACGGGTTGCGGCCGCCGAGGGCGCGCGGCTGGCCGCGATCGCCCGACGCCTGCGCCCGCACGACCGCTGCCTCCACAGCGGCCTCGGCGAGGTCGCCCGGCGGGCCGGCGCCCTCGCCGGGCTGGAGGAGGCCGTGCGCCGCGCCGTCACGGCCGAGGAGACCCGCCTCGCGCGCCTGCCCTGGGAGCTGATGCGGGCAACCCCCGAGCTGGAGCGGCTCGCCCGCGACACCAACCCTGAGGCCTTGGAGGACCTGGCACGGCGGCTGCGGCAGGGCGAGGGCTGGGACGCCAAGCGCGTCCGCCAGCGCAGCGACTACCTGTGGCGACTGATCGACCGCGCGGCGACCAAGGCCACGCCGCGCGCGTGGTGCGGCCAGGTCGCGCTGCTGCCCGTGGCTCCGAACCCGGACCGGGACCCGCCACTGGCTCTCGCACTGGCGACCGGCCTCCCCGGACCGGAGCGCCTGGCGGGGCTGCGGCTGCGGGACGGGTTCGCCTCCGAATGGCTCGAGAACGTCTTCGAGCGCCGCCGCAGCCGCACCCGCCGGGCGCTGGAGCAGGGGGATCCCACCGTCTGCCTGGCGGTCACCCCGCTGCGCCGCGACCACGACGGGCAGCTGCACTGCTGGGTCGCGGATCCCGATCCGGACGCGCGTGGCAACCTCAACGAGGTCCGCCTGCGCCGCACCGGGCTGCTGGACGCGGTCGTGGCGGCGCTGCGCCCCGGTGCCGTCCCCCTGGGCACGCTGGAGGCCGCCCTCGCGCCCACCGGCGACGGACGGGAGCGCAGCGTGCTTCGCGCCTTCCTCGCCCACCTCGCCGGTCTGGGCGTGCTGGAGGTCGCGGCACCGCCTCTGCGGCTGCCGCGATCCTGGGGCGTGGCAGCCGCGGAGGCCGAGGGCGCCGGGTTCCTGGACGTCTACCGGCGGGTCAGCGGGCCGCTGCCGGCCGAGGTCCCCCGCCGCCTGGAGGTCCTCGTCCGCCACGCGTTTCGGGTCGCCGCGCTGGCCGCCGCGCAGCAGCGCGCCAACGACGAGCGGGGCGCCAACGACGAGCGGGCCGCCGACGGCGGCGAGGCGGTCGGTGAATCCATCGGAGACGCCGTCGGCGAGGAGCCGCGCCCGCTGCTGGAGCTGCTCGACCAGCGCATCCATCAGCACCAGCAGGCGCGGGGCTCCCATCAACGCCACGGCTGGCCGCGGCCGGACCCGGCCCCGGACCCGGACCCGGGTGGACCGGCGTCTGCTGGGCCCGGGGCCGCGTGGGCCCGGCTGCTGGCATGGATCGGCGGGCACGCGGACGACCATGGGGCGACACCGCTCGACCTTGACCCCGCCCTCCTCGACCGGCTCGGGGTGCCTGAGGCCGCGACGGCGCTCGACTGGCCGCTCGACGTGCTGCTGCGGCCGCTCGCGCCGGGCGCCGGCGCGGAGGCGGTCCTCGACCACGTCGCCACCGCCGGCATCCTGGACGCCCGTTTCGTCCCCACCCTGCAGCGCCTCCACGGGCAGGTCCCCCACGCCGACGCCCAGCGGCGCTTCCTCGCCGCCCTCGAGGAGCGGACCGGCGCCACCTTCGTGGAACTGCTGGGCCCGCCGCTCAACCCCCGCGCCGCCAACGCCGTCCGCCGCCCGCTGCTGACCCGAGCCTGGACCGGCGATCCCGACCTGGACGGCTACTGCGACGCTGCCCGCTCCTCCGCACGCTACATCCCGCTCGACGCCATCACGCTGCGGCGCCATCACGGCCAGCTGGTCGCGGAGGCGGACGGCCGTCTTCTCTGGCCGGTCTATCACGCCAGCAGGACGCTGCAGCCGCCCTGGCACCATTTCGGCGAGCTGCTGCTACGCGCGGGCCCGCAGCCACGCCGCCACACCTTCGCGGCGCTCGCGCTGGCGCTGGACGCCTTCCCCGAGCGCCAGGCGCTGCCGCGGATCAGCGTCGCGGGCGGCCTGGTGCTCTCCTGCGCCCAATGGCGCACGCCAGCGGAGCCGCTGTGGGAACCGGCCGCGCCGGCAGCGGAGAAGGCGCGGGCGCTGTGGCGCCTCCGCCAGCGGCTCGGCCTGCCCCGCTACGTCTTCGTCGCCGGCCATCCCTTGAAGCCGCCGCTGCCAGTCGACCTGGAGAGCCTGCGCGCGGTGCACACGATCGACCGGGCGATCCGCACCGGCTTCCGCGACCTCCTGCTGGTCGAGGCCCTGCCAGCACCCGACCAGCTCCCCGTGCACCGCGCCGCCCACCCCGAGGAACGCTATGCCGCCGAACTGCTGCTGCGCATGCCTGACGAGGCAGCGGAGGCGGTCGCGACGCGGGCCGCCCGCTCCCTCGGCGAGCGCTGGCCGCTGCCGCGAACCCATCACCGGCCACCGCTCGCCGCTGCGCGCGCCAGCGAGCCGTGGCCGGCCCGAGACCATGGAAGGAGGTGATCGCATGGACAACGAGACCGTCCGCGACCAGCTCGACCTCGGCGACGTCGACCGGCTCATCCAGGAGCTGGAGGCCGAGTTCGACGTCGTCGGCATCAGGGTGCTCGACGCCGCCGACTCCGACACCGACCAGCTGGAGAACTTCAGCAGCGGGAGCTGCACCAACACCTGCACCGGCGGGTGCACCGACAACTGCACGCACACCTGTACCGGCCACGGCTGCTAGCCCGGCACGACACCGCCCGGGGCTGACCGGCAACCCGGTCCGCCCCGGGCCGGAGACCCGACCCGAAAGGTGAACCATGCCACCCGACGTCACCTCCATCAGGCCGGACCTCGACGACCTGGAACACCTCATCGCCGAGCTGGAGGCCGAGATCCGCAGGCTCGCGCCGCCGGCGGTGGCCATGAGCGACGAGCTCGAGCGCACCACCAACGGCTGCACCCATGGCTGCACCTATGACAGCTGCCCGAACACCGACGACTGCACCTCCAACTGCACCGACAACTGCACCCATGGCTGCACCGGCACCTGCTGACGCCGGCGGCGCGCCGAGCCGTACCGGCCACCAGCCCACGGCGGCGCGGGCGCGGGTGCTCGGCGCCGCCCACGCCGCCCTGGACGCCTACGCAACCGCACGCGCGGCCACCACCCTCCGGGTTATGGACGACCCGGGACCCGCCGTGCTCGCCACGCTGGTCGCCATGGCCACGACCACCGCCGACGCCGATCCGGACGGGGCCGATCCGGACAGGGACGGCCAGGCTGTGGCGCGCCGCGCGGTCGGGGCCTGGCTGCGGGGCTTCCACGGCGCCCGCCCCGGCCCTGGCCTGTTCCGGGGCAGCGCCGGGTTCCTCGCCGGGCTCCAGGTCGCCGCCCTGGTCGAGCCGCGGCTGGAGCCGCTGGCGACGCGGGTTCGCGGCAACCTGGTCGCGCTCACCGAACAGCGCCTCTGGCGGGACGCCCAGGTCGCCTGGGACGACTACGACCTGGTCATGGGGCCGGCGGGGATCGTGCTGACGCTCGCGGCCGACCCGGCGTGCCCGGGTCGGCTGCGAGCGTCCTGCCCGCCGCCAGCCATCTCGCCGAACTGTGCGACCGCGACGACCTGGAGCGCCTGCGGGTCGGCGCCTACCAGGACGACCCGCT
>Ga0137371_10003651_pt1 | contig 12065 bp, 13 predicted proteins | sample SagtaG_7_FD_104919 | JGI IMG/M metagenome (GOLD analysis project Ga0137371, IMG submission 104919) | Vadose zone soil microbial communities from Sagehorn Ranch, Mendocino, California, USA - Sage1_R_40_16 metaG | ecosystem: Environmental > Terrestrial > Soil > Vadose zone | place: USA... | reverse complement strand
GTGCTCGCCCAACAGCTGCGCGCAGGCCGAAGCCTCCAGCCCGGAGAGGCGCAAGGAGCGCACGAGGGCGCGCCGACTCTCCAGGGCGCGCAGCGCGGTCGGGTGCTCGCGGCTGGTCAGCAGCAGGCAGCTCTGGTGCTCCGTGTGCGCCACCTGCTCCAGCAGCTGCCCATAGCCCTCGTAGCCCGGACGCAGCCGCCCCAGCGCCTCGCCTTCTACTAGCAACACTTCCAGGTTATCGAGCACCAGCAGCACGCGTCGGCGCCGCAGTTCCGCAAGCAACCGGCTCAGGCGCCGCTCCAGGCTCTCGTGCAAGAGATCCTGCGGCTCGGGCGCCAGCACCGCCAGGCAGGACGAGAGCAACGCGGAACATTCGGGGGCATCCCGCAGGGAGCGAAAGAGCACCACCTCGAAGTGGGAGGCTAACTCGCGCATGGCGCGAACCACCAGAGCGGACTTGCCGATGCCGCCCAGGCCCAGCACGCTTACCAGCCGGCAGCCCTCCTCGACTACCCAGCGCAGAAGCGTGGCCAGGTCCGCCTCGCGGCCATAGAAGCTGGGGACGGAGAGCGCCTCTCCCCAATCCAGCAGTGGCGTAGGCGGTAGCTGAGCAGTTGAAGGCAGCTCTGCCGGTCGGGCTGCCTCCAGCGGCTCCGGGTGCAGCAAGGTCAGCGCAGGACGCCTGCCGCCGAGCACGCTGGCGAGCCAGGCCTCATCCAGCAGCACCTTCTGGTGCGCCGCCCGCCACAGCGCACGGATCTCCTCGGCCTCCTGCCCGGCGGGAAAGATGCGCTGCTGGACCCCCAACGCTATCAAGGCCTGGAGATGTTCAATGTCCGGATAATTGAGACCTGCCTCCCAGTGGGCCACCGCTCGCCGCGACACCCCGAGCCGCTCGCCCAGGCCCTCCTGGGTCAAGCCGATGCGGGTGCGCAGCGTGAGGATCAGCTGCCCGAAGGCATAGTCGCGCTCGCGATACGAATAGCTCTTCACGGGCGATCTCCCTTCCGCGTGACCCGGCCGAGCGCACCACTGTGAAGCGATGTGAAGCGTCATGGAAGCTCATGGGCCGTGACTTCCCCAGGTTCCACCAGTATACTGGAATCTGTCGGGTGTGGCTCGAAGCCGGGTCAACGCCCGTCGCGGTGATCTGGGTCCTACCAAGCGAGCTCAGATCACCTCTGCCTTGCTCCGCCTCTATCATACCAGATTTCTCGTGCTCCACCAAGCTCCGGCGAGCGGGACCTGCCGCAAAAAGGTCGTCTGGGAGGGTCTCTGCGCTCGGCTGGTGGAGAAGGGAGCCGATATGAAGCGACATGAGATGTCATGGACACTGACTTTCGTGCGCCTCCCCTTCTATACTTTCGAACAGCAGATACGAGAGGGATGTGACCGTGCAGACCTAGTATCACGTAAGCGGCTCTCAAGCGCAATACGCAGGTCGAGCGCTGTGCTCGGCCCAACCTAGAACCGAAAGGAGCTACTATGTCTAACCACTTTAGCGCTGACAAAACGCCATCAATGAGGAGGAAATGATTCCATGACCACCAGAAAACCCTACCCTCGTGATGTGAGCGACGAGGAATGGCCCTTCGTTGCTCCCGATCTGGCCTTGTTTTTAGCAGGAGGAACACCCCGATGCAATGGGCTATTGTGATCGCCGCCTTTCTCGCCTCGGCGGTCGAATTTGTGGAGGCGTTTACGCTGGTGCTGGTGGCGGGCATCACCACCACCTGGCGCAGTGCGATTCTAGGTGCGCTTGGTGCCGCCGCGGTGCTGGCGGTGATCGTCGCCACCCTGGGCGTAGCCCTAGTCACCTATGTGCCCATTGAAGTCTTACGCTTCGTGGTGGGCTTCTTGCTGCTGTTGTTTGGCCTCAAATGGCTCAAGAATGCCATTCAACGTTACAGCGGGCTCAAACTCATCCATGATGAACAGGCCGCCTACGAAGCCAACCTGGCCGAGGCCCGCGCACGCGGGGAACCGCCGAAGACCGGCCTCGATACGTTCGGGGTGCTGCTCTCCTTCAAGTCGGTGCTGCTGGAAGGACTGGAAGTGGCCTTCATCGTCATTTCCTTCGGCGGCAGCGGGGCAGGCGGCATTGGCAACGCGGCCCTGGGTGCGCTGGGGGCAGGCGTGCTGGTGATCGCGGTCGGCGCCCTAGTGCAGGCACCCCTCAAACGCATCCCCGAGAACAGCTTAAAGTTTGTGGTCGGCATCATGCTCACCACCTTTGGCACCTTCTGGGGAGGCGAGAGTTTCGGCATTACCTGGCCCTTCGCCGACCTGTTTCTGCTCATCCTGGCGGCCCTCTACCTGGTCGTCTCGGGCCTGCTGATTACCGGCATCCGGTTGCGCCTGCCGCGCCTGGTGAAGGCAAGAGCGACCTCGCCGGCTACCACACTCGTTCCAGAGAAGGGGGTGCAACAATGAATAGCGTCCTGCGAGCCATCTGGAGAGCCATCCTGGCCGTCTACAATTTCTTCGTCGGCGACGTAGTGATCTTGATCGGCGTGAGCCTGACCATGGTCGTCCTCGCCATGATCAATTTCCTGGGTGGATTGGCTTCGCTGCGGGGAGCCTCAGGGGCCATCCTGATCGTCGGCGTGGTGGCCACACTGCTGGTCACCCTGGGCCGGGAGGTCTTCCGGCCCGAGAACCGGCTGCCGGCGTAGCCTTGCCTTCCTGTGGAACAGATCATGACAACATAAGAGAGAGCCACCTACACCGCCACGAAGCCGGTACTGACGACCGAGGGGCGCTGGCGGTGTTGGGGCGGCCAGGGCGAAAGCCGCCGAGATCGGCGTGCCACTGAGGGAAAGACTGATGGGACTAGTATTGGTATTGGCGGCGGGAATTCTGTTCCTGTTTGCATTGACGGTATGTGTTGGCCCGCCCTATGTCCCGACGCCGCGGGGGAAAATTGCTGTAGCGCTGGACCTGCTCAGGTTTCCGGAGGGCGCAACGGTCGTCGACCTGGGTTCGGGTGATGGCACGTTCTTGCTGGCAGCGGTTCATCGCGGTCTGGTCGCCTACGGCTACGAGATGAACCCGCTGCTGTGGGGGCTTTCAAAGCTCCGCTGCCGGCGTTTTGGCGGCCAGGTCAACATTGTGCTGTGTGACTTCTGGTCTACTCCTTTACCGCCAGAGGCAAAAGCGGTCTTCATTTTTGCGGCAGCCCCGTTTATGTCTCGCCTGGCAGAGAAGCTCCAACAGGAAAGCGCGAAAAGAGGCTCGCCGCTCTTTGCCGTAAGCTATCTTTTTGCAGTACCGGGTAGACAGTCGCTCGCCGCCCGCCAGGGGATGCTGCTGTATCGGTTCGACCCCTAAGCCGGGCTTTACCAAATACAGTGCCGTCTGGAACAAGCTCCTGTGAAAAAGAAAACAAAAAGACAGAAGAAAGGAATACAACTATGGGATTTGATCAGTATCACGAACATGCGAACGAACTGCCTCAAGAGGTACGCAACGAACCTCCAACACCTATGATCGTAGAGTGAAAGGAGAAACATCCTATGGCATTCACGTTACCGCCACTTCCTTACGACTACAACGCGCTGGAGTCGTAGATCGATACACAGACGATGCAGCTGCATCATGACAAGCATCACGCTATTCAGGAGGCATAGCAGCATGACACAACCAACAACGTCGCTGACCAAGTTCAAGGATTGTTTGCGGGTTCCCCCCACCTTGCATCCACAACAGATGGACGATCAACGGTATTCCCTGCGCGTGCAGATGCGTCCCGCGCAGCTCCAACTGCACACGGAACTGCCACCCAGCGAGGTGTGGACCTACGAGGGCACCCTGCCAGGGCCCATCATTGAGGTCTGGCGAGGACAACATGTGCAGATTGAATGGATCAACGCGCTCCCCTCGGACCAGCCCTATCCCATCACCGCCGTCACGGCCCCAGACGAGACGCAGAATGAGCCCGGCCGCAGCGGCAGGCCGGCCAATGCGACCGTGGCAAGTCTTCAGCCCTGGACGGTGGTGCATCTGCATGGCGGTCGCACGGCTGCCGTAAGCGATGGCTGGACCGAGAACGCCTCGCTGTCCGGCCAGGTCACCACGAGCGACTACGCCAACGACCAGCAGGCGACCCTGCTGTGGTATCACGACCATGCCATGGGCATCACCCGCTTCAACGTCTATGCCGGCCTGGCCGGGCTGTACCTCATCCGCGATGCCGAGGAAGCCGCGCTGCACTTGCCCGCCGGCCCCTACGAGATCCCCTTGCTGATCCAGGACCGCAACCTGGAGACCGCACCCGATGGCTCGCTCACCGGCCGCCTGCTGCACAAGGTCGAAGATGGCACGATGGAGTTTTTCGGTCCCTTCACGCTCGTCAACGGCACCATCTGGCCGTATCTGCCGGTCGAAGCGCGACAATACCGCTTCCGCATCCTCAATGGCTCCAACGCGCGCATCTACCGCTTCGTGCTGCTCGATGAGAGCGGAACGCCGGTGCATCACCTCATCAAGCAGCTTGGCACCGATGGTGGCCTGCTTGGGCAGCCCGTGGACCTGCCAGCCAATGGTCTCACACTTGCGCCTGCCGAGCGCGCCGATCTGATCGTCGACTTTCGCTCGCTGCAAGGACAGAGTCTGAGGCTGGTCAACACCGCCGGCGCCCCGTTCGACAACGCTCCGGCGACCCAACCGGCGGGAACACCCGACCCGGACAACCGGCTGCCGCACCCGGAGGTGATGGAGTTCCGCGTCTCCGCGCAGCCGGTGGAGGATCCCTTCGTCCTGCCGGAGGTGCTGTCTCCCTCGTATCGCAGACTCGCCCACGACCGCTTACCTCCGGCTCACCGGCACCGCATCGTGGCGATGGTCGAGTATCCCGACGGCATGCTCACCTTCCATGAACTGGCGCTCGTGCGCAGCGGCGAGGCCACCGGGGGAGAAGTGAGGCTTTCGATCACCGACGAGCAGGGAACCACCTGGCAGTATCGCACCGTCGCCACGCACTTTGAGGACATGGTCAACTGGTTCATCGCCTACGGGTCGACCGAAGTCTGGCATGTCCTCAATCTCACGGAAGATACCCATCCCTTCCATGTGCATCTCGTCGAGTTCCAGGCGCTCTCGCGAGACCTGTATAATAAGGAGGGCTTCCAGCCAGAAACGGGAGGCACGACAACCCCGGTCAGCTTTCAGGCGCATGGCACACTCGATGCCAACGAAGAGGGCTGGAAAGATACCGTGCGGGTCAACCCGGGGGAAATGGTCACGATCGCGGCCACCTTCGATGGCTTCACCGGCCGCTATATGTACCATTGCCATATTCTGGAACATGAGGACCACGACATGATGCGCCCCTTTATCGTCATGCCGGCTGCGGCCCTGGAGGCCATGGACATGCCGGAGATGTGGCGGCCCTTCTTCACCGAAGACGTACAGGATCAGTAAAAGGAGGAGAGACGATGACCGCACAAGCAGGAACGACGTATTAGTTGGAAGGACGCAAGGAGTATACCCATGGCGAACAGAGATTTGACAAAAGAGGAATCCGATTTGAATGGGGAGTACCGGGAACAAGTACTGATCGTAGAGCCGCATGGCATTGAGCGCGTACAAGAGGTAGAACGGCATGGCAACACGCGTTCGCTCTTCACACTCTGGCTTTCCGCTAACATGGGCCTGCCTGTCTGGCTGGTAGGGGCGCTCGCGGTAATCTTCGGTCTGGGCTTTGCGGATGGCGTCGTAGCCATTCTCGTCGGCAATATTATCGGCTGCTCGTTGCTTGCGCTCACAGCCAGCATGGGGCCGGAGATTGGGATGCCGCAATTGCCATTCACCCGTCACAGTTTTGGTTCGCGCGGCGCGTACCTGCCCGCATTACTGAACTGGGTCAGTGCGAGTGGATGGTATGCGGTCAACAGCATCATCGGCGCATTAGCCATCGCCCGCCTGACCACACTACCGTTCTGGCTTTCGCTGCTCATCCTCTCGGTTGTGCAGGTCCTGGTCGGAGTCTATGGCTATAACTTTATCCACCGTTTTGAAGCGATCAGCGCCGGGCTGCTGGCGATCATCTTCGTAATCATGTCGGTCGTCGCCCTCCAGAAGGCCAATTACGGGTTAAGCTCGACGCTGTCACCAGCCGATCACGTGGGGCTGTTCGTCCTGATGGTGACAGCAGTAGCTTCCTATGTCTTTAGCTGGTCGCCATACGCCTCAGACTATGCCCGTTACCTGCCTCCCGACACATCCAAAGGGCGCGTTTTCGGGGCCGTCTTTGGCGGCTCGTTCATCGGCTGCTTCTGGTTGCAATTCCTGGGCGTTGCCGTAGCGACCATCGGGCTGAACCTGTCGCCAATTGACCTGGTGGTCAAGGTGATGGGGCCGGTATGGATCGTCGCTTTGATCGCCGTCGTTCTGGGCGCCATAGCCGCCAACGCCCTCAACATTTACACTGGTGCGCTCTCGCTGCTCACGCTTGACGTGCCGATCAAACGCTGGATATCGGTGATCGCAACCGGCATCCTCGGCGGCGCGCTGGCCCTGTATGGCGTGAACGGCCTTTCGGGCAAGTACGAGAATTTCCTGCTGCTGATTTCGTACTGGATTGGCCCCTGGCTGGCGATCGTCTTCGTGGATTTCTTCCTGCATCCCGGGCAGGCAAGGAGAACCGCGCGCTATCTGCGCATAGTTGGAGCAGTGATCGAATGGCCGGGCCTGGCGGCGTTCCTGATCGGGTTGGCCGTGTCCATCCCATTCATGGACTCCACGATTTATGAGGGGCCGATAGCAATCGCTTTACATGGCGCAGATATCGCTTACTACATAGGTTTTGTTGTGGCCGGCATCCTCTTTTACGCCTTCCGGCTGATCGCGGCCCGCAATAGGCAGGTGAACGCGGAGACGCCCAACTAGGATGGTTCCCTGTAGCATTTATTGTGTTTTTATGCCCGCCAATTGCTGCCATGCTGGCGGGATGTGAAAGCCGAGTTCGGCGGAAAGTTCCAGCCCGGCCTGGCGCAGGGCCGCGGTGTGGGAGCTGGAGATGAAAGAAGAAGCGCTCGTGCAGGGTGTGTGCGTGCTCGCCCGCACGGGATAGCCAAGTGGTAATAGTGGCTTGTCGAAAGCCGAAGACCCGCTCGGCGGCGGAAGGGTCGAACCCTTCGGCCAGTGCTGAGAGCACCACGGCGACCTGGTGAGAAGAGGTTCTCAGGCGATACAACGGGGTGTTGCGTCGCGCGCTGAAGGTGCTGTAACAGGCCTGACAACGAAAGGTCTGGATGCATTCGGTCTGGCCGTGCTTGCCATCGCCAAAAAGCCGCGTGGATGTGAGCATCGGTAATGCCAAAGTAGGGGCACTTTCGGTTGGGATAGGCATAGCCCTCGGTCTTCACTCGAGTGGCGAGCTCCCCGGCGGTTTTTCACTTCACACCAGGGACGCACAGGAACAGGTGCTGGTCCAGCACCCGACGAGGGAGTGGAGGCCAGACGACAAGCAGGGCAATCGTCTGGCGAGAGGGGTTTGAGCAGACGGTGGATCACGGGATGCACTGCTCCAGCTTTTGAGCAGGGGAGCCCATGATGGTGTAAAGAAAGGCGGCCAAGCCATGCCAGGGAAAGCAGGAGCAAGAACGAAAGGAAGAAGAAGAACAGAGGACCACGACATGATGCGCCCCTTTATTGTGATGCCGGCCGCAGCACTGGAGGCCATGGACATGCCGGAGATGTGGAGGCCTTTCTTCATAGAAGAGGGGCAGGATCAGTGAATGGCCTCAAGCAATTTGCGCATGGTACTTTATGCCTGCCCTTAGACCGTATCCGAAACACTAGTCACACTCGGCACTGATCCAGTGCCGTAACGCCGCTTGATCACGGCTACGCTACGCGTCAGCGGCTCTGATAGGAAAAGGAGAAGAATACGATGACAACACAGGCAGATACAAAGAAGACCTACGTCCTAGATGGGACCCTCCTGGAGGCCTGTTCCTGCGGGGGACCATGCCCCTGCTGGGTGGGCGACGACCCAGACGGTGGTCGCTGCGACTCGGTCAATGCCTACCACATTGATCGGGGTCGAGTGGGGGGCGTGGATGTCTCGAACCTCTCGTTTGTCCAAGTCAATCAGATTCCCGGCAATGTGCTGGCGGGCAACTGGCGGGCCGTGTTTTACATCGAGGACAAGGCAACGCCAGAGCAACGGGAAGCCATCCTCAACGTCTTCAGCGGCAAGCTGGGTGGCGCCTTTGCCGGGGTAGCCAGCCTGGTCGGCGAGCGGGTGGCGATCCACTCCGTGCCCATTGAGCACCGCGTCGAGGGCGGGAAAGGAACCCTGCGGGTCGGCGAAGTCGTTGAGGCGGAGATGACCCCCTACACCGATGCCGACGGGAGACCCACCACCATCCACGACACCGTCTTCAGCACCATTCCTGTTTCGCCAGCCTACCTTGCTAAGGCGTCGCGCCACCGCGTGAACATCCCAGAGTATGGCATGATCTGGGAGTTCAGCGGGCGCAACGCCATTCAAGGCGACTTCCACTTCGAAGCGTAATGGAAGGTACCGAGGAACAGGAGGTGTCCGTTGCGTATCACCGAGATCACTGATGTGAAAGATGGTGCCCAACCACGTCGTCGGGCACCCGTCCTCTGGCCCTGGGGACTGGTGGCCGCCGCCTGGGCGCTCGCCGCGCTTGCGTTCCTTACCAATCAGAGTTACCTGATCAATCATCACTACCTGCTGGGGGAGAGCCATCTACCGGTGCTGGTGGCCCTGGTCGTGTTCCTGGCATGCTGGCAGGTCATGACGGTGGGCATGATGTTGCCATCGAGCATGCCGATGGTCTACATGATCGTGTATGCCGGCCGGCAGCAGCGACGCCCTCTGGCGGTGCCGGCAGCGTTCCTGGTTGCGTATGGCGTCGTCTGGACGGCGTTCGCGCTCTGTGCTTTTCTGGGAGATACCAGGATCCACTGGCTGGTGGATCACTGGTTCTGGCTCTACATGCATTCCTGGGTGATTGGTGCGACCACCTTCGCACTCGCGGGTGCGTTCCAGTTCAGCCCGCTCAAAAGGCGCTGTCTCAAGCAATGTCGCAGCCCGTTCAGCTTCTTCTTGCACTACTATCGCCAGGGGGTAGGAGCAGCCTGGCGCCTGGGTCTGCGCCACGGCGCGTTCTGCCTGGGCTGCTGCTGGGCCTTGATGCTGGTCATGTTTGGGATTGGCGTGAACAGCCTGCTGTCGATGGCGCTGCTGACCGGGGTGATGGTCGCCGAGAAGACCGCACCTTTCGGGCAGAGGCTCAGCCCGCTGATCGGGATCGTCTTGCTGGGCCTCGCGGCCCTCTGGCTGGCTCATCCTGTCTGGCTCTTGGGAGGCATTGGGGTTTAAGCACATTGCGAGAAGCGAACCCCTGCGACTCAAGACAATAAGAGATGAGCTCTACGATGGGCTAGACTGCCAGGGTGGTCATCTCTGCAGCAAACCAACCCACTAAGGAACAGGTTGTGTTGCAAAAAAGATGCCTGTCCTATAAACTGGGAGTTATTCTGCTGATCATTAAACATAAAGTTAAATATACGAAGGCCGTGAAGCGATGCCAAGGGTCCTTTTTCCGCGTTTCTGCGCTGGTTGAATGGACCGGATAGGCGGGGAAGTTCCCTGGCGCAGGACGGGATACTTGCCCTGTCGCTTGCTTCCGCTCCTCTCCATTCTCATTGGTAAATTAAATTTCGCCCAATTTACTATGCTGTATCGGAAGCGAGAGGAACGCGAGGCTCTTTTGCCTCCTCAATACTTATAACTGCTGAGCTTATAAAGAGCAACTGGAGTAATTGCCGCCTTTTTCCGTCCTCTGTCCAGGTGCGACCCGTATTCATTCCGCCCTCCTCTGTTACACTGTTTCTGTGCCGACGGCCAGCATCACTGTCATGTTCCTGCTCAGGCAGACAGTGCGTGAGGAAGAGGCAAGAGAAGGTGTGCCAGAGGCAGGCTTAACACGTAGTGACTCGGCTGAAGAATGTGTCGGGCTCCACGAACTGGCAGGATTGAGGAACACGTGGTGAAAAGAGGTCCAACATAAGTGATCGCCTCTCTCATCAAGCTTCCTCAAGGACAGGCAGGGGGGATGAGAGCGGTTTATCCCGCTCTTTCCTTGTCAGAATTACGAAGAAGGCGCCTGACTGTCTCATGGGAGACGCCATAATGAGCGGCAACCTGGCGGAGGGATTCGTGATGCTCACGGACACGGCGCACCACGTTTGGCCATTCTTCTGCTGGTATGCCTTGGTGAGGCTCACATGGACCTGGATGTTGCTGAGCGGAGACGATCGGGGGAATACTGCCAAGCAGTTGCTCCAGGGCAAGCAGGTATTGAAAGAGCTTGCCCTGAGGGGCCACAAAGTGAATTAACACTGGTGAGAGAGAATTCGATGCCTGTCGGTTCCGCTCGACTATTTGTAAAATGTCATAGGATCAATAGAACTTATGTTCTACTACCTCGATCCCTTCTTCTCAACATATGCCCCTTTTTGATGTCTGACTGATTCGTCCTCAGTTTCCGTATCTCTCTTCATTGGGCTACCTCAGCCAAGTTGCTAATGATCAATTGATGGGTTCGTCCGAATGTTTCGAGTCTCCAAAAAAGCGGGTGAATCTCAGGGACAGTTTCCTGATCATAAGGAGAGTCGGAATGGCCTGTCAAGCGTGGGGGAGGAAAGTCCGAATTATCCACCACCATGAGAGGGAGTATCAGCGCAGCGAAGAATCCACGCCTGGGGGACGAAACGACAGCGCACGTGGATTCTTCACTGCGCTCAGCATGACAGCACAGCTAGCTCTCTATCGTTTGCCACAGTTGTAGCTTGCGGTTTGATACTACACGGTTCTACACGACTGAGGAAGAATAGCAAATTGAGCCAGGACGCAATGCAAAGGAGGATATGCAATGATTATCTTTGACGAGGATAGACCATCCGACTCGCCTTTCGTCGAGCGGGTCTGGCGCAGCCATAGCGAAGGGGCAGACCCGTTTCTCTCGATAGCTACCAGTCGCTGCGAGCTTGTGTTGAGCAGGCTCGAGGGAGAGATCAGCATGACGATGCGCGGGCCGGAGACGAAGGCTACACAGATGGGAGATTGTCCCGGTGGCGGAGAATGGTTTGGCATCATCCTGAGTCCCGGTGCGTATCTCCCCCTGCTCCCTCCTGAAAGGCTGGTGGATGGACAGATAGACCTGCCCGTCGTTTCGAGAAATGCCTTCTGGTTCTCTGGCTCGACCTGGCAGCTTCCGAACTACGAGAATGCTGATACTTTTATTGATTGGCTGGCGCGTCAGGGCCTGCTTGTATGTGACCCGGTGGTCGATGCCGCGTTACAAGGGCCTTTGAAGGGCTGCGACCCTCGTACCGTCCAGCGTCATTTCAGGCGTTCGACCGGACTGACACTTAGTACAAAATGGCAAATCGAACGCGCGCGTTACGCTACCTGCCTCCTGCAGGAAGGTGTTTCCATTCAAGATACGGTTGAGCAGGCAGGCTTTTTTGACCAGCCGCATCTGACGCGCTCGCTGAAGCGCTATATCGGGCAAACACCCGCCCAGATCCTTCAGAAAAGCCGGCCTGAGCTTGACTTTGTACAATTTTCCGTCAGTAACATGCAGCCTGGATCAACATGCTCAAATCAGTACGCGGCACTAAACACACATCGGGGTGAGAAGCCGATGTCTGAAAAGTCAACCCGCCCCACAAATGCCTACGAACGGTGGCAAGCACATCGCTGAAAGTGGCCTGTGGCTTGGGATACCAGGCGGCTTGCTGAAGAGGAAGCTTGCCATCGGGATGCAGCGCGTGTCCTAGCAGCACAACCAAGCTGTACAGCCCCAACAAGCAGGGCGTACTCCGTTCAATCGCCAAGTCAGACCATTGACGCTGCGTTTCGACTCCCAGATGCGCGCGACTCTCCTCGTAAGTGACTTCGATAGGCCAGCGCTTGACGAAGTCTTCTACAATCTCTGCCGCGCATTGCGCCTGATTGGTCGAAAAGTACGCTCTCGGTTCGAGCTTGCCCTCGGGGTCTCGCGTCAGCACCCAACGAATGG
>Ga0137371_10003649_pt1 | contig 12067 bp, 3 predicted proteins | sample SagtaG_7_FD_104919 | JGI IMG/M metagenome (GOLD analysis project Ga0137371, IMG submission 104919) | Vadose zone soil microbial communities from Sagehorn Ranch, Mendocino, California, USA - Sage1_R_40_16 metaG | ecosystem: Environmental > Terrestrial > Soil > Vadose zone | place: USA: California... | reverse complement strand
CAAGCTCTGAGGAACAGACAGCACTCCGCCCAATGGGTCCTGGCTGATGAATCGTCCTATTGACGGATCGTACCATCGTTGGTATTCGTAGTACAAACCTGTCGTTTGGCTAACAGGTTTGCCCGTAAACCTGTAGGGTTAGAACCAACAGACTATCTCGTCCATCAACTAAGGAGAGTGAAAAGAAAAATCATCGGTGTCATTTAAGATGGGGCTCTTATTCGATAAATCCCTTCAGGACCCCCCACTTGGTTTCGATAATAATCTCTGATTGAGTTGAGGAATTGACTGATATCCACTCGATACGTGGGCATTAAGCGAGAATCAGGAACCATGGAATCCCAAACCACGGCTACAGCCTTCTCGATATCGCCGAATGACAGTACTTCTTGCAGGAACCTGAGCAGTGGGGCGCGGGATGGATCTGCACCGCGCCAAGAATTGAGCTGTTTTTCGAAAAGGTCCATTGCGTCATACTCCAAAGGATCCGAGGTTATCAAGAACGGAATGGGACGGGATGATTCATTCAAGAGATCATCAACGAACTTTCCGTCGTCTTTCAAGACATACCGAAGCAGGTAACCACCGAATATGAGCCCGACTCCGTGTTCGGCTCCACTCTGCGCGATTCTTCGAGCAATCTCCGAGCGGGTCGCGTCCTTTTTCGGCGACAATACTACTAGAAATAAGGGACCGGCCAAACTTAATCCTCCAATTGTGAGAGCCAACCGATAAGTCGGTTTTCCCAATCGGTAGTCGGACCTCGAAAAACAGGGTCCCATTGCCAGCCTGTCGGAGCACGGGGTTCTACTCTCCAATTAACGTTCTCTACGACATGTGGCGTTGGCACATCATTATGAGGTGGGCCAGTCACATCTATTCGTTCCACAAGGTTCCCGTTCGAATCGTAGATTCCAACCTTGCGCAATCCCTGATCGTTGAATTGTCTTAAGATCGAGTTTGGCTCCTGGCCGGTCGGAGGTAGGTTTTCAATCTGCTGCCCAATGGTTCTAACTGTGAACTGTTGGGTGTCGGTTATTGTGGGTGTTGTTGTGTCGGATACTGTTACCGAGGTAGCACCTGGTTCTGACCCGCCCGGAATGGCTGAGCCTCCGCCACTATCACCAGGACCTGTTCCGGTATCTCCCATTGGACAGAAACAATTGACTCCTCCGGAGTCAGCCGTATCCGGAGATCCATCCCAGCCCCCGCATATGAACGGGTTCTCAGCACATAGCTCAGGGTTACAACCGCCTGCGAAGCAGAGATTGACTGATGGATCAGGACCCTGACAGAGCTGCCCAAAACAGCCCGCGCCCAGTTCAGCAGCACCGCTAGGATCCGTCAGCGTAGTGGGAATGTTCTGGACATAGACGTAGGGATTGAGAGTTTCTGGGTCCGAGAAAACGCCAGGCAATGGGTCCTGACTGATGAACCGGCCTGTGCTAGCATCATACCAGCGCTGGTACTCGTAGTACAAACCTGTCGTTTGGCTAACAGGTTTGCCCGTGAACTTGTATGTCTCGGTGCCACTAGGTGTCCCGTTGTCCTGACCGAATGGCTGGTAGCCATCTGTGAAGACAGGCTTACCGTTTCGGTCTGTGACCAGGCGAGTGCTTCCGAGAACGTCGTCATGGTAGTAACTGACGGTGCTACCTGACGCTAGATTGCAGGTCAACTGTCCGTTGATGAATATGAAATCGGTCGCGGTGCCGGAGGCGGGCCGTTGATACAGGACGCTTGGTCCCGTGTACGCGTAGAATGTTGTGACTGAAGATTCCTGAGACTTTACCCGTCTACCATCTGCGTCATATGCGTAGGTTCCCTGTGTACCGGCATTATTGCTTCCCTTGGTGAGCTGCCCGGAAGGATTCCAAGTGTAAGTCCAGCTTGTTGTTCCTATGGTCGTCGTGTTCAGGTTACCGTTAGCGTCGTAGGAGTAACTGCTGGTTGTTGAGCAATTGTTGCCTGAGGGAGCGACACATGCTCTTGTGAGCTCGTTAACATTGTTGTAGGTGTAGCTTGTCTTGGTACCGTTCAGGCTCTGCCAGACCCGGTTGCCTAGAGTGTCATACTGATACCAGAGCGCAGTGTTTGCTCCGTTGCTGGTGATTGTCGCGTTGGTGAGACGCAACAGCTGATCGTACCAGTAATGTTCGTTGACTGTCTGACCATTCACTGATCCGGTGATGCTGTTCACCGTTCCGGTCGCGTTGTACGCATACGCGAGCGAGAGTAGGGTGTAACGCGTACTGTTGACTATGGTGAGGAGTGATGGCCGAGAAAGCTTGTCGTAGCCGTAGCTCGCAGTCAGACCGTTTCCAAGGATCACGACTGTAGGCCTATCGTTACGATTGTAAGACAAAATGGCGTAGTAACCAGATGAGCCTGACCTCGTAACGTTCCAAGTCCTTCCGAGGCCGTCGTAGCCATAGTTGATCATGATCCCGTCTGGGTAGAGAATGCTGTCACTGACTTCACCCCGATAGCAATGGCCTACTGTGTAAGTGTAGGAGCCTTGAGCAGGCAACGTTATGGCGCTGGATGGCGGGCATGTCAGCGGGGGAATGGTGTTGCTGACGGTGACCGACAGCATTATCGAATGGATAAGGCCAGCGTTGATGACGCTTATCGTAACAGCGTAGGAACCTGCTGGGGTCAGACTTGTCGTTGCGATAGCTAGGGTCGATGTGACCGACCCGCCGGACGTCAACGACAGAGCGGACGGACTTATCGAAGCCGTTAGACCGGGAACCGCCTGAGCCGATACTGTGAGAGTCATCCCTCCCGACAGCCCGTTTAGGCTGGCGACGGTGACGGTCGATGCTGCTGAGGAGCCTGCTGGCAATGGGTTGTTGAACCCGGTGGCTGAAACCGTAAAGTCGCCCGGCGGAAGGACCGCGGCTCCGTAGTAGGCACTTACTATTGAGTAGTCGATAGAAGTAATCACTCCGTCCGCATCCAGGTCGGCCACGGCGTCGTAGCAGGATTGGCCTTGCGAGCATCCATACCTGCCCAATACATAGCTCGCATCGATCGAGTTTACCGCACCGTAGTGGAATAGGTCGGGCGTCCTGTTGAGGCTGCAGCTCGGACCCCCGTTGTTCTGATTAAGATAGAGAGTACAGTCAAGGGCGAGCCAGTATGGCGAGGTGGGTATCTCAGCCTCGAAGAGAGTTATGGCATTGCTACCGAATGTCAGTCGGACATTGACCGTGTCGTTGTAGATCACGACGTGATTAGTACTGTTCAGGGCAGTACGGACTATCCAGCCAGTCACGGTTTGCGGACTGCCCGCTGTGTTCACGGTCAAGTTTATGGCAAAAGTACCGTTGACGCCTGTGAAAATCGATGACCGTCTGAAGCTCACGCTCGAAACGAGTATCGTCAGGGTGTACGTCAGCGAATGGGACTGTCCGCCACCACCGATTGCAGTGACCGTTATCATGTAGGATCCTAGGACAGTATTCGAGGATGTGGCGATGGTGAGGGCGGCTGAAGCCACCGCGTCAGGTGTGATCGATACCGCTGCAGGGAAGAAGCTGGCTGTTGCTCCAGAGGGAAGTCCTGACACTGAGAGAGATATTGTGCCTGCGAAGGCCGGGTTGGCCTGGAGTGTGATGCTTGTCGAGCCACTGCTTCCCTGCGCTGCCCAGATGGTTGTTGACTGTGACGACAGGCTGAAGTCTGGCGAGGACGGGTTGACCGCGTAGGTCTCGCTGAGGATTCTGTTGCGCTGATCGTAGCTATAGTATATGGTCCCGTTCTGGGCCTGTTCTGAGATCGTATTCCCGTTCTGGTCGTAAGTATAGGTCATGCCAGCACCCTGTGTTCCGGTGTAGTTGATGCTTGTGAGCCGATTCAGAGAATCGTAGGAGTACCGGGACCTTGCGTTCTTCCTATCAACCTTCGAGGCCAGGTTTCCATTCGCGTCATAGCCGTAGGACTCTGTCGAATTGTCCGAATAGACTGTGGTGATAAGTCGGTTAAGATTGTCGTACGAGTTTACCGTCACCTGGGACTTGGCGTTAACCGTCCTGATCAGATTTCCGGCTTCGTCGTAGTAGTAGTTAGTCACGTAGATGTTCGAGCCCACTAGGATGGGATGGCAGTGGGTATCTGAGACTTCGACTACCGAGATCAGTCTCCCGAGCCGGTCGAAAATCCTGCAAGAGTAGTTCTTGTTCTGGTTCCCAACGAGTATCCATGAACCAGTGTCGTTGAAGTATTGCAGAACGCTAGTACGGTCCGGATAGGTTGTGTTCAGCAGCCGCCCTATCGCGTCATACTGATAATAGGTAACGTTTCCCATGCCATCTCGTGCGGAAGTTATTCGGTCCTGCCAATTGTAAGTCGAGGTCCTGTTCGAGTACGGTCTGCCGTTGAGAAAGGCCTGGTTATTATACAGCCGGCCGAGACCGTCGTAGACCTGTCTAGTGCCCCATCCATTCTCGTTTGTGATGTCGACATAGTTCCCTGCGTCATTGTAGGAGTAAGCGACATAATCGCCGGTCGGATATGTTATCCCTCTGTTACGGGCCAGAGAATCGTAGCTGTATGTTGTGTTGTATCCTCTCGGATCTACTCTGGAAATTACTTCCCCCGTACTGTAGTTGTATGCATATAGCGTGACGACGCGAGTATTCCCTGGAACGAGTGTATGGGTCTCGTTTGTTAGATAGGCATAGGAGTATCTGGAAGAGTAACTGTAAAAGGTAGAGTTTCCGCGTGGATCGACCGCTTTGACCGGATTCCCATAGATGTCGTATGAACTCGCGGATGTTATCCACGTTGTGCTCGACGAAACGTCGTATCGCTGCTTGATCTGGTTGGGGCTTCCCCAGAGAGTATCATTATAATATGTTTCGATGGGCGGCGTCAGGGTCCCGTTCTGATGCTCCGCCGCACCAGCTTCAGCTCCGTGAACGGTCGGGTCGGGGGCGCCAGAAGGATAGAAGGAGTTTGAGAAGCTTCCGTCGCGGTATCCGTCATTGAATGCGGTGGTGACAGTGACGTTGTCGAAGAGCGCAGAGTAGCCTCCTGCATAGAGGCCGAACCCGGTGGCCTTAGCCGCAGGGCTAGTCGCGTCAAAATATCCGTCAACTGCACAAAGTGGATAGCCAGAGGTTTGGCTCAGGGTGCCATGTAAGTGATATCCGCTTAAATCCATGGAAAACCTGTACCAGCCTTGGCCAACTTGGCAAGGATATTGTCGCGGGACCCACTGAGGGTTCCATTCATCCAGGACCTCTAATTGGCCTCCTGTCCCCGCGTTAACGAGCACAAGAGCCCACTTGTAGCTCTTCACAGCGGTCTGGTTGTAGTGTGCGAAGATGCCCACCCGTGGAGTGGACCCCGCGGTAACGTTGATCTGTCGTCCGACATACACGTTCGCACTAATGGAAACGTTTGCCATGCCAATGTCCGCGGACGCGATCATGTCTGCTTGTTCCCCGGATAACTCAGTGCCATTGAATTGACCGTTACTGACTGTCCATGCGCCATTTCTGACATTCCAGGAATTGTCGGTGGCGTTTCCCTGGCCCTGGCCGAAAGTCTCCTGAAACGAGTTGAACTGTGGCGAGATTCCGTTGTTGTAGTAGGAATGGAACGATTCGTGATATGCACGTGTCAGGGGATTTATCGTCTGCCGACTGTAGATCAGGTTCCCCCACAGATCATAGCTGTAGAAGTTCGTATAACTTCCAGGCGGTTCGCCACCGCCAGCCCTGTCCGCTACAAGAACGGTCTCTCTCGTCACCGCGCCGTGAGGCCCGAATTGCTGAGCACGTCCGCTGACAAGGCTGTTGTAGGGGTCTGTAACGTTCCACTGGACTGCACCGAACGAGAAGACATACTTCGTGTTGCTCACGAGCTGCGTGCCATCATAAGTGCCGACTGTAGAACCGAGAATCTGATCTCCCGCGCCCTGGCTGTATGAGTAGATGAACTGGCGAACTGGAGTTCCCGCAATCGTCCCAACCCATTGTTTGGTGACACGGTAAGCTGAGATTTCGGTCCCTAAGAAGGATCGCGAAAAAGTATAGTTGCTGTACCAGCCGGTTGGATACTTGAGGCGAGAAATGAGCCAGGGCTTCACAGTTGGATCAGAGGTAGCGTTGTATGAATAGATAGTTGTCCGTCCCAGAACATCGGTCGCAGATGTGAGCATCGTATCACTATAGCCAAAGGTTACCCAGTTGGTCGCCTGGTTACCGAGAGGCATCTCCGTTATGTACTGGAGAAGAATCGGGGAAGTATAGTAGCTGAAGAAGAAGAAGCGGCCCACCGTGTCGATGACTCGATCTATTCGATTGAACTGATACTGGAAGGTAACACACGCCGGTGAGTAGAACGGAGCGGAGCAGTAGCTGGTAAGCCGATGACTCGCGTGATAGAAGTTGTAGACCATGCCTGACTTTGTTGTGAGACTAGTCCATGAGAGCTGGTTAGGAGTAACGTGGGAAAGGATGAAGTCTTCTCCTTGATGGTTCTCGAACGACCACATCTTCCCGGACCAGAAGCCGGCAGGGATCCTGTAGCTCTCACCGTTCCAGAGATGGATGAACTGGGGCTCTGACACATTTTCCATCCATGGAAAGTTCAGCTGCCAGCCGTTGCCCATAGGTGCCCATGGATAATTCTCGTAACTGTAGGTTGTTCCATTCTGAAATCCGATAGGCTCCGTGTATACTCGCGTGAAGGCCAGGTCGAGTCCTCGACCGGTGAGGCTTAGGTCGGTTTGACGGATTGTTAGTAGTCCGCTGCTCACAGAGACCGACTCTGCAAGATTATTGAAGTATTGGGCGTAGGGTGCTATTCCGTCACCATTCCAAGGATCGCTCGGGTCGGCGTATGGTGACCATACAGTCTGGATCGGAATCGACGCAAACGTCACATTATACAGATTGTTAACAGGACCGGTAGTCCAGACTAGAGCAAGGGTGCTTGAGTTGGCCGCGCTGGCAGACGCGAAGTTAGAACCCAGGTCTACAGGGTTCATCTGGTGGCCGACTGGAGAAGTCGTCGAACCGTCTGTCCAGTTTCCGTTCGATGCCTTCTTCCTCATCAGTATCGAGGAATTCTGTGAGTTTACGGCGAAAGCATAGACACTGTTTGTGGAGTAGTCCGCGGTGAGGGTCGGATGATACGCCGTTCCCGAGAAAACGTTGCCGTAGAAGGTCCAAGAAGCATCTGAGACTCCCCGGTACGCATAGGAGACCGTGTTCGTTGAAAGAGTCTTCCAAACGACCTGTACTCGATAATCAGGAGTTGACACGGCTGAGAACTCCGGCGTATCAGGAACGCTGCTATCCAACTGCTCGATAGTTCCATTAGAAGTTGCGTCGAACCAGGTCGAACGTAACGTCTTGGACCAAACCCCACCGTTGAACACGCTCTTCTGATAGATCAGTCGGACTCTCCCTTGAGAGCCTGCGGGGACGAGTGTCGACCGCATCATGTCCGGGGAGGCGCCCGTTTTCAGACAGCCATTCGTCGAGTCAACTCGAACAAGGCTGCTACCGGGCGCACCATACCACACGTAAAGGGCGCTAGTACAACGAAGAGGGCTGGGAGCGGTAGAGATGTTGTAATAGTTGAAGGAGAATACGAGTCGCCCGGTCGCGCTTATGGTGACACCCGCATTCTCAACATCGTAGAAAGTGCAAGCGCAGTAGAAGGTAAATGGTGTCTGGACACTCCCCCAATTGATAGTTCCTCCGGTAATGTTGCCGACCACGTATTGGAAATAGGAATGATCACAGCAAGTCGTTCCAACAGCCATCGCCACACTCTGGCCGGAATTGAACACGGCGGGAGGATTCGTGCCTTGCTGGGCCAATGGAGAGATCTGAGGAGGCGAAGACCAGATTACTCCGTCGCGCGAGGAGCGATACTTGGAATAGACTCCGTCGTAGTAGAATACGAAGTAGTATCCGCCCTTTGACTCGTAGAACACCTTGCGCTGAAACGTAAAGGCGGTTGCACTAGGCGCGCTGCTGGTTGAGACTAGAAAGGGGTCGACTATCGTGACTTCGGCTGCCGTTACAGTTCCTAGGTCTATGGAGAGTCCGAAGGTGCCAGCCTGTAGACTTGTAGATGTTTCAAAAAGACTCGGAACGTCGTTCCAAGATAGCGTATAGTTTCCTGTCGGGAAGGTGACGTTCATCTGTCGGGAAGGAGACGATAGGTCGTAGGTACTCGTGATGTTCGACCAACTGTAGTCGAACATGTAGTGACCTGTGATTGTCGGGGTAAATTCTAGATCCCATTTCAGCGAACCGTTTGGGCGGGCGCTGTAGATGACGCTGAATGTACCGGTGTAGATTCCGAAGCCGACCGTCATTGTCCTCTCGACCATCGTGCCTGTCGTATTGGTCCCGAATACTGTAAGATTGTTCGAGAGAACTTGGAGTGGTATCCATAACGTTCCCACATAAACATCGACTGACCAGAATGAACTGGAACTCAAGATTTCCATGTTTGGACCGAGCAGTTCGTCTCTAGGAGACAAACCTCCGAGAAGTCTCATCCTTACCGCAAGGTTGTAGAGAGTCAGGTTATCAGCCGAGGCTTGAATGACGCCACCAGCACCTATGAGACTGTCCACGCGCGAGACAACCGTTCGAGGCATACTAATCGGCGAGACCGGGTCTGCACCGACCGATTGTGGCTCCGGGGAAGCTCCTACTGGGTAATCTGAAGGACCATTCGAGGAACTTGTCTGATCTGTTGGACTTACGGTGACCGCTCCAGGAGGCAGTCCAGCTAGTACTCCAAAGAGAGAGAGGAAGACGAGCAAGAATCCCTTGGAAATTCGAAGTAGAGTTCGGGTCGTTCGGCCAGGATAGCCAAGACTGATGGGAGAATCTCGTCGAGGTTCTTTCCAGGATGATGAGAAACCGTCTTGGATAATTCTCAAGGAACGGACGAACCGAACTGTATTGTATTTAGCGCTACCTAACTCGGAGATGGCAAGAATAGCAAGTCCTTAAAACAGCCAGATAAACTTCTTCTTAAGTCGTCTGCGAGCACCCAGATAACGACACTGATGCAGCTAAGCCTAAAAGGATGGCGACCTGGCATCAACCAACAACAAACCTCGTTCCTTAGTAGGAGTTCCTGACTGAGTCCTTGTTCCACAATTACGACGAAATCATTTCTTCAGTCCGCCGCTCGTATTCATGCGAATCCTTATTCAGGGAACGAAGGAAGCGCGGTTGTTTGATCTGGCAATTTGTCACCCAAGTCCATAGCACAGACAAGACCCTGACGACGAGCTGTTTGAGCGGGCCCCTCAAGGGGGTATCCCGAATGTCCATCGTGTGTTACCCTCAATTCTTCGTTTCTCCGAACTAACAACGCGGTAGATGAGATTGAAAATGATGACCATTAATCGATGGTCGCTCGGGGCAAGTGAGGGGTTTGAACTTGTATTTACCCACGCCCGATATGTTGAACTTACGGTTCAACTCCTACGCCCACTGACTCTAGCAAGCGGGATGTGACTTCCCTGCGGCTCTAATGCGCTGTCGACTAGTTGCGTCTTGAAACCGAATTGGAAACGATTTTGATCCGCCAAGATTTCGTAGTCGCTTATATGTACCAGTACACCAGGATTCAAATCATTCTCTAGTCTTCTGTTGCGCCGCGTAGCTCAGACCGGTTTTTGGCATCTGTCGCAGTACCAGCGCATTTGCGCCGGGTCCCATCTCAACGGCTGCTGACAAGTGGGACATCGGTTGTACTGAAGCCCAGTGGGCTTTCTCCTCCGGAAGATCAGGTAGCCCAGTAGGATACCGATGGCTGCACCTATCGCGACTCCGATCAGACCAAAGGCGAGCGCCGGGGAGAGTGCGCCGCTAGTGAACTGCTGAGCTGCGCTCGCGTCTTGTGCTGCTGCCAGCGAGTACTGTACGGCCCCGGCATAATCCATAGTGTTGTACAGGTTTTCTGCCTGGACAATATTCTGGTTGGCAGTGGAAATGTATCCGGAGTTGAATAGCGTGTTCGGGGTTGTTGACAGTGCCTGTAGAGCGAAGGAGAGCAGCTCATCGTTTACTCCTCGGAGAATTGAGTCCCTGTCGAACTGGCTGAAATCTAGACTGTAAGCGTAGTATCCCATCACGGTGTTCGTAAAATCCTCGGTCAAGTCGTAGATGAACGGATGGTTCAAGCCCATCATGTGCCCCAGCTCATGAATAGCGTTATGTGTGAATCCTACTCCTTTCCCGGGCTGATTGTAGGTTGAGTTGTTGCCGACAGTGAAATCAGCCTGCTGTGATAGTCCTATCAGGACCATATCTCCCAACGCCTCTCCCCCGAATGTGCCGGAAAGGCTAGGTGACCCGATGTCCTCTTTGAACGGAACTCCGAAGGTGTAGTTTCCTTTGAAGGCGAAGAGAAATCCGGGGATATCGATTCTCGAAGTTGTCCGAGTCACATTGATGAAATTCGCAATGTGCCCCAGGCCGCTAGTTGTAAACCAGTTGTAGACCAAGTCGCCGTCTACGATCGGCCGCCCAGAAATAGGATCTCTAAGACTTGTAGTAGCATTGGCCACTATCGCAGCGAGCCCGGGATAGTCTGTGACATTTGCATATCTGATGTTAACCGTTACACCTGTTGCGCCAACGAATGGCACAAGACTGGTCAGGTTCTCCTGAATCCGTGTCTCGTTGATGGTCGCTCTCAATTTCGGACCTTGCGCCTGCTCGGCGGTGGTCCGATTGTCAATGACGAACAGCTGGATATTGTAACTCTGAGCATAGTTGACAGGGTAGAGCTGATCCGGGGCAAACAGATTGTTGACAGCACCATTGACGTAGGCGCCGATGAACTTGCTCATCCAGAGCTTCCCATAGTATGTAGTCGTGCTGATGCCTCTCAATTGAGACGCCACCTGCACCGGAAGCTCGTTCGTCCAATAGCTAGGGCCTGCCGACAGATCCATGTAGTAGAAACGGCCACTTCCACCCCAACCAGTCATGAAGTGTCGATGCATCACGAGACCTAGATCCGGATCCGTGACCGTTCTATTGTAATAGTGAGCCTGCACTGCCTGAGGTGTGCAGGGTCTACAGGGCGTAACATAGTTCTGATATTCGGTGTAGTTGAGCGAAGGAATTCTGAAGCCGTGTAGATCGGCTACGAATAGAGTGTACCCTGACACGGGGCTCCCTCCGAAAAGGGTCATGTTGGACCCTAGCCATGATTCGACTTTGTCAGCGTCGTAGAAGTAGTTCTGGGCTACGGACAGAGTCGAGGAGTTCGTAAAGTAGGGATTGACCAGTCCCGAAGGAGTGATAGGACTCGAAAAAGTGTTCTCTTCTCTTTGAATCGACAAGAGATACTGTGCGAACTCGCTTACTGTTGAGTTATCCGCGAATACCAGCTGATAGGCGAAATTGAAAATCACACCCGTGTTCAATGGCCCCGCCAGAATCGCTTGGTACTTCAAGGGCGGAACAGTGACGCTGCTCTTCAGGTAGGTCGAATTCAACTCGTCCGGCGTGATTCCAAGAAAGACAATCTTCATCGTGAGCGACGCAGATCTGTTCAGTCCAAAGCCTTGTTGAGCGATTAACTGGGGTGACTGAGAATTGACTGCCGGAAACTGAACGACCAAGAGAAGCACGATCAGTGCGACTGGGAGTACTAGGCTAAGGCGCATCTTGCGTCCATCTCGTGTCAGGCAGGATTTCTATTAAGCGTCGTCTAGGATTCCATAATTGGGACTGTGAAGTCTCCCTTCGGAACGATTAGAATCTTCGACTCCTTGCCTTCAACGCGGATCGCTTTCTGCACCGCCTCAGAGGCAGTCTGAGAAGGTTTCAACCCAAAGGAGTCCCTGACAAATAATTCAGGAAGAATGGACACTAGCTGTATGCGGCATTTTTCGAGGGCGTCTTGAAGGAAGAGGTTGACATGGCCGCCTAGCTTGAATCTGTATCTCAGCTCGGTCGACAATTCCTTCCTTTCTGGAAATCTCCGAGCGTATTCTAGGAAGCCGGAATCGCCGACTCCGCTCGAACATTCGGCCACTAGGATTATGTTGCCCTCTTTT
>Ga0137371_10003645_pt1 | contig 12071 bp, 8 predicted proteins | sample SagtaG_7_FD_104919 | JGI IMG/M metagenome (GOLD analysis project Ga0137371, IMG submission 104919) | Vadose zone soil microbial communities from Sagehorn Ranch, Mendocino, California, USA - Sage1_R_40_16 metaG | ecosystem: Environmental > Terrestrial > Soil > Vadose zone | place: USA: California... | reverse complement strand
TTGTTCAGGAACTCGCCTGAACCATCTGGCAGACAGCTCCACGCGAGGGCCGGAATCTCGTCGATCATTTGCCGGAACTGCATTTCCGAGTCATTCATTCTTCAACCATACTGCTACTGGCTCACCGCGTCACCGGGTTACATCAGCCAAGGTCGATGAGGCGCCGGCGAGGGCACTGATAGAAGGAACGTGACCGTTCGTTGCTCGGCTTCGATATCGATCAGGCCTTGATACGCTGGCTACCGTTTCCGAGTGCAAGTATCGAGGGCGCGCCGGATAGAAACCAGACCGCGATGAGAGCGTCAAAGATCATGCATCCGAACGATGACGTGGGCATGAAAGGCCAAATCGGGTTGCCCCAGAGATGGTGCACGATGTCCCAGCAGGAGTGCATCAGCCATGCAACTCCGATCAGACGATACGAGCTCGGAACGACTCCACTTGCCTATCGACGCGCATTCTCACGCGGGGACGGACAGCGCCCCCGCGTGCCCATTCGTCAGAGGGCTTCGCGTTCGGTGCGTTCCTTGACCGCCTCGATGCCCACGCGCATGTAGCTTTTCCAGAGTAGTTTCACGATGGGAAATAGGACCATTCTTGCGCATCGCGGCGCGCCTTTCCTAGAGATACGCGGCCCCGGCTTAACGGGGGAGATGAGTGCTTGAAAGTATTGGGTGTCTGCGCCATCGTTTAGAAATGGAAGGTGACCCGCTGGCAGACATTCTAGCTTTGGCGGGCGCCCGTTGCGTCCGCGTCGGGTGCCTGAAGGCTGGCGGGTCCTGGGCGCTCAGATTCCCGCCACCGCAGAAGATCAAGCTGACCGCAGTCGTGAAGGGCGCATGCTGGCTAGCCGTCGATGGTGAGGGTGCGCCGCTCCGCCTTGAAACTGGAGATGTATTCGTGGTGCCCGCCGAGCGATCGTTCGTACTCTCCTCGGACTTAAAGGTCCGCCAACTCGACGGCCTCGAACTTTTCAGGAAGGCCACCGACAGTGTCGGGAAAGTCGGAGTTGGCAATGACTTCTTCGCCATTGGAGGGCACGTTGCCTTGGACAATGACCGCGACGGCGTTGTCGCAGAAGTGTTGCCGCCCCTAATTCAAGTCGATGGCAGCTCGTCCGAAGCATCGACGATACGGTGGCTCCTCGACCAGCTCGTGAAAGAGGTCACCGCTAATCGTCCCGGTGCGGTTTTGGCATCTAAGCAGCTCGCGCAATTGTTATTCATTCAGATTATCCGGTTCTATCTTGCTGCCTCTCAACCTCTCACAACAGGGTGGCTGCGAGCTCTGAATGACGCGCGCATCGCACCGGCGTTGCGCCTCATGCACGGTGAGCCAGGTCGGCCATGGCGGCTTGGCGAGCTCGCAAAGCAGGTTGGTATGTCACGAACCAGTTTTGCGTTGCGCTTCAAAGCCAACGCCGGTGTTGGCCCGCTCACGTACCTGCAGAACTTGCGAGTCAGCCTTGCGGAGCGTGGGCTTCGTGAAGGGGCGATGTCCGTCTCTGAGTTGGCCGAGTCCCTGGGCTATGCAACGGACAGCGCATTCAGCAATGCCTTCAAACGGAAGACCGGCATGGCACCCAAACACTACCAATCTGTATTTGCAAGAATGGATGAATCGACCTCACGACACCTGCGTTGAGTCGCCCACTCGATGGAAAGGTCGCCGTTGTCACAGCGGTCTTGTTCTCCTTTTGAGGTAGTGAATTTGATTTAAACTTGCGCAGTGGGACGGATAACGATCTCGTTCACATCAGTGTCAGCCGGCTGCTCGATCGCGAATGCAATGGCGCGGGCAATCGCCACTGGCGGAATCGCCAGCTTGTCCATCTGACCGACAATCTGGGATTTAACCTCCGGATTTGTCATGGAGTCCGCGAGGTGCGTATGGACAAACCCCGGCGAAATGCCCGTCACGCGCAGCTTCTCTCCGGCTTCCTGCCGCAAACCCTCGGTGATGGTGCGCACGGCGTTCTTCGTGCCGGCATAGACCGCCATGGTCGGATTGATTTGAATTCCGGCTGTGGAAATGACGTTGACGAAATGTCCGAAACCCTGTCTACGGAAAATCGGTAACGCGGCGGCGATGCCGTACAGAACACCTTTGAGATTGATGTCGATCATCTCCTCCCAATCCTCCACGCGCAGCTCGTCGAGCAGAGAAATCGGCGCAACGCCAGCGTTGTTGATGAGAACGTCGAGCTTGCCATACCGCTCAATTGCCAGCCTAACAAGGTTGGATAAGTCCTCGCGCCGTTTGACGTCGGTTTGTATGTAGGCGACCTCGCCACCTGATGCCGCGATATGGTCGGCGAGAGCCTTAAGGCGATCCGATCCGCGCGCGCCGAGTACAACTTTCGCACCGCGCTCGGCGAGGAGGCGTGCAGTCGCCTCGCCTATTCCGCTGTTTGCGCCCGTGATAACGACGACCTTTCCTTCGATTTCTTTCATACCGTTCTCCTTTTCAATCCTGATCTAAGAAAACGATATGCCGCGCGAACCAAACATGGAATGCTTGGGCGTTCATGAAATCTGCCAGATCGTTCACAATGTGCGACGGCGCTAGGGTCGGCCTGATGGACGCAGTGCAAAGGTTGACTCACGTCCTGGTCGGATCCAGAGAATACCGCCGTCTGGTGTTGCCGTTGTGTAGATTTCCCCGCAGAGTTGGCTGGCACGAATAGCGACGGAGCGGAAAAACCAAGGCAAAACGGAGCGACGAGCAACCTCCTCCGGAAGTATGTAGATGAGCCTATTGCGGCAAGTTCACGTCTACCGACTTGAAGGTTCCGTTGTAGCTGATGATTCGCGCGATTCTCGGAAGCGCAACCGGCGATGCGGAACCCAAGGTCATGATCGGTGGATTTACCGGTTGGACACTATAGATCGCATCTGGCGAACCGTCGTAGGACCGAGCGAGCTTCGCGTCACCTCGAGTTGGGAGCGCGGTCGAAGGAAAACCGCTGTAGTCCGCGGGGAGCTTCGCGCCACCGACCCCCACATCCATAGCCACGAGGCTGCGAGTGCTCGTCAACTGGTTGTTCGAAGTCAGCGCGTACACCGTGCCGATCGCATATACCGCCCATTGTCCCGCCCCAGTGATCTGGAATGTCGCCGAATACTCTTTCGTGACAACAGTGCCTCCACCCGGCGGAACAACGATGACGCGCGTCCTGGGAATTGTTGGAACGCGCACGGGAGTCGTCTGTCCGGTCATTATCAGCGGATAGCTGTAAATGAAGTCAAAGACGATGAGGTTTCCATAATTGTCCAGAATGGAGCCGCTCGGAGCGTAGTATGCAATCGGTGCAATGTTCCCCGGACGACCGATGATAATCCCAGCTTGCCCTCCCTCGCTCTGCGCATGGACCGTCGAAGCGCTCAGCAACAGAACGACCAGTAGAGTTCGTCGCATTGCTTTTTACCTCCTCGGAGGTCTTTTACCACCAAGAATCGTCTTTCATCAAGCCCTCCGCCAAAGGTCCATACCGGGCTGTGGCGGATTTGGGCGATGATGCGGCAGGAGAGTCTCTCGATCGTCGCGACTGGCCGAGTGGTGACTTCCCTGTTGGCTGCATATGGTTTTCATGGATATCGCTGGTCATCATTATGATCACACGGCGACAAAGGCTAGGTGACAGCGGCTATGTGTCAGGCGCTACGGTTTAACATCAATCGCGTCTGCTTCGTGTGTTGTTTCGGCGTCGCGGTACATTAGCAGGATTCCGGTTTGCGATGGTGAGGCGACATCGCCGCCGGGAACTGCCTGGATAGTGAGGGTGCTGCTTCCGCCAACAGGGACGCCCGTTGCGGGTACACCGGAAGCCACGAAACGAGGTGTCGATGGCGTATAGGTCAGGTTCACGATCGTGTCTGTCGGGTTTCCAGTGAAGTAGTTGTCAAACGCAAACACTGAAAAATCGAAGCGGCTACTGGCGTTCAGGCCCAGGGCGGATAGCGGCGCAGTGAGGATGGCGTTTGCCGAATTGAGGTCGGCATCGGTGAAGAAGAAGATGGTGGCGGCGTTCGTGGCAACGTTGAAGACAGCCACGACATTCTGACCGGTCGCTGCAAATCCTCCATTCTCCAAATTGAACACGACATAGTCGGGTACTCCGTCGCGATTCGCATCAACATAAATGTCGAATTCTGCGGGATAGTTGGGATGCGCGCGCACGCCAAATGTGTTGATGGCGAACTGAATTGCAGGGCCTAATCCGCTGTTGACCAACCGCGCACCGACGGACTTCATGTCGATGACGGCGAAGTTGTCGCCGGGACCGGGCAGCAGTCGCGGCGGGATTTCGCGGCTCGTGCCCAGGAGCGAGAAGACGTCGACGCGGCCATTCACCGCTCCATCCTCGTTGCTCAGAACGAGGTTTCCTGTGCCTTTTTTCAAATGCACCTTCTTAGAAACAGTAACATCTGCTGCGCGGTGCGGCAGGAGCTGCCAGGGCAAACGGAGCGTGTCCGTATTATCGGTCAAGGTGATGTATCCATCGAACTCCACGTCCTGCAGCCTGAAGCCGTCGCCGCCACGGCTGCCGCCGTTTAGTGTCCAAATTGGAAGTTTCGTCGCGTTCGTACTCAGCCGCACCCTGAAACTCGCACTTCCATGGGCCGGCACACTGATACTGGATGGAGCAATCATGTTCACCGCACCACTCGCCGCGTCCGACGCGTATCGAAAGCTGGGTGTGATGGAGTAAGTTCGACGGCTCCCGCCGTAATTGTGAATCTCGATCGCCTTGCTAAACGTCTTCGAGTCGTTGAGCGCGTTATATCCGAAGGAAAGGCTCGGCGTCAGGTCATCCGCGTCCCATGCGGCTGTAGTGCTTGCAAACGCGCGATTGACTCGAACTTCACCACCGCCTATCCGGGTGATTGGCGCAACCACGCCCGGCTGTGTTGCAGGGTTGATCTTGATATTTGTTTCTGCGGTATTCATGAGCAGAGCCTTGATCTCCAGCGGAGCGAACCCGGGATGGGCCTGAATCAAAAGTGCCGCCGATCCCGCAATCATCGGTGTTGCGCCAGACGTGCCGCCAAAAGCTACTTGTCCGGTCCCAGTGCCGGCTTCTGCGGATACAGATGCGCCGGGTGCAGCGATATCGGGTTTGATGCTGTTGAAGCTGTAGGACGGGCCGCGCGCGGAACTGCTCACCATGCTCATCACCAGCGGAACTTTGTTGTTGGGATCAAACCTCGCAACGACGCCCACAGCGAGCTGCCCCTTGATTGTGTTCGCTGTCGCCTGGCTGATCATTAAACCTGGAATCGTGATCGGCGGACCACCCCCGAAAGCCCCTTCGAACGGATCGACCGGAGTTACGAGACCGATTACGCCGGCAAGTCCACCACCATCTCCGATGTTGCGGATCTTGGCGCTGAACGCACATACCCCTCGATCTACCAATACGATCTTTCCCGTAAGCGAACCCGCCGCGAACGCCGCGCAGCCGTTCAAGTTTCCACCGGCGCCGTTTCCGTACTCCAGCGGAGCCTGGATTACTGCAGTCAGCGGAGCCGACCAGGGCTGGAAAACTGCAATGTAATCGCGAGCGATGGATGCCGGCGAAACGACCGTCATGAAGTTCTGGACTGCGGAAGGCACCTGGGTCTGAGCCACGCTGATCGCTTCGGGAGCGATGGAGGGCGAAGCGACGATGTAAGGACGGTCCGCGTCGTTGCCTGCGGCAGCGACTACGACCACTCCAAGTTGGGCCGCAATCGATGAGGCCTCAGCGAGGTCGTCTTGAATCTGGCCATAGGAAGAGCCCAGGGACATGTTGATCACGTCCACTGCATCGGAAATATCGCCATCGCCGTTCGGGTCGAGAGCGAACTCGATTCCCTGGAGCAATGCCAATCCGCTGCAACTGGTCGAGACTGCGCTGCAAACCTTGACTGCATAGAGAAGGGCGCCCGGCGCAACACCTTTGTGCGAAGCGCCGTCATTGCCGGCGATGATATCGGCGACATGGGTTCCGTGGCCTCCCGCACAGGGAGCGGCAATGGCGCTCGGTCCGCAATCGATCGGATCGGGGTCCGGCGCAAGCGGCCCGGACGGCCACCGTTCGCCGACGAAATCGAAACCGCCGACCACCTTGGCTGTAGGAAAAAGACCGTCCGTCGTTGTGTTCCTCGTATCGGCTGTCGTCGTCCCGTATGCAGCTGTATAGGCCGCGGCGGTACCGGGTCCTCCGAAAAATTTGTGGGTGTAATCGATCCCAGTATCCAAAACAGCGACCCGAACGCCGGCGGCATTGAAGCCGACATTCTGGACAGCGGTCGCTCCGATGTAAGGCACGGTTTCAGATAAATCCAATTGGTAATCGTGAAGCTGGCGCACCGTGCGCACGCCAGGCAAAGCGGCAACGGCAGGCACCTGAGACGCGGCAATGGTGACAACTACAGCGTTGAGCGCTTTGCTCAGCCTGCCTAAGTCGCGCCCACGAAGGTTGCGTATCTGCGCCAAAAGCGTGTCCTGTTTCTGCCCCACCTGGACAAGGTAGTCCCGTTGTTGAGCAGGACTCAGTTTCCCGCCGACCTGCTTGGCATTCTTTCCGTGTGCCACTGCCAACGGGGCATCGACCAGCTGAACAACGACTTGAATGTCTCCCCCAAGTCCAAAAATCCTCGGGGTCAAGTTTGTCTGAACCGGCCCTCCGGGTAAAACCAGTTGGGAGACGTCAGGCGCCTGTTGCGCTCTGACATTTTGCGTCAACACCTGTGTGACGACAAATCCAACAACCACCAGTTTCAAACCGATTGCGCGCATGGTTTCCTCCGATTCACTTGCGACGTGGTGCTTCTGTTCCAGGTCGTTAAAATGGGTGGCCGGTAGTTAGGGAACATCCGCTTCCAGTTACTTGGATCTTTCGAAAGACCCACAGCTTTCCGTCCCCCGCTCCCGCAGGGTTTGGTTTTTTAACTTGTTTGAATAGAGGGGGACTATCTTCCGAGCATTTTGTTCATTCGTCAAGGAAAAGAAGGTGCGAACGGAAGTGATTGGGTGTATGCTCGCCGCAATCGAAGAATTCCAAACTGTCCTCAACAGAAAATGATGTGCGCTGAACATTCGCAGGGGAGGAACGCATGAAATTGCGTGTCAATCCGAGATTACGTTTATTGGCGGTGGCGGGTGCCCTGGCGGCTTCGTTGACTTGGGTCCACGCGCAGCAGAGAGGCGGCGCCACGGTCGCGATCGATGGCGATGACATCGGTGGAGTCGTCGCGAGCGCGAAGGGCCCGGAGGCTGGCGTGTGGGTGATCGCAGAAACCACGGACCTGCCGGCGAAGTTCGCCAAGATGGTCGTCACCGACGATCAGGGGCACTACGTTCTGCCCGATCTGCCGCAGGCGAGCTACCAAGTCTTCGTGCGGGGCTACGGGTTGGTAGATTCGGCGCGCGTCCCTGCCAAGCCTGGGCAGCACCTCGATCTCAAAGCGGTTGTGGCGCCGGACGGACGCGCGGCCGCACAAGTGTATCCGGCAAATTATTGGCTGAGCCTCTTGAAGATTCCCAAAGGAGATCTGTCCGACAAGGACGTGGTTATTGAAACCAAGCGGTGTTTCTCATGCCATCAAGTAGGCGATGTGGCGACACGCGAAATTTCGAAGAATCTTGGATCCTACAAATCCGGCCTTGAGAAGTGGGATCACCACGTGACGATGGGACCTTCGGGGCCCGGCATGGCCTCCAACTTCAAGGCGATGGGAGCGCAGCGCAAGGCGTACGCGGACTGGACCGATCGGATCGCCGAGGGTGCATACCCCAAGCAAATCCCACCCCGTCCCACGGGCGTCGAGCGCAACCTGGTGATCTCGATGTGGGACTGGGCAATGCCGACGAGCCGGCGGAGTGATGTCGCCGCCACCGACGAGCGCAACCCCACGCTGAATGCGAACGGACTGATTTACGGAGCCATCCAAGGCTCCGACATCCTCGCCGTACTCGATCCGCGCAAGAACGAAACGTCGATGATCAAAATTCCCTCGAACGCTCCCTTACTCGATTCCGACACCCCGGCATCGCCGTACTGGGGAACCGAGAAGATTTGGCAGCGGCAGGCCGATCCCCGCAGCCCTGCGATGGATAGTCACGGTCGCGTATGGCTAACGGCCCGGATTCGCGCGCCGCAACAGCAGCCCGCGTTCTGCAAAGACGGGTCGATAAATAAATTCGCCAAATACTTCCCGCTCTCGGGTCCAAGCGCCAGGCAGATCGAAATGTACGACCCGAAGACCAAGCAGTTCACGATGATCGACAGCTGTTTTGCCGCGGACCATAATCACTTCGACGAAAAGGACTCGCTTGTTTTCGGCCAGAACAGCGCGATAGGCTGGTTCGACACTGCAATGTTCGACAAGACCCACGATGCCGCAGCGTCACAGGGATGGTGCCCGGCTGTGCTGGACACGAACGGCGATGGCAAGATCACCGAGTGGACCGAACCGAATGAACCGGTCGATCCCAAGAAGGACCACCGGATCAATTTCGGATGTTACTCGGATGCGATCAACCCCATCGATGGAAGCTTGTGGTGCTCGGGAATCGGCGAGCGGGATACGACGCTCGTGCGCCTCGAACGCGGGCTGAATCCGCCGCAGACGTGCAAGGCTGAAGTCTACGTGCCGCCGCCCGACAAGATGCCGCTGCCCGGCTCGGGCGGCGTCGCTATCGGCACGGACGGTCTGGTCTGGCAGAACTGGCGAGGCGCCCACGAAATCTTGAGCTTCGACCGCCGCAAGTGCAAGGTGCTGAATGGACCGAACGCAACTGGACAACAGTGCGCCGAGGGATGGACTGTGTACAAGAAGGAGGGCCCCGCCTTCGACGGGGCGCCCGATGATCTCCGAACAGACATGCTGTATCTGACCGAAATCGATCGGGACAACACGCTGGGTCTTGGAAAGGACGTGGTGCTTGCCGGCGACGTCAACGCAGACTCGTTCTTCGTCGTGATGCCGAAAACCGGTCAGACATTGACGTTGCGCGTTCCGTATCCGTTGGGATTCCACTCTCGAGCGGCGTCGGGACGCATCGACGACCCGAATGCCGGCTGGAAGGGTCGCGGGTTCTGGTCGAGTTACTCGATGTACTCGCCCTGGCACCAGGAAGGCGGCAAGGGGACACGGCCAAAGATTGTGAAGTTCCAGGCCCGGCCAGATCCTCTCGCGAAATAGGCGGGCTTGCTCATAGACGGATGGCGAATTGGTTTGAGGCTTAAGGGAGGTTTCCAATGAGAAATATGAGAAATCGTGTTCTCACTTCAATGGCTGCGCTGATGCTCGCGATTGTACCCGCCGCCGGCCAGGCGACGAAGGCAGCGCCGAAGGCGAAGACTGCGGCTGCGGTGAAGGGAACGTGGACTCCGCCACGTACGCCCGACGGCCAGCCCGACCTTCAGGGAGTATGGACCAATAACAGCGTTACACCCTTGCAGCGCCCCAAGGAGCTCGCCGGGAAGGAATACTATACGGAAGCGGAATTGGCGGGGGTTCAAAAGCGGCAACGCGAGCGCCTGGCTGTGAATGAAGTTGAGGGTGAGCCGCCTGCTAACCATTCAGGCGTACCAGGCGCAGCCCCGGAGTATGTGCATTATGATCACGCCCAGTTCGGGCTGGACTGGCTCCAGTCCAAGGTTGCCTGGAACCGGCGAACCTCGCTGATTGTGGGGCCGGAGGGAACCATTCCTCCCTTGACGCCGGAAGCCCGAAAGAGACTCGCCGAGAGGGCGGCGAAGGAAAAGGGACATGAGTTCGACGGCCCGGAGAACCGGCCGTTGGGCTCGCGTTGTCTGGTTCGGGAGAACGCGGGACCGCCCCTGCTTCCCACGCGCTACAACAGCAATCTGCAGATCGTGCAGGCTCCCGGATACGTTGCCATTGAAGCCGAGGAGATCCACGATGTCCGCATCATTCGCTTGGACGGGCGTCCGCATCTGCCCAAGAACATCCACCAGTGGATGGGCGACTCGGTCGGCCATTGGGAGGGTAACACGCTGGTGGTCGACACCACCAATTTCACAGATCTGAATCCTTTCCCGGGAGCCCAGAACCTGCATGTGATTGAACGCATCACGCGCGCCGACGAAGACACGATTCTCTACCAATTCAGAGTGGAAGATCCGGGCATGTGGACCAGGCCTTGGTCGGGAGAAGTGCCCGTCAAGAAGATCGCGGGGCCACTCTGGGAGTACGCCTGTCATGAGGGGAATTATGGGTTGGAGAACACCCTGCGTGGAGCTCGCGTGGCCGAGGCGGAAGCCGCGAAAAAAGTAGCAAAGTAACTCGCCCGGATTGGATCATGAATCGAAGGCAGGTTCTTGCCGCGGCTGCTATCGGCTTGGCGCTCGGCGCCAGGTGGACACTGAGAAGCGGCGTGGTCTTCGGACAGTCGCAGCAGAATGTCCAGGTCCCGAAGTTTCGATACGATCCGACGTTTCCGCAGCCGCTGCCCGAAAAGTGGGCGATCGGCGCGATCGGCGGAATGGCCGTCGATAGCCACGATCACATCTGGGTGCTGCACCGGCCGAGCCCGTTGCAGAAGAACGAGCGTTTCGCGGGCGCGGCCATGACGCCGCCCAGAGCGGATTGCTGCATCCCGGCGCCGCCGGTGCTCGAGTTCGATCAGGACGGCAAGTTGCTCGCATCATGGGGCGGCCCCGGCCAGGGTTACGAGTGGCCATCGACCGAGCACGGCATCTTTGTCGATGCGAAAGACAACGTCTGGCTGGCGGGAAGCGGCGACAAGGACGCCCAGGTCCTCAAGTTCACGACGCAGGGCAAGTTCCTGGCGCAGTTCGGCCATCAGGGCAAGAGCGGCGGCAGCTCCGACACGCAGAACCTTGGCGGCCCCGCCAACCTGACGGTGGATTCTGTAAACAATGAGCTGTATGTCGGTGACGGCTACAAGAACCGCCGCGTCATCGTGATCGACACCGAAAGGCTGACCTTCAAGCGCATGTGGGGCGCGTACGGCAACAAGCCGGACGACAAAGACCTTGGCCCGTATAACCCGGACGCACCGCCGGTGCAGCAATTCCGTTTGCCGCACAACGTGGCGCTGTCGAAAGACGGCTTCGTGTATGTCGCCGACCGCGTCAACGACCGCATACAGGTTTTCAAGAAGGACGGTACGTTTGTGCGGGAAGGATTCGTCGCGCCGAGAACGCTGCTCGCCGGATCGACCTCTGGGCTCGCGTTCTCGCCGGATCAGCGGTTCCTGTACGTGATCGACGGCGCGAACCACCACGTCTGGATTCTTCTGCGTGAGACGCTCCAGGTCGTCGACCACATCGGACAGCAGGGTATCTTCGGCGGAGCGCTGAACGTGCCGCATGCCCTCGCGGTCGACAGCAAAGGGAACATCTACGTCGGCGAAAACTTCGACGGCCGGCGCTTCCAGCGGTTCGTGTACAAGGGAATGGGCGCGCCTACCGGCAAGACTCTTCCTCCTCCGCAACCGTAGCGTTGCCTCATGGCGTGGGAACTTGAAGCGCTTCCGATGTCACCGACATGGAGCTAGACAAGTGAAGAACGAGCGTATGGCTGCGAAATCACGATTGTGGATTCTTCTGGTTGCCAGCTTGATATTGCCGGAACCGGCCCGAGCGCAGGAGCGGCCCACGGTTATCCGGGCGACGACGTTGCTCGACGGCAAAGGTGGGATCATGCGCAATGTGAGTATCGTCGTCCAGGGAACGCTCATCACCAGGATCGACCCCAACGCCCAAGGCGCGACCTACGATCTGAAAGGATTGACCGTCATGCCGGGATGGATCGATACCCATGTCCACATTGATGCTCACTTCGATCCCAATGGCAAAAGCCATAGTCCAGCCTCCGCCAAGGATGAAACGCCAGAACAGACCATGCTCTATGCTGTGGAGAATGCCTACAATGTTTTGATAGCCGGGTTTACGACGGTTCAGAGCGTTTGCGCACCCAGGGATCGGGACCTTCGAAATGCCATTGCGCGCGGAACAATTCCAGGGCCACGGTTGCTCACTTCATTGCGTCCCGTAGATGAAAACACCGGGACTCCCGAGGAAATTCGAGCGT
>Ga0137371_10003637_pt1 | contig 12084 bp, 10 predicted proteins | sample SagtaG_7_FD_104919 | JGI IMG/M metagenome (GOLD analysis project Ga0137371, IMG submission 104919) | Vadose zone soil microbial communities from Sagehorn Ranch, Mendocino, California, USA - Sage1_R_40_16 metaG | ecosystem: Environmental > Terrestrial > Soil > Vadose zone | place: USA... | reverse complement strand
GCTGCGCCGGGGCACTGACGCGCCGCCCCGCCACTGCTCCGAGAAGATGGTCCTGCGCCGGGTCCCCTCCACCAACCAGACCCACGGCCAGAACCCCAAGCCCCCACGCCTCAACTAATCAGCAACCCCAACCCCACTCGACACCTCAGTAGGGGTGAGCTGCGAGCCGGAGCCGCATGGGCCACCCCGCCGCGGCGCAGTCTCGCACCCGGGGTATCCCTGCTACTCCTACTCCGCGATCCGCTCGGCCCGCTCGCGCAGGGCACGGTAGTCCTTGCCCTGCCTGCGCTCGTCGGGGAGCAGCTTGTCGGTGCTGGTGAAGCCCCAGTCCTGGTACTTCACGGCAACGCGCGACCAGCGGCGGCGCAGCTCGCCGCCGCAGGCCGCGCATGGCCCGGGCGCGCCGGCGCCGAGCGGCTGCAGGTGCTCCTCGTCGTGGCCGCAGGCCCGGCAGATGTACTCGTAGATAGGCATGGCGAGGATTGCCTCTCCAGTTGTCCCCAGGGTTATCCACAACTGGGGAAGAATCACAGAGCTGTAGTTCGGCAGCTCAACCGGAGCGCGTCCTCACGTCCAGCGAGTTGCCAGCAGAAGGCCGAAAATGAGCGGAGCGAACCCAATCGCCAGGTTGAAGTTACCGAGCCGGTCGATCGGTCCCGGCAGGATGCTCATGTAATACAACAGGATGAAGACGACCCCGACGACGAGGCTGATGACGATGGTGGGACCGACCCAGGGCGCCGACGGCTTGGGCTTCGGCCGCGGCGGCGACTGGTACCGGCGCCGCTTGGAGCGGGACTTGGGCATCTGCTGCTGGTCCTTTCAGGTGCTGCGCCAATCATTGCGGCAGGCACGGAAGCCTGCCCTCGATCGTAACGTGTCGAGTGTATTGAGGGCGACGGGCGTCCTGCTGCTTGTGCTGGTGGTCGCCCTCGCCGCCGGTGCCTGCAAGGGCAGGTCCAGGGAGAAGGGCGCGGCCGCCGCGGTCGCCACGCTCGGCAGCGCCCCTCTGGTCGACCGCGACCTGGCGCAGTTCAACCGCGACGTCGCCGCGCTCAAGGGCCGGGTGATGGTGATCAACTTCTGGGCGAGTTGGTGCGCCCCCTGCAAGGCCGAGACACCCGCCCTCCAGCGCACCGCCGCGAGCTTCGCCGGCAAGCCGGTGACCTTCATCGGCGTGGACGCCTCCGACGCCCGCGGCAACGCCCTGGGATTCCTGCGGAAGGACGGTGTGACCTACCCGACCGTCTATGATGCCAAGGGCATCTACGGCGGGATCGCCACCCACTGGCAGGTCGCGTCGTTGCCGCAGACCTGGCTGCTGGGCAAGGACGGGACCCGGTCGCTGCGGATCCCCCGGCCGACGACCGAAACGGAACTAGCCGCACGAATCAACCAGCTTCTGGGTGCCGCTTGAGGCTTTGTTCCAGATGACCGCGTAGGATGGTGAGAACGCGCGGTCGATCCCAGCGTCGTGGTGGAGGTGACGGTGCGGAGAGTTTTGCGTGCGATGGGCTGGTCCTTCATTGGGATGGGCTGCTTTGTTCTGTACTTCCTCGTGTACCAGCTCGTCGGCACCGACGCGGCGACCAACCACGCGCAGAGCGACCTCCGGCACACGCTGGCGCAGGAGTGGGCCCAGCAACCGCCGCCCAGGAGCGGGACGGCACGGACCACCCCGGTCGCGGTCGCGCTGGGCGCTCCGGTCGCGCTATTGGACATTCCGAAGATCAACCTGAAAGATCTTGTGATCGTCCAAGGAACGAACCGGGACCAGCTCGCGATGGGGCCCGGACACGTCACCAGCACGGTCATGCCCGGACAATCAGGAACATTCGCCGTCTCCGGTCACCGCACGACCCACAGTCGACCCTTCTACCATCTCGATGCACTTGCAAAAGGCGATACGATCACGGTTGTGACACAGCAAGCCGTCTATACCTACACGGTCACCGACATGAGGGTGGTCTTGCCCACCGATACTGAGGTGTTGGACAACGTGCGCGGATCAGACGGGAAGCTGCAGTCCAGGATTGTCCTGACGACCTGCCATCCTCGCTACAGCGCGAGCCACCGGCTGGTCATCTTCGGCGTCCTCACCAAAACCGCCGTCAACAACGGCAAGGCGGCGGCATGAGCCGGTCCGATGGCCGGCGGGCGCGGCGGCGTCCCACCCGGCCCGACCCCTCGGAGGAGACCGCCGTCTGGCTCGCCGAGCTGGAGCAGCTCGCCGAGCGCGACCACCGTGCCGAAGACGAGGAGGAGTGGGCTCGCACACTGCGCAGCAAGCGCAACGGGATGACGGGGGAATACCCGGCGCAGCAGCCGCCACCAGCGCGGTCCCAGCCAGCGCCGCCGCCGTTCCCGGAGTATCCCGCGGCCCACGGTCCTGAGTTCGGCTACCCGCCAGCTGCCCCGGCAGCTCCGCAGCCCGAGCCTCGGCAGGAGTGGCCGCCCGCTCCAGCGGCGCCGCCACCGGCCGTCGATCCCGGCTGGCTGAACCCACCCCTGTCGTCGAATCCACCCCACCCGCTGGCCGACAACGGAAACGGATACGGGAACGGCATGAGCAACGGCTACGGCAATGGTCTCGGCAACGGCATGGGGAACGGGCTCGGTGGCGGGGCGCCAGCCAGCGACCCGCCTTCGGCCACCGGCTCGGGTTCGGGTCCGGGCATGCGCTGGGACGAGTGGGACCAGGGCTCGCAGGCGTCCGGCGGCCACAGCTACGCGGCCTGGCCGCCGGAGCCCGCCGGGGAGCCGGCCCCCTGGGAGGCCGGGTCCGGGTATGGTCACGCCGCCTATGGCGACACCGGCAGCATGCCCGCCCAGCCCCCCCCAGCTCCCGAGCCATGGCAGCCCGGCTACCAGGACGACTCCTGGTCGCAGTCGCCTTCCTCGACCGGGCAGTTCCCGGCGGTCCCGCAAGCCCGCCAGCCGGAGCCCTGGGAGCTGCCACCCGCGCCGGCGCCCGAGCCCGAGCCGTGGACGGCAGCGACGGGGGCATGGCCCGCTCCGGAGCCCGCCCGCGCGCCTGAGCCGAAGCCACGCGACCAGCTCCCGCGCTGGCCGGACGACGGGCTCACCGCCGACACCGGCGTCTGGCAGCCAGACCCCGGCCGCTGGACCGACCAGCCGTGGAACCCGGCGCCCGCCTCCCCGCCTCCCTATCAGGCCCCAGCACCATCCCCGCCGCAGGCGCCACCACCGCCGCAGGCACCCATGGCCGACAGCCACCCGACCCTGCCGGTCGCCCGCCTGCAGCCGCCACCGTTCAGCGAGCCGCCAGTGGCGCGGCGGACGCCTCCGCGCGCCGCCGGCCCGGACGACGAGCAGGTCGTCGGGCTGGGCGGCCACCAGCCGAGCATGCAGGCGAGCGAAGCGACACCGTCCATGGCAGACCGGTGGAGGCCCCCGCAGGCGCCGCCGCGGCCCTCCCCCTCGGAGCCGTCGTGGCGGCGCAGCGGCGGACCTGGCAGCGCCTTCGTCGACGAGGACGAGGAGGACCGCGCCTTCGGCCGCTATGCCGGTGACCGCGCCAGCAACGGCGGGCGGCGTCCGGCATGGCCGCGGATGATCGCCCTGCTCTCCTGGATCGTTCTTTTGATGGTGCTCTGCTGGTACTACGTCTTCCCCTGGCTCGAGCACGTCCTGCCTGCGAACTTCTAGTGACCCAACCTGCGGAGCGATCCCGGTTGTCCGGCATTCCCGCACGCCGGATACTGCCATTCCCAGGCACGGACGCAGGAGCGGCGCTATGGACGACGTGATGACCCCCTGGCTGGACAGCTACCCGCCAGGCGTGCCCGAGCACATCGAGGTCCCGGAGACCAACCTCGCCCGCCTGCTCGACCGCGCCGCCCGCAACTTCGCCAACGCCCCCGCGCTCCACTTCGAGGGGCGCACCACCTCCTACGCGCAGCTCGCCGACCAGGCCTGGCGCTTCGCCGGAGCGCTCGTCGGGCTCGGCGTCACCAAGGGCACCCGCGTCGGGCTGCTGCTGCCGAACTGCCCGCAGGCGGTGGTGGCGCTGTTCGCGTCACTGCGGCTCGGCGCGGTGGTGGTCCAGAACAACCCCCTGTACACCGAGCCCGAGCTGACTCACCAGCTCGGCGACGCCAGGGTCGAGGTGCTGATCTGCCTCGACCGTTTCTACGACAAGGTCAAGGCGGTCCGCGCCGAGGTCCCCTCGATCCGCGAGGTGGTGGTCACCTCAGTGCTCGACGAGCTGCCGGCCCTGAAGCGCCTGCTGGCGCCCTACACCAAGCGCGGCCGCGAGGCGACCGCCACGATCGCCAGGGACGAGCCGGTACACCGCTGGCGCGACCTGCTCGCGTCCAGCCCCGACCGGGCGCCCGAGGCCGAGGTCGACGCGGCCGGCGACCTGGCTCTGCTGCAGTACACCGGCGGCACCACCGGGGTCTCCAAAGGCGTGATGCTGTCGCACCGCAACCTCGGCGCCAACGTCGAGCAGGCCCGTGCCTGGTTCCCCGACGCCGACCCGGGCCGCGAGGTGATGCTGGCGGTGCTCCCGTTCTTCCACGTCTACGGCCTCACCGTCTGCCTGCTGCTCGGCGTCCGCCTCGGCGCCGCGCTGGTGCTGCTGCCCCGCTTCGAGCTGGACGCGGTGCTGGGCGCCATCGACCACTTCCGGCCGACCCTGTTCCCGGGCGTGCCCACGATGTACGTCGCCGTCAACAACGAGGTCGCCAAGGGCGGCCACGACCTCGCCAGCATCAAGGCGTGCCTGTCGGGTGCGGCGCCGCTGCCGATGGAGGTCGCCGAGCGCTTCGAGCGCTTTTCAGGCGGTCGACTGGTCGAGGGCTACGGCCTCTCCGAGTGCTCGCCGATCGCGCTGGCCAACCCCATCTACGGCAAGCGCAAGGCCGGCACCATCGGCATGCCGCTGCCGGACACCCTGGCGCGGGTGACCGACCCGTCGGACCCGGCGAAGACCATGCCAGCCGGCGAGCCCGGCGAGCTGGCGATCAAGGGCCCGCAGGTGATGCTCGGCTACTGGAACCGCCCCGAGGAGTCGGCCGAGGTCCTGCGCGATGCCTGGCTGCTCACCGGCGACATGGCGGTGATGGACGACGAAGGCTACTTCGCCATCGTGGACCGCAAGAAGGACCTGATCATCGCCGGTGGCTACAACATCTACCCACGCGAGGTCGAGGAGGTCCTCTTCGCCCACCCGAAGGTCCAGGACGCGGCCGTGGCCGGCGTCCCCGATCCCTACCGGGGCGAGACTGTCAAGGCCTACATCGTGCCCCGCGACGGCGCCGAGATCACCGTCGAGGAGATCCGCGACTTCGCCAAGGAGCGGCTCGCCGCCTACAAGGTGCCCCGCGCGGTCGAGTTCCGCAGCGAGCTGCCCAAGACCATGATCGGCAAGGTCCTGCGCCGCGCCCTGGTCGAGGAGGAGCGCGCCAAGGCCGCCGAGGAGCAGGGCCAGGGAGCGGCAGCCCCATGAGCCGGATCACCGATGGGTCAGGCGCTCGCCCTCCCTACCTTCTGGTTATTGACAACTATGACTCATTTGTCTACAACCTGGTCCAGTACCTCGGCGAGCTGGGCGCCACCACCACCGTGTGGCGCAACGACGCCGGGACCGCGGCCGATGTGGAGGCCCTGGGCGTGGACGGGGTGCTGATCTCGCCGGGCCCCGGGCATCCGCGCGCCGCCCGGCTGTCGGTCGAGGTGGTCCGCGAGCTGGGCGCCCGGATGCCGATCCTCGGCGTCTGCCTCGGCCACCAGGTCATCGGGGAGGTCTACGGCGGCCGCGTCAGCCGCGCGCCAGAGCTGGTCCACGGCAAGACCTCGGAGATCTTCCACGCGGGCGACGGCGTGCTCGCCGGGCTGCCATCGCCGTTCCCGGCCACCCGCTACCACTCGCTGGTGGTCGAGCGCGACAACCTCCCCGGCCAGCTGGAAGTCACTGGCTGGACGCAGAACGGCCTGATCATGGCCCTGCGGCACCGCGAGCACCCGGTCGAGGGCGTGCAGTTCCACCCCGAGTCGGTGCTGACCGGCTGCGGCCACCAGCTGCTCGCCAACTGGCTGGAGCGCCTGCCGATCCCGGCCGCCGCGACCGTCTGAGGCGGCGGTCGGCCTCCAGGCCCGCCTACAGCGAGGTTGAGGTCGCGAGTGTCCCCGTCCCGATCGTCCCCGCCGAACTGGACGTCGTGGTCGTGCTGGTCGTGGTGGTGGTCGTGGTGGTGGTCGGCTGGGTGGTGGTCGTGGTGCTCGGCCGGGTGGTGGTCCGGGTGGTGGACGGCCGCGTGGTGGTCGTGGTCGAGGAGGACGACGGGACCCCGACAGGGTTGCTCGTCGGCGTGCTGCTCGCCACCGTCCCGGTGGTGCCGCCACCCGAACCCGAGTCGGTGACCGCGCGGGTCACGAAGAAGGCGATCAGCCCGACCAGGAGCAGCGCCAGCAGCGCCAGCACCAGCCAGCCGACGCTGCTGCGCGGCTTCTCGTACGGCTGCGCGGCGTCGTAGCCGGCGACGTACTGCGGGTAGCGGGCGGTCTGGCCGGTCACGGCCCCGGGCGGGCCCAGCACGGCGGTGCGCTGTTCGACCGGCGGGCGGTTGAGGAACTGGGTGGTGGCGGTGCCGATGGTGGTGGCCGCGACCGGCTGGCCGGCGCGGACCCGCTCCAGGTCGGCGCGGAACTCCGCCGCGGTCTGGTAGCGCTCGTCCGGCGCCTTGGCCATCGCCTTGAGGCACACCGCCTCAAGCGCCGGGGGGATATCCGGGTTGAGCATGCGCGGCGGCGTCGGCATCTCGCGGACGTGGCGGTAGGCGATCGCAACCGGCGTCGCGCCGGTGAACGGCACCTGCCCGGTAACCATCTCGTAGAGGCAGCAGCCCAGCGAGTAGAGGTCTGAGCGGGCGTCCACCGCCAGGCCCTGCGCCTGCTCCGGGGCGATGTACTGGGCGGTGCCGACCACCGCGGCGGTCTGGGTGATCGACGGCGCCGCGCCCGCGCGGGCGATGCCGAAGTCCATCACCTTGACCTTGCCGTCGGTGGACAGCATCACGTTGCCGGGCTTGACGTCGCGGTGGACGATCCCGCGGGCGTGCGCGGCCGACAGCGCGCTGGCCACGTCGGCGCAGATCTCGGCGGCCCGGTCCGGGTAGAGCGCGCCCTCGTCACGGATGATGTCCTTCAGGGTGCGCCCCTGGACGTACTCCATCACGATGAACGGGGTGGAGTTCTCGGTGCCGGTGTCGTAGACGGCCACGATGTTGGGATGCGACAGCGCCGCCGCCGACTGCGCCTCGCGCCGGAACCGCTCCAGGAACGACGGGTCGTGGGCGTACTGGCTGAGCAGGATCTTGATCGCCACCCGCCGGTCCAGCAGCCGGTCGTGCCCCGCAAAGACCTCGGCCATGCCACCAGCGCCGAGTAACGGGCCGACCTCGTAGCGGTCGATCAGCACCTGGGGAGTCATCGCCATCGCTCGCTCGTCCTCATCCTCACTCTTGGCCGCGCACGCTGAAGCCGAGCGTCTGGAGTTCGGCTGTGGCCACGGCAACCCGCTCGCCCCGGACGTCGGGTACCCGAACCCACCCGATGGGCACCCTGCTCCCCACCATGCCCGACCCCGCCGACGGCACCGGCGCTGGTTGCAGAACCCCGCTGGTGTGGTCGTGCTGGCCGATCAGCCCGAGCGCGAGCCAGGCTAGCAGGATGACGGCGACAACGACGAATGCTACGGCCAGAGCCACCCGCGAGCGCCCGGTTCGCCGCCAGGCCCGGCCCCGGTCGCGCCTCCAGGAGGGTCCGGCGTCCGGGTCCAGGCCGCCCGGCGGGAGCGGCCACGGCAGCGGCGCGGTGTCGTTGGGGAAGGGAGGCAGCGGCTTGGCGCCGCCGAGCGGCTGCGCGACCGGGGCTGGGGCGCGGTAGGAGCCGCCGTCCGCACCCAGCGGCAAGGGCCGGCCGGGGGTGGGGGAGCAGGCGGCCGACAGCGCGTCCGCCATGGCCGCGGCCGAGGGGAAGCGGTCCGCGGGAGCCTTGGCGAGCGCCCGCAGCAGCAGCGCGGCGACGTGTCCCGGCAGGTCCGGGACATGGTCGCGCGGGTTCGGCACGGGCGCGTCGACGTGCTGGGTGGCGATCGCAACCGCGTTCGCGCCCCGGTAGGGCGGTTGCCCGCAGATCGCCTCGAACAGTACGCAGCCGAGCGAGTACTGGTCGGTCGCAGGGCCGACGGTGATCCCCTGCGCCTGCTCGGGAGCGACGTAGTTGGCGCTGCCGAGCACCATCCCGGTGCCGGTGAGGGTGGTCGCCTGCGCCGCCCGCGCGATGCCGAAGTCGGTCACCTTGGCGAAGCCGCCCGGGTCGAGCAGGATGTTGGCCGGCTTCACGTCGCGGTGCACCAGCCCGAGCGCGTGGGCGGCGGCCAGCGCCCTGGCCACCTGCGCCCCGATCGCGCACGCCTCCTGCCATGGCAGCGGGCCGCAGTCGACGATGCGCTCGGCCAGGTTCTGCCCCTCCACCAGCTCCATCACGATGAACGGCTCGCCGCCTCGCTCGCCGTAGTCGAACACCTTGGCGACGCCCGCGTGGCTCAGCGCGCCGGCGGCGCGGGCCTCGCGCCGGAAGCGCTCGACGAAGGTCGCGTCGCAGGTCAAGGAGTTGCGCAGCACCTTGACCGCCACCGGCCGGTCGAGGCTCTGGTCGAAGGCCCGATAGACCGTGCCCATCCCTCCGGTCGCCAGCGGCTGGTCGAGCCGGTAGCGGTCCGCGAGCAGGAGAGTCATGGGCGCACCGTCGTCATTGTTCGCCGCTCCGTGCGCGCCCACTGTGCGTCATCCACCGTTGATCCCCAGGTAGGCCTCCATGACCTTCTTGGCGATCGGCGCGGCCACCGCGCCGCCGGTCGCCTCGCTGCCGAGGTTGCCGCCGTCCTCGACGACCACCGCGACCGCGATCGACTTGCTGCCCTGGGAGGTGAAGCCGATGAACCAGGCGTGCGGCGCCACGCCGGTGCCGTGCTGGGCGGTGCCAGTCTTGCCGGAGACGGTCAGGCCGGGGATCTGCGCGCTGGTTCCGGTGCCGCTGCTCACCACCAGGCCCATCATCGCCTTGAGCTGGTCGGCGACGCCGGATGGGATCACCTGGCCAACGGGTTGCGGGTCGAAGCGCTTGATCACCTTGGAGGCGTCCTCCGAGTCCACCACCCGGCTGACCACGTAGGGAGCCATGCGCCGGCCGCCGTTGGCGATCGTGGCCGCCACCTGCGCCATCTGCAGGGGCGAGACGCGCACGTCCCGCTGGCCGATGGCGCTCTGCGCGGTGGCCGGCGGGTCCAGGTTGGTCGGGATCGAGCTCTCCGCCGCGCCCGGCAGCTGGAACGGGCTCGGGGAGTCGAGGCCGAACTTCTCGGCCTCGCCGACCAGCTTGCCAGCGCCCAGATCCACCCCGAGGTGGGCGTAGAAGGTGTTGCACGAGATCCGCAGCGCGTCGGCCATCGACAGGGTGGCCTGACCCGGGGCGCAGTTCTCGCCGCCGAAGTTCTGGATCGCCTTGGTGGTCTGCGGCGGGGTGTAGGTCTGCTCGTTGGGTCGCTGCTCGTTTGGCTGGTGCCCGTTCTCCAGCGCCGCCGCCGTGGTGATCACCTTGAAGGTCGATCCCGGCGGGTACAGTCCGCCGGCCGCCCGGTTGAGCAGCGGCTGGTTCGGGTCCTTGACGAGCTGGTTCCAGTTCTTGATCACCGTCGTCGTGTCGTGGCTGGTGAACGCGTTGGGGTCGTAGCGCGGGAAGGTGGTCATCGCCAGCACGGCGCCGGTGGCGGGGTCGAGCGCGACCACCGCGCCCTTGCGGTTGCCGAGTTGCTGCTCGGCCGCCTCCTGAGCCTTCCGGTTGAGGGTCAGCACCAGCGTGCCACCCGGGTTCGGCCGCGCCGTCACCAGGTCGATGAAGTTCTGGGCGAACTGCTCCGGGGCCTTGCCGAGCAGGAAGGAGTTGAACTCCGACTCGGCGAGGCTGCGGCCGTACACCAGCGAGTCGTAGCCGGTGATCATCCCGTAGCGGTCGCCGAAGGGGTACTCGCGCTGGAACTTGAGCGCGTCGCCCGACTTGGACGGCACCGAGCGGGCCACCGGCGTGCCGCCGTCGGCGAGCACCATCTCGCCGCGCTCGATCGAGTACTCCTTGATGATCAGACGGGCGTTGCGCGGGTCGCCGGAGACCCGGTCGGCGGCGAGCACCTGCCAGTACAGCGGCGCCGCGAACAGCACCAGGAAGAACATCAGCAAAACCGCGGCGACGCGGCGCACCTGACGGTTCATGCGACCTGCGTCACCTCCCCGGCCTCCACGCCGGGCGCGGACGCCTTCTGCCGCCGTGCCGGGGCCGGCGTGGCATTGCTGGAGATGCGGCACAGCAGCGCGATCAGGGCGTAGTTGGCCAGCACGCTGGAGCCGCCGAAGCTGACGAACGGCAGCGTGATGCCGGTGAGGGGGATGAGCCGGGTGACCCCGCCGACGATCACGAAGACCTGCAGCCCGAAGCTGACCACCAGGCCGACGGCGAGCAGCTTGCCGAAGTCGTCGGTGGCGGCCAGCGCCACCCGCAGCCCCCGGAACACGATCAGCAGGTAGACCAGCAGGATCGCGGTGACGCCGAGCAGGCCCAGTTCCTCGCCGAAGGCGTCGAAGATGAAGTCGGTGGAGGCCGCCGGGATCAGGTCAGGCCGCCCCTGGTTCCACCCCTGCCCGAGGATTCCTCCGGTGGCCAGCGCGAACAGGCCCTGCACCAGCTGGTAGGAGCCCGCCGGAGCGTTGTAGAGCGGCCAGGGGTTGAGCCAGATCGTGACCCGCAGCCGCAGGTGCGCGAACACGTGGTAGGCGACGAACGCGCCGATCATGAACAGCACCAGCCCGACCAGCACGTACGAGACGCGCCCGGTGGCCACGTACAGCAGTGCCAGGAACACCCCGAAGAACAGCAGGCTGGAGCCGAGGTCCTTCTCGAAGAACAGCACGAACAGGCTCATGCTCCAGGCCATCACCATCGGCAGGAAGTACTTGACCTCCGGCAGCAGCACCGGACCGACCCGGTAGGTGGCGGTGGCCAGCAGCTCCTTGTGCTCGGCCAGGTAGGCGGCGAGGAACACCACCAGCGCGATCTTGGCCGCCTCAGCCGGCTGGCCCGAGAACGGGCCGATCTTGACCCACAGCCGGGCGCCGCCGATCTCCCGGCCGATCACCGGGAACGCCGGCAGCACCAGCAGGAACACACCGCCCAGCAGCCAGGTGTAGCGGTAGCGGTCGAGCACGCGGTAGTCCTCGATCAGCACGATCACCGCGACGAACACCCCCACCCCAAGCAGCGTCCACAGCGTCTGCGAGGGAGCCAGGGCGGCATGGCCGTGGCTCACCGAGGCGTAGTCGAGCCGGCGCACCATCACCAGGCCGAGGCCGTTCAGCAGTGCGGCGCCCGGCAGCAGGATCGGGTCGGCCTGGGGCGCCTTCCAACGCAGCGCCAGGTGGGCGCCGATGAACAGCGCGGTCAGGACGGCACCGTAGCCGACGCTTCCCGCCGGCACCTTGTTGTCGTGGGCCAGGCCCACCACCACGTAGGCGCCGACCGAGAGGATCAGAGCGAGGAGGAGGAGGGTGAGTTCGACGTTGCGGCGTGACTCCACGATCAACCTTTGGGTTTGGTGGTGGTGGTCGCCCGCTTGGTGGTCGTGGTGGGCCGTACCGTGGTGGTGGTGGCGACGCTGGTGGTGGTCTCCGGCACCACGCCGCTGCAGCTCTGCGCCAGGTCGGTGAAGGCCAGCGGGGCGCAGTTGGCCTTCTTGCGGGCGTCGGCCAGGCTCTCCGCCGAGATGCCGCTGTCGAGCTGCAGCGCGTAGCCGGCGGGAACCTGGTCGCGGGTGATCGGGGTCCGCTCCACCAGGCTGGAGAAGTGCAGGCCGGCGACGTTGCCGGGGACGCCGCGGAAGACCGCCACCTGGCCCCGGTCGAAACCGACCCAGTAACGGCTGAAGACCAGCGCGCGCCCGCCAACCACCGCCCCGGCGAGCAGCGCGAGCACGATCACAGCGAGCAGCAGCCGCCTGCCCCGGCGACG
>Ga0137371_10003632_pt1 | contig 12094 bp, 9 predicted proteins | sample SagtaG_7_FD_104919 | JGI IMG/M metagenome (GOLD analysis project Ga0137371, IMG submission 104919) | Vadose zone soil microbial communities from Sagehorn Ranch, Mendocino, California, USA - Sage1_R_40_16 metaG | ecosystem: Environmental > Terrestrial > Soil > Vadose zone | place: USA: California... | reverse complement strand
GGCGCGGCTCGGGGCGGAGCACGATGTGGTCGCGATCTCCGTGGACGACCCGCGGGAGCTGCAGATGCCGGACGCCGGCTGGGTGGACCTCGAGGACGCGGAAACCGGTCGCCGCATCCTGCTCAACTCCAGCGATCCGGCGACGCGCCACCGCGTCCTCGCCGTCGCGACCCAGCAGGTGCAGGAGCGGGAGAAGAAGCTCACGCGCGCGGGCGTGGACCGGATCTCCCTCCACACCCACATCCCCTACGGCGCTCCGCTGCGACGCGCCTTCGCCGAGCGGGCCCGACGGCTGAGGCGATGATCCTGGTCGCGCCGCTGCTGGCGCTGCTGCAGGGACCCTCGGGCGGGTGGACGGCGGCTCCGCCCGCGCCCACGGTCGGCGACACGGTTTGGCTTACGCGCCTCGTGACGGCTGACCCGGGTTGGCGGGTCCGTGCCGGCCGGCTCGACCCGGCGCAGGATTTGGAGCCGCTCGGGGAGGCGGTCGTGTTGCGTGCCCAGAGCGGCTGGCTGGTCCGCTATCCGGTCGTGCTGTGGACTCCCGGACGCCACGAGGTCGCGCTGCCCCCGGTGTGGCGCCTGGGGCCGGACGGGCAGGCGGACTCGGTGCTCGGGGGCGTCGCCGCCGTGCAGGTGCGCAGCGTGCTACCGTCACCCGACTCCGCGCGCCGGTCGGAGCCCAAGCCGGCCCTGCCCCCGCTCGGGCGTCGTGACAACTCGGCCCTGCCGGTGCTCGGCGCGGGGTTGATCGCCGGCCTCTTCCTCACGGCCGGCGTCCTGCTGCGCCGCCGTCGGCCCAAGCGGCTGCCGGCGCCGGCGCCGATCCGCGGTGAGCCAGAAGTGGCCGACGCGCGCTGGCTCGCGGCGGGCGAGCCCAAGGCCGTGGCGGCGCGGGCGGCGGCGCGGCTGCGCACAGCGGTCGCGGGAGTCGTTCCCGAGGCGCACGCGGCGCTCTCGACGGAGGAGTGTCTCGACGTCGTGGCCGCGCGCGCTCCCGAGGCGCCGCTGCGCGATCTGCGCGAGGTCCTCACCGCGCTCGACCAAGTGGGCTTCGCGACGGCGCACGGGGCGGACGTGGGCGTGCTGGCCGAGCGGGCCCGCGCGCTGGCGGCGGCGCTGGCGCGGTGAACTTCGCGCGACCGCTGCTGCTCCTGGGCCTCCTCGCCCTGCCGTTGTGGTGGTGGGCGCGCGCGCAGCGGTTGCGACAGCTCGCCGGCGTGCGCTACTCCGACGTGCGGCCGGCCGTTGGGGTGCTGCAGCGTGTGTGGGTGGCACGGCTCCCGGTGGTGCTGCGCAGCGTGTGCTACGGCGCCCTGGTGGTCGCCGCGGCGGGGCCACGGCTCGGCGCGGCGCGCGCCGAAGTGCGCAGCGAGGGGATTTCGATTGTCCTCGCGGTGGACATTTCGAGCAGCATGCTCTCGGAGGATTTCTCGCCCTCGAACCGCCTCGACGTCGCCAAGCAGACGGCGATCGACTTCGTGCGCGGCCGTCGCTCGGACCGGATCGGCGTCGTGGCGTTCGCCGCCCAGGCGCTGACCCAGGCGCCGATCACGACCGACTACGTCGTGCTCGAGCAGGCGATCGGCAACTTGCACGTGGGCGCGCTGGAAGACGGCACCGCCATCGGGACCGGTATCGCGACGGCTGCCAACCGGCTGCGACGCACGCCGGGAAAGAGCAAAGTGATCATCCTCCTCACCGACGGCGAGAACAACCGCGGCACGGTGGACCCGCGCACCGCCGGTGAAGCCGCCGGGGCCTTCGGCATCCGCATTTACACCATTGGCGTCGGCACGCAGGGTGAGGCGCCGGTGCCCACCGGCCGCGGCTTCCTGGGAATGCGTTATCAGACGATGCCGGTGCGCATCGACGAGAAGCTCCTGGGGGACATCGCCACGCAGACCGGGGGCCGGTACTTCCGAGCGACCGACTCCGAGTCCCTGCGGCGCATCTTCGAGGAGATCAACCGGCTGGAGAAGAGTACGGTGCAGCGCGTGATCTATCGCCGCTTCGACGAGGCCTACCGCCTGCCGCTGGCGCTCGGCCTTCTCGCGCTGGCGCTCGAGATCGTGCTCTCGGCCACGTTGGTCGTGCGGGTGCCGTGATGACGTTCGACGCCCCGTTCGTGCTGCTGTGCGCGCCGATCGTCGGTGGGGCGGTGTGGTTCGCGGCCGCCTGGGCGCGCCGCGTGCGGATCCGGCGGGCGCTGCGGTGGTCGGCGGAAACGGGAAGCACGGCGCGCGCCGCGGCACGGCTCGTCCCCACCGCCTTGTCGGTCGCGGCGTTCCTCGGCACCATCGCACTCTCGGGACCACGGTGGGGCGAGGAGCGGATCGTCGCGGAAACCCGGGGGCTGAACCTCGTCGTCGCGATGGACATCTCGCGCTCGATGCTCGCCGAAGATGCCGTCCCCAACCGCCTGACGCGGGCGCTGCGCGAGGCGCGCCGGCTCGTGCAGGATTTGGAGGGCGATCGCCTTGGCCTGATCGCGTTCGCGGGCCAGAGCTACATCCTGTCGCCGCTGTCGGTGGACGCCTCCGCGCTCGAGCTGTACCTGGATGCCATCGACCCCGACGTGGCCTCCGAAGGCGGGACGTCCCTGGCGCCGGTGCTGCAACAGGGCCGCGAGCTGGTCGAGGCCGGCTCGCCGCTCGCTGACCGCGTGCTCGTCGTGTTCACCGACGGGGAGGCGCACGATTCGCTGCCGGACGTGATGCTGGCGGCGCGGCGGCTCGCCGACGACGGCGTGCATCTCGTGCTCGTCGCCGAGGGCGGCCGCGCGCCCGCGCGCATCCCCGTGCGCGACGACCGCGGCCAGCTCCAGGGGTGGCAGCAGGACGAGGATGGCGCCGTTATCCAGACCGCGCGGCACGACGAAGTGCTCGGCGCGGTGGCCGACGCCGCGCAAGGGACGCTCGTCGCCGCCGACCTCCCCGACCAGGCCGGGGCCGTTCGTGACCTGGTCGCCTCCTACAAACGCAGCCGCTCCACCGAGTCGCGCGCGGAGCGCGGCCGCCCCCGGGCTTGGATCCCGTTGACCCTGGCGGCGGCGCTGCTGCTGTGGGCGTCGGTGGCGGGGCGCACCGCGGCGTTGATCGGACTCGCGCTGGTCGTGGGCGCCGGCAACGCCACGGCGCAGGCAGACGGGGGGAAGCGCCCGTGGGAGCCCGCGTACCGGGCCCGCTACTTCGAGCAGCTCGCCCGCCGCGGCGCGGACGACACCACCTGGTACAACCTGGGCACGGAGGCCTTAGAGGCGGGAGACGCCGCCAACGCGCGCACGGCGCTCGCCAAAGCGGCCACATCGCTCGACCCCGAGATTCGCTTCCGCGCCCTGTACAACCTCGGCCTGCTCGGCCTGCGCGAGGCGCGGGCCGACAGCGCGAGCCGCGAGCCGCACCTCGCCGACGCGGAGCGGGCGTACCGCGAAGCGCTGCTGCTCAAGCCTCACCACCTGCCCGCCAAGTGGAACCTGGAGCTCACGATCCGCGAGCGCCGTGGCGGCGGGCCGTCGCGCCCGCCGCCCCAGGGCGGGGGCCAGGCGAGTGGCGCCCCCAGCCCGGCGACCCCGCCGCCGCCGTCGGGCGGGAACGCGGGGCAGCTATCGCCGCGGCAGGCGACCGAGATTCTCAACTCCATCAGTGAACAGGAGCTGCGGACGCGCAAGGACCGCACCGGCCGGGCGCGGCAGGCCGCCGAACGGGGAGTCAAGAACTGGTGATCGCGGCGCTCGCGCTCCTCGCGGTCGTGCAAGGGGCCCCGGACGTTACCGCCGGCGTCGACCACACGCGCGTGCGCGTCGGCGAGCCGGTCACCCTCACCGTCCGCGCGCGCTCGCGGTCCCCGGAGCCGCTCGACATCGTGCTACCGTCGCTCGCCGGCTTCACGATCGTCGGGTCTCGCGACTTCACCGAAGTCTCCGTTGGTGGCAGCGGTGGGCCAGTACGGACCACGAGCCGGTCGCTGGAGCTGCGCGCCGATCGGGCGGGAGCGCTCGTGATCGGCGCCGTGACCGTGCGCCAAGGCGCGCGGGTGGTGCGGACCGATCCGCTCACGATCACGGTGGACAGCGCCGCGGGATCGCCCAACGATCTCGGGCCCATCGCCCGCGCGCTGCTCGAGGCGGCGCCGCTCCCGCCGCCCGGCCGCACCGACGAGGTGAGCCTCGCGGTCGTGGTGCCGGCGGACACCGTGATCGTCGGACAGCAGCTGGACGTGGTGGCGGCGGCATGGTTTCCGCGCGAGATCAGGAATCGGCTGCGCCAGGCGCCCGTGCTCACGCTGGACGCGCCCACCGGCGTCTGGGCGTACCCGCCGACCGCACCCGACGGCATCGGCCTGTCCCGCAAGATCCGCGGGCAGTGGATGGACCTGTTCGTGGTGCACCAGGTCGTGTTCCCGCTCGCGCCGGGCCGCATCGTGCTCCCGCCGGCGTCGGTGACCTACGGTGTGCCGGTGACGTTCTCATTCTTCAGCCGCGAGGAGCGCTACGAGCTGCGCAGCGACTCGATCGCCGTCGTCGCGCTGGCGCCGCCCGCTGCCGGCCGTCCAGTGGGTGATCAGGGAGTGGTGGGACGCGCGCTGACCCTGGCGCTCACCGTAGAGCCGACCGACACGCGGGTCGGGGAGCCGATCGAGGTTTCGGCGCAGGTGGGGGGCGTGGGTAACGTGGCCCTGTGGGCGGACCCGGCCCTGCGGTGGCCCGCCGGGTTCCGCGTTTATCCCGCGCAGACCACGACGCGACTCACGCCGCTCGGCGGCCTGATCGCGGGGACCAAGACGTTTCACTACCTCGTCGTCCCCGACTCAGCCGGATCCTTCCTGCTGCCGGAGGTGCGGTACCCCTATTACGACCTCGGGACCGGCGGCTACGCCGTGGCGCGGGTCGCGCCGCGGACGCTCGCCGTCGCGCCGGGGGCTGAGCCGCGGGCGGCGCGGGCGCTGCCTCCGCTGCTGGCGCGCAGCGCGGAGGCAGGCGGGGTCGATGGCGTGCTGGGCGACTTGCCGCCGTGGAGCTGGCTGCTGGCATGGATGCTCCCCGCGGCGGTCTGGCTGGTGTGGCGCCGCCCGCGCACTGCCGCGGCCGCGGACGCGACACCAGCGCTCGAGCTCTCACGCCTCGGCCGCCTGGAGCGGGAGTTTCAGGGCGTGCTCGCGAACCACGTCGTCGATCCCGAGACGCGCGATGGGGAAGGGCTGGCCCGCGCACTCCGGGCCGCGGGCGTCGAGCCGGCCGTCGCCGAGCACGTCATGCGGCTGCGCGACCGGCTGCGCGCCGCGCGCTACGGCCCGCGGGGCGTCGGCGATGCGGCCGAGCTCGCCGCCGAGCTGGAGCAGGTGCTCCGCGTCCTGCACGGCGCCGGGGGGGGGCGCCGCAGCCGGCGACTCACCCTCGTGGGCGTCGGCGCCTTGCTCTTGCTCGCGCCGCCCGCCCGCGCCCAGCGGCCGAGCGCCGAGGCGTTGTACGAAGCCGGCGCGCTGCGGGCCGCGGCCGATTCGTTCGCCGCGCGTGCCGCGGCGGAGCCGCAGGTCGCCGCTCACTGGTACGATCTCGGCGCCACGCTGTACCGCGCCGGGGCCGACGGCAAAGCGACCGCCGCCTGGACCCTCGCGGCGCGCCTGGCGCCACGCAACGCGGTCGTGCGGCGCGCCCGCCGCCTGCTTCCGCCGCCCGACGCCGCCAGTGAGTCGCTGCTGGCGGTGGGCCCCGCGACCCCGGCGGAGTGGTGGCTCGCGGCGACGCTGGCGTGGTGGCTCGCGTGCGGGCTGGTGATGGCCCGGCGGCGTGCGCGCTGGCCGGCCGCGCTCGCCGTGGGGGCGGTGGTGGCGGCGGGGCTGGGCGTGGTCGAGTGGCGGCACCGTTCGCGTCCGGTGGCCGTCGTCCTCGCCCCGGCGACGCCCGTGCGGGTCGCGCCGTACGGCAGCGCGACGGCGGGGGCATCACTCGACGTCGGGGCCGCGGTCCTCATCGAGGACCACTACGGCGCGTGGGTACGCGTCGCCCGCCGCGACGGCGTGCGGGGGTGGGTGCTGGTGCGGGATGTGGCGACGCTGTGAGCCCCAAGATCGCCGTTCTGCCGTCCACGGTGGCCGACCAGATCGCCGCGGGCGAGGTGGTCGAGCGGCCGGCGTCCGTCGTCAAGGAATTAGTGGAAAACGCGCTCGATGCGGGCGCCCGCGCCATCCGCGTAGAGCTCGAGGATGGCGGCAAGACACTGATCCGGGTGAGCGACGACGGCGAGGGCATGAGCGCCGACGACGCGCGCCTCGCCCTGCAGCGCCACGCCACGAGCAAGATCCGCAGTGCGGGAGACCTGATCGGCGTCGGCACCTTCGGCTTTCGCGGTGAGGCGCTTCCCGCGATCGCGTCCGTGTCGCGCCTCGAGCTCGAGACGTCGATGGACGGCCGCGCCGCCACGCGGCTGCGGGTGGTCGGCGGTCGCATCGAAGCGGGAGAGGAGACCGCCCGGCAACGCGGCACGACCATCGCCGTGCGCGGCCTGTTCTTCAATACGCCGGCCCGGCGCAAGTTCCTGCGCGCCCCGGCCACGGAAACGCGGGCGGCGAGCGAGGCGCTGTCGCTCCTTGCGCTCGCCCGGCCCGACGTCGCCATCGCGCTGACGAGCGACGGCCGGGTCCTGTTCGACGCCCCGCCCGCCGAGCGGCTCATCGACCGCGTCCACGCGCTGTGGGGGCGTGAGCTCGCTGACACACTGCTGCCCATCGTGTACCGCGAGGGGCCCGTGGAGGTGACAGGGTTCTGCCAGCGGCCGTCGCAGGCCAAGCCCGCGGGCCGCAAGGCACACGTGTTCGTGCGCGGCCGCCCCATCCGCGACCCGTTCCTCGTGCGCGCCGCCGAAGCCGGGTATCGCTCCACCATTCATCCCGGCGACCGGCCCAGCCTGCTGCTGTTCCTCGACGTGGCCGGCGACGCTGTCGACGTCAACGTGCACCCCGCGAAGCTGGAAGTCCGCTTCCGCGACAAGTTCCTGGTCGAGAAAGTGTGCGAGGAGGCGGTGCGGGCGGCGCTGGTGCCGCTCGCAGCGGCGGCTCCACTGGGGCAGGTGTCAGGTGGAGGGTACCAGGTGTCAGGCGAGGCGTGGGAAGCCGCGGGCGGGAGCGACATCGCAGTTCCGTTGGAGTTGTTCGCGCAGGGCCCGCCGGCGCCTGACACCTGGCACCTCGCACCGCCGTTGTTGCAAGTCTTCGACTCCTACATCCTCTTCCAGACCGGGGACGGCGTCGCGATCGTGGACCAGCACTCGGCGCACGAGCGCGTGCTCTACGAGGACGTGATGCGCCAGCTCACCGGCGACGGCGCGTCGGCCCAACGGCTGTTGCTGCCGCTGACGCTCGACTTCACGCCCGTCGAGCTCGATGCCATCGAAGCGCATCGCGAGCTGCTGCGGCGCGTGGGGTTCGAGATCGAGCCGTTCGCCGGCCGCAGTGTGATCGTCCACACGGCACCCAACCCGCACCCGCGCTTCGAAGCCGCGCGCTGCCTGCAGGAGCTGGTCGGCGACCTGGCCGGCGGCCGCTTCGGCGGCTGGCAGAACCGGCTGGAACGCTTCGGCGCCAGCTTCGCCTGCCGGGCGGCGATCAAGGCCGGCCACCATCTCGACCCCCAGGAAATGCGCGAGCTGGTGCTGCGGCTGCTCACGGCGACGCTGCCCGCCCACGACGTGCACGGCCGGCCCACCATCGTGCAGCTGCCCAAGGACGAGCTGGAGCGGCGGTTCGGCAGGACGTGACGCCCAGCCCGCCACTCACGCCGGTGATCGTCGGGCCGACCGCCGTCGGGAAAACCGCCGTGGCGGCGGCCCTCGCCGCCCTCCTCCCCGTCACCGTCCTTTCTGCCGACGCGCGTCAGGTGTATCGGGGGCTCGACGTCGGGACCGCAAAGCCCGATGCCGAGCTGCGCCGCCGCGTGCCGCACCTCGGGATCGACCTGATCGCGCCCGGCGAGCGCTACAGCGCGGGCCGGTTCGCGCGCGACGCGGCCGGGTGGCTGGCGGAGACCCGCGCCGCCGGTCGGCTGCCGGTCGTCGTCGGCGGCACGGGCTTCTACGTCCGCGCGCTGGCCGAGGGACTGTTTCGTGAGCCGGGGCTCGAGCCGGCGCGGCGCGAGCGGCTGCGCGCGTGGACGGCCGCGCTCGCGGTGCCGGAGGTCGCGCGCTGGGCGGGACGCCTCGATCGCCGCTACGCGGGCGGGGGACGCCAGCGCGCCGCGCGCGCCGTCGAGGTGGCGCTGCTCACGGGCCGGGCGCTGTCGTGGTGGCAGCGCGAGGCGCGGGAGACGGGGGCGATGCGGCCGTGGTACATTCACCTCACCGTGCCGCGTGACACGCTGCACCGCCGCATCGCCGAGCGGGTGGACCGGATGCTCGCGTCGGGTTTGGTGGCGGAGGTGGAGCGGGTGCTCGCCGCGGGAGTGGCGCCGGCCGCGCCCGGGCTCGACGGGGTGGGATACCGCGAGGTCATCGCCATGCTCGAGGGCCGGCTGCCGGCGGCGGACCTGCGGGGGGCGATCGTGATCGCGACGCGGCAGTACGCGAAGCGGCAGGAGACGTGGTTCAGAAATCAACTGCGTTCTCGGTCATCGGTTGTCGGTTCCCGGTCCCGCGAAGAGGTGTGGACGCTGGATGCTGCCGCTCGGTCCGAGGATCTCGCGGCCACGATCCTGGACCGGTGGCGTGGCGCGATGACCGATAACCGATAACCGAGAACCGAGAACCGACCATCGGCTTCCATGCGCATCGGCATCACCTGCTATCCGACCTACGGCGGCTCCGGCGCTGTGGCGACCGAGCTGGGGCTGGAGCTGGCCCGCCGCGGGCACGACGTCCACTTCATCGCCTACGCCAGCCCGTTCCGGCTGCGGGGGGTCGTCGAGCGCGTGACCTTTCACGAAGTCACCGCGATCGACTATCCGCTGTTCGAGCAGTCGCCGCACGCACTGGCGCTGGCGGTCAAACAGCACGAGGTCGCCCAGCGCGAGCGGCTCGAGTTGCTGCACGTGCACTACGCCATCCCCTTCGCCACGACGGCCTGGCTCGCGAAACAGATGATGGCCGACGAGCGCGACCTCAAGGTCGTTACGACGCTCCACGGCACCGATATCACGCTGGTCGGGCAGGACCCGTCCTACTTCACCATCACCAAGTTCTCGATCGAGCGCTCCGACCGCGTGACGGCGGTGTCGCAGTACCTGCGCGAAGAGACGTACCGCGCGTTCGGCTGCCAGGGGTGCGACGTCGCGGTGATTCCCAACTTCATTTCCACCGCTGACTACTATCCCCCCCCGCCCGGCGCGCATCGGCACCGCTTCGCCCCCGCCGACCACAAGATCCTGGTCCACGTGTCGAACTTCCGGCCCGTCAAGCGGGTCCTCGACGTGATCCGCATCTTCGCCGGCGTGCGCCGGGCGCTCCCCGCGACGCTCGTTCTCGTGGGGGATGGGCCCGACCGCGACGGTGCCCAGACGGAGGTCGACCGGTTGGGCCTTGCCAAGGACGTGCGCTTCTTCGGAAAAGTTGAGAACGTGGGGGACATCCTGCGCTGCGCGGATCTGTTCCTGTTGCCTTCGCAGAGCGAGTCCTTCGGCCTCGCCGCGCTCGAGGCGATGGCGTGCGGGGTGCCGGTCATTGCGAGCCGGGCCGGCGGACTGCCGGAAGTCGTCACCGAGGCAGCAAGCGGCTACCTCGCCCCCGTTGGCGCCGTGGACGAGATGACCGGACGGGCGGTCGCCGTGCTGGGCGATGCGCCGCTGCACGAGCGGCTGCGCCGCGGCGCCGCCGAGCGCGCGCTGGAGTTCGCCGCGGACCAGGTCGTGCCCCTGTACGAGCGGCTCTACGAGGGCGTCCTCAAGTGACTGACCTGCTGCGGCTGGTCCGGGCGGGCAACCTGCTCGTCGCCGCCGCCGGCGTGCTGGCAGGGGGCTGGGTCGCCCTCGGCGCGGTGACGGTGCCGCGGCTGCTCGGCTACGCCGCGCTCGCGGCCGTCGGGTTCGGCGCCGCCGGCAACGTCATGAACGATCTACGCGACGTCGCGGCCGATCGGGTGAACCGGCCGGCGGGCGAGCGCCCCGTGGCAGCGGGGCGTGTCCGTCGCGAGACGGCGCATCTCGTAGCCGCGGTGGGGGTGTTCGTCGGCGTGGTGGCGGCCGCGCTCGTGAGCGGCAGTGCGCTGCTCGTCGGCATCGCCGCGCTCGTCGTCCTGGCGATCTACTCGCCGCTCCTCAAGCCCTCGGGATTCCCGGGCAACGTCGCGATCGCCGCCGTCGCCGGACTGCCGCTCTGGTATGGCGCTCTGGCCGTCGGGCGACCGGGGGCCGGCGTCGTGCCCTGGGTGCTCGCGGGCTGGATCCACCTCGTCCGCGAGATCGTCAAGGACATCGAGGATGAAGCGGGCGACCGTGTCGCGGGACGCCACACGCTCCCGATCCGCTGGGGCGCCCGCCGCGCCGGCGTCCTCACCGCGATGCTGGCGATCGCCTTCGTGCCGCTGAGCCTCGCGTTGCCGGTGGCCGCGCACTACGGCGGGGCCTACTACGCCGTCGCGGTCGCTCCCCAGCTGGCGGTGCTGGCGGCGGCGAGTCGGCTCATCGTTGGTCGCCCCGAGCGCCTCAGCGGATTGCTGAAGGGCGCGATGGTCGTGGGGCTGGCGGCGCTGGTGCTCGGGAGGGTCGCGTGAATCTCTGGCAGGGACTTGTCCTCGGCCTGGTCCAGGGGCTGACCGAGTTCCTCCCCGTTTCCAGTTCGGGGCATCTGGTGCTGGTGGAAGCGTTGACCGGCGTCCGCTTCCACGACGTGACGGTCGAGGTGTCGCTGCACGTGGCCACGCTGGGCTCGGTGCTCGTACTGTACGGACGACGGCTGTGGCAGATCGCGCTCGGGGTCCTGCGGCGAGACCCGGCGAGTCTGCGCTATGCCGCGCTCCTGATTCTCGCCAGCATGCCGGCGGGGCTGATCGGCGTGCTGTTGCACCGCCAGATCGAGGAGCAATTCCACTCGTTGACCTGGTTGGGGGTGCAGTTCCTGATCACGGGCGGAATCTTGTGGTGGACGCGTGGCCCGCGAGGCGAGCGCGAGCTGCCCTCGCCGGCGGCCGCCACCGGGATCGGGTTTGCCCAGGCGTTCGCCATTCTGCCGGCCATCTCGCGATCGGGCGCGACCGTGGCGGCGGCGCTATGGAGCGGCCTGACGCCTGCGGCGGCGGCGGAGTTCAGTTTCCTCATGGCCATCCCGGTCATTGCCGGCGCGGCGCTCGTCGAGGCGCGTGAGACGGTGCTCAACCTGGGCGCGATCGGGTGGCTCCCGTGGGCGGTGAGCTTCATCGTCGCGTTCGTCGCCGGCCTCTGGTCGATCCGCTTTCTCGTCGCCTTGCTCCGCCGGGGACGCTTCTACGCCTTTGCGCCCTACTGCTGGGCGGTGGGCGTGTTCACCATCGTGTACGCGATGTGGCGCGCCTAGAGCTGGACGGCGTGCCCGCCGCCGCCCTCGCCCGTCGCTGGGGCGTGCCTCAGTGCGGCCTGTTCCGCCGCCTCGCCTCGACCCTCGACGCGATTCACGAGGTGGCCGCCCAACAGGCGCCGCCGGGAACCGTCGTCATCGCCGAAGAGCAGACCGCCGGGCGCGGCCGGGGCGGCCGCACCTGGCACTCGCCCCTCGGGGGCGTGTGGCTGGGCATGTTGCTGCATCCGGCCCACGGGGAGCTCGGCGTCATGTCTATCCGGGCCGGGCTGGTCCTGGCCGACGTCGTGGACGAGCTCGCGGGCCGTCCCGTCGCTCAGCTCAAGTGGCCCAACGACGTCGTCGTCATGGACCGCAAGGCGGCGGGCATCCTCTGCGAGGGCCGCTGGCAGGGCGACGTGCTGCAGTGGCTGGGACTGGGCATCGGGGTGAACGTCTGCAACCCGATCCCCCCGGAGGTCGCGGACCACGCGATCGCGCTGGCGGAGCTCTTCCCCACCGTGCGGCGCCTCGACGTGCTCGACCGCCTGGTACCGGCTCTCCTCAGCCTCACCGCCCACACCGCCCGCCTCACTGAATCGGAGTGCGTCGCCTTCGGGGAGCGCGACTGGCTCCGAGGC
>Ga0137371_10003627_pt1 | contig 12100 bp, 18 predicted proteins | sample SagtaG_7_FD_104919 | JGI IMG/M metagenome (GOLD analysis project Ga0137371, IMG submission 104919) | Vadose zone soil microbial communities from Sagehorn Ranch, Mendocino, California, USA - Sage1_R_40_16 metaG | ecosystem: Environmental > Terrestrial > Soil > Vadose zone | place: USA... | reverse complement strand
TCCACCATGACGCCGGAGAAGAGCACGCACACCGGCGTGGGGGCCACCGCGTGGGCATCGGCCAGCCAGAAGTGGAAGGGCACGATCGCGCCCTTGATCAGCAACCCCGTGATGATCAGGACGAAGGCCACTACCACCAGGCGGTCCGAGCCGTGCCGGGCGACGTCCCGGCCGATCTGGGCCATGTTGAGCGCGCCGGTGCGCCCGTAGATGATGCCGATGCCCGACAGCCAAAGGTAGGCGCCCACGCTGTTTGTGATCGCGAAGTTCAGGGCGCCCTGGATTGGCCCGCGTTCTTCCGGCCGGTATGCGGTGAGGGCGTAGGCCGACACCCCCATGAGCTCGAACCACACAAACAGGTCGAAGATGTCACCGGTGAGGCAGAAGCCCACCATGCCCGCCAGGAAGGTCAGCATGAGGGCGTGGTAATAGCTGCCCACCTGCTCGAAGTAACGCCAGGAGAAGACCATGGCCGCGACCACGAGGACCGCGGCCAGGCAGGCCAGCCCCGCGCTCAGCTGCCCGACAGCGAAGTCGATGCCGATGGCGATCCCGTGCGACGGGCGGAAGCCGGCGAACCAGTAGACGGTGTCCCCATGGGCCGTACGCACCATGATCGCGGCGAGCATGACCGCTACCACGGCGGCGGTGAGGATGGCGACGGCGTCGAGGGTGCGCCGCCGCCGCTCGCCGCGGAACAGCGGGTTCAGGGCCGCTATCGCCGCCGCCACTAGCAGCGGCGCGGCGATGGCCAGAGAAAGCAGGTGATCCACGGCGGGCCGCGCCTCAGCCCTTGAACTGGACGAGTTCTTGCGGATCGAGGGTGCCGAACCGTTTGTGAGCTTGGACGGCAAACGCAAGTAGCAGGGCGGTCACGGCCGCTTCGACCACCACGTCGGTCAGTGCCAGCGCCTGGACCACGGGATCCACTGCGGGGGTGTGCACCGAGACGTCGGAAAAGTAGGGGGCCGCCGCCCCTCGCCGGTAGCCCACGCCCAGCAGCAGCACATAGGTCGAGGACTGGACCACGATCAGGCAGACGATCTGATGCACGAGGTGCCGGCTGGTGACGATGCCATACAGGCCGACGGCGAGGATCCACGCCACGACGACAAACGGGAAGACGCCCATCACCGGCTCTCCTGCCGGGAAAGAAGCGTCTGCTCCAGCAGTTCGCTCACGATCACGACGAAGGCGGCGGCGACTTCGATGCCGACGAAGAAGCTGATGAGCGCGATCGTCCCCGACGAGCTCACGGCGCCGGGCCTGCTGCCAAGCGGCAGGAAATTGGTGAGATACGGCAGCCCCATGGCCACCGCGCTGACGCCGATGGCCGCGAAGCCGCCGGCGCCGACCGCCTCCGCGGCGTCGATGGCGGCGAGCGGGCTGATCCGCTCGAAGACCAGGAACTCACCGGCCAGGTAGATCAGGATGAACGCGGTGGCCAGTACCACTCCTCCCTGGAAGCCGCCCGAGGGGCTGGTCTGGGCGTGCGAGGCGAGGTACCACCCCATCACCAGGGTGGGCCCGACCAGGATCAGGGAGACCATCCGGATGGCGTCGCTGGTGGGGGCGACGTTCCGGTCCATCGACTCGTCGCGGGCAGGCCGCTGCCGCTCGCCCCGCAGATGGCGCAGCACGATGCTCACGCCGACGGCGGCGGCGAAAAGAATGAACTCCTCGCCGAGGGTGTCGAAGGCCCGGTATGCGAAATTGACCGCCGACACCACGCCGGTGGCATTCGTCTGGGCCACCGCGATGCGGTTGATGATGTCCCCGTACGGGCCCGGGTAGCTGCCGAACCCGGGCAGGCCGGTCAGACCCCACAGGTAGAAGGCGGCCAGGCCGGCCGCCCCGGCCAGGAAGACCCAGCGGCGTACCGCCGGGTTCATTCCTCCCGCCTCCGGACCTTGGCCAGGGTGAGCAGCAGCAGCAGCGGGACAACTACCGCGCCTACCGTCAGCTCGGACAGGGTGACATCGGGGGCCTGGAAGGCCAGGAACAGGACAGCGAGCAACACCCCGTAGACGCTCAGCGCGATGACCTGACGGACCGGGTCGCGGACAAGCACCACGACCGTGGCGCCGGCGGCGACCAGGATCAGGATCGTTACCTGCAGGACATTCATCAGGCCAAGGGGAGCCGAGTGCGGGATGACCGCCGCGCAGCCGCTCATGCTCATCGGCGCCCCCGATCGGTGCGAGCGCCGCCGCGACGCCAGTCACCCCGCTCGCGGACGCGCGCCGCCCGGATGGTGGCGTGGGTCAGGTACGGGCCGGCGATCACCATGAACAGCAGGACCAGAAACGTCTCGGCGGTGGTGGCCGAGAACCGTGCCCGGATCAGGACCGCAAGCATCACCAGGACGGGAGCCACCAGGGCGGCCGGGGTCACGAAGTGAAGCTTGTCGTAAACGTCACGCATCACCAGCACGCCCACCGACGAGGCGAGCACAATCGCCGTGGCCAGGCCCAGGAACGTATCCGCGAAGATCTCCCTGACGATCACAGCCATCGCTCCAGTGCGCGGACGTAGACCAGCCCGCTGCCGAACAGCAGCAATGCCAGCACGATGGGCAGTTCGAGCTCCCCGAAGCGGCTGAAGGCCTCGGCCAGCAGGACCAGCACCATCACGACGATGGAGCTGATGGCCTGGTATCCGGCGACCGCTTCCATGGCTGTGCCCCGCCAGACCACGATCCCGCACGGGACGATCCCGATGAGCATGACGATGGCCGCGATCACGAAACCGTTCACCGGGCGGGCTTCCCCTCGTTCACCAGCTGGTGGACGACCATGACGTTGCGCTCCCTGTCGATCCCGAGCACGAACATGTTGGGAGCGACGGACCGGCCTCCGACAAGCAGCACCCGCCTGGTGACGCCTTCGTCGCTGTCGTCGCCGAAGCGGGCGGGGATCTCGCGGAATCCGCTGGGGGTTGCTCGCCGTGGGCCAGCCGCCGCCACAGGGCCGCAAAGACGATCACCGTGTCGCGCACGACCTGGCCGGGAAGGCCCAACGCGGGGACCACCCACCCGGCCCGCATCCGGAACCGGGTGGCCGCCTGGTGGCCGACCAGCTCGGCGAGCGTTGCCGCCAGGGCCGCCGCCCCGGCGCCGGCCAGCAGCTCATCCAGGGCGATGGAATCATCCAGGATGACCCAAAACGACATGAGGAGAACCCACCACACCAGCCAGGCCCCGGCCCGGCGGGAGAGGTGAGTCCCCTGCTCACGTCCGCGACGCCGGCCGGCTCGCGGCCCGGTCAGCTCCTCCATCGCCAGACACCAGTCAGCTCAGGCACCCGCGAGAACTGCCCGGGCGCGCCGACGGCAAACCTGTCCCGCTGGCTGGCAACGACACCGGCCGGTGGCAGCGCCCAACGATGTTTCACACCGCCAACCGAGCCCGGCCGGCCAGGCGTCATGCGCGCTGTGCCGGCTGGTCACGAGACGAAAGCCGCCGGGGGTGTGCGCGGTGCGGGTGACGGCGGCGGGCTGGAACCGGGCACCTTCCCGGGGAAGGTCACGTGGCAGCCCCGGACGCCAGGCCGCGGAGCCAGGTGACGAGAATCTCCCGGCGGGTGTCCGGGCCGGCGGCGACCTGGGCCGCGGTCTGCTGGCTGTAGCCGGGGATGCCGTTGATCTGGGCGCCGTGGCCAAGGAGGAGTTCCGCGGCCCGGCGCTGGCCGCCGTGGCAGGCCTGCCAGAACGCTTCGGTGATCTCCTCGGTCCCGGGAGCCGGTGATGCCGCGAGGAGTTCCTCGACGCGTGCGAGTATGCCAAGCGCGGCCGCCTGCCAGAGCTTGTCGACCCGCGCACCGTGGGCCGCGAGTAGCCGGGCAACATGCCAGCAGCCGTAACCAACCGCGTTGTCCAGCGGGGTGCCGATCGACCCGCCCGCGGCCTCGATATCGGCGCCGCCGTCGATCAGTGCTTCGGCGACGTCGGCGTCGTCGCTGCTGGCCGCCCAGTGCAGCGGTGTCTCTGGAGCAGGGCCGCCGGCGGTCCGGGCGTTGGGGTCGGCACCGGCCTGGATCAGCATCCGTACGACCGCCGGACCACCGGGGTAATAACCGGGCCAGTCGGTGGCCACGTGCAGGGGGGTGCGTCCCCCTGCGGCGCCGATCGGGGCGGCGGCCAGGCCTGGGTCCGCGGCCAGCAGCCGCTGCAGCGAGGCCAGGTCCCCAGTGCGGATCGCTGCAATGAGCGCCGCAGCCGGATCACTCTTGTCCGTCGTCATGTGTTCTTCCTTCCCGGCTCTGGGCGGCGACCTGGCCCTGCCTGCTCAGCGGCGGGCCAGCCAGCAGCGAAGCCAGCCACCAACGGCCAAGCCAGCCACCAACGGCAGAGCCAGCCACCTTCTGGCGGAGCCAGCCGCCGAGCCGCCCGGCCCCGCCGCCAGGGTTGCGTTAGGAACCGGCTCAGAATCCGGTGAGGATGCTGCAGATGTCCGGTTCGGCGCAGTCGGCGGGCTCGGTGGCCGCGGCCCGGTCGTGAAGGCGGGCCAGCGCGGCGCGGGTCCGCGTGAGCTCGGCGATCCGCGCATCGACCTGCGCCAGGTGCTCGCTGATCAGGCCGGTGACGTGGCGGCAGGGGGCCTGCGCGCCGTCCCGGACACGCAGAATGCCGCGGATCTCCGCCAGGGTGAACCCGGCGGCCTGAGCCTGCCGGATGAACGCAAGTCGACCGGCCGCCGTGGGCGGGTAGTCCCGGTACCCGCCGCGGGTCCGGGGCGGCGCGGGCATGAGCCCGGCCTCCTCGTAGAACCGGATCGCCTTGGCGGACAGCCCGGCCGCGGCGGCCAGCTCGCCGATGAGCATGCCCCTCACGTTACCGCTTGACCTTCCAGCGAACTGGAAGCTCTAGCGTCTGATCAGCCGCCCCGTTCCGGGGTGGCAGCACGGGAAGCAGGCATGGCGATGAAGCTGACGGTGCTCGCGGTGCCGGGCTGCCCGAACGCCCCGCTGCTGGAGAAGCGGCTGGCCGAGGTGTTGGCGGGACGGCCGGGCGTGACCGTGCAGCGGCGGGTGATCACCGAGGTGGCCGAGGCCGCCCGATGGGGGATGCGTGGGTCACCCACGCTGCTGGCCAACGGCCATGACCTGTTCGCCGCGCCGGGCGCGATGCCAGCGCTGGCGTGCCGCCTGTATCCGGGCGAGGATGGCTGGCTCGACGGCGCGCCCACCGTACAGGCCCTGCGCCGGGCGCTTGCGCAGGCCGGTGCGCTAGGCGGCCGTCGTCGGCCACCCGCTTGCTGAATCATGCCGAACGGTGGCACGCGAGAGGAGGTGCCCACGGCAATGGTGATGACCATCGGTGCGTTGTCACGCCGGACCGGGGTGCCGGTCAAGATGCTGCGGGACTACGAGGACCTGGGGCTGATCTACACGGTTGGGCGAAGCGCGGGGAACTACCGGCTGTTCGGCGAGGAGGCCCTGTGGTGCGTCGGCGTAGTAGGCGGCCTGCGCGACCTGGGCCTGACCCTGCACGAGATCCGCGATCTTGCGGGTAGCTACTTGCAGGAGTCGGATGAGCCGGTCGGCCCGCGGCTGGCCATGTTGCTGCAGGCGGTGCGGGCCCGGACCGAGCAGCGCATCGGCGTCCTGCAGCAGCGCCTGAAACGCATCGATGCGTTTGAGGCCACCTGCGCCGCCGAGCTCGCCGGGCAGGCCGACTTCCGCGACCAGGACCCGCGCTCGCCGGTGGGCAGGGCTTGACTCTCCCCCCGGGGGGAGACCGTAGCCTCACGGCAGAGCGAGAGGTGATGACGGTGATCGACAGGCGAACTGGCAGGCGGCGCGCTTACGGGCTGCCGCCGCAGACGGCGCGCGGCGCGGCGGATGGCCCCGCTGCCGGGTCCTCTGCGGCGGCTCCATCGTGCCTGCCCGTCGGCCAGCCGGGAGGCTGCGGCCGGACCGCGCTGTGGGGCTGGTCACCGCCTGACCTCCCGGCCGACACCCCGCTCAAGCGCCGCATCGACCGGCTGCTCCCCCGGTCCGGGGTGTCGGCGGTGGCCTGCTTCGTCGCCGTCGTGGGCCTGTTCATCCTGGCGCCGCACCTGCCGACCCGGGCCGGCCTGACGGCCGACGGGCTGGCCGCCCTGGCCGGCGGCGCCTGGTGTGGACTGAACTTCTGGCGGTGCCGCCACGCCCACTGCGCCGTGACCAGCGGCGGCTGGCTGGCGCTGAGCGCCCTGGCCTTCGGTGGGGCGGTACTCGGCCACAGCCTGATCAGCGGTTACGAGCAGCCGGTCTTCCTCGCCGTGCTCGCCGCCGCGCTAGCCTTCGAGGCCGCCTGGCGCTGGGCACGCGGGACAAGCGCGGTCGCGCCGGGGAACGCGCAGCGAGGCGCCGCGCAGCGATAGGAGCCGGCCGACCTGAGCAAGGAGACTGCACCGGCGCGGGCGTGATACCGCTACCGCCGGACGGCGGTCAGAAGGCCGCAACTACGCGCCAGGAACCGAGCCGCGAGGGCCCGCCCGATCTGGCGGGTCCCGCAGGTCTGGCGTGGGATCCCGCACGTCAAGCGCGGGGTCCCCGGACGCCGAAGAGGCGAAGGAAACTCTGGTGTACCACGCTGGTGGCGTCCTCAATGGTCATCCGCCCGGCCTGGACTTCGTCTTCGGCGGCGCGGCCCAGAGCGAGGCCGGCGGCAAGGAGCCAGCCGGGCGGGAGGCCAGGCTCGAAATCGCCGCTTTCCTGCCCGCGCCGGATGATGTCGTAGAGCTGCTCCACGATGGGGCCGTGCCGGTCCATGTCCTTGTCCGGACTGACCGGAGGCAGGTGCCAGAGGAAGGGATAGCGAGCGCTGACCGCCCAGCCAGCATCGAGGAGCCCGATCAGTGCCTCGGCCGGCGGCGCCGCGCCAAGGCCGGCCCCCGCAAGGGCGGCCGTCACCTCGGCGGTGGCCCGTTCGACAACGGCGTCAAGCAGGGCTTCCCGCGACGGGAAGTGAGCGTAGACCGTTTGCCGGCTGAGCCCGGCCGCCCTGGCGATGTCCTCGACGCTGGCCTCTGGCTGGGCGCTCAGCGTCTTGATCGCCGCCTGCAGGATCGCGCTGACGTTCTGCTCGGCGTCGGACCGCCGCCGCCGCTGCCTGGCCCGCTGCTGCGCTGACGCGCTCGTGGAAGCCTCCTAAGTTTGACAGATATGTAAGAGATAACTAACCTTGACACCACTGTACGAGATAACGGGGTTGGAGGGAATAATCATGAGCCTGATCGGAGCGGGCGCGGCCCCGGATGCCGCCCCGGACATCGCGCGTCCCGCACCGGGCACCGCGCGTCCCGCACCGGGCACCGCGCGTCCTACACCGAGCATCACGCGCGGCGCGCCATCGGGCGGCACGCTGGCCGTCGAGGCAGTGGGCCTGGTGAAAAGCTTCGGTGGCACCCGGGCCGTGAGCGGCGTGGACCTGGCGGTTGCCCGTGGCTCCATTTACGGCCTGCTCGGCCCGAATGGCGCCGGCAAGACCACCACTGTGCGGATCCTTGCCACCCTGCTCGCTCCCGACGGTGGCCGGGCCAGGGTGCTCGGTCACGACGTGGTCACCGACGCCGCAAACGTGCGCCGACGGGTCGCCCTGGCCGCCCAGTTCGCGACGGTGGACGACGAGCTTACGGGCTGGGAGAACCTCGTGCTGCTCGGCCGGCTGGCAGGCCTGGCTCGCCGGGCCGCCAAGGCGCGGGCAGCCGGGCTCCTCGCCGCCTTCGGGCTCGAGAAGGCCGCCGCCCAGCAGGTAAAGACCTTCTCCGGGGGGATGCGCCGCCGCCTTGACCTCGCCGCCAGCATCGTCGTGCGCGCGGACCTGTTCTTCCTGGACGAGCCGACCACCGGCCTGGACCCGGCCAGCCGCGCCCAGGTGTGGGAGATCATCCGCTCGATCGCTGCTGACGGCGCCACGGTCCTCCTCACCACCCAGTACCTGGACGAGGCGGATGAGCTGGCAGACCGGATCGCCGTGATCGACCACGGGCAGGTCATAGCCGAGGGGACGACCAGCGAGCTCAAGGCATCGGTCGGCTCGGGGACCCTGCGCGTCCGGCTGGCCGACCCGGCGCGCAGGCCCGATGCCGGCCGCATGCTGACCCGGTCCCTCGACGTAACCGTCCATACCGGGTCCGACCCGGCGGTGCTGACGGCCAGGATTCCCGCGCGCCCGGCCGCGCGGTCAGGGAGCGAACATGTGGCCAGCGCCATTACCGAGCTTGCCCGCGCCGATATCGCCGTCGGGGAGTTCGCCCTCGGCCAGCCGAGCCTGGACGAGGTTTTCCTCACCCTTACCGGCTACCGCCCCCCAAGCGCCCCGGAGGCGACATCATGACCGCTGCCACCACCCGTGGCGCCACGCTCGCCACCGCCAGCGTCGGCGGAACGCTCCGCCCCGGCCTCCCGCCGGGCCCCCGCCCGGAACCCCCTGGCCCCCTGTCCGCCTCGGCCGCCTTCGGGTGGCGCGCCCTGCTGAAGATCAAGCACGTCCCCGAGCAGCTCTTCGACGTGATCGCGATCCCGGTCGTGTTCACCCTGATGTTCACCTACCTGTTCGGCGGCGCCCTGGCCGGGTCGCCCGGCCGGTACCTGCAGTTCATCCTTCCCGGCACGCTCGTCATGGCGGTCGTGCTGGTCACCATGTACGCCGGGGTCGGGCTCAACGCCGACGCGTCGAAAGGAGTGTCCGACCGTTTCCGCTCCCTTCCCGTCTGGCGGCCAGCCCCCATCGCTGGCGCTCTCGCCGGAGACCTCGCCCGCTACCTGCTGGCCGCCGGCCTCGTGGTGCTGCTCGGGGTGGCCATCGGCTTCCGCCCGGGCGGCGGCGCGCCTGGCGTCATTGCCGGGATCGGCCTCCTCGTGCTGTTCGCGCTCAGCCTCTCCTGGGCATGGACCACGCTCGGCCTGGTCGTGCGCACCCCGCAGGCGGTCATGAGCGCCGGCACCGCCGCGCTCTTCCCGCTCACCCTGGCCAGCAACGTCTTCGTCCAGCCCGCGACCATGCCGGGCTGGCTGCAGGCCTTCGTCAGCGTCAACCCGGTCAGCCAGCTGGTCACCGCCGAACGCGGCCTGATGGCCGGTCACGCGGCCACCGGGCAGGTGGCCTGGGTGCTGCTGGCGTCGGCCGCGCTGGTCGCGGTGTTCGCGCCGCTCACCGTCCGTCTCTATGGCAGACGGCGCTGACCGCCACCGACGGGTTCCCGGCTGGCGATCCCTAGGGCGAGACCGCCTCGCTGACCTGGAGCGTGCCGCCGCGGCCGAGGAACGGGTGGCTCTTGACGACGCTGACCGCCTCGTCGAGGTTGTCCGCGCTGATCAGCGTGTAGCCGCCCAGGCTGCCACCCGCCTGCCCGTCCGCCGCGCCGTCGCTGGTGACGACCTTCGATGGCCCCAGTGGCGCACCCGGGTCGATCATGTGGTCGCCTGTGCTCGCCGCCCACGCCTGGAATGCGGCCATCATCTGCTGCTGCGCCTCGGGGGAGGCAGGCGGCCCGCCGCCGCCGTAGTAGGTGACCAGGAATGTTGACATCGTTACCTCCGGCTGGCGGCCTCCGCCGCCACCCTTGAAGGATTGTCTGCGGCTGGGTCGTTGGCTATGTTCGGCAGGACAATCCTGTTGTCCAAGCGTTCAGCCGAGGTGACCCATGAGGCTCCTGAACGACGCACCCCCCGACACCGTGACCGAGTTGCTGGCCGCGCTGAAGGTGTCTAGCACCGTGCTCTGCCTGTCCGACCTGGGCGCGCCGTGGGGGTTTGCGGTCGAGGGCGCGAACGTGGCCAAATTCCACCTCGTGCTGGAGGGCGCGTGCTGGCTGCAGGCCACGGGCGTCGACCCGGTGCGGTTCGGCACCGGCGAGCTTGCGATCCTGCCGCGAGGCGAACGGCATACCGTGAGCGATGAGCTGGACTCGCCCGTTACCGGCCTCGATCAGCTGATCGCCGACCACCCGCTCGATGCCGATGGCCGGCTGCGGTCCGGCGGCGACGGCCCTCGCACGAGGCTCCTGTGCGGCGGGTTCGCGCTCAGCGACCCCCCGCCTGTGCCGCTGCTGGCGCTGCTCCCGCCGGTCCTGACCATCGACCCAGGCTCGGCCGGCATCTCTGCCTGGATCGATCCCGTGTTCGCACTGGTCCGCGACGAGGCAAGCCACCCCGCACCGGGTGCTCAGGTGATCTTCGCCAAGCTCGCAGACGTCTTCCTGTCCCAGGCACTCCGGGCCTACCTGACCGGCGCCGGGCAGGCCGGCCTGCTGCATCCCGGGCCAAAGCTCGATTCACGGATCGAACAGGCCGTGGCGCTCATCCGCGGTCAGCCCGCCCGGCCGTGGACGCTGCACGCCCTGGCCAGGGAGGTCGGCATGTCGCGCACGTCGTTCACGACCACATTCCACGCCGCCACCGGCGAGAGCCCCATGCGGTACCTGGCCAAGGTCCGGCTCGGCCAGGCGGCCGGATACCTGGCAACGGCGGACCTGAGCGTCGACGCGATCGCCAGGCGCACCGGGTACGGCAACAACGCCTCGCTGTCAAAGGCGTTCAAACGCGAATTCGGGATCGCTCCGGGCGCGTACCGCAGGGCCCGCGGCGATGTCACCCATCCCGCCGATCCCGCGGTCGCCGGCGTCGCGCCGGCGGGCCAAACGGCCGATGGCCGACGGGCGGCGGCGGCCCCTGACCTCGCCGGACTATGAGGTGTCAGCGCCCGGCAGCAGCACGTGCGCAGGCGGCGGCCGCGAGCTACGTATCGAGCAGTTCCATCGACTGCACGTGCGCCTCCTGGACCCGCAGGATCGCCTCTGGCCCGCGGAAGAGCACGACCCAGCCGTCCTCTCGCTCCACCTCGGTGATGTTCTCGAACGTCTCCCTGACGACCTGCTCGTCGTCTCCGTAGACCATGCGGTACGTAGCCATCGGCGGTACTCCTGAATCTCCACAGCGCCAGCCGGCGGGAGGCCGGTGGTCTATCCGTGCCCACTCGCCGCGTGCCGTAACGACCCGGGCTCTTCGCGAGGTGGCCAGCACGGCCCGGCGTTCCCGGGCCGCGGCCGGGCCAGCTGGAGTGCCGGCCGGGCCCCACCCGGCCACCATCTTCGCGGCCGGTGTCGATTCCAGTGGCTGCCGTTCGTGAACAGGGCGAGAGGGCCTATGGGCGTCGCGACGGGCAGTGCGGCGAGGCAGGCCGTCGGGCAACCATCCAACCACCGCCCGGTAGCCCGGGCAGATGGAACAGGAGATCACAATGGGGAAGCTGGTAGTCACCGAATTCATCTCTCTTGACGGGATCATCGAAGATCCAGGCGGGAGCGAGGGCAGCGAGCACGGCGGCTGGTCCTTCCGCCATCCCGCCCCCGACGGCGAGCAGTTCAAGGGCGACGAACTCCGCGACAGCGATGTCCAGTTGCTTGGCCGCGTGACCTATGAGGGATTCGCGGCCGCCTGGCCGGCGATGGAGGAGGCCACAGGCGATTACGGCAAGAAAATGAACGCCATGCCGAAGGTGGTCGTCTCGACCACCCTCACCGAGCCGACATGGAACAACACCACGATCATCTCGGGAAACATGGCGGACGAGGTGGCCAGGCTGAAGGCTCAGTACGACGGCGACATTCTCGTGCAGGGGAGCGCGACGCTGGTCCAGACGCTGGCCGAGCACGGCCTGGTCGACGAGTACCGCCTCATGGTGCATCCGGTCGTGCTCGGAACGGGCAAGCGGCTCTTCTCCGGCAGCGCCGCCGGGACCGATCTTCAGCTGGTCGATTCACGCAAGGTCGGGCCCGATGTCCTGCTGCTGGTCTACCGGCCGGCAAGCGGCGAGGCGGGCACGCCAGCCGCGAGCTGACCACGGCGAGGCCGGGCACGAGCACTGGTCCGCGCGCGCAGCGAAGTACTTAACGACATGGCTCCGGGCCGACGTTCCCGGCCCGGAGCCATGGGGGTGACCGTCGGCAGCCATTCTGGGATGCCCCACGGGGCACGGCACGCCGGCTGACAACGCGGTGGCGCGCCGCCCACCGGGGCGCCGGGGCCGATGAGTTTCGTGCCCGGCGGCCGTCAGGATGTCGGGGGTGTGTGATAGTCCGTGGAGGTAGGCAGCGACCGGGCCGGGCGGGACC
>Ga0137371_10003619_pt1 | contig 12124 bp, 8 predicted proteins | sample SagtaG_7_FD_104919 | JGI IMG/M metagenome (GOLD analysis project Ga0137371, IMG submission 104919) | Vadose zone soil microbial communities from Sagehorn Ranch, Mendocino, California, USA - Sage1_R_40_16 metaG | ecosystem: Environmental > Terrestrial > Soil > Vadose zone | place: USA: California... | reverse complement strand
TGCTCAGGAGAAGCGGTGTATGGCACATGCGCAGGGCTCCCAGGGCATTAAAAATGCGCTGCTGGCCGGAGTTGCCTCCATCGAACACGGCGTTTATCTGAACAATGAGCTGATCGATTTGATGCTAGAGCAAGATGTCTAACTGGTTCCAACGCTCGTGGCGCCAGTAGCCGTTGTAGAATTCGCAAAAGATCATCCTGATATCCTTCCCCCAATGATGGCAACAAAGGCAGCTGGAGTGATTGAAGCTCACCAGCAAAGCTTCCGTCGAGCAGTTGAGGCCGGAGTCAAGGTGGCAATGGGAACCGATTCGGGTGTGGGGAAACACGGCGAGAATGGCCGTGAGTTAGCGTTGATGGCTAAAAATGGCATGACTCCTATGCAGGCTATTGTGGCGAGTACGGCGAATGCGGCGCAGCTACTCCATCTGGATAAGGATCTAGGGACATTGGAAGTGGGCAAACTGGCCGATGTGGTTGTGGTGGACGGTGATGTGTTGAATGATCTTAGTAAGATTGCTGATCCAGGGAACGTGAAGCTTGTGCTCAAGGGTGGAAGAGCAGCGAAAAATATGCTCGAGGTAAGTGTGCCAGTACTGGCGTAGCTCTAAGCTTTTGCAACACGGTTACCGCCTGACTCGTATATTCGGCGGAAGAACTAAAAAAGTGTGTTGGTCTGGCTCCATCTACATTGTTGAAGTTAGCTTCAATACAAAGGGCTCAGGCCAACGTGAAACTATGAGGAGAAACTTTTTATGTCGGGAAACCGTGGATGCTTATTCAATTCAATACTGTTTCTGGTGATTGTGTTTGTACCTCTGCTCGGTCATATCATCGCGACTATTATGGTGTTTGAAGATAATCACTCACTTGCAGGCACAGCACTGTGGTTAGCAGTGATCTGGTTGATACCATTCCTGGGCTGTTTGATGTACCTGCTTTTTGGTCAGCGTCGCCGGCGTGTGATGTTCGGCCAGCCAAGCTATGGGTACTACCAGTACCAGCCAGGACAGTACCCACAAAGGTACTAGTAGTCAGTCCAGATAGGTTTGTGAGACGGAAATGTGGTGGCGGTATGGTCTCTGGGGGAGACCTCAAACCCTTGCGAGCGAAGAAGTCCGGGGGACTTCTATCCAGGCCTCACCACAAAATTCAAACTGGACTGACCACTAAAAGAGCCACAAAGATGGATCTAAAAGGGCGACCATAAAGCCGCCCTTTATTTTTACCCATTTACAGTGGCAATCAGGTCCGGCAGTAACTTTTCCGCAATGGGGGTGCCCAGACCAGTAACAGGGTCCCAGCCCTGCACGGCAGGATAGCCTTGCACGTGCACACCATCGCGATACACGCTGTTATTGCCATCGGTAATATCGTGGAAGTCCTGTACATAGTTGTCGGATGCAGCCAACTTGTAGAGAGCTGGATTGATGAAACCGAGGGGATGTCCAGCCATTTGATTAGCGATCGCCATGAATGCTGCCCAGAGTGGAGCGCTGGCACTGGTACCGCCTGCAAGATTCCATTCACCGCCAGAATAAAAGGCCAGTCCAGTGCTAGGATCTGCATCTCCAGATACGTCAGGAACACCGCGCCGCTGGTTAAGCAGCTTTTGCACAGAATCTGGTAAAGTCTGTTGATAGGACGGCGTAGCAAAGAATGAGCTAAATCCTCCCCCACTCATGCTCCAGGCAACCTCCTGGAACCCTGTGCCTTTGTGGTGCAACGTTGTACCGCCTACACTGGTGATCCATGGATCATCAGTGGGAAAGCTGGTGGTTGGCGTTGGTGAGAGCTTTGTCGCTTGCAAATCGGCATAATCGGTGGCACCACCATCGCCAGAGGAAGCGAAGAATGTAATGCCTTCATTTGTCGTAGCCTGTTTGAAGAAAGCATCCCACTTTTGTATCTCTTGTTGCCCTGCGGCATCTTTCAGTGTCACCTCGGATGCTCCAAAACTCTGCGAAATGATGTTGCCAAGGTGATTCGTCACAGCATATTGCTCAAGCCGCCGAAATTCGGGCAGGCCAATAGTACCTTCGGTCTCATCAACCGGGCTGGTTAAAACCACAATTCCGGCATCAGGGGCGATGGCGTGAATAATTTGCACATCCAAGGTTGTTTCCTCTGCCCAGCCGAGCATATCTTTACCACGTGGGTTAAAAGGCACCGTGCCTATAGGTGAAAGGACTTTGATCGTGATGGGAGGCAAATCAAACTGCCTATCGAATATATCCATGTCTCGCTGCAAGGTTGGACTGCCGTAGGAGACGATATCCACAATTGTCTGACCTTTTCCTGTAAAACCTCGCTCTATGAGGGATTGTACACCATAAGCTACCCGCAGGTCGTATGGCGTACGGCATACACCAGGACCTAATTCGACAGGACAGGCAGCGATTGCGGTACTCGTTGGTGATTGAACTGGCAACCTTGTAGCTGCTGGCCTCAACTTCCCATCGTTGTTACTACTACCCAAAGGAGCGCAGGCAGAAAGTAGTAACAAAGTCACTAGAATCGCAGGTAAACGTCGAAATGTATGCATAAGTGTGACTTATCTTCCTTATCGCAGCTATAGCAATGTTCATAGAAACTCATCGATAGACTCCACATTACTATTCTAACACCTGGCAATCACCTCTTGTACTTTTTGGTTGATAGGCGCTGTTTTTTAGCGAAAAAGGCGAACCACTGCGTTGTATTGAAGAGAATGTTGCTAGAGAGGCTTCAGAAATGTAGGGACAGGGAGAGAAGGGACGGGTGGCGAGGGCCTTGCGCCTGTCCTGGTCTTCAGAAATGTAAGGACGGGTGGCGGAGGCATTGTGCCTCTCCTGGTTGCATGGTCCGCTCTAGTTGAGTTAAGATCGAAATTTCTTGCAGTACCAAAGTCCTAGACTTGGTCTTACCAGGCTTGACTGTAATTCTTAAAGTGGGTACAGTCTAACCTAAGAGCGTGTACAACGTTTAGTGCCGGGGGATTGCTTCCCGGACACAACCGTAACGGATTGAGGACAATGTATGTCGTCTTTTGATGATCGTCAGCTTAGTGTAACCGACAGATTGCAATTCCCAGGGCTGGTTAGCGAACTTTCTCCGGTAGAACAGTTGCCTTTCCCCGAACATACTTCATCACATAGCAGAACGACCCGGTGTTTAGAGTTTGATAGTTCTCCCAATGTTACGGAAACCCCGGAAGATGCTATGGTTTCCCCAGGCAAAACACGTAGTCTACGTGAGTATACAACGTCTCCAGGCGTAACACGTATTTTGCCTGACGTCAATACAGGCCCATTGTCTTTCTCACCCATAGGGAGTACTACGACGGCATTACGTCAGCCAGTCGTAATCCCTGGTTCTGGCAAGAAAAGTCCGGGCTTGATTCGTCCCCCGAATGGGCGCAAGTGGGTTATCAGTATCTCTGCTATTGTCTTACTGATGATGATTACGTTTGGGACAGCATTTGCTGTCTCACCCCTTCAGGGTGAAAGCGGTCGTTTTACCAACCCAATCCAGTTAGTAGCGAATTTAGTTCACAATAGCAATAACAATCCGAGTTTGATTTCGCAGCAGGCGACTGCGACAGCTATTCACCGACAGGACGGCTATGATCCTGTTTCTGGAGTGAGCTCGCAGCCTGTGCAGCCTGTAGCTGGAGTAGGGAGCCTCAATCGTTTCGCTTTCGGCCAGTGTACCTACTGGGCTAATATGCGGTACCACCAATTGACGGGATATTGGGTTCCCTGGCTGGGCAACGCTTATGAATGGGCATATGGTGCGAAGGCATCCGGCTGGATCGTTTCAAGCAAACCGATCGTGCCTTCAATTATTGTACTGCAACCGGGCGTGCAAGGTGCAGGTTATTTTGGGCATGTTGCCCTGGTTGAGAGGATAAACTCCGATGGCAGCGTGTATACAAGTAACTATAACTGGTACTCCAACGGTGGTTGGGATATCTTATCTTATGTGACGTTTACACCTGGACCTGGTGTTATATTCACATGGCATCCGTAGAGTAAGGTATTTGTAAAGCGCTCTGCACATCTGTGCAGGGCGTTTTTTAGGGTTCAGGCTGATTTACATCTCCATTTTACCTGAAATATCCATTTTTATAGGTTTTGAGTGGTTACTATGGTATACTCGCACGCAGCATGGTATTGATGAAGTAATAGGTAGATGTTAAGTTATGAGCGCAGGCTATAGTAGCAAAACCAGTTCTAGTAACACAGTCCCTCCTTCTCCTTGTCCCCCTCTAGGATCCTATAAGATTGAAAGTAAGAGAATATCTGAACCTGCTTGTATTTTGTTTGCCAGGCACAGCTTTTCAAAAGAAAGCATAGTTCTCAAGCTACTATACGAACATAAGGATACCCGCTACAGTCTAGCGACCGTAAGTGATCGACATAGGTGTCAGCTTGAAGCCTTACAATGGAACAGGATATTCACTCCTAATATTCATATCGGACTAGCACGAATTTGTAGACTGGATCATGATCGTAAAGGCATTGAAATTGATGAGATCATTGAGAATCCTGGTTTGGAAACACTTGCCCCGAATACTGAGTATGCTTTACTCATGCGGCAACTGCCTACCGGCAGACGGCTAGATTTGATACTAACTGAAGAGGCCTATGCTCCACTTCAACGTTACATACAACTTCTAATCAAGTGTGTAGTGCATATCCATACAAAGCTAGCAGCGCTATCGATCCCTATGGAAGATGCAACGAAATGGGGTAGTTTTGTACCCTTGCAGGAAAAACTTGCACATAACCTGGAATTTCTAGACCAAATAATGGCAACTAAGAACAAAGATCAGTATAGTTCTTTTTATTGGCTTAAAGATAGTCTACTCCAGGTATTTGAACAGTTTAAATATCTGGACTATTTTGAGCGGCGTGTACATGAGGAACGAATTAAGCGTTGTCATGGTGATCTAAAGGCCCCAAATATTTGGATTGCACCCCTACCATTACCAGGAACGCCAAATGAATACTGGTATCATAAAGAACCCTGGAAATATGTATATTTATTGGACGCAGTAGATTTTAACCCGATGTACAGTTACATAGATATACTCAGTGATTTTGCCATGTTGGTGACCGATATTCATGCTCGTACGAAATCTCTCGAACTGGCTAACCAAATGATAGAGAATTACTTAGAACTTACTGACCAACAGGATAAGGCTTGCAGGTTAGTACTGGCCTATTATCTTGTCGAAAAGGCTATTATAGGCGCTGCGGTAAGTATTTTATATGATAATCTGCCTGATCTTGGTTTAGACTTTTTAAAAGTCGCTTCTACACGCATGATCGATTTGGAACGCCAGGCGAGTGGGCAGTATCAGTTACCTTCTATTTACCCTCCAACTCTATCTGCTACTCCACCATTGTTAACTACACCCTTAGAGTGATGGAAAAGTGCTTTCGGCGAAAAATTCTCTAATGTCGCTCTTGCTCGGATCATAGGGTTTGCAAGCCCCGCACTAGCAGGCAATTTGATTGTTATTTTCTTCTCACTCCAGGCGAAACCATTCAGGATGATCGATTGAGTACAGCCCTCCATAGCGATTTTCGATGACCTCCACTCCTCCACTGTGATCTTTCAACTTCTTACGTAGCTGAAACATGCGCTGTGTGAATGCCGGGCGTTCTATTATGCGTCCCCAGGCACCTTTCATAAGCTCTTCATCTTTGCAGCGTTCTGGGTGCTGAAGCAACGTTTTGAGTAGGCGATACTCTAACTCGGAAAGTGAGACAACAACTGCTTGCTCTCCTGGGTGACTAATTGTTAAATTTCGCCCGGTTGCGGGCAGGAGTGAGCTGGCTTGCTTTCTGCTTTCCTTGCTTTCTTTCGCTTCTTGTATGAGGTACTGACAGAGAATAGAACCGGGGAAGTGGACAGGTTGGAGCCGATCATAACGGACTAACCCTTCGCTATAAAGAATATAGCGTAGTTCTGGCCCTAACTCATACCAGTCTGTCGGATCGATCTCATCATCGGCGCATTTATATGCAAGTGAGCTAATAAATTCGTGAAATCTACTTTTTGTCTCCTCGCTACTTTTCTCTATCCCCTGATGTAATCGTTGCCAGATATGTGCAAGAAAAGTGCTCAGGCTTTCATTGATCAATTCAATGAGTTGAATTTTGTCTCTCTCCTGCAGTTCAGGCCATATCCTATGGATGCTGGCATAGGCCTGTTTAAAGCGGAAGGCATGATGACAATATTGTTGGAGGAGGTAGGGATGTGTTCCCGCTTGATGGCGCAGCCATGCCTGTTCCGACCTGGTAAAGATGTAACTTCCGCCCAATGCTTTGAACATTTTTGCCCAGTTTGTTCCGAAGTTTTCAGGTTCCTGCGCCAGAAATTCGGCTGTATCACCCCACGTGAAAGCCTGTAAAGTCATAGTAGTGAAGCGTGCCAGGTCTAAGGATATATGATGAAACTGGTCGTCAATTTTGGGGCGGGGAAGACTTTCGATTGAGAGAATAACGCCAAAGATGGTAAATTCGTCAATCAGATCGACTAACGTGCGAATGGCTCCACAGCGGTCAAGAAGAGCAAGAACGCGCTCTTGTGCTGTTTCTGCTTTGGTAGTACCTAGTGAAAATGGCGGCATACCTGGCACCCCCAGTCGCTCAACCGAATCAAGCATCACGAAGTAGCGTGCGCCAGGAGTCTCATGGCTGATAGTACGCAATAACCCACGTAGCCCTTTCAAATCGGATGGAGCGAAAGATGGTTGCTCGCTTGGTTGATACGCACGATACAGCGCTTTTGTACATTCTCTGATGAAAGAAGCGAGCAATTCACTTCTATCCTCGACACCCTCCAATGATGCCAGGTCAATCTGCTCAAAGTAGATATCGCTCAGTTGTAGCTGGTCTCGCAAATCTTTCAATTCATTGCGCCATGACCATTCGGTATCAGGAGGTTGTTGGAGATAGCGAATCAGTGTCGATTTACCAATACTTGGCGCGCCTACCAGAAAAATGGCGCTTTGCTCATTCATGATCATCTGAGCAATGTCCGTGCGTCTGCCAGAGACGCGACCAATAATCGGTATCGACAAGTCAGTATCTTTCGCCGCAGTAGAGGTAAACATGGCTTGTTTTGAAATCCTAGCGAAAGGATTTGGCAAGATTTGCCAGCCAGGTTCATGGGGGGTTTCCGACATGTAAGTGCTCCTATCTCTCTTTTGATGGTGTAAAGAACCAGCGGTTATGTGCCAGCCAGCGACGCACCAGCTCAATAGTGAATGAGTAGTAAGGATTAGACGCGGGGCCGTTCTCCTCTAGTATGAGTCCGTTACGGAGTCGTTCCAGGTGTCGCCTGCTGACAGAGACGGGCAGATTGAGCCAGAATGCAATTTTTTTGAGCTGCACCTTCGCCTGGTTCGAACGAGTAGTGAGTTCGACAATGGCCTCTAAGATGCGGAATTCTTGATTATTCTGAAGCTCCCGTTTGAGATAAACAAAGTTTTGGTTAAAGCCAGCCTCAATGAGATGTTCCACAACCAGGCGAAGATCTTCATCCGTGATTAATTGTTTGTCGGTTTCCTGATTGAGGTGATGGATGAGTTGCTGTCCAATCAGCGTCATGAAATAAGGGTTCCCACCAGTGAGCTTTACGGCAAGGGCAACAGTGTTCGGATAAATCTCAACATTCTGGTCACGCAGGGGATCAATCAATAATTGTTCAGCGCTTTTCGTATCCAGGAACATCATTGGTAGAGGTTGTACAAAGCTGAAGGCATTCCCAAATCTTTTTGAACTTAGAGTATTATGCGCACTCGTTGGTAATGCGAATACCAGGCTTAATTGAGGAATTTCATTCATCAAATCTTTCCAGAACGTAAAGAAGCGCGGTTCTAGAATACCTTTTTCATAAGACTCTATTACCCCACCAAACTCGTCTAGAGCTAGAACAAGCCGTGAGCCTGGAACCCTGGCAATACAGTCTTGCACGACCTGCTTAATGCGTACCTGTGGATCACGACTGTTATAGCGTTGCCAATCGGGAGCCGGCAAATGTAATTGTTCGCTAAACTCTTCACTTATCTTTTCCGCCAGTTGCATGAGAATAGTTTCTTCATTGTGCTGTATAAAGTTTTGGAGTGAAAAGAGCACGCCACAGTAAGGCAGTGGTACCTGGGATTCAAGAAAATTTTTGCAGATAGATGACTTGCCTGACCTGCGCGGTCCGTACAGCATAAGAGCCTTTCCTTGCTCTCCATCACACAATTCTCGTTGCATGATTTTAGTTTCCGCAGAACGGCCAAAAAACATCTTTGCTGTGGCAGGACGTGAGATGTCGAAGGGATTCTTAAGTATTGGATTGCGCGGCTGTAAGGTCACCATCGATTCTTCCCACGCAAGTTCTACTGGTGTCTTACCTGGCAAAACCATCTCTTGCTTACGTAGCTTTTGTAACCGGTCACGAGTGCGTGCAGAGGTGGTAGCAGCATCGATTTCAACTTTCGTCACATTCTCAATCCCCGACACTTCCTGCCAGATATCCAACACCTCTTTATCAGTGTATGCCTCTATGGTGAAGAGAATTTGAGCTTCACCAAACTTGGTAAGAGCTTTAGCAGTGATAGAAAGCAAATCACATTGATGTCGGCGTAAGTGCCTGGTAAGATCGAGAATCAACCCTTTGCGATCCTGGGCAGTAACAAAGAATGCCACTCGAAAGGCTGGAGGTTGAGGCTGCCAGGTCATAGGCAAGAGTACAGACTGCTGTGCCCTCGTGCGATCGATAAGGTGAGGACAACTCGCTTTATGGACGACCAGTTCGCCACTATGCTTACGCAAACGTCCCATAATTTTCATGTCGCGCGGATAGGTTGGTTGGCAGAAGTTGCAGAGACGCTGCTGATGAATGAATTTTTTAGTAGCAGTCAGGTCAATATCGAGTACGGGAATCCAGCTAGACCTGACCCCAACTACCGATAAGGACTCATTTCGTTCTGCAACCTGCCGCATGATTTGCTGTGCTGCCCAATCAAGGGTATAAGGCAGATCATCTGTTTTATCAAGCCTCTTCAGGTAAGATTGAGGTGTACCAAGATTGTGTTGCTTCAGTAGCAAGCGTAACTCGCGCTCCAGGTCTTCGCGAGTCAACGTAAAGTGATAACGTTCTAATATATTGTGAAGTGAGCGATAACCTCTCAGGTAGGGGAAACGGCGATTCAATGATTCTTTGATCTGGCGACGTGCTATGGAGGTTATGGCATAATTTTCACTTAACCAATAATCTTGAGTCTGAAATTCGTTCGAAGTTCGAATTTCTACGATATCGCCGGCATCAAGTACGCGATATAAGGGAGCTTGCCGGTTATTGATGAAAGCTTCTACTGCGTGATCCCCAACCATATCATCAAGTGCATAGGCAAAGTCCAGCGCTGTGGCACCTTTAGGAAGTGCTATAGAATTGCGATTTTTATCATAGACAACGATAGGGGCCATTGTCTCAATTTGAGGGTGCCGGGTAGCAAGAAAATCATTTAATGCCTGAAAAACCTTACCTTCTTCACTGGTCCATAAGCGTTGTATCGATGGTGAATTTATCTCATCTTGCAGAAACGTATTTGTATATACTTGATAGTAGTTGGGATGGAGGCATCCATACCAGGTAATAGCTTGCATGAAAGGTGTTGCAATCTGTAAATTGCAAATACGAGTGTAGGTTTCGGGCCATTTTAAGGCTCGTGTGTATGGACCCTGTGGTTTTAAAATAAGTCCTAAAGCAATATGACTATTGCCATTGGGTTTGGGATTCGCTATCTGCTCTATCACACGATCCTCGATATGTCCTAGCTGGCTTAGTACCCCAAATGCAGTGTAACAGTCTTGTACTGTAGGAACTATGACGTCGAATGTCACTAGATCGAAGCTGGTAAGCTGTGGTTTCGACAATGTCGTTGTGGTATGTGCATCTTGCAATCGCCGCTTCAGTCCGGCAATCCCACATGCTGTACAGACAACTGTAATGGGTTGGTTAGTAGCCTCCTGGTAAGAGGCTCTCAGGCTCTGGCGAATCTCTTCCAGCATCAGAGCATCTTGTTCCAGGATATGCGCGTGCTCTTTTCTTAACTCTACAAATTTGCGAGGACTGCGCAGTTGCTCAATCAAGTCCTCGATATCACGCTTGAAATGCCACATCCCAAGACTTTTAGTAATGTTGAGCAAGGTACGCCCAACACTCTCAATTTGGGATTGCATTGCCCCTGTGTAGGTCTTCTCATTACTCCGTTCTTGTAGTGTCTGGAGTGCCAGGTAATAAATAGCAATAGCGATAAGTAATCCTCCCAAATCACGGTAGGGGGGTGTCAACAAGGGAGGCAAATTCTCATCTTCTATATATTTGGCGTACAGGTCTGCCTCGCTAATATGGCTGAGTACCTCGTCAACATTTTCCAGGTTCGCCTGGCATATTTGCTCCTTATCATATTCCCATAAGTAACCCGCAATTACCACCTGCCACGGCAGACCCCAGGAGCGCAGCAGATTGCCAACACGTTGAGCATCATATCTGACTTTTAGCACGTAAGCATGCTGTGTGCCTTTCGCCTCTTGCGCAAGCTTCTCAACCAGCTTCATCCAATCCTCAGGAATCCAGGTTGGCGTAGGTTTCCATGGTGTAAGATCAGGGTGCGACTTTACTTCAGCCATAATTATTACTCCCTGCCGATCAGGAATAATAACACTTTTACGATTACTACCTTACTTCGTAGAATACACTCTAATATAGACGTCGTCAAGTGCCAATTTTTCCTATCTCCTGCGCCTCTTCTCATCCTCGAAATTTTAGTGTCGTCAATTTTCACATAGTTTTCATTGGATAAATTTTTACGGTAATCGTCATAATAAATAAACAACGTAGGAAGATTCGCTTCAACTAAAGGCTAAGTTTGTAAAATAAAGGGTTCAGCAGTACCAATTACGCATATTTTACTCATTTGGTGAAATAAGAACAGAAATTCGTTGTAATTGTTATTATATTTATGTTATAAATTATTACGAGTAATGTTTGCCGTAATAATGACAAACGTTGAACCGCGAGGAGGCGCAACCATGAGACCTGACGATTTACGTGGTGTGTCTGAAGAAGATAGTGATCCTGATATCGAGGAAATCTTAGTGCGGTTCGATCCTTACATTGTTGCTGAAGTTGAAAAATTAGTACGTCGTAATCCTAGCTTTGCCCATCCTGAAGTGCTGGATCTGGAGACTGCCGAGATTGCTCAGCGGGTACGCATAAAACTCTGGGGAGTATTGAAGAAGGAGAAGCACATCAAGTTCCTCAAAGCGTACATCCGCAAGATTGTGAACAACGAGTTTAACGACATCCTGCGCAGGCGTAAGCCGCTTTTGCCCTTGCCAACCGACGAGGATGGTGAAATCTATATGGGCAATGTGATCCTTACAGAGAGCGAGGGAATGTCTGACCCGGCACACGAGTTTGAGCAAGAAGAGGGACTGAATCATTGGATGGCTTTGGCAGCTCAGGTGGTATCTAACCTGTCTCAACGACAGAAACATGCCATGATCTGCCTGCTGAAAGAGCGCATAGATAACTACATGCAGCTAGTAGAGGCTTTCGAGCAGCACCAGATTGAGATTGAGGCATTCAAGTGGCCTGATGATGAAGTTGATGAGATTCGATTGAAAGCCTCGATATCCGCTGCCAGGCGCAATATTGCTGAATGGCTGGGCATATTGTTAGCCGAATATAAAAAGAGGGGCATACCAGATTTAGCTCCCTGTTTTAAATGTAGCTGAAGCAGTGCGGATGCTATGAGGCCGTTTCATCTAGACCATCGGTATGTGCTCTACGTGCTGCTTGTGCAGCTCTTCGCGAGAGATGCGGCGCTCGAGTAGTCGTTTAATTGCATTGCCTATACGCCGCACTCCTTCTTCTATGTGATCTGTTTCAGGATAGGCATAACTAAGTCGAAAGTACTGCTGTCCTCCCCCATCTACATGGAATGGTTCGCCAATCACAAAGGCCACTTGCTCGTTCGCGGCTTCGCGTAATAAACTGCGGGAACGCATATCTGCCGGTAGACGGCACCAGAGATGAAAACCTCCTGCTGGGTGATTGACGCGCACTTCTTG
>Ga0137371_10003608_pt1 | contig 12141 bp, 5 predicted proteins | sample SagtaG_7_FD_104919 | JGI IMG/M metagenome (GOLD analysis project Ga0137371, IMG submission 104919) | Vadose zone soil microbial communities from Sagehorn Ranch, Mendocino, California, USA - Sage1_R_40_16 metaG | ecosystem: Environmental > Terrestrial > Soil > Vadose zone | place: USA: California... | reverse complement strand
GGTGGCATCCTCGACGACAACGGGCGGATTCTACCGGAAGTACGCTCGGCAGTTGCCCGCGGTGTACGTCTGGACATCGGTCACGGCGCCGGCAGCTTTTCATTTGACACCGCGGAAAAGGCCCTCCGTCAAGATCTCCTGCCCGGCACGATTTCGAGCGATGTCCATCAGTTCAATATCAATGGGCCGGTATTCGATCTTGCGACAACTCTTTCAAAATTCCTGCACCTGGGATTGACGCTGGAGCAGGTGATCGAGCGCTCCGCGACAAATCCGGCCCATACCTTCGGTTTTCCCAAAGGCCTGGGCACGTTGCGCGAGGGAGCGGAAGCCGATGTGGCCGTGTTTACCCTCGCGGAGGGGGATTTTGAATTTGTCGACGCCCTTCAACAGCGACGGATCGGCCACCGAAAGCTTCTTCCCGTAGCCACCGTCAAGGCGGGGAAGATCTATGGGTCGGCATCGATTCCCGTAGTCCGGCTCTAAAGAATTCCATGCCTTGCAGGCTGCGCCGTCTTGTCCGACCGCGAAGACCTCTACATTCTTTCAAATTCTGAACACAGTGTAAGCTTAGAGTTCAAGTTTCTAGTGTTGTCAAGTCTGAGAATTCGTCCTCTCAGATACCCATAGTGTGTCTTTAGCTTTCGTGGTAGACCAAGTTTAGAGTTCATGCTTTAGCTTGCTCTTCCCAACTTGAGGATTAAACCTCACCATGACACACAACTTTTCTTGGGCGGCGGCGGCTTCACTGGTTGCCGCGGGGTTCTGGGTGGCTTCCCTGGGCGCTGCCCAAAACTCATCGGCGTCAGCGCCGGGCGATTCCGGCGAAGTTCTGTACGCAAAGAACTGCGCCGTGTGCCATGGCGCGGGAGCCAGGGGCGGAGATCGGGCTCCCGGTTTGGCAAATAGCCGCGGATTGCGAAGCCAATCAGAGGATCAGATCGCCGCTGTGATCCGCACTGGGATACCGGGTCGCATGCCGCCGTTTGAGTTGCCGGATTCCGAACTGAAGACACTCGCTGCCTGGGTTCGCTCTTTGAATATCTCGGCTTTTGACGCAAAGCCCGATGGCGATCCGTCCGCAGGTGAGCAGTTCTTCTTCGGCACCGGGCAGTGCGCCTCCTGCCACATGGTGGCCGGACGCGGTAAAGCCAACGGACCGGATCTCTCGGATACAGGCCGGAGCCTTACCCTCGGGGAGTTGCAGCACGCGTTGGACGATCCGGCGGGTGCGGCTAAGATTCGCTCATCGTCTGCGTGCCCGCCCTGGGCTTGGTGTCCGCAGAACAAGTGGGCGCTCGTGAATGTTCATCTGCGGAATGGGTCGACGCTGCGGGGCTTCGCGCGTAACCAGGGCAAGCACGATCTGCAGCTACAAACACTGGACGGCCGGCTGCACCTGCTGGAAGAGCGGGAATACGATCAGGTGTCTCGGGAGAAGGCTTCGTTGATGCCGCCGCTCAAGGCTACCGCGGAAGAGCGCCGCGCTTTGATCGCCTACTTGAGCCGGCTCGGCGGTGCGGCCGGCGGCCCGCTCACGTCCGAGCCGGATCCCATCTCTGCCGACGCAATCCAGCAGGTTCTCAATCCGAAACCGGGAGAGTGGCCGACCTACAACGGGATTCTCAGTGGCAACCGGCACAGCGGTCTCGAACAGATCAATGTGCAAAACGCAACCCGCCTTCAGCTTCAATGGAGTTACTCGTTGCCATCCTCCGAATTGCAGACCACGCCGGTGGTCAGTGACGGCGTGATGTACGTTTCCGCGCCGGACCAGGTGTGTGCGCTCGATTCGCGCGCCGGACGCGAGATCTGGTGCTACACGAGGCCATCCGATACCGCGAGCCCGAGTGGCGCCCAAGGGGTCGGGGCTGGCGGGGGGAGCCCCAACCGTGGTCTCGCGCTTCTCGGCGACCGCGTATTCCTCACCACCAGCGACGCTCATCTGGTCTGCTTGAACGGGCTTACTGGCGGCGTGATGTGGGACGTCAACATGCCCGACTCGCCGGGACGTTATAGCGGACGGGTGGCTCCGCTGGTGGTTGGGGATATCGTCGTCGCGGGTCACGAGGGCGGCGACGGACCGCTCAGGGGTTTTCTCGCTGCCTACAAAGCTACGACCGGGCAATTGGTTTGGCGCTTTTGGACGATTCCCCGGCCGGGCGAGCCTGCTTCGGAGACCTGGCGCGGCAAAGCTCTCGAAACCGGAGGCGGAGCCACCTGGCTGACCGGCTCGTATGATTCGGAAACGGGATTACTGTATTGGGCGATCGGCAATCCGTTCCCGCCCACGGACGGCTCCGAGCGCGAAGGCGACAATCTCTACACGGATTCGGTCGTGGCGCTGGATGCCAAAAGTGGCAAGCTACGCTGGCACTATCAGTTTACGCCGCACGATCTGCATGACTGGGATGCTCAGGAGCCGCTGGTGCTGGTGAATACTCGTTTTAACGGACGCGACCGAAAGCTGCTCATTCAAGCCAATCGCAACGGCTTCTTTTATGTTCTGGACCGTACCAATGGTGAATTGCTGCTGGCCAAACCGTTCGTGAAGCGCCTTACCTGGGCGAGTGGCGTCGGCCCGGGTGGCCGGCCGCAGCTTCTGGAGGGCAACACGCCGACATCGGAGGGTGTGAGAACCTGTCCGGCAGTTCGGGGCGCTACCAACTGGTATTCCTCCGCATTCAATCCGGCCACGCGACTCTTCTACGTCATGACAGTCGAGGACTGTAATATCTACAAGCAAACAGGGCGGGGAATATACACTCCGTTCCAGGATCCGGCGAATCCGCCCGAAAAATATCTTCGTGCCATCGATATTGAGACCGGGAAGATTGTGTGGGAAATTCCGCAGGTGGGCGCTCCAGAAGCGAATTACTCGGGCGTCCTTTCGACTGCGGGCGGGCTGGTGTTTTATGGCGAGACGGGCGGCGGCTTTGCCGCTGTGGCCGCGAAGACAGGACGGACACTGTGGCACTTCGAAGCGGGGCAGGCGTGGAAGGCCTCGCCCATGACATATATGACGAGCGGCAAACAATACGTCGCGATCGCATCCGGCAATCAGATACTCTCGTTCGCGTTGCCCGAACGTTAACGTCTCGAATTCGATATGGAGTGCGGCGACTTGTCCTGGATCTTATGCGCAACTCGGCCTTGGTACATGGCACGTTCTGCTTCGCCCTTTCAGAGCTCCTATGTAGAATGGACTCTATCCCAGGGCTTGCGCCCTGGGTTTGTTCCAAAGAGCCGGGGAGAGTGCTCAAGGGGCGGCGCAGCTACTTCCAAGGGGCAATTCAAGATTCATGTCAGGTTCAGCACTTGTCGCCGCTTTGATATTCAAAGGGGCAAGAGCGGCGACAAGTCGCCGCACTCCAAAACACTTTCGAGTCCGTATTTATGAAATCATGTACCAAGCGAGGCGACACCGTCAGTCGAAGAGAGTTCCTGACGGCTTCCGCCGCGGGAGCCGCAATGAGCATGAGGGCACAATCTCCGCCAATTCCCATCATCGACACACACATCCACTTCTTTGACACTACCCGGCCCCAGGGCGTCCCTTATCCCGCGGGAAAAGGCGTACCGGGCCTGCCGATCGCCATACCCGAGACGTTCAGGAAAGCCGTAGCTCAGCTCGGGATCGTGGGCGCAATCGAGGTCGAAGCCAGTCCCTGGGTGGAGGACAATCTTTGGGTATTGGAAGTTGCGGCGACGGACCCCATCGTTGTGGGCACCATCGGCAATCTCGAGCCGGACAAACCGGAGTTTCACGAATACCTCGGCCGGTACCACAAGAATCGTCTATTTCGTGGGATTCGCTACGGCAATCTATGGAACAGAAGTCTCGTAACGGCAGTAGAGAAGCCGGAGTTTATCTCAGGAATCAAGGAACTGGCGGCTGCGGATTTGACTCTGGACACGGCGAATCCGAGGATGGACCTGCTTCGGGCCGTGATCGAGCTGACGGACAAGGTGCCGGAGTTGCGAGTGGTGATCGACCACTTGCCGGGCCTCGATGCTCCCGCCGAACCCGCTGCCCGCCGGCAGTTTGAAGCTACGCTCCGAGAACTAGCCAACCGTAAAGTATATGCCAAGCTCTCCGCCGTGGCTCGCCGCGAGAACGGTCAGCTTCAGACGGATCCCGCTTTCTATAAGCCTCGACTCGATCTGCTGTGCGATGTGTTCGGGGAAGACCGTGTTGTGTATGGCAGCGATTGGCCGAACAGTACCGGTAACTGGGTCCCCTATGCGACCATGCTGCCGATCGTCCAAAACTACTTCAACGCCAAAGGACGCGCTGCGGCGGAGAAGTACTTCTGGAAGAATTCCATCGCGGCCTACCGCTGGATCAAGCGTGATCCCAGCCAGCCGGAGCTCAACGCCTAAAGCTTGCCCGTCAGACGCTTGATCAACTCCACCTCATCCGGTTTGTACGGCGTGCCGTCTGGGCGAAACACCTCGTGAAACCAAACTTCGGGGTCGCGCCCGACATACGGCTTCTGCCAAGAATCCCAGGGCAGAAAGGTTTGCGTTTTACCCGCGACAAGCCCCCAGTTGATCGCCGCCACGTTGTATTTTTTCGCGATTGGCAAACTGCCTTGAAACGTTGATTTGTTGCCGCGCGCCATGTATTCGGTACATAGAATCGGTCGGTCGTAGCGCATCAACCACAGTATGCGTTTTTCAAATTCCCCGACATCGTCGTAACTGTGAAACGAGATCACGTCGGATTGTTCGAGTTGAATCCGCTGAATCGCGTCCAGCTTATCGTCGCTCGAATAATCGCCTTTCCACACGCCCGAGGTCAACGGCTGCGATGGGTTCGCGGCGCGCGCCCATCGGAAGACCTGCGGCAGCAACGCGAGGACGAGTTCGACTTTATTGACAGGCTCCGAAGCGTTATAAGATCCTCCGTTCGTATTGTCGGGTTCGTTCCACACATCCCACCCGAGAATGCGTTTGTCGTTTTTGAATGCGCCGACGACGCCCTTCACGTACTCTTCGAGGCGTGGGCGCTGCGCCGGGTCTTGCAACGCAATCGCGCCGGGCGACTGCACCCAGCCCGAATTGTGCACTCCCGGAACCGGCGAGTGTTGCTTGCCAACGGTGGGGAACGGGTCCCAGCACGAATCGAACACTACGAGCAGCGGGCGGATGTGGTGCCTCTCGGCGATTGTCAGGAATTGATCGAGCCTGCGGTTAAAGCCCTGCCGGTCCTGCTGGTACGCGAGATCGTGCAGAAACACGCGCATCGTGTTCATCCCGATGCGCTCCGCCCAACCGAGCTCGAGGTCAATGCGTTGCGGATCGAACGTTTCCGCCTGCCACATTTCGAGCTGGTTGATCGCTGTCGCCGGAATGAAATTACTCCCGACGAGAAACGGCTGCGTTCTGTACCAGTCGTTCGCCTTTTGCGTCGTCCAGTACGCGGTCTGCGCGCAGGCGTTCGGCACAATAGACGCCCACAGCAACAGGGCGGTAATTGCCGGCAATCCAGCCGCGCTTCGCCGAATCACGCTCTTCTTCTCGCCTTCATACACCAACTCCCAGGCGATTTTAGAAAAGCACGTCGGCGAGACGACGAATGATCTCCCTTTGTTCTTTCTGCTCCTGTTCTTTTTGCGCATCGCTGAGCCGCTTGAATGTCGTGAGCGCCGCTTGCGCTTCCGCCGTGCGTTTGAGCCGGCTGTAAGCGCGCCCAAGCTGATAATACGCTTCAGCTAAATTCGGGTCGAGCCCGACGACTCGCTCAAATTCGACAACGGCTTCCGGCAAGTGTTCCGCGCGCGCGTAAAGCTTGCCCAAAGCGAGCCGTGCCGGAGCGTATGTCGCGTCCATCTGGATCGCCTGCTTAAGGTGCGTGTCGATGCGCGCGCTATCAGCGTCTGCTTTTCTGAGCAGTGCGTCGGCGAGCAGGTAGTGGACGACGGCAATTTTAGGGTTTCTTTGCAACGCCTGCTCGTAAAGCCTGGCGCCCGCCTCATACTGTCCGGCCGCGACGCGCGTCATCCCCAGGCAGGCGTAGCCTTGCGCAAACTCCGGGTCTAGCTCGATGGCGTGATTGAAGGCCTGAGCCGCTTCGCTGTTATTGCTCATCTTCAAGTTAGCCAGCCCCAGCGCCAGCCACAGCCGAACTGACTTCGGGAACGATTGCAACGCTTCGTTGAGGCGAATCAACGCGGCCGCAGGCGCGTTGGCGTCGGTCAGCAGGATGGCGTACTGAAAACGGTATTTTTCGGACTGCGGATCGAGTTGAATGGCGAGCCGCATTGCCGGAATCGCGTTCTCGATGTGCCCGCTTTTCTCGTACGCCACGGCAAGCAAAGCGTAAATTGCCGGAGCTTCGACTTTACGCGCAAGCGCCGCTTCGAGCGTGCGACCGGCAGCCGGAATGTCCTTGCGCGCGAGATAGACACGCGCCAGACGCACGACCGCATCCGCGTTTGACGCATCGACCCCGAGCGTGGCTTTCAATTCCAATTCCGCTTCATCCAGCAGTCCAGCTTCCAGAAGCGCGCCGCCGAGTTCGGAGCGCACGGCGGCGTCAGGCGCTTTGCCGCCCGCACTTGCCAGGCGCTTCGCATAGGCACGATAGCAGTCAGCCGCTCGTTCACGGTCGTTGCACCGCAGCGCAATGACGGTCAACGCCCGCGCGATTTCAGCGTCCGGCGCGAGCGCGTCGGCGCGCCGGAACAGGTCTTCGGCCGCGCGCAAGCCTTCGGGAGTATGGCTATCGAAGCGAATCTGAGCAAGGTTGACCAGCGCCTTCGCCTGATCAGGGTCGAGGCGCAATGACGCTTCAAACTCGGCGGCGGCTTCCCCCGTGCGATTAAGGCGAAGGAGAATCGCGCCGTAATTGTTGCGTGTCCGCGCCGATTGCGGCGCGAGGCGGGCGGCAAGGGCGAAGTGGCGTTCGGCGTCGTTGAGATCGCCGGCGCGGTCGGCGAGCACCCCGAGATACGTGTGCGCTTCGGCACTGTGCGGGTCCGCGGCCAGCGCGCGTTCAAGAAGATCGCGTGCCGTTGGAGCGTCGCCGCGCTCAAGGGCGGCGACGCCTTCAGCGAGCAATTCATCGCTTGGCTTAACCTGCTGCTCGCGCGGGGCAGGAGACGTCTGCGCTCGACATGTCGCGGCAGCGAACACGAAGATTGCACATAAAGCATTCCTGCGGCGCGACAGGCAGGCGACTATCATAGCTTCTCACGCTAAATCATTTCAGCGCTAAGGCCGCATCAAGGTCGCTAACTACGTGAGTAGTGAGCCGCCTCATACCGCCGAGGGTAGGGAACCGCCGATGCAGGCCGATTCATGCCGATGAGCGGCGTCGAACATCCGCGTGCATCCGCGTTGATCGGCAAACGACTGCGCTTGTTCCATTGCTTTTTCTATCAATCATCCGGGTCAGAACAGGAACCGCGCGCCGAGTTGAATCCGGCGCGGTTGGAAAATATCGCTGAAGCGGCTCTGAATGCCAAAGTTGCCGGGATTGTCCAGATTGGTATCGGGCGCGCCGAAGCGGCTGCGATTGAACACGTTGAAGAACTCGGCGCGAATCTCGAACAACGTTGTTTCGGTGACGCGCGTCTTCTTGAGGATGCTGAAGTCCTCGGCGTAGAACGGAAGTGTGCGCAGACTGCCATAAGTCGGCGCAGCGTTGCCAAAGAACCGGAGCGGGTCTGCGTAGTACGCGCGGTATTCAGGGCTTCCGATTGGAGCGGAAGTCCCGGTGTATGACGGCGGGCGTGAGAACGCCGCAATGTTGAGGACGCGATAGTTCACGCCTCCACTTGCGTTCAAGGAGGCATCCTGCGCCGCTTGATCGAGGAAGAACGGCTGGCCGGTGAGATTCGGTCGCAAGTTGCCACCGACGCCGAAAAGGTCTAAAAAGTCACGCTGACCGCCAGCGATCAAGGGGGTCAGCGGCGTACCCGAGCGGTAGCGCTGAATGCCACTGACTTGAAAGCCGCCGACGAGACGGTCAACCAAACCGCCCTGATTCAAGAAGCGCTTACCTTTGCCGAACGGCAATTCGATGAGGTAGTTAAACACCAACGAATGCTTCACGTCGTTCGGCGACAGTGAGCGCAACGAACGGCGGTCAGCCGGGTTTTGCAACACGCCAGTTAACGGCGAACCGCCGTACAAATCCTCCGCTGCGTCAGTGAGGAGCTTCGCGAAGGTGTATGACGCGCCGAACTGAATGCCTTTGGTAAAGCGACGTAGCAGGTCAACCTTGAACGCGTTGTACCAACTCTGTCCCTGACTTTCGAGCCGGTTATTGATCGGCCCGTATTGCGGGAACGATCTGAGCGCCTGCGCGACCGTGCCGCTGAAGCGTCCGCCCGCATCATTGAACCCCGGATACACGGCATCCGGGGTTGCCGGCAATGTGACACCGACGCTCGCCGCGTAAGCACGATCCTCGGCTGTTGCGTCAGCCAGTCTCGTTGTCAGTAACGCGTTGCCGAGTTTCAAAGCTTCAAGCGGCAGGGCGTTTAGCTGCACAAAGCCGGAGCGTAAACGCGTCCCCTTATTGCCCATGTAGCTGAGAGTAACAGCGACGTTATAGGGCAACTGGCGTTGGAGGCTCACGTCGTACTGCGCGGTGCGGCCGAGTTTGTAATTCTTGTCATAGAAGTCAATATCGTTGCGGTCTAACTGTCCGACGTATTGAGCGTTCGGGTCGGCTATCGGCAACTTGGGATAGTGGCTGAGTGTGATGAGAGCGTCGAGCCCGCCGTTGATATTGACCTGTCCGGCGGCGTAGCCAAGCAGACCGTCCTGACCGTTGGCGTTGTAGAAGAGCGGGGCGTAGTAGAGACCGTAGCCGCCGCGCACGACCGTCTTGCCATCGAGCGCGTAGGCAAAACCGAAGCGCGGTCCGATGTCGCTGCGGTCGGGATGGATGAGCCCGCGATCCACTGCCGGGAGACCGTCCTGGCCGGCCGCCCCGACGATGGCGCCGGGGCGCCCGCCCGCGTCCGGGTTCGGCACCTCCGGATCGAGGCCGCGATATCTATTGTGCTTTTCGTCGCGCGGGCGGTCGTAGTCATAACGGACACCGAGATTGAGCGTCAACTTCGGCGTGATTTTGATGTCATCCTGGATGAAACCCGCCGCGAATAAATATTCAAAGCTCGGCGCAACCGCTTGCAGGCTGTTGAAGGAAAACTCCGGTCTGCCGGTGAGCATGCTGGCGATAGGCCAGCCTTGAGCGAAATCATTTGTGTTCGCAGTTTGGTTGCTGCGGAAGTTGAAGTTGCCGCCGATGTCGAAGTGGAAGTTGACGTTCAACTGCTGACGGCGCACGTCGCCGCCGAATTTCAAGGTGTGGCGTCCGCGCGTATAGGCCACACTGTCGCTGAATTCGGCGGTGTTGTCGCCGACGCGGTTATCAAAGAACGTTGACCCGCCCGCTTGATAAGCGCGCGGGTCAACTGAAGTTACCGGGTCGCCGTAACCCGGAAACCCGATCAGCGGCTGACCGAGGTCCTGGGTTGAGCCTGGCGGCAGACCGAGCGCGGTCGCTCGTCCCGCACCTCTACCGAAATTGAAGTTCTGCACGTCCGTGCGATTCCACCCGAGATTGACGTGGTTGAGCAGCGTCGGTGTGATGCTGTAGTCGTGCTGCAAGCGGATGTAGTAAGATCGGAACGTTTGATCCCAAACACCTTGCGCGACGAACGGGGCCGGGAAGCGCGGGAAGCCGCCTTTTGTACTCGGCAGGTTGCGGTACGTGACGCTGACGTTAACCGTCTGCTTGTTAGAAAGGATATGCGTGATCTTTGTCACGTAGTAGTTGGTCCTTGCCACCGCGGTGCTCGCCGCGCGGTAGTTGTGAAAGACAGTTGAACCCCGCGGGCCGGTCTCGTTCGGCAGCGGAAACAGGTTAACGAACTTCTGCCCTGCCGGGTCAATCGCATCCGGCGGAACTACGTTATTGGGGAATGCCTGACGCTGGCCTGCGGGTTGGCGCGGATCAAAGATTGGCACCGGGGCGCCAAAAAAACTGGTCACATAAGGGTCGGTCAACAGTTCACCGAAGTCGCCTTTACGCATACGCTCAGTCGGGACGCTGACGTCCACGGCTTGGGATTGGTTGGTGCGGTAGCCGCCGTAGTTGAAGAAGAAGAAGGTCTTATTTCTGCCGTCGTAGAAGGGGTGTTTCCCTAAGCCCGGCAGGATAACGGGACCGCCAACCGCAAAACCGAAGTCCTTCTGCCGGTCGCGCGGGCGCGGCAGTCCTGTCAGACGGTTAAGCGCAATATTGGCGTTCAACGCTTCGTTGATGAGAAACAAATAGCCTTCGCCGTGGAAGTCGTTGCCGCCGGATTTGATCGTAAAGTTGATGACGCCGCCCGAAGAGTTGCCAAACTCCGCGGAGTAGTTGCTGGAGTTGATCGTGAACTCCTGGAAGGCGTTCGGTCCGGGCGCGACTTCTGAGAAGAACGTACCATTCTCGCCCCGGCGCGTGCCGGCGCCGTCAATCAGAATGTCCTGTCCGAGTCCTTGACTCCCGTTGATGCGAAAGTTGGTCGCGTTCGTGCCGTTGGATGTGGCTCCGTTAGGCGTGACGCTGCTGTCAAGGAAGATGAAGGCGAGCGGAGAACGCCCGCCGCTTTCAGCCGAGACGACGAGCGGCAATTCTCTGACCTGTCTTTCCGTAACGTTGAGTTGTTGCACCGGGCTATCGGTTTGCAGCACCGGCGCGTCCGATGAGACGGTGACACTTTCGTTGATGCTGCCGAGCTCCAGCGTCACATCGGCGTGACGCGTGATCTGGACACCGACCTGAATTTTGTCAATCGTCGCGGTTTTGAAGCCAGTGGCCTCTACCCTCAGCCTGTAGGGGGCGGCCTTCAGCTCTGGCAGGATGTATGTTCCTTCACCTGTAGTCTTTGCCTGACGCACTTCACTGCTCTCAAGGTTCGTGGCGGTGACCTTGGCATCAGGGACAACGCCACCCTTTGGATCCTTAACTGTGCCCGTAATAGCGCCTCGGTCGCTCTGGCCGAGGGCAGGCGCCCAGGCGCCCGCGAGCAGCGCGACTAGCGCCGGCACAAGCAACTTGCAATATCTCATGAGCCCTCCCAATTCTCGACTGCATCCACTTCCAGACTGCGACTGACGACTTGAGGAAAAGCGCCCAGACTCACGGCGCGCGGACTTGTCCAATCATAGCCTCTCGCTTCGCCTTAACCGCCGCAGGTGGACGGCTCGCTACACGCCTGTGATGCGCAGCTCGCGCAGCCACCTACCGTCGAGCACGAACACGAAGCGCGCCGGGCCGGTGTAGAAGTTGCTGACCCAATCGGCCGTAACGCTGATTTCATTTCCTTCCTGCCTGACGCTTTTTCACGGTCATCTTTCCCTTAGCGCCTATGAACTCCCCGTCACTCCAGCGACGGATGGCATCGCGTCCTGTGAATCGGCGTCCCGAATCTTCTACGACGCCATCTGATGGAAAAAACCCGAGGAAGACCTCCGTTTCTCCTCGGTTGACCGCCGATACGAACCTGTCGATGGGGGTGCGCAGTTTGAGCCTGCTCACTTTCACAATTACCTCCGCGGGCTGCAGAGAAGAGTATACGGATTATAGGACATTCTATCTCGAGCGCAACGGAAAGCTTCGGGAGGGGTCGGGAGGGGTGTAATTAGAAGTGCGAGTCACGTTCGGTTCCTACCGGATTCACGGTTGAGACCGCTATAACCTGCACGATCGCAAAGTCCATATGCTCCCCTCCGGTTCCATCTAGCCCTGTACCATTTCGTCTTTCTCTGCCTATTCGCGGCCCTGAGGCGAGCCGACTGTGCTTATCCTCGCATGGCCCTCCTGGCCGGCCGACCTCGCTCTCGGCACATTTGATATAATCGTCGCGTGGTCGCCGCTCTTTATGCGCTCATTTGCCTGATCTGGGGGTCGACATGGCTCGCCATCAAGGTATCTCTGGTCGGGGTGCCGCCATTCCTGGGAGCGGGGTTGCGGTTCCTGCTGGCGACGACGATGGTGGGGCTGGTGCTCGGCCTGCGCCGCAAACAGATCGAGCTGACGCGCGATGACAAGGTGTGCGTGCTCTCGCTCGGACTCCTGGTGTTCTGGCTCGACTATGCGTGCGTCTATTGGGCCGAGCTCCATATTTCGAG
>Ga0137371_10003603_pt1 | contig 12151 bp, 6 predicted proteins | sample SagtaG_7_FD_104919 | JGI IMG/M metagenome (GOLD analysis project Ga0137371, IMG submission 104919) | Vadose zone soil microbial communities from Sagehorn Ranch, Mendocino, California, USA - Sage1_R_40_16 metaG | ecosystem: Environmental > Terrestrial > Soil > Vadose zone | place: USA: California... | reverse complement strand
AGGAAGCTCGGAGTGTATGGCATTACGGGACCTTGTGTTGGAGAGGGATGCTCCAGGTTCATTGCGTTTTCAAGGGTTTACGGGGGAAGGCCGTGGCCGTGAGACGCTAGCCATGTTGCGCTTCTCGATGTTGCGTGGCGACGGAGCTCCTGCACGACTTTGACATCCTCACCATTGGCCTTGAGGATCGACGAAAAAGTATGGCGAAAGGTATGCCACGAAGTTTTCTTGTCGATCCCCAACCTCCTGGCGTGCGCGTTCTCCGCCCGCAGGCAAAGGAATATTTCACTACTGATTTGCGTCTAGCGAGCCGCAACTCATTTCATTACCTCGCTGAGTTTCACAGGTGCGCCTCCTCGAGTCTTGCTCTTGTCCGCGGCCTCCATGAAGGCAATGATTTCGAGCGACTCCTCTGGATTCACGGGCGGTATTCGAGTTCTGAAGAACTTCGCGATCTCAAAAAGGAGCGGACGGTAGGTTTCCCTCTGGGCTCCCGAGCGCAGTATAGCTTTGGTGCCGAATAGAGTAATCCCATAATCCTCGGCTCCCTTGCGAATTCCGCGCATCGCGCCCAGGCGGCTTTCTCTCCACTTTCCTACAACTACATCGGTGTCTGGGGTGTTCACCCGGGTCACCGTCTCGCAACCCGGCCCCATGATGCTGTAAAGAGCCTCGATGGCATGGATCCCATACCACATCAAATCCGGTTGCTGAGGCTGAATGGGGCAGGGACCGTAGACATCGCAGCCAACGACAACGCCCGCTTCTGAAGAAGTTTTGAGGCGAGTCGTCTCTTCCCAAAAGCGGAGTGAGGAGGCGCTGAACCACGACACACCCGCTTGCTTGGCGAGCCGCGCGATTTCACTCGCGTCGTGGTAGCTGTCCGCCAACGGCTTGTCGATGAATACCGGTTTGCCCGCCGCCAGGACGGGTTTCACCTGCTCCAAATGAGTACGTCCATCCAGGCTTAGCAGTAGGACGGCATCAACCAAGCCGGCGAGCGTGGGAATGTCATCCACAATTCTAATCTTCCACTTGTCCCGGAGTTCTGCCGTGAACCCTTCGACGCGGTCCCGGCTATCCGCAATATCCGGGCTGCCGCCCTTGAACGCAGCGACAACGCGGAGGCCGGGGACATACTGAGGATTAGACGGATCATTGAAGATCTTGGTGAATGCAACGCAGTGCGATGTGTCGAGGCCGATGATCCCTACTCGAATCGGACTACCCGAATCCTGCTGGCCGAAACCACTCGCGGCGAAGAGCAAGGCGAACGCAAGCATACTGGTAGCAAGGTGCAAATAGCGCAGGATGGATTTGCGCATCATTCCCTCCTCGGAATAGCGTTTGGGCCGCGCATAGAGATTGCCTTCTTTTTCCGACGCAGCCATTCAAAGGCAACAGTCATTCCGGAGAAGCATACACTCCTGAGTCAAGCCCCCAACCACGCCGCTCCATCGCCGTGTCCCGGGCCGGAGGCCGAGTGGGCGCGCCATATGGGGATGTACTCCCGCCAAGTCAATTGATAGTCAGCAGAGATATGTCTGGCGCGCGTCACAGATGTTTCCTAAGGTTTCGGTTGAAAGCGATTTTGACTTGGCACAGATTCCCTAATCTCACCGCAGACCATGAAAATTTCCCTTGACAAGTATTCCTGAATGGCTGTAATACAGCATGACAGAGAGGCAGCCTTGGAAAAGGACATAATAACGCCACTCAAGCAGGATAGGCTTTCCCACGGGGTCTTTGCACAGTTGTGCGACCTGATTCGTAATGGCCACTTTCAAAGTGGTGACCGCTTGCCCAGCGAAAAAGAATTGTGCGAAATGTTTCAGGTAAGCCGTACCACGGTTCGCAGCGGACTTCAGAGCCTCGGTGCCTTGGGATTGGTTGACTCGCGCGATGGAAGTGGCACGTTCGTGACGAAGCGATCACCGGAATCGGTAGGTAAAACCCTGGGCGTAGTGCTGTTTCACGGTGTCGAAGATATCGAGGAGATCTACGAGGGTCGGCGCGTCATCGAGAGTTGGACTGCCTACTTGGCCGCCAACCGAAGGACCGAAGATGAGCTTCAATCGCTTGAAAAGTTCGTCAACCAGCAGAGCGAAGAAGTGCAGCGGGGTGAGAGCGGGGTTGATACCGATTTCCAATTTCATCTGCAGATCGGGAAGTCCGCCCGGAACGAAGTGGTTCTCCGCATCCTTTATTCGATGATTACCCTCATTTTCAAAGTTCTGGATCCTTCCAAGCGGCCAGCCAGAGACCTCACACAGGCGGTGGAACAACACCGGGGCATCCTGGAGTCGCTTAGGGAGAAGGATGCCTTTTCGGCCATGAGCCGGATGTACGAACACGTAAGCAGTGGGATACAACGTGGCTCCGCCACGGGCTTTCCCATCGAAATCAAGCACAGCTAGTAACACGGATAATACCGGGTTTTTTCTTTCGGTCAGGGCAGGTTTCAGTAAAACGCAACTTGAGCGAGGAGGCCAGCGATGAGACGTGCAGGCGGGCCGTATCAGCTAATCTTGAAGTGTTGGCTTTTGGCTTGGTTATTGGGAGTCACGGGATTAGTGCCTGCGATGGCGCAGGTGGAGACAACATCGAGGATCAGCGGCATCGTTAAGGATCCGATGGGGGGTGTCATCCCCCGGGCGTCGGTCGTCGTCAGGAATCAAAACACCGGAGGTCTTCGTGAGGCGACCACGGATGCAACCGGTTACTATTCCGTAGTATCGCTGCAGCCGGGAACCTACACTGTGACTGTTGTGAAAGATGGCTTCAAGAAGGCCGAAGTTGCCGGTCAGGTGCTCGAAGTGGCGTCACCTGCCAAATTGGATTTGACGCTGGAGTTGGGAACCGTGAGCCAGACCATCAAGGTGTCCGGGGCGGGCGCGGAACTGATCACCACCACCACCTCGGAGGTCTCTGGAACCATCAACCAGACGCTCTTGAATGAGATTCCCTTCAAGCGGCAGAACTTCTTTGACATCTTAGTACTGACACCCGGCGCGGTGCCTGCAACCCTGGAGCCTGTGAATTCAATGTCCTTTGTGGGTACTTCACTCAACCAGGTGAAGACAGGTACTGGCACGGGAGAGCAAACCCAAGCGGGTATCTTTGTGGGGGGAAACCGCGACAGCGGGGCAAACGTCTCGATTGATGGCTCGAATGTGCAAAGCTCGGTCTACCAACAAACCACCCAATTGCAAGCGCCGGCCAGCATCCTAGAAGTTAAGGTTGAGGGTGGCAATATGAACGCCGAGTTCGGCAGCGGTGTTACGGCCATCAACGTAATCACCAAGAGTGGGACCAACCGCTACCACGGAGAACTCCATGAGTTCATTCGCAACAACCATTTGGATGCGGCCACCTTCTTCACGAATTTGCAGGGGGCCAAGCTGCCCAAATATCAACAGAATTCGTTTGGCGCCGCCTTCGGAGGTCCCATCAAGAAGGACAAGCTGATGTTTTTCGCCAACTATGAGGGCATGCGGGTGCGCGAGAGTACCGCAGGCTACGAAGGTGTGCCCCCCGCTAGCGTTTTTAACGGAGATTTTAACGATCCCAGTATCGCGGCCACAATTTACAACCCTTTCAAATATGACCCCGTCACCGGCCTCCGGCAACCCTTTCCGGGTAACAAAATACCGTTAGGTCCAACCACCCTCTGTGCTCCACGGCCAACCTGTATCGACCCCGTATCCATGGCCTTTCTCCAAAAGTGGGTGGCGAGGCCCAACGCCATAATTGACGGCGAACCCGTGGTTACGGGCAACATTAGGAACGTCCTGAATTCGAACCAGTACAACGTCCGAATGGATTTCCTGAAGAGCACCACAGCCACGATCTATGGGCGTTATACCCACTCGGATTCGCCCCAAACCAATCTTGGCATTCAATCCCTGGAAGGCCAGGAGAATCCCTATTCTTCTCAGAATGTTGCCCTCCACTGGACACAGGTGCTCAAGCCGACCCTGGTGAATGACTTCATGGTCAGCTACACACGGCCTGGCTGGGCTCTTACACGCCTTACGAACAATGGTGATGTGGCCCAGCAGATCGGCGTGAAAAACACGAGCGGGTTCCCGGGCGGCGCAACGTTTGAAGGGCCGTACGATTACAACTTGAATCTCCCCAGCGAATATCTCTTGCACGCGGCCGAGAATAACTATCAAGCGAAAGACGACCTGAGCTATGTCCGTGGGCGGCACACGCTGAAGTTCGGAATGGAAGCGCGACAAAAACGCTTGTATTACAACACCAGCGACTATGACACGGGAGACTTTGAGTTTGACAATGTCTTTTCCCAGGCCTGTCCACAGGGAAACGGTACCTGTGCATCTCTCATCGGCAACCCGGGCGGCAATATGATGGCGGATGTCCTGATGGGTACAACGATCGAGTCGCTGCTGATCATCTCGCCCGTGTACGATGGCTATCAAACGTATTACGGTGGGTATGCCCAGGACTCCTGGCGTGCCAGCTCGAGGCTAACTCTGAACTTTGGCCTGCGTTATGAATACTGGCACCCCTGGTTGGTTCCGCGCAACACGACGGCGCAATGGGACGGCAAAAACGGTAATGTCGTCTATCCACTCAAGAACCCTCTCGATTACCTGGATAATTCGAAGTGTTTGGGAGAGTGTGCACCTCTCAATCCCGGCGTGCCTCGCGAGGGATATCGAACCGGCAACCTGGACTTCGCGCCGCGCTTAGGCTTGGCCTATCAAATCACCCCGAAGACGGTGTTCCGAGCTGCAGGCGGGATCTTCTACGACGGAAATACCAACACCAACCAACTCCAACCTTCCCAGGCTTCCGCCCCACCATTCGGCCAGCGCGTGGACCTGATCAGCACTCCGGACATACAGGTTCCTTCTGTCTTTGTGGGCGATATGTTTCCTCCGGCGCCTCCCACGGGTATTCCCCAGCCCAATACTGGGGCATCCTTCCGGGTTATTTCACCCTACATGCCCACGGCGGCGGTCTACCAATGGTCCGCCAGCGTGCAAAGGAGCTTTAGCTCATTTTGGACCCTGGAAGCCGACTACCTGGGCTCCCATACCATCCATGAGTATATGTTCATGGACCTCAATTCCGCGTACTTGCCCACCGGCCAGTATGCGGGGATGAGTCTCGCGCAGCGCCGCTTCTTCCCTCAGTGGGGGCGGATCGGAAGTTGGATTCCCATAGGCTGGGCCAAGTATGACGCCTTGATCGTCAGTCTAAGGGACCGGGAGTGGCACGGTCTGACCCTGATCTCTAATTTCACCTGGGCCAAAGGCCTAGCCTCTAGTAACATGCGAACCAGCGACATCGGCATCACTGACCTCTTAAATCCTTACGGTGTGTCTGGGGAAGCCCAGTGGGTGCCGGAGAAGAGCTTGATAACGGGGTACAGCTACACCTTGCCCTTTGGGCGGGGAAAGGAGCTAGCGAGCTCCGTGGGTCCCGTCATGAACAAAGTGCTGAGTGGCTGGACGGCCAGCGGCATAACAACTTTTTCGACCGGAAGTCCCCAGCCTGTGTACGGCAGAGACCTGACCGGGGTGGCGCTTTCCCGGGGCTACCCAGACCGTATTTGTGACCCGCGAAAAAATTTCAACCAAACCCGGCTGGAGTGGTTCAACACCTCGTGCTTTGTCAATGCCCCCTTTGGTACTTGGCCCAATGCTCCCATGGGATCGGTAACCTTCCCAGGCCCCAACAACTGGGATCTTACGCTCAGCAAGATCACTACCGTGAGGTTCCCGAATGAGGGGGCGCGGGTGGAGTTCCGCGCGGATCTGTTCAACGCGTTCAACCATACTCAATGGGCCGGTCCCAGTGTGACAAATAGTAGTCAAGTGTTCGGTCGAATTACTAATACCCGCCCGGCAAGGATCGTTCAGTTTGGTTTGAAGCTTACCTTCTAACTGGGGCTGATGCAGGCTCTGACCGTATTGCTGCTCGCTCCTGCCCCTGGAGCCATCCGGGGGCAGAAGCCGAGCGACTCGGCTCCTTTGGCCCATCGCCCCCCAATTCAAGGCGACATCAATGATCCCATTATTACTTCTCGCCGTTAGTCTTCACACCAACTTTGAAGCCGGAAGTTTGGGGAAGGTCGAACCGATCTCGGCTACGCATTTTCGCTGCGCGGTAAAAGGTGAGGTGGATCAGAAAGGGAGAAACCGCCAGGCGAGTTGGTACTATTTCCGTCTCGACGGCGCCGCGGGGCGGGAAATCACCCTGGATTTCGTCGACCTTCTGGGCGAATACAATTTCAGCAGCGGCGAGCTGTCAATTAAAAAAACTACCCGACCTGCCTTCAGTTATGACAATAAAACCTGGCAGTTCTTCGGTGATCAGGAAGTTCAATGGGACAACCTGACAACTAGCCTCCGCCTGCGTTTCACACCTCTAAAAAACCGCATGTGGATTGCGCACGTGCCCCCTTACACCACCCGCGATCTCGCGCGCCTGTTGGCCGCTTCTGGCGGCAGCCCCTATCTTCATGCAGAAGTCGTCGGCAAGACGGTTGAGGGGAGGGACATGATCCTGCTCACGGTCACCAACCCCTCCGTGTCGGATGCGAATAAGAAAGTCTTATGGCTGATGGCCCGGCAGCATGCCTGGGAAGCCAGCACCTCCTGGGTGGCTGAAGGCGCGCTTCGCTTCTTGCTTTCCTCCGACCCGAAGGCTGGCCGTATTCGCAACGAGGCCGTCTTCAAGATCTTTCCCATGGCCGATCCTGATGGTGTAGCCCGCGGCGGCGTCCGATTCAACGTCCATGGTTTCGATTTGAATCGAAATTGGGACGCTGTCGATCCGAAGCTGATGCCTGAAATCGCAGCACAACACAAGGCCATGCTGGATTGGATCGCTGGAGGACGGCGAATTGATCTGTTCCTCACCATGCACAACACCGATGGAGAGTACTTGGCGGGACCTCTCTCTGCTGGCAGTCCACAGGTTCAAGAGTCAGTAAAGCGCTTTTTCGAGCTTCTGGTCGCAAATACATCGTTCAACGGACCACTGCGCGACGCCGGTCTTTCTACCACACCCGTTACGCCAGGCCGGATGACCGTGAACCAGGGGTTGTTTCACGACTTCAAGATTCCTGCTATGGGGATGGAGCAGACTGTCGTATTCGATTCAAAGCTTGGGCGTATTCCCACCGCTGAGGACCATCTGGCCTTCGGCGCCGGCTTGGTCAGATGCATGTGGGCGGCGGTCACCGACGCTCATCCATGAGTTCTCGACGGGAGGGGAGTGGCTGCGAACTCTCGCAATCCTTCCCTGTACTACTAACAACCAAAATGTTTGCGTCTGGCACAAATTTTCTTGGTGCTGTTTGGTTGCGGCTCTGCCGCGCTGTGCTCTCCCGATTCTTTTGTGCGCGGCCGTCCTGACTACCTAACCTAGCTGGGCGCTTGCCGAAGGGATCATAATGAATTTCCCATATCGGAGGTTTGCCACGCTCCTCGAAACTCTCTGCCGGTGGAGCATTCAAAAGCGCGTGTTGTCCATCGTTCTGGCAGTGGTCACGGCCACCATCGCGCTGCGCATACATACACTCCTCGCACAGGAACCGCAGTATGACCTTCTCATCGTCGGCGGGCACATCATCGATGGCAGCGGAAGCCCGTGGTTTGAGGGCAGCGTAGCTGTAAAAGACGGTAAGATCGCGGACGTGGGACGGCTGGTCAATGCCACGGCCAGCCGGGTGATCGATGCGAAGGGGTTGGTGGTCGGTCCCGGTTTTATTGACCTGCACAGCCATTCGGATCGCACTCTGCTGGCCGACGGGAAAGCGCAGAGCAAGATTCGTCAAGGCGTGACCACCGAGATTCTGGGCGAGGACCACTCCGCCGCACCGGTTCCACCCGGTGCGGGAAAAAACCTGAAACAGTACGGATTGATCCGTGACTGGACGACGCTGGGCGAGTACTTTGCGCGCCTCGAGCGCCAGGGTATCTCCGTGAACATCGCTTCCTACGTGGGCAGCGGGCAAGTACGCGAAGTCGTGCTGGGTGAGGCCAACCGCGCACCGAATCCGGCCGAGCTTGAGAAAATGAAGTCGCTGGTGGATCAGGCGATGCGCGAGGGCGCGATCGGGCTCGCCTCCGGATTGATCTACCTGCCCAACGCTTACGCCCAAACCGATGAGCTGATTGAGTTGGCCAAGGTGGCCGCGAAGTACGGTGGGATTTACACCACGCATATGCGGGGCGAGGGCGCCCACTGGAAGAAATCCGTCGATGAAGTTATTGAGATCAGCGAAAAAGCCGGACTGCCCGCTCACATCCTGCACCTCAAGATAGATGGCAAACCAAACTGGGGGCAGATGACGGAGCAGGTGAAGGAGATTCAGGCGGCGCGCGACCGCGGTGCGGACATCACTGCGAATCAATATCCCTATATCGCCTCCATGACCGATCTTGAGACTTGTCTTCCACCCAAGTATCTGGCCGGCAGTCCGGCGGATGAAGTGAAACGTTTGCAAGATCCCGAAGTGCGAGCAGAGATTCGCCAAGCCATCGCGACGGGACTGCCCGGCTGGGAAGTAAACCAGGTGAAGAGCGTGGGGGGATGGCACGGAGTCATGGTGGCGGCTATGCTGAAGCCGGAAAACAAGAAATATGAAGGCAAGCGCATGGATGAAGTTGCCAAGCTGATGGGCAAGGATCCTGTGGACGCGGTGTGCGATCTGTTGGTTTCAGAAGGTGGCGAGGGGGAGGCCATCTACTTCAATATGAGTGACCAGGACGTGGAATCGGCGATGAAGCAACCGTGGGTCGGAATCGGCTCAGACGGCGGGGCGGCTTCCCCGGAAATGACCTTTTTGGGTAGGCCCCACCCGCGCTTCTACGGAACTTTTCCGCGGGTATTGGGAGTTTATGTGCGCGAGAAACATGTGCTGACGCTGCCCGACGCAGTTCGCAAAATGACCGCGCTGTCGGCGGCTGTTACCGGCCTCAACGATCGCGGTCTGCTCCGGCCGGGGATGGCCGCTGATATTACTCTTTTCGATCCCCAGACGGTGATCGATAGGGCCACGTTCGAGAACCCCATGCAATACCCCGTGGGAATCCCGTACGTCATCGTAAACGGCACAGTGGTGATCGACCAAGGCAAGCATACTGGTGCCATGCCCGGCCATGTGCTGCGCGGGCGGGGCAGGAAGAACGTTGAGCAGTGACTGAGGTGCCTGCCATATGAAAAGAAGAGTATTCCTTAAAGGGACGTTGACAGGTATGGTGGCGGGGGCGGGAATGCGGCTCGGAACTGGACATAGGCAGACAGTATCCGCAGCTGTGGAAACCGGCCGTGACATGAATCTGCCAGCCGATGGTTACCGGCCTCCAGATTGGCTTCGGTACATTCGCCCCGTGTATTTCGACGGCTATACTGCCCCCCTTTATCCTTCCATCAAACACTTCCATGCGAAGCGCCTTGTCGACATCACGCTGAAATTGGGTGGAGACACTTTGAGATTTCAACCCATCGGGTACCGGGCGTACTTTCCAAGCAAGGCGTTCCCTGTCTTTTCCGAATTGGGCAATCGGGACCTGATTAACGAAGTCTCGCAGGAGTGTCGGAAAGCGGGTTTGCACCTTTACTGCTACACCGGCTACGGCATGATCATTATGGACCTGGACCTGATTCAGCAACACCCCGAATTCTCCGATTGGGTACTGCGGGATATCCATGGCGAGCCTTATGGAGTAGAGACCGAGTACGGTGTGAAGTATTCCTACAAAATCTGCATTACCGGCGACGCTTATCGTCAAGCCATGCGCACGACGGTCCGGGAACTCTGCGAGCACGACACGGACGGCGTGTATTTTGATTGCCCGAGCAACTACCGCGGAGTCTGTTTCTGTGACTCGTGCCGGACCAATTTTAAGAAGTTCAGCGGCATGGACCTGGAGCGCCTGGGCAACGTCCTTGATGTCTACAGCCTTCCGCGCGACGTCGATATGGCAGCCCTGGTGGCCTGGTTCGAATGGGCCAACAAGCTGACCAAGGAGGACTTGCTGGATTTCCGCAAGATCATCCACGGCGCCGGGAAATTCATGCTCTGTCACAACGGCGCAACGTGGCGAGGTGCTTCACTCCCCTTGCAATACCGTATTCCTGAAGGTTTCATGGTTGAGTACCACGACCAGACTTATCAACGCCTGGTAGGAGCTCTGATGGGGGCCTCTATGGCACGCCCCGCTCGGAAGCTGGCCATGGCGTACATGGGAAGCTACGATGTCTCCACCGACGACCAGCCATCCCATAGCAAGCCCTGGGCAGTGCACATGGCCGACATCGAGGACAGCGACGAGATCCGAATGGAAGGGTTTGCGAATCTGGCGGGAGGCAGCATTCCAATCTATGCCTGCGCCAACCGCCTCTATTTCGGAATTGGAAGCGGCAGCGCCGAGGCTGCCCAGGAAGTCTTCAGGGTCGTGCGCCGCGCAGAACCGATTCTAAAAGACAGTGTCCCCGTTCCCTATGTGGGGATCGTGCCGACCTGGGAAGCGCTTCAACTTTGGCGGACCCGGCGAAGAAGTTGGAACATGATGATGACAGAAAGCCTCGCGCTGGTGTTGCTGGATAGCCACATCAGTTTTGATGTCAATCCCAATACCGAAATGACTGCCGACTGGCTGCAACGTCAGCGAGTGGTTGCGCTCTGTGGCGCATCGGCGCTGAAGGATGAGGACGTCCGCCTGTTGGCTGACTGGGTTAGCGCAGGTGGAGGTTTGTTGGCAACCTACGACTCAGGCCTTTATACGGCGCACGGTGAACCGCGGAAAGATGGAGGCGCCTTAAAGGATTTGCTCGACGTGGAGATGAAAGGCGAGCCGCCGGAAGGGCAGGCCGATTGCTTCTATCGGGTCAAGGCTGATCACCCGGCGCTCGGCGAATATGGCAAAAGCTCCGTGGTGATGGGCGATGCGCGGCTGGCGCCCGTGGAGGTTCGGGATGGGGCAACCCTCCTTGCAGATTGTTGGAATCTCCAAATGGAGCAGGTTCGAGGACCGGCGATCGTCGCCAAAACCCTTGGCAAAGGGCGAACGATTTACATCAGCGGAAGTCTGGAAGCTCACTACCCCTCCAGTCGAGTCGCTTCACTTCAAAAAATGCTTGTATCCATCATCCGATACTTGGCAGGAGACGCGCCCGTGCCATTCCAAATGTCGGCTCCCCGGGGGGTTTATGGAGTACTCCGAGAGTCCGCGAATGGAGATCTGGCGCTTTGGGTACTGGCGAATGTAGGTTTCAAGGACGCTTCAATCGGCCGCATGCGGCAAGATTTTCTGCCGGTGCACGACGTCGAGGTTCGGGTCCTGGTCCCGGAAGGCCGGCAGGCGAGGTCAGTGGAGTTGATTCGCGCAAAGCGGAGCATTCCTTTCAAGGTGGATGGTAAATACGCCGTGGCCTCAATTCCAACCGTGCACATCGCGGAGCTCGTCCATTGGAAACTTGCGTGAGACTGGCCCGGGAAGGCCATGTGGTTTGAAATGAAACGCCAACGTTGCGCGCTCAACCTAATCGTCTGGGTTGCCGTTCTGATTGCATTGGAATCCCCGGAGGGCGCGTCCCGGGGATCAAGTCTTCTGCCTCTGAAGCTTGCGGCACCGCATAGTGGAGGCCAGGTCCTCGAGGGCACCGCGCCCTTCAAGCGGCCGGATAACATCATCGATCAGCAATACCTCCAGATTTATGACTATTTCTTGCGGGAGATTGCGACCTCGCCCTCTCGGCGAGATGAGTTGTGGCGTCCCGACTACTCCACGATTTCCGCATACCGTGAGTCCCTGGACGGACACCGGGAGAGCCTCCGCAGGATGCTGGGCCTGGTTCAATTGCACCCAGGGAAGGCGGAAATCACCACGCTTGCAACCAACGAAGCATTGAGTATCAAGGAAGTCTCCATACCCCTCGACAAGGAGTTCCACGCCCGCGCCCTGCTTTTCCTGCCTCGAAGCGAACGGCCGGAACCTGTCATCATTGCGATTCCATCCGCCGCAGAAACCCGGGAGGAGTTCGCAGGTGTGGTCGAAGGAATCACCCCTGCGAGATGGCTTACCGCCCTCCTCGGCCGCGGCGTGGCGGTCGCGATTCCCTCCATGGTGACCCGCACAACCGATTACCCCCTTTCCAGTCAGCT
>Ga0137371_10003600_pt1 | contig 12156 bp, 10 predicted proteins | sample SagtaG_7_FD_104919 | JGI IMG/M metagenome (GOLD analysis project Ga0137371, IMG submission 104919) | Vadose zone soil microbial communities from Sagehorn Ranch, Mendocino, California, USA - Sage1_R_40_16 metaG | ecosystem: Environmental > Terrestrial > Soil > Vadose zone | place: USA... | reverse complement strand
ATTTTTGGTTTGTCCTTAAGCATCCCTCGCCGTACGCCAGCCCAAGAAGGCGAGTGTCAGAATGGGACACCGCACTCAGAATTGTTTGGGCCAGGTGTCAGAATTAGCCGCCGCACCCCCCCCGGAACGCCACACCCGAATTGTGTCTCCCTCCGATAAGCTGTCGAATTGTGTCGCCCGATACATCCCGTAGTCAGATTGGACCGAACCCAGTTGGTGCAGTATGTCAGTGTGCCGAACGAAGAGGAAGAGCCGGTAGATGCAGCTATAGACAGATTATGGATGAATTAATCGAGTATTGTCAGCACAGTGTGATCCATCGGGTGGGTTCGCCATACATTTCGTAAGACCAAATGTGTACGAAGACGTGATTCAAAAGAGCCTTCTTTTAGTTTTAGGGCTCAGATTAGCTAAAGCTTTTACCTGGAGCGCCGCAAGCTAGTCCCTAAAACTGGTTGTCTAGGTGATTGTCGGCTCTCGGCAAGCCTCCGGTAGGTTAAATATAATTAAAATGACGGCACAAAGCAAGCTTGGCACTAACTAATCAGCCAATCATTAGGAATACCCCACTTGTAAAAATTTGCGGTCTTTTCCGCAGGCAATTCTCTTTCTCGATGTTTTATTTCTCTTCCTTCCAGTTTAAATGCCAGAAATGCCTTTAAAGGATCTTGCATGATAAAATGACATTACAACATAGTGAATGATTTGACTTCTTTCATCTGAAGGTCGAGGACACTGTGCATGACAACCGACTTCACCAGTCATTGATGATATGGACCTGTACTTCATCGACACCGGCGACTTTGCCGAGGGTTTCTGGCCGGAGTGGCCTTGCTTGTCGAGCCTGACAATCAAGAGGCTCAGACAGAGGGGTAGACTGCAGTCTACCTGCCTGTCTGAGAACTGTGGGCCTGGGTTCAATATGGTAAGTTATTCCTTCTTCGTCAAATGCCGAAAAAGCTTTACGTTGATGTTAGAGCGTCGCTTTCAACATTATTACATCGCTTAATACAATCATACTAGTTTCCTCTTAACTTGAAGCGTCCGAGTGTGCTAAATTATAGGCAGTGCGGCGTGATTATTACCTTTTCTCGTCACCACCTCGTGTTCCTTTGGCACGGCCTCTTGAACATCAAATCTTGGCATCATTTCTTGACAACCATCTGAGGCACGAATCAATGCATCCAGTCACTTTAACAACCCAAACAGGCGTCCAGCGCCCAGAGGCGCAGGCGCGAAGGCAAGCAGGCGGGCAGGTAGACTGCAGTCTGAAGAAGCTCTTCCGAAATGGCAAACACCGGAGCCCGTGGCTTTGTTAATTCACTGCAAACATATTCAGCTCACTTTAATCTGGCTTTAACTTCTTTCCATTTGCTTTTCCTTAAACCCAACAATCATCTTTTGCTCTTGCACGCTCTTTGAAGGCCTCTTTACCAGCGCCAATCTCTGCTGATCGGCATTGAATTTCAGTAAGTTCTGGCTCTATTTGGTTGTTTCGCTGAGTGGTGATTTATCGCGCTTATTTCATCACACTCCGTTTACCTGGTTTCATTTAAGCCCGCGGTGACGCCAGCTTAAAAGGCCCGCCTCAGACTGCAGTCTGCCTATCCGACTGGGTGCCTGCCCTTTACTGTTACCGTGTTCAGGGTATATTTTCTTTTTTTGGTTGAATGTTTGTCAATATCCTAGGTCAGGCTTACGGGTATTCATAATATCTATTTATTTATTTATTTGTTCTTATTACGCCTAATCTACTGCCAATTCAATGGCCTATGTAGGCTTTCTGTCTTTCCATCCCTTTGCTGTGCTTCTTGCCAGATCTACATACTAATGAAAGTACCCTGCCTGAGGGACTCGTGGTCAGATCCTTCTCTTTTAGCCTCTCTGAGGCTGTCTGTTTGGGTGTCGCGTGCTTTCCTCCCGCTCCTCGCACGGCGTTGCTTTGAATTGCTCCAGCAGCCCTGTTTTCAAGATCATCCTTATCGCTGCTGTCGCTCCTTCCTTCGTTCCTAGGATCTCTCTTAGATCCTCTCCGAATTCTCTCAACTCTGTCTCTCTAACGTCTCTCCATTTTGGACACGTTAGCAGCACGTGTCGCACGCTCATCGCCTCCCTTCCGCAGTCGCATCGCTTGCTATAGATATCCGGGACCCCTCTTTCGTAGAGGAATTCCCTGAACCCTATTTTGCCGGTGCGCAGCTGCGTTAACAGCGCGCTGTGCGGTTTGGTTCGGCCTGCGTGTAGCTTGCGATTCGCCGGCGACGGCTCTGGCGCGATCTTGTGCAGGTGTCTGCCCTTCGTGCTGTCCTTCCATCTCTCTTTCCACTTTTTCTCCCCTTCTTCTTCCAGTTGTTTTCTTTTCCTGCTCTGTTCTTGTTGCTGCTGCTCTTGTGGCTGTGGCTGTGGCTGTTCCCGTGGCTGTGTCCGGGCCGCCCGCGTCCTCGCTCGGGGCTCACCCGCTGTTTCCCCGCGGTGTGGCCGCGATTCCTCCCACGGCGCTTTCGCTTCGTTCTCGATTCTCTCGATTTGGGTCCCTCCGAGCATTTCTTGCAACCAGGCCCTCTTCTTGTGGTCTGGCGTTTTCCTTGTCCTAGCCTCTCTTCCTCCCTTCGATCTCATCTGTTGCCGGATCTTTCTTGTCAGACTTTGTACTACGCTCCCCGCGGGCTTCTCGCATAGCCTGAGCATCGTTTTCGCCACCTGCGTTTCTAGGAAGATGTCTATCGGTTCGACGTTTGTTTCAACCTCCAGGGCCTCGGTGGAGGTGGCCCTATAGGCGCCCGTTGCAACTCTTAAACATTTCCCTTGGATCGCTTGCAGCTTCTTTGCTACGCCTTTTCTGGCTCCTGGGAGGCCTGCGGGCGTATACCATGTGTTCGCACCGTACGTCACCGCCGACCTTGCCATTGCGGTGTAGACTTGCCGTGCTGGTCCCACCGACATTCCCCAGGTCGACCCTGTTATCGACTTAAGGGCGTTTAGAGTGCGTGTCGATTGCTTTTCGATTGCTTTGAGTTGTGCGCCCCATTTCAGTGCTGTATCGAGTCTAACTCCTAGTATTCTGATGTCCGCTGCCGGCGTATTCATAATATCATATGGGATTGTTTTGCGGATCAGGTTACTTTCGTGGTCATGTGTTTTATATCTCCCCATCCCTTTTATCCCCTTGACTGGCACTATACTGCATAAATCATCAACACTGTTATGTTCTCTAACACTGGCGGGGCGGACGGCTAGGCAGGCAGGTAGACTACAGTCTACCTGCCTGCCTTAATTCCTCCTTTTCAACTCTTATACTTACTCTTATTTGGTATAGGTTCTGGTTTTCCGTCACTATGGCGCCTACCACCTCCAAAGGCAAAAAGCGTGCCGCAGAAGACCCTAGCGAGGGTTCTAGCAAAACTAAAAAATCCAAATCTACCTCTGCTACCAGCAAACCGACGACCGGTAGTACCGAGGCTAAGCAGGCTGCTGAGCGAAAAAAGAAGGTCAAAGCATCAGCGGCAAAAAACCCAGCCAATGTCTTTGTCATCGGGCCCCCTAATAATGCTTGGGAAGACAACTCGAAGAAACTGGCGGGATACCTGCACTTCAAAGGACCTATTGAGAATTTCCGCATCTTTGTGACTGGCGAAGCTAATACGCCAGAGTCGAAAGCCGTTGCAGACATACTGGATAAGTATCTCTCGGTTCGCCAAGGCAATTATGGAAAACCTGATACCAGCCTCAGCAAGGGAAAACTGGGGTTGACTATCGGAACGAAACAACTTTTCGAAACAATTGATGATACCAGTAATGATATCACCCAGCTTTTCCAGACCGATATCACGCTTCCTCTGCCCACTGCGGTCGACCAGCAGGATACTGTCTGGAAACCAGGCACAATGCGTTATGCTATCGCAACGACAATCAAAGCAATGAATCAGCTCATTGCCTGCAGCCCAACTATGTTTCCCTCATCACATGTCTCTGAAGACTTGCGGCTACACCCCATGGGTGTGACTCGCTACGGCGCAGAAGATTGGCATCGCGCCTATCAGCTTTTACGCTTCTACTTTCGCCAGCACAGCAATATTAAAGAAAAGACCAACTTTTTCACCCACAAACAATCAGACAAAGGCGATGCCGAGGCGCCACTCTTCTATACCACGGAAGAGCTCGAGGAAGCAACTGATGCTACATACAATGAGCTAGATCTTGCCGACAACGATGAAGAGGGCCGTGTTGTTGGCGCATTGATTCACCATGCTCAAACTTCGGCACCAACAGCCGAATCCGCGACCGAGTCAGCTTCTATAGCAACGATGCCGGATTTGAATGATGAGCCTATGTATTGGGCTCAACGCCAGAGAGAATTTGAAGCATCGGTAGAGCAAGCAGACAAGGACACACGGGCAGGCAATGATGTCGGGTCTCACGGAGTGATTGTCAGGCGCAATCGCCTGAATAAGGAGAACATGCGGAAACTGTGCATTGCCCTTGGCAATGAATGCAGCATCATTCATGATGATGCTACAATCATGACTGAGGCCGGAAACATTGCTATCAAAGCCGACTCTGCTTCGAGGGCTTTAGACCCAGCTCAGGTATGTTGGCAGACTGCAGTCTGGGTTTGCCGGCCAGACTGCAGTCTACCTGTCTAGCTATCTCCCTATCTCCCTCGCAGGCATACTGACTACTATCTCTTAGTCTATTGTCAGCCGAGGCATGAACATGATCCTGTCATCCATGGTGACTCGTTCATCGAAGAGATGAACGAGAAAGAAAAGGCTCAATACTGGCAAACTCAACACAGCCTCAGTACTGTCAGTGCACCAACCAAGAGCTACAAAGAGACCTGCCGACTCTTGGGTTACGATACCGAAGCTCCGACGCCACCCCCAGAGAACTTGAACAAAAGGAAAGCCTGGCAGGTGCTTAAGAATGAGATTGAGGCGGAGAGGCATGCTGCTATTGAGGCCAGAGAGGAGCCTGTCGAACGAGCTCCACTCGGTCCTGAGCCAGTGGCTCTTGTCCTTAATGGCTGGCAGGTTATGGGCGCTCAGTGGTCTATCGAACAAGAGGAGGGACCGATTGGTGGTGGCATTGTCTGCGACGATTGCGGTACCGGCAAGACCATCCAAATGCTGGTTGTCATCTATGAACATTTTCGCCGCATGAAGGCCAATCATGTTGTGGGCAGCGCCGACAATCCTTCCTACAAGCCCACAATTATCCTAGCTCCGGCCACGGTCGTCGATGTATGGTTTGAGGAAATCAATCGATGGTTTCCTAAACTCAAGGCCTGGCGCTTCTTCGAACGAGCCAACAAGGTCAACCACGCTTTCATGAAGGAACGCACTCTTCCTACCAAGGCCGAGCAACTGGTCCAGTGGCTGAATGAACACTGCCCTAAGGATAACCCGGACTCGTGCAGTGTCGTCATCTTCTCCGCCTACGAGACCTTCCAGTATCGTACTCTCGTGGTCACTAAAAAAGGTTTAAGTGGGTCAACAGGTATGTGCGTAGACTGCAGTCCAGCACCGTCTCGTCAGACTGCAGTCTTCTCCTCTGTCTGCCAGCCTCATTCTTTTCTTCATTTGTGGCCTCGAACTGACCGAAGTAGCCGCTGCGATAGAAAACCAAGCTCCGGTGGCGCGATTTGAGGAGATGGAACGTCTCCCTGACGAGGAGGAAGACATAGGGGAGGACACTGATCAACCAGCACATGATATCAATTATCAGCACTATGAATACTCGTCTCTGCTCACTGGCAAATTTTACCGCCTGGTCCTGGATGAAGCACACAAGATTCGCAATCCGTACACGAAAACAGCTGAGGCGATCCGCCGACTGAAAGTTGAAAAAAGCACCTTATTACCGCCACACCTATGCTTAATCGAGGGGTGGATTTCTTCAGCTACCTAACCATGTTTTGGCAAGATAGCTGGGACGTCGATATGGAACAGGAGTGTATTGGTGACTTCATATTCAACTACTATGATGCCGCCCATCTGCCCCGGAACACGCCGGCTTACCAACCCGGAGGTGCGTTGGACTATGAAGTCAAGCAGTTGACTCTCTGGCGCCTGAATCCGGATCGCTTTGCCCGCTCGATGAATGTCAGTGACCCAATTACTAAATGCTTGTACGCCTACAATGTGCTTCGCCAAGTCATTCCACTCTTGATGCTGCGACGGACTCAAGCCACCACCATCGAGGTCAACGGAATCAAGCAGCGCAGTGGCGACAGCATTCCTCCATATCGAATCTGCACTGTGGAGTTAGGCTGGACTCACGAGGTTGAGTTCCAGGCATACAAGGCTATCTATGACCAAGTAATCCACTACCTCTACACCGGGGCCAGCAAAGATGGCACCAAACCGGGTTTCGTGGTCCCAACAGGCAGCAAGAAAAATAAAGGTAAAGCAGCTAACACAGGTAACACTGGGACTCGCGCTTTTGCCATCCACCGCGCCCTAGGAGTCTTGACATTCAACCGGGGCCTTTACACGATGCTCCAGCGCACCGCGGGCCGGAATTTCGTGACCGATGTGGAGGAATGGTACCAGCGATGTGCTGACAAGGGCATGAGCCTATATTTCGAGATGACTAAGCCCGAACCTAATCTTCCGCTTTACGCCGACCGCTGGACTTTCGCACGCTATCTCGCCAAAGACTCTCCAAAGCTCAAGTATGTGGCAAAGCTAATGGGAGAGATTTGCCTGGACAAATCTGACCCTCGCCGTGTCTTGGTCTTCACTGATTGGCCAATAAACCTATGGAACCTTGAAGGCTTTCTTGGGGTATGTGAGTAGACTGCAGTCTGCCTCTTTTTCTCTTTTCCTTCCAGACTGCAGTTTACCTCTCTCACTGGCCACCTGCTGACCCTGTCGTTTTACAGAACATTGGTTTTAATGTTAGGTCACTACGCAGTGGGCTGGATGCTTCGGAGCGCAAGGTCATCATTGATGATTTCAACAACCCACAGAGCAACCTAGACGCCCTCCTTCTCAGTATCAAGGCTTCGGGCGCAGGCTTAAACTTGCATTGGAGCTGCTCTGATATCATTATTGTCTGCGTGGCGGAAAATATTAACATGGTTATGCAAGCATTAGGTCGCGCCCATCGCATTGGTCAGCTCCGCTTCCAGCGGGTCTACATCGTTACTCAGGATCACAGTTACGATCAACTTCTACAGGCTTCCCAGACAAAGAAAATGCTGCAGCAGATTGCCGGGGAAGGATTGATTGAGATTGATGTCTCCGACTTTGAAGTGACAGCGGAGCAGATCGCCTCAGTGACTGCTGACATAGATGACCCTGCTGACCAGTCCAAGGTGATCGATGCCTTGAAAGACCAAGCGCTGTGGCGGAAAGGTCAGGCAATCGCTCGACAATCCGAAGCTATCATCGCCCAGATGATGGGTCAGCGTTGTTCTCGGCTATCGTGGGCTGACAACAAGAACTTGAAGGAGAAAGATTCGGCAGAGCAGCAGATGGCGTCGCCCGCTCGAGTCAGAAGGGCGCCCTCGTCAAATGTCCAGCCGGTGCCTCTGAGCTTCGGCCGTAGCAAGGAGCCTAGCTCTGGGGCAACAGCCAGGCCAGCTCTGTCAGCAAATCAGGAGCATCAGGAGACAGCCGGACCAGCTCTGCCAGCAAAAGAGCCGCATCAGGAGACAGCTGGGCCAGCTCTGCCAGCAAAAGAGCCGCATAAGAAGAAATTGGGACCCAAAAAAAAGACGCAGTCGAAAAAGAAAGTCAATAAAAAAGCCAATACCAGATCCTCCGCTCGTTTGGCCCAAGCAGCAGAAGAGAGAGTAGTAGTAGCGGCAGCGGCGGTGGAAGAGAATTCAAGCAGCAGTCTTTCTGATGTCGACTCTGATATGCTAAAGGAATGAGTCATATGTATTTAGGCAGCATTAGACAGCCTGAAACAGCCTGGGATAGTCTACATTTGAGGCAATCACCAGCCATTTGGGCGGTGATTGCCTTGAATGCCTCTGGACAGTCACTTTGAATATAATTAGTGATACTCCAAGTCTTCAAATAAGTTATTCTTTACTTTTAATTTAGAATGCTGCAGCGACTTGACGCAGAATGGCTATATTTCCTTAATAATGATAGGGGTAGACTGCAGTCTGTTTACTACCTCGGTTTCTTGTAGACTGCAGTCTACTTCTATCACCCACGATCTTATTTTCGCCTACGTCGTAGACTGCAGTCTACCTCTGTCACTTATGACCTTGTCTCGCCCACGTCCTAGACTGCAGTCTACCTCCTTGTCCTACGACCTCCTGGTAACCCCTGGGCAACGACCCCCAAAGTTTGGGGTTAGACTCCCGGATGGGGCCTTCCCGGGCACTCATAGTTTAAAGTTTCAGGGGCTGAGCCCCCATAATAATTAGGCACTAAGTCTCTGAAAGACATGTTTTCCCGGGTAATAATCGCTTAAAGTTTACAAGGCAGCATGCGGTGTTGGGTGTCTAAGGGATAAGATGCGCGCCGGTATGGTGCACTCATATTAAATCTACGTTTGTAGCTTTGGCGTGCTGACGCTTGATTTCGCCTCAGGCACTGTCAGAGGTGACGCTTGACTTGGTCGTATCTAGGATGAGCTTTTTGGCGTCGTGCCACGTGATCTCGCTCTCCTGCACGCCACTTGGAACGACGCTCTGCTTATCAGTACTTGAGGCGATATTTACTCTGTATTATCAGCTGGTCAAAATTGCAAGCGCATAAACAGAACACCCATTGTACTCTCGGAAATGATACACCGAGTCTTTAATTTTTGTACAACAATCAATTGGAGCGCAGCGGCAAGCCTGTGGGTCAAGTTCAATCTAAATCCAACCAAGCCCCATACCAATCTGTATCCGCAACCTTGCCGTCGTCCATTCCCATGTCCGCGCCGCCGACGATGTCCAAGCTACTCTATTATTATCCACCCCCTTTTCATTGCCCCTTGAGTCTCGCTCTGCCATTCCCCTAAACTCCCTGGCAGCCTAACTGCCGTCCGGCCTAACCGCATCATCGCTCTCAGAGTTCCCTGCGATTTCCCGCTCCCGGAGTTCCCTGCGATTTCCTGCTCTCAGAGTTCTTGCGATTTCCCGCTCTCAGAATTCCTGCGATTTCCCGCTCTGTGAACCCTTCAATCTCTGCTGTATTTATTCTCTTGCTCGATTGTTGCTCAATCTCACCTCAGTTTATCCATCTATTATTTGATCATAACTATTTATCTCTCGTTCAACCAATCACGTTTGCCTCTGATGGAGAAAGAACACAACGATTTCGAAACCTTCGACAGCGACGAGTTCTCGGAGGTTTGCACAATTAACTCCAGTGAACCCGATATCCCACAGCCTTCATCAAAGGCGCAGGGCACACCGGAGACACAAAAGACACCCAAATCCCGCAAAACACCCAAGACCCGCAAGACACCCAAATCGCGCAAGACACCCAATACCTCAAATCAAGAACAGGATAATCTAAAGCGCTTCTGGTATGAAGAGAAAGAGTACATAGAGGTAAAGAACCTCGCAAAATCAGCCCGTACAAAGAAAAAGTCGCCCATTTGGAAGCTTGGCAGAGAAGTGAAACGTGTTGAAGATGGGAAAACCTACTGGCGTTGCAGCATTTGCAACAAAAAGGGCGAAACTGTTATGATAACCAGCAAAGCAACATCAGGGGCGATGAGACACCTCGAATCGCATGGATATGGTAAACACAAGGGACATCTCGTTTACCTGTGGAAGAACCAAAAATGCTCAGACGACGCATCTGCTCAAAGCCATAAGGACCAAAACACCAGTTTTGACTCATTTCTCTTAACATCCACTGTTAATGAGTTTCGCGCGCTGTTCCTCCAATGGATTATTTGTTGTCATATCGCCCTCTTTATGGTAGAGAATCCTTTCTTCCGCAAGCTCATTGAGTTCATCAACCAGCTCGTTATCAAGATTCTACCTTCATCAGCAAACACGCTTCGTCAATGGATTATTGAGGAACACCAACGCCAAAAGAAAGTGAAAAAGAAGGTCTTATGCAAAGCCCGGAGCCGAATTACAATCTCATTTGATACATGGACGTCGCCCTTTTCGAAAAAGCATGTTTTGTCAGTCATTGCCCACTTCATCGACGAGAATTGGGAAAGACAACACCTTCAGCTCGGTATGATCCGGTTATATGGCGGCCATGCCGGTGAAAACCTCGCCCATCATATTGTTCCTATTTTGCGAGATTGGGGTATCGCTTCACGGCTTGCATACTTCATAACCGATAATGAACCTGCTAATGGGGTTGCCGTCGACCATATCCTTGAAGAGCTCGAACCAGAGATCTACCGATCAATCAAGACAAAGAAGATCAAAAGGTCTGAATTTCGAAAGCGCTGGATTCGTTGCTTTGCTCATAGTCTGAATCTCATCAGTCAGGCATTTCTCTTTGGGCAAGATCCAGAGGGGTTCTTAATCAAGACAGATGGAGCTGAGCTTACTGGTCATCTTGAAGAAGTTGAGAGACTGTGGCGCACGCGCGGCTTTGTCGGCAAACTCTCAAATATCATTCGGTATATTCGACGAAGTCCAACGCAGCGAGCTGAGTTTGAACGGATTCAAGTCAACGACGATACTGGTGATGTCTACTGGATTGCAGTCGAGGAGATTGAGGATAATGAACAACTTGAGGTAAGTAAATCGCAACCCAAAGTTATATAAATGGAACTAATATATACATCCTAAGCTTGTTGCAAACAACAAAACACGATGGAATTCAACATATGAGATGCTTCAGCGCGCTTTTAGGTTGAAGGTACGCTTTCAGGCGTATTGTGAGAACTGGAAACAAACCAAGGATGATGACGATACTGGCTATAACGTCTCAGAGGATAAGTTATCGCCTGAAGAGTGGGACGGCGTCCAAGAGATTATTAGGGTGCTCTCTCCTTTCAAAAAGCTTACCAAACAGATTGAATGTCGTGAGAAGAGTTTGCAGGATATTGTTCCCTATTACGATAAGATTCTCGGCCATCTATACGATTGCAGTCAGGATTTCAATCGTAAGAGCAGGATTGGCAATCAAAAAGAATTGTACCAATGGCTTCATGTCTGCGCGGAGACTGCTTGGGATAAGGCCAACGAGTTATATAAAAAGATTGATGACTCGCCGGCCTATTACACTTCACGTGTTGTTAATCCTTGCTGCAAATTTGAATGGTTTGAGCAACGATGGGGTTCCGATCGCGACAAATGCAAGTGGCTTCAAGGTATGAAGAAGGTTGTCAACGAGCATTGGCAAACATACCAAAGTCGCTACTTGCCACAAAATCCAAACTCAATAATCCAGCAAGTCCAACAATCAATTTCCAACGACAGCGATGAAGATAGCAACAACGACTCACTAGGCCTTGAAGAATATATGAAACTTTCATATGACCATCAACAGGCTCGAAAAGTTGATGCATTCACAGAATACATTTCTTCTGCTCCTGAACAGCAATTTCGATTGAAGCAATGGCAATTGATGGAGCAAAATCATTTTGGTCTTGTTCAATTTGCTCTTGATCATGCCGCCGTTCCTATTTCAACATCTGATTGTGAGCGATCTTTCAGCAGCGCCAAATTTGCTCTTAATCCGTTGAGAACAAGAATGAAATCTGATCTGTTTGAAGCGCTTGAAACGCTTCGTGCTTGGTATCTGGAAGACGAGAAACAGAAGCAGAAGGTCAACAACAGACAGATGGAACAAGAGGAACAACAGATTTTGGCAGAAGCATTGAAAGATTAGGCAGATATTGTAATAGAATAGTTTCACCTACTTTGTGTCTGCTTGCTATAAGTGATTATTGGTTGCTGTAAATGGTTACTTATTGTCAGTAATTGTAATGTGTGGGTGAATGCTATCATATTTCGGAATGACTCAGGGCAGTCATATCCGGCAGTCATTTTGCACTCGCAGTCATTTTCAATCACACTCGGCAAGAGAACGGAATGACATCTGTGGTGGCCCAAACTATCATCCCCGCCAACCCAGGTGCCTGTGAGGTACACGCCCATGAGGTGCACACCCGTGAGATGCACGGCCCTTGAGTTGAACGCCTTTTAATTACACGCCCATGAGGTGCACACCCGTGAGATGCACGCCAATGAGTTGCACGCCTTTAAGGTACACGCCAATGAGT
>Ga0137371_10003599_pt1 | contig 12156 bp, 9 predicted proteins | sample SagtaG_7_FD_104919 | JGI IMG/M metagenome (GOLD analysis project Ga0137371, IMG submission 104919) | Vadose zone soil microbial communities from Sagehorn Ranch, Mendocino, California, USA - Sage1_R_40_16 metaG | ecosystem: Environmental > Terrestrial > Soil > Vadose zone | place: USA: California... | reverse complement strand
GGGATCGGAATCCGCGAACCGTATGTTCGTCGGGATTGGCAGATCAGAGACTTGCTGACAGGATTCATCGAGAAGAACAAGGTAGCTGCCAAACGACTGATTGGTGGAAAGAAAGCATCTCTAATTGGCGACAGCTTGCCAGTTGACGGTCCACTTGCGAGAACTTACGCTGACCGAGTTATGGCTGTCGGCGACGCAGCCGGGATGGTCATGCCGACGAACGGGGGAGGTATACAGACCGCAATGATAACAGGTCATTTGGCTGGAGAAGCCGCTGTGAGATTCTTCGAGGAGAAGACCCCCCTCTCGAGCTACGAGGATGCCTGGAAAGACCAGATCGGCGTGGAAATGGACAACTCGAAGAGGATGCGACAAGCGTCCGACCGGTTCATGGGGCACGGACTCTTCTTCGACGTGATGCTTCGGATGATGGGCACGAAGAGGATTGCAGATGTGATAATGTGTCAGATCCCGAGCGGGATGAGACCCTTCATGAACGTTCTCGCTTAGTGCTTTAGCGCTACATCAATAATCATTGCAGTGAAGAGCAAGAAGAGGTACGGGCTGGAGACTTTGAACATCCTCCAAGCATTCGTCTCAGTGGGCTTGTACAGAACCCAGAGGCTACCAGCCAAATTGGCCAGCCCGCCTATGAGCGCCACTGCTCCGTATATTGGGCCGAAGTAGCCCAGGAAGTACAATGCAAGCGAGAAGGGGACCATGACTAGAGAAAAGAGTGTGATCAATCTTAGCGCCGTCTCCGGACCCACGACTACCGGAAGCATCGGAATATTCGCTCTGGAATAGTCTGAGCGGTATGAGACGGCTAGGAACCAGATGTGGACAGGGATCCAGACAAACACAAGCCCGGCCATGAGTAGTGGAATGAGGAAGTATGGAGTTAGACTGCCAACCGGGCCTGGCGTCACCGCTGACCATCCGAAGAGCACTGGAAGGCCCCCACTAAAACCGCCCAGCAGGATGTTCAGTGGGCTGCGCCTCTTGAGCAGCAGGCTGTATACTCCTACGTTGTCGAGTACTCCTAGACTCATCCAGAGAAGCGATAGAAGATTCAGGAGGGCCGAGAGGATCAAGGAGACCGCGATGAGACCAAGAGCAAATCTCAACGCGTTTTGCGGGGTTATCCGGCCTGAAGGAAGCGGGCGATGACGTGTCCGCAACATCACGGCGTCGATGTCCCTGTCATTATAGTTGGTAAGCGCGTTACATCCAGCGCACCCAGCCGTGATTGCAGCCCCCGCCATCAGCCAGCCGATGGGGTTGAGGTTTACGGATAGGACTCTTGTAGCGATGTACGTCGCGGCTAGTGAAGTGAAGACGAGAAGGTACCAGATCTTGGGTTTTGTAAACTCGTAGTATGTGTGGACCTGAGCTTTAAGGGAGGCGGATCTTTGGGTCTGGATTAGCAGTTGAGCCGCCCTATGATACCACGATATTACCGTTCATGTCGCCATGTTCAACACTGCAGACAATGAAGCAAAAGTAAGAGTAGGTCCCAGGAGCCGTAAACTTCACTGTCACACTGTACCATTTCCCGAACGGGATGTAGGCAGAACTGGGCGAATTGCACGTTCCTCCTAGAGTTCCATTGAGAACTTGCACGGAACCTGTGATAGTGAATCCGTGAGCGTTACACGGTGACAGCCAGCATTCTTTTGCTCCACCATCTGTATAGGAACCACAGGGGTACGTTGCATTGATCCCTTTGATGTAGAAGGTCAAAGTGTCTCCAACATGGGCGGAAATAGTCTTGTTGTCGCTGTCGCCCTTGTAATTCACGTAGGTTACTCCTGTCAAATTGGCACCTTTATCTTGCGTAAATGTTGGCATTGAGGTTTGGTTAAGCACGGCCGTTTCATTAATGTGAAAACCTCCTTCCTCCTGAACTATCGCGGTCATGAAAATAAGACGATGCAACGGGGCCGCAACATTGTGGGGCTCGACGAATTGGTAGTAGTAGATTCCTCCCCCTGCGGCTGCGATTACAATGATTCCTAAGATCCCTACGACCGGAAGATGCTTCTTTGGGACCTGCACGGCGTCTCACTTGGCTTGGCTCGATACTCGGTATATGTGTACTGTGGCAGCAAAGGCCACGAATACCATTCCAATCTCCAACAGCGCAAAGTTCTGAAGAGAGTCGAGGAATGCTCGGAATATTGAAAAGTCCAGAAAAGCTTGCAGTAGCAAGAGGCCACCGAGCAGGGAGTAGACTTCGCTCTTGTTGAGAAGGTAGGGTTGGACTTTTCTGTACGGGATAGGTTTCTTCGCAGCCCGCAGGGCGTCGAGTTTTGCTCTCTTCCATCGCACATATGCGTAGACAAAGCCATAGGCAAGAGCACTTGCCAGAAGCAGACTAGCGCCAAAGAGGGTTGGATCGATTACTAGTTGACCCTCCTTCGTCAGCGCTTCCAAAGGATTCGCGGCCCTGAAACCCCATACGGTCACGATGGCGATTTGACCGAGGGCTGCAACTCCCAGGGCAACCCAGAAGGGACGATCCAGCATCGCGATCTTCTTTCCTCTATCGAAGAACGGCACGACGGTAAATATCAGGACGAATATTGCCGGGATTATAGCTCCAGCTATGAAAGGGGGCAGGCCCTGGGTCCTGATGAACGCGTAGAGACTCGTGAAGTACCATTCTGGAAAGGTAATCTGCGTGGGCAGATTCGGAATGTATTCTACTCCGACTTCCACTGGAAAGAGACCTCCCGCGATGAGGATTATTCCGGTGACGGCCGAGGCGGAAGGAATGTCGAGAACCAGATTCTTCGGAAGGTGTATGGACATTATCGCCAGCATGATTATTGGGATTATGAACACGTGGAATGCATAGAATCGAATCGCGAGGTCGTTGAAGCTGAACCCGAAGATGATCTGGGCCAGGTTAGCACCGATGACCGGGCTATAGTATGTCAGGGTTTGTCCAATGTTGATCGCCAACTGTCCGCGTATGTTGAAGATCAGGTCATATCCGGTGTAGGCTTCGATGATGGTTACTACTCCTAGGATTATTCCTGTGACCCAGAGAATCTCGTAGCGAAGCTTGTATCGTCCCGCGAAGTACTGGTAGAACATGTGCATGACAGCCAGGAGCACCATAGCGTTGGAGGCGGCGTAGTGGATGTTCCGGATCAGAAAGCCCCAGTCGACTTGGTTGTTGATTGACTGGACGCTCTGGTAGGCTTGGTTGCAGGATTGAGCGGTCACAGTGGAGTTCGTGCAAGTACCAAAAATTGGAGTGTAATGAAAGAGCAGAAGGGCGCCAGTTACTCCTAGAATCAGGAAGACGATTACTGTAAGCATTCCAAGAAATCCGAGCGGGCTGATGAATCTGGAAGGGAAAACGAACTTCACAGCTAGAAGTAAAGTGCGCTCCAGTCGGTCCCAGATCCATCGGAGCAGGGCCACTATGGGGTCTAGGACCCCTTTCTTCTTACTGGGTGGTGCGGCCAATTCCAGGCTGTCCGTACAGATTGGTTGCAGTAATATTTCCGGACGAGTCTATGCTCAATTCAACCTTTGGAAGAGGATTTAGCCCCAAGTCGAACGCGGGACCTCTAACTGGAACTGCGTCCGCCAAGTTGTACTGGCTGCCATGGCAGGGACACTGAAGTCTGAACTGGCTCTCAGCGTATCCCGGATTGACGAGGCACCTTAGGTGGACGCATGTGGTGTTGAAGGCGACAAATCTTGCTCCTGTACTCGACCCTGGGACTGGATAAGGGCTCGAACTGTAAGTCTGACCGTTCCATGTTTCGGAGGTGGGCTGTTGAAGATACTTGTCGTCGGGTAACCTGGCAATGATGTTCTTGTAATACGGGCTGACGGAGACGTCGTAGGGCCAATAAAAGAACGAGGAGAAATTCGTGTCAGGGTTGTCGAAAACCGAGGGCGAGGTCACGGTTCCAGCGGCTATCGCAGCCTGATATTTGGATTCGAGAGCGCTCGCGGTTCCGATGACGGTTGGCTGCTCGGGAGTTGGTATCAAGGGTCCCAAGATCCCTCCCGATGAAGCAACTGACGCCAGGGTCAAGAGAGTTGAAGCTCCAATTGCTCCGATCAGAAAGGCTCGCCTCGAAATGACCGGGCCCTTGGCTGGCGAGGCTTTCTGGGGCTGCGTTTGAGCGGGCGGCGGGGTTTGAGCAGGACTAGCCGCCTGGGTAAGAGAACTCTTCTTTTGATCCTCAGCCATTGTCCCGATCGCTCGCGCGATATTTCGGCGCAGAATCTCCGGAATCGTATTAAACACTTGTCTATACGCTACGACAAGTTCGGAGCTCTACGAGAGTTCGGAAACGATATAACTAACGTAGAATCGAACAACCCACTTACCTTTCCATCATCGAGACGATGATCTGTGAATCGCGTCGTAGCTTCACTCACTCTGCTGCTCGGACTAGCCGCCATGATGATCGGCGTCTATGCTGAGCAATGGTCTACTATGCAACAGCTTCTCAGACAATTCGTTCCCTTTTTCGGATAGGCGTCAACTGAATGGAGACTCGAAAAGTTCCGGAGACTGACACCAGTCCAACGCGCACTCTTCGCTCGCGGCTTCACCTAACGAGAGCCCGCATCTACTATTGGCCAATCAGGACCATCGTACAGCTAGGCTTCTTCCTTCTCTTCAGCGGAATCGGCGTAATGAGCCTCGACCCAGCTTTCAACGGCACCCGTTCCTGGGTCGTCTTGCCCGTCGTCGCGAGCGTAAAATCGCAAGCTCAAGTGACCAGTACTCTTGATTCAATAACCGTACTTCTTGAGAATGGACTCTTCCCATGGCTACCCATCGGAATAATGCTGGTGGTAGGCGCGATCCTTGGTCGCTTCATGTGCGGATGGATCTGTCCAGTTGGATTCCTTCAAGACGTGATCACAAGTATCAAGGGTCGAGTAGACGCCGTCGACAAGCGAGCCCACGTCTACTGGATACGCCTCAAATACGTGCTCGTAGTCCTAACTTTCCTGATAAGCGGAACCCTCGGACTCGCTATCTATTACGGGTCGGGCGGAGATTACAAGGCAAGCCTCGGCGATGTTGCACCTGGACTCTTCGTAGCCATAACACCGGATGGGACGCTCTTCGGGACACTGCCCGCCATTCTCGCAGGATCTTGGAAGTACCTCGCGACCTCGGGAACCGCCGACCTCACCTTCGCAAACATGGCGAAGTGGCTCGGCCAAATATCGGCCCTAACCTGGCTCAACATAATCATCCTCGTTGGATTCGTCTACGCAGCGTGGAGAATCCCCCGGTTCTGGTGCCGCTACATCTGCCCAGTAGGAGCAATAATGGCGGTCACCCAGAAAAACAGCCTGCTCGGAATGCACCGGGACCCAGTAAAATGTTCAGATTGCAAGGAGTGCGAGACAGCCTGCCCGATGCAGATTCCAATCTTGGACCTCGACTGGAAGAAGTTCAACGACTCCGAGTGCATACTATGTATGGCGTGTATTGATGCATGTCCTGCAGGCGCGCTCTCCCCCAAGTTCCCCTAACCATCGCATTGAGTCAAGATGCTTCGACGCAAGGCAGTATTGGACAAATGAACGTCGCATCGTCCGAACTCTATGTCCGTCAAGCGACAGTTCCGAGCATTGGTCCAGACGGACTTACCGTTCTGCGATCCGCAACGGTGGCTGTTGCAGGGGTCGGGGGCGTTGGTAGTACGGCCGCGTATTATCTCGCAAGATCCGGTATCGGGCGACTCAGACTTATAGACCAAGACATCGTTGAACCATCTAATCTCCAAAGAATTCATTCGGCAACCAGGCAGGACCTCTTTCATCCGAAGGCCGAAATTCTCGCTCGCACATTATCAGAATTTGACCCTTCGACCCGAATTGACGCAGTCGTTGAAACGATTACTGACTCGAACATAGAACGGTTACTCGAAGATGTCGATCTGGTCCTCGATGGATTGGACAACTTTCGTACGAGATACATACTGAACAACTTCGCAGTACGAAGCAAGACCCCTTACCTCTTTCTGAGCGCGGTCGCAGAACAAGCCCATTCTGCGCTTCTCAACCCTCCAAACACCCCATGTCTAGAATGCATCATGCCTGATGTCTCAGATCGGTTTGAAGAAAGCTGCGAGACCCTGGGAGTAAGTCCGATCATCACGGGGTTAGCGGGAGCAATAGGTGCCTCTACTGCCATTCAGTTCCTCCAGGGCGCAAAGACGCGACTGACTGATGAAATGCTAACAGTCGACATCGCAGGCTCAGACTTCCTGTACAGCAAACTTTCGAAGAAGAAAGGATGCGCTGCATGCAGCGACCTCTCGAATCATGAAAGACACTCTGAACCGCCGGTAACATTGCTATGCGGCGAACACACAGCGAATGCTCTCCCGCCTGAACGCATGCAAGTCAGACTCTCGAGTGTATCCTCTGGAATACCGACTGAGGCCATACTCGCGAAGTCCGACTCTGTCCTAGTCTATCGACAAGGACCCCGTACAATATCCCTTTTCAAGACCGGAAGGATACTCATAGGGGGAATAGACAACGAGGCCGAAGCTTCAAGAGTCGCCAACGGAATATGGAGGAATCTTCGAGAATCCGGACTGTATTCTAGAATCGACATCTGATCGACATCCTGCAAGTTGACCAAGCATGCCGTTGAAACTAATCCGCCAGACCCATTGGGAAATAATCGGAAGAGGGCCTACTCTTCTTTCGAGTCCTCCAGCAGCTGATCAATCGGGGGAACTCTACACGGGGCGAATAGTCGAGGAAGTAGCCCTATTGTCCAAGGCGCACGCGATCATTAGGAAGGATGGAAAATACAACCCTGACTCAGGGATTCCTCCGGACGTCTCGTCAGAATTTGAGGCTTCCACGAAGAATTTTATTATGGAACTCGGAATAAAGTGCGTGCTCGTAATTCTTGGCAAAAACGAGCCCGGCATTGAGATTCGAACCTTTCAAGAAACGGGACCTGTCCCGACTGCCCTCATCAACGACGGGCTCGGCGCAGATTTCGAAGTCAATGCCACCTCTGATGAACCCTGCAAAGCTGATGCGCCGGATGTGCAGACGTTCTCGCTTGGGTTGGGTCCCGATGAGAGAGGCCTTCGCAAGGAGCTGGTTATCTCTAGAGTCGCTGACTTGGTCGGCCTCATCAACGGTAAGCTAGGTTGGTCGGAGACCGACGAGCGAGCCGGCAACATTCTGGACTAGGCGTATCCAGGGATCCGGATAGATCCCGATTACAAACACTAACGCTGTGGCGATCCACATAACGCTCGTATACGCCCTAGGCTCGCTCAACTTCGACGAATCTGCCGGATCGTCAAAATACATCCTTTTGATAATCCAGCCATAGTAACTCATACTGAACCCGCTGTTCAACAAAGCTGCGATGGCAAGGTAGCTACCCCAAGAGTACGGAGAATAGACAGCCCCGGTGAACAGCATCACTTTGCTGAAGAACCCGTTAAGCGGCGGGACGCCGGCCAACGCCAGGAAAAAGATGGTAATGTTGAACGCAGTCTGAGGCATACGTCGGCCTAGACCGTTGAACGAATCCAACGTGTTGACGGCTAGCTTCGTCGAGACTGCTGCCGCGGCGACAAAAGCGCCCGTCTTGACGATCGAATAATTGAGCACGTGAAACAATCCCCCAGCTAGGCCCAAAGGTGACCCTGTCAACCCTATTGCAGTAGTTGGGGTCGCGAGTGCAATCAGAACATAGCCAGCTTGCGCTATGCTTGAATAGGCGAGAAGTCGAGTGAAGCTCTTCTGCATCAGCGCAGCAACATTACCCAGTGTCATTGTCGCAATAGCCACGATTGCGAACGTCGAGTACCAATCAACATTGACCGCTGATATTGCGACGATGAAGACCCGGAAGGCGGCGGCGAACGCAGCCATCTTCGCTCCCGACGCCAGCAACGCGCTGACGGTTGTTGGGGCTCCCTCGAACGCGTCAGGTATCCACATGTGAAATGGAACCACTGCCATCTTGACCCCGAAACCTGCCACGAAGAGCACGATGGCGATTAGCGTGAAAGATCTAGTGTCGGGGCTGATACTTCCGAGAGAGCTGGCTATGGCGACGAGGTTGGTGGAGCCTGTTACTCCGAACGTCAGTGATATGGCGTAGACGATTAGTGCTGAGGAGAGAGCGGAGAGGACAAAGAACTTCATCGCCGCCTCATTCGAGTTCGGATCCTTCTTCCGGATTGCAGTCAAAGCGTAGGTAGGGACGCTCATCAGCTCCCAGCCGACATAGAGAAGGATCAAGTCCATCGAGGCTGCAAGAACGATCATTCCAAGGGTAGAGAGGATTAGAAGGCCAAAGTATGGAGCGGTGTTAGGGTCGCCTTTCATGAAGTCGAAGGATGAGACTGCGACGAAGAGCGAGACCATCAAGAGAATTCCGGTAAAGAAATAGGTGAATAGGTCCACCTGAAATCCGCCGAAGGAAATCGGGCTACCAACACGGAGACCAAGCCATACGGTCGAGACTAACGCGATGGCTAGACCTGTGAGGCCTGCGTAGGCCGCTATTCCGATAGACGATTTGCCTCTTTTGATCAAGCCGATGGGGGTAACAAGGAGTCCGAAAACTGCTAGGCTCACGAAAGGCGTGAGGACCCACAGAGTCGACATCTATCTTCCCCCGGGGAAGAGAACGGAGAGTACGTAGTCGACGGTTGGCTTGATCGCGTTTCCTAGCAAAGGTGTTGGGTAGACGCCGAAGACCAGCAGTGGGACGAGAAACGCGATGAGAAGAAGGAGGGGCCGAGTGCCCAGCTCGTTCTTGGGACCCACAGGCGGGGTCATGACTACGCGCCTCAACATCAACAGAAAGTAACCGACTGTTAGAGCAGGGGCTAGGATCGCGAGACCGTAGAGATATGTGACGCTGAGAGCGCCTTGTATGACCTGATACTCGCCAATGAAATTGGCAAAACCTGGCACCGCCATTGCTGCCATGGACGCGAAGATTAGTAATGCGCTCGTCGAGGGCATCTTACCTCGTAGTCCCCTAAGCTCGTTCATGTTGCGGGTTCCCGCATGCTCGTGGATGTAACCTGACATGAGGAAGAGCATGCCCACGGCAAGACCGTGAGCAAACATCTGAAAGACGGCCGCCGATACACCAATAGAACTCAACGTAAACGTTCCTAACAGAACGTATCCCATATGATTAACACTCGTCAGCGCAATCATCCGCTTCAAGTCCTGCGCGACAAAGGCCACGGATGCACCGTAGACCATGGTGATGAGGCCGATCGCTGTGAATGCAGGCCAGAGGATTTTGTCCGCCTGTGGGAACAGTAGAAGATTAAATCTGATCAGTCCATAGCCTCCCATCTTCAACAGAAGACCTGCAAGTAGAACGCTGACCGGCGCAGGTGCCTCCACGTGAGCATCCGGAAGCCAAGTGTGCAGGGGAAATATCGGAAGTTTGACTGCGAATCCGACAAACGTTGCGAGCGAAGCAGCAACCTGCAAAGGCGCAGAGAGGCTAGCAGCCCGAGTTATCAGAGTCGCGTAATCGAAGGAGGAAGACCCTGAACTCCCGGTCCAGGCATATAGAGCCACAAACCCGAACAGCATTATCGCACTTCCAGCGTAGGTGAAGATCAGAAACTTTAGCGACGCATACTTCCTCCGGGGTCCGCCCCAGATTCCTATGAAGAAGAACATCGGGATGAGCACGACTTCCCAGAAGACGTAGAATAGAATGAGGTTGAGGGACGTGAAGACTCCTATGATTCCCGTTTCGAAGAGTAGGAACAGGGCGTAGTATTCGGGCTCTCGCATGCTGATCATATCGCGAGAACCCGCCGCTGCGATGAGACAGAGGAACGCGGCAATAATCAACAACGGAAGGCTGATCCCATCGACTCCAACCACATAGTTGAGTCCGAAGGTGCTGGCCCAGCTCGCACTGTCAGTGAACTGAAAGCCTGGCGAGCCGTACTGGAATAGTGCAACGATTACGAGCGAGATGATGAATACGGCAGCGGTTGTTCCCAGACCGAGCATCCTTGCGATCCTCGCTGTCTTTTTCCCAACTAGAAAGGTAGGGATCGCCATTACCACAGGTAGGAAAATTATGATTGTGAGGAGCCCGAGCAATCTCTAGCGAGCTCCAACAACGAATATCATGTAGACAAGAAGGAGTATGATTCCAATAGCGAACGATATGACATACTGTTCAGTCACTCCATTCTGCAGACGCCGCAGAAGATTACTAAGCCGCGAGCCAGCGCTCGCCACATCATTTACGCCTTTGTCCACGACGCCCGAGTCAAGAGTCCCGCTTGCCACGGTGTAGTCGATTATGTCTCGCGCAAGGGTTGGGCTGATCCGTTCCCAGATTCCCTGTTCAATGTACCGGTAGAGCCCGAGACTGGCCCGAGTCACGCCGCCGACGAATACCTTGTAGTAGATCGCATCGAGATACCATCGGTGCCATATGAAGCCCCGCAAACCTCCCATTTGTGTCGGAGCTTCGTACGGTTTTCGAAAATAGCGAAGATATCCCAGGCCTAATCCAATAACTGCTATGCCGGCGCTAGCTGCCAATAGGACAATGTCGGCTACGGAAAGACCCGGCACGGGTCCTACCGGAAGCCCGGGCGGAAGAGATTGAAATGTGCCCATCAAGTAGTTGGTCAGGGGTCCACTGTAGATTGGGTAGAACAGACCCAGCCCCAAGCTCGCAATAGCGAGTAGGAAGTAGGGTACGAGCATCAGTAGTCCGGCCTCATGGAGGTGTTTTCCCTCCTTCGTCAATTCTTCCACATTGCTGCTTGGCTTTCCTGCAAACGTGATGCCGAGCATTCTTGTGGTGTAGAATGCTGTGAGTAGGACTGTCCCAAGTCCGATTGCGTACAGGATGTATTGACCTCCTTGGAACGCCGCTGACAAGATTGCGTCCTTGGTCCAGAATCCACTGAATGGAGGAATCCCCATGAGTGAGAGTCCGGCTAGTAGCATGGCCCTTGAGGTGAGTCTCATTGCTTTGGCTAAACCTCCCATCTGATCCATGAAGCGCGTCTCAGTCGCGTGAATGACCCAGCCGGCAGCAAGAAAGAGGGACGCCTTGAATATCGCGTGGCTCATTAGCTGCATCAGTCCTGCCGAGTATCCCGCGATGAAATTGGCGCTCAAACCCGCTATTCCGAGTCCCATCATCATGTATCCGATCTGAGATACGGTTGAATAGGCAAGCACCTTCTTGATCTCTCGAGCCACAGTCGCCTGGGTCGCGGCAAGTAACGCTGTGAAGGCGCCGATCCAAGCTATAGTTCCGAAGAATGGTGTGACCTGGTTGAATTGGAAGAGGGCGAGGAAGAAGATAGGCCCCATCCTGCCTACGAGGAAGACGCCTGCTTTGACCATAGTTGCTGCGTGGATCAGGGCTGAGACAGAGGAGGGCCCTGCCATCGCATCAGGAAGCCACTCTTGCAGTGGGAACTGAGCCGACTTTCCAATCGGACCTCCGAAGAACAGAAGCGCAGTGGGAACCAGCAAGCCTAGTCCGGAGAGTGTCGAGGCCCATGAGCCGGTCTTTGCAAGCTGTAAGCCCAAGGCATTGTAATTGAACGTCCCAGCAGTGGCAAAGACGAGAAAGATAGCTATCAGGAGGGCGATGTCTCCGATTCGCGTCATGATGAACGCCTTCATTCCAGCATGGCTGGGCGAGTACGACTGCGGCACTCCGAGCACCGTATCCCCTGGTGTCCCGACCCAGTGCTCGGGCTCGTCATGATAGAAGTGGCCGATCAGAGCATAGGAGCATAGTCCGACTCCCTCCCAGCCGAAGAACCTCAGCAACAGATTGTCCGCGAGGACGAGGAGGAGCATGTTGCCGATGAAGAGGTTCATGAAGAACCAGTATCGCGTTAGTCCGAACTCGTTCCGCATGTACTGAAGACTGTAGACCATGATGAGGAAGCTGATCCAGGCCACGATATTGACAAGGAACATGCTCAGAGGATCGACAAGTACTCCAGCGTTGAGATTAAGCTGCGGCACCCAAGAGATCTGATAATCACCCCGAGCGACGGTAAGAGCGGTCAACGTTGCCGTCACCGCCGCTCCTAGACAGAATGCGACTGCAGCATAGTCGCGTACTCGCGGGTGAAGCTTGGCAAAGAT
>Ga0137371_10003590_pt1 | contig 12172 bp, 12 predicted proteins | sample SagtaG_7_FD_104919 | JGI IMG/M metagenome (GOLD analysis project Ga0137371, IMG submission 104919) | Vadose zone soil microbial communities from Sagehorn Ranch, Mendocino, California, USA - Sage1_R_40_16 metaG | ecosystem: Environmental > Terrestrial > Soil > Vadose zone | place: USA... | reverse complement strand
TCGTCGGCCACGAGGAACGCCCGTACGCGAAGGAGCCGGCCGTGGCCCGCCTCGAGCAGCTTTATCCGTTCCCGGTCGAGCCGATGGCCGAGCTCGTCCGCTCGTATCCTCGACTCGAAGAAATGGTCTGGGTGCAGGAAGAGCCCCAGAACATGGGCGCCTGGCGGGCGATCCGCCATCGTCTGGAAGAGGCGCTGCCCGAGGGCGTCGTGCTGCACTACGCGGGGCGTCCGTGGCGCGCGAGCCCGAGCGAGGGATACCCGACGGCGCACCTGCGCGAGCAGGACCGCATTCTCCGAGCCGCACTGGAACCCCTGGCCTGAGGGATGGCGCGAACCGCCTTTCGGAGTCACGCTTCGAGGACTGCGGAATTATCGAAAGGCGGCACCATGACTGCGGAAGAGCTGAAGCGGAAGTTTCGAAACTTCCCCACAGCGAACTTGACTGAGCGGATCGCGACGGCCTAGCCGCGCCTTCCTGACCGGCGACGGCTCCCGCCGGGCGGAGCCCGGCTACGCCGTCGCCTGCAGCCGCTGACGGCACGATGCTCTCCGGGCCCGTGTTACTCACACTGTGCCCTCCGGCCTCGCACCGCCAGCGGCTGCTCAGAAAACCGCGGTCCGGGCGTTACGGGCGGCGTCGGCGCTTCATCAGCTGAGACGCGACGCGCGGGCCGTGCTTGCGCGTCTGCCGCAGGATCATCTTGCGGTGCTTGGGCGGGATCCGTCTCCAGACGTCCCAGGCGGTCAGCGCGAGGCCGAGTGGCCCTGCGCGGCGGGTGAGAACACGGCGGAAACGGCCCACCGCCGCATCCTAGCGGGCTGCATCTTCCTGCGAACCCGTTAGAATCCGCCGCCGAACGACTGCCCCAACCCCTCCGGAGGAGGCTTATGCCGGTCGAGACACCTTCGCTGTTTGCGAAAGTAATCCAGGACCACCTTGACCTGAAGCAGAAAAACGCTGAGCTCGAGCCCGCGATGCCGCTCGGCCGGTACAAGCACGAAGACCCCTTCCAGAACCATCCGCTCTTCAAAACCGAGGAGCAGGCGCGGATAGAGGAGACCATGGACGGCGAAGAGGTATCGCCGGCCGCTCCGGCGGCTCTGCGCTGGCCAGGAGAAGACACCGACGAGCACGCACCTGCGCCGTCCGCAGCACCCTCGGACGACAGCCTCTGGGGCCGTTCCCGGGATTTCGACTGGGGCGATTAATCCCGAGAAAAACGCTCTGCGTTTTTCTCGGGGCTGGTTTCTCGCCTCGCTTCGCTCGCGAACGTTTCAACTACCTGCCTTCGGGTAGCCGTCGTGCGAGACCACAACGCGTGAGGGGAGTCTGAAATGCCAGTTTTCTTGCTCGCCGGAGCGGTTGGTGCCGCGCTGGCCTACTTCTTCGATCCTGACAACGGCAACCGCCGCCGCAAGCTGACCGCCGACAAGGTCGGCAAGTACTTCCGCAGCACAAGCCGGCTTGCCGAGGACGTCGCGGCCCAGGCGCAGGGCGTGAAGCAGAAGGTCACGCACTTGAAGGAGCAGGACAAGCCGCAGCCCGACGACGTCACGCTTGCGCACAAGGTGGAGACGGTGATCTTTCGCGACGCCGACGTGCCCAAGGGCCAGATCAACGTGAACGCCGAGGAAGGCGTCATCTTCCTCCGAGGTGAGGCCGACACCCCAGAGCTGATCGACGAGCTCGAAGCGAAGACGCGCAAGGTCAAGGGCGTTCGCGACGTCGAGAACCTGCTTCACCTGCCAGAGGCGCCAGCCCGCACGAAGCATTAACCCGAGGCGTCCGGCCGACTGCTTAGCGTTCGCGTCATGCAGGCGGACGAATTGACGACCGCCGAGCGCGGCGAGCCCTGCCTGCGCTGCGGCGCGGTGATGGTCTGGCGCCACCAGACGTGGCAATGCCCGCGCTGCCTCTTGAAGATCGGCTGCTGCGAGGGGGACGCGCCCGGCGACTGCGCAAGGCCGTAGCAGCCCGAGGAGGGCTTGACAGAATCTCGGCGGCGTGGATGTCGTAGTCAGCACGCACGAGCTCTCCTGGGTCGGTGGCACGGAGACGTATACGCTGACCGTCGCCGAGCAGCTGGAACGGATCGGCCACGCAACCACGATTTTCGCCCTCGAGGCCGGTGACATGGCCGACGTCGCGCGGGATCGCGGCCTGCGGGTCGTCAGCTCCGAGGAAGACCTCCCCGATGTGGTCGATGTCGTCTACGCGCAGGAAAGCATCACCGTTCTGCAGCTCGCGGCCCGGTATCCAGGCGTGCCTTGCGTGATGGCGCTCCACTCGAAGGACCACTCGCTCTGGGTCTCGCCGCAGCTCCCGGGCGCGGTTGCCGCGCTCGTTGCCACGAACGAGATCGTGCGGCGTCGTGCCGAGTCGTTCGCGGTCGTGCCCGAGCTCGTGCGGCTGCGCCAGCCCGTCGACACCGAGCGCTTCCGCCCGCTGGGCCCGCTCCGGCGCGAGCGCCCGCGGGTGCTCCTGCTCGGAAACTACGTCTCCGGGGATCGTCGCGAGCTCGTTTTCCATGTCTGTGCCGAGCTCGGCTACGAGTGCCGCCAGGTCGGATACAAGGCGGACAGCTTCACCCTGAACGCGGAATCCGAGCTCAACGAGGCCGACATCGTGGTTGGGAAGGCGCGAGTGATCGTCGAGGCAATGGCCTGCGGCCGCGCCGCCTACGTGTACGACCACGGCGGGGGCGACGGGTGGGTGACCTCGGAGCGCTATCCGCTGCTGGAGGCGGACAACTTCGGCGGCCGTGCCGAGCCGCTACCCGTCGACCGAGAGCGCCTCGTCCGCGAGCTCGCCGGGTACCGGCCCGAGATGGGCCCGGTCAATCGCGATCTCGCCTACGTCAACCACAGCGCGAGCGACCACGCGACCGAGCTCGCCAGCCTGTTCAAGCGGCTCGCTCCGCGTTCGGCGTCGGCCGAGACGCCGCTGCGCGAGCTCGCGCGGCTTGTTCGGCTCCAGTGGCAAAGCCAGGCGCGCGAGACGATGCTCGCAGGCGAGGTCGAGACGACCAGAGCCCGTCTCGAGCAGCTCGCCGCCGAGAACGAGCGCATGCGGGTCGAGCTCCTGCGGCGTGACGGGAACGAAGGGGAGATGCCACCTCGGCACTAGAATCGAAGCTCGTGGAGGTCGTCGTCAGCACGCATCAGCTCTCCTGGATCGGAGGCACGCAGACGTACATCCTCACGGTCGCGGAGCACCTCGAGCAGCTGGGGCACGCCGTGACGATCTACGCCCTCGAGACCGGGCAGATGGCCGATCTCGCGCGCGAGCGCGGGCTGCGGGTGGTGGGCTCCGAGCGCGAACTTCCGGAGTCGTGCGACGTCGTCTACGCGCAGGAACCAACCACCGCGCTCGCGCTCGGCGAGCGGTATCCGAGCACTCCCTCCGTCTTCGCGCTCTGGTCGAAGGAAAATCCGTACTGGGTGCCGCCGCAGCTTCCCGGCACGATCGCAGCCGTAATGGCGCCGAACGACCGGGCGCAGGCTCGCGCCGAGGCGTTTGCGCAGTCGACCGAGATCGTTCGCCTCTCGCAGCCCGTCGACATCCGCCGCTTCAGCCCCAGAGGCCCGCTGCGCACCGAACGGCCGCGCGTCCTGCTGCTTGGGAACTACGTGACCGGTGAACGGCGGAAGCTCTTCTTCCGCGCCTGCGCCGACGTCGGCTACGAGTGCGAGCAGATCGGTCACAAGAGCAACGTCGTCAGCCTGAGCCCCGAAGCGGTGCTGAACGACGCGGACATAGCCGTCGGCAAGGCCCGCGTGATCGTGGAAGCGATGGCCTGCGGCCGCGCCGCGTTCGTCTACGACCAGAGCGGGGGCGACGGCTGGGTGACGCCTGAGAAGTACCCGCAGCTCGAGGCCGACAACTTCGCCGGCCGCGCCTTTCCGGACGTCTTCGATCTCGACCGCCTGCGGCGCGAGCTCCGCGAGTACCGCCCCGAAATGGGCACGGTCAATCGCGATCTCGCAGTCGCTCATCACAACGCGACGCGCCACGCCGAGGAACTCGTGGAGCTGTTCCAACGGGTCGCCCCTCGAGCGGCACCGGCGGGCACTCCGGTGCAGGAGCTGGCGCGGCTCGTCCGGCTCCAGTGGGCCGCGAACGCGCGCGCGACGACGCTCGCCGGAGAAGCTCAGGCGGCTCGGGACCGGCTGGACGAGCTCGTCACCGAGCACGAGAGCTTCCGCGGCGAGCTGCTGAGAACGCAGGCGTCTGCGCAGGCCGCCGAGCGCCGCGCTGAGGAAGCCGAGCGCCGCGCTGAGGAAGCCGAGCGCCTGGCGCGCGAAACGTGGGAGCGCGAGCTCGAGCTGCGCGGCACGCGCAGGTACCGGATCGCCTCCGTCCTCAGCGCCCCGCTCGACGCAGCACGCTCGCTTGCGCGCCGAAACGGTGCAAAGACCGAGTAATGGCAGAGCTAAGAGCTTCTGACCGCGCGCCGGGCCTCGTTCTCGGCGAGGGCGTCGAGCTTCCTGACGACGCCTCCATCGGTGCGAACGTCGTCATCCGGCCCCGTGTCGTGGTTGGCCGAGGCTGCACGATCGGGGACGGCGCCGTGCTCGGAAGGCTTCCCACGCTCGGGCCGGGGTCGAGCGCCTCGCGGGAAGCGCCGGGACCGCTCGTGCTCGAGCCCGGAGCCGCTGTCTGCGCGAACGCCGTCGTGTTCGCGGGGGCGCGCATCGGCGCGGGCGCGATCGTCGGCGACCAGGCGCACGTGCGGGAACGTGCCTCGATTGGGGCGCAGAGCGTCATTGGCCGGGGCAGCGCTGTTGGCCAGGACACGACCATCGGAGCTCGGGTCCGGATCCAGACCAACGGCTGGATCACCGGTTTCTGCCTCGTCGAAGACGACGTCTTCGTCGGCCCGGGCGTCGTGACGACGAACGACGATGCAATGGCGCGGGGCGAGCCGGAGCTCGAAGGAGTAATCCTGCGACGCGCCTGCCGCGTTGGAGGCGGCGTCGTCCTGACCCCGGGGGTCGAGGTCGGCGAAGAAGCATTCGTCGCCGCGGGTGCTGTCGTCGTCAGCGATGTCCCGTCGCGGGCGCTGGTGATCGGCGTCCCGGCGCGATTCGTGCGCGAGGTCGCGCCCGAAGAGCTGCTCCCCCTCCCCGGCTAGTGGGGCGATTCTTCCTAGGTCTCCTGGCGGCCGCACTCCTTGCGGGCTGCGGAGCAGGCGCAAAACACCGAAGCGCTCTGGATCCATTCGCCTACGACCGCGGCGCCCCGCTCGGCCTCCGCGACCGTGGCGTGATCAACCACGGCTATCCGATCAAGATCCACGACGTCTCGTTCACGAGCCCGAAGCGCGGCCGAGTCTCGGGTTACCTCGTCACTCCGCCTGGCCCGGGCCGCCACCCGGCGATCCTGTACATGCACGGCTCGGGCGGCACGCGCGCCGACTTCATCCCGCTCGCGAGCTACATGGCGGCCCGCGGAGCCGTTGGCCTGACGATCGACTCGCCGCTCTCGCGCTCGCCGTCCCCACCCGCGAAGACGGGTATTGCCGCTCTGAACCAGGACCGCGACTTGAACATCCAGAACATCGTCGAGCTGCGGCGAGCGATCGACGTCTTGCAGTCGCTCCGCGACGTCTACCCCAAGCGGATCGCCTACCTCGGCTACAGCGACGGAGCAAAGGCCGGTGCAATTTTGGCCGGGGTCGAGCACCGCGTGCAGGCGTTCGACCTGATGTCCGGCGGCGCGGTGCCCGTCTACGTCTACGCGCGGCAGGCACCGAGGAGCCTTCGCGGCCGGATCACCCGCGCGCTCGATCTCGTCGATCCCCTCCGGTACGTCGGCCGGGCTGCTCCGTCGTCGCTCTTCTTTCAGGACGGCCTGCGCGACCAGACCGTCCCTCGTTACGCGCTGCTCAACCTGAGCCGCGCCGGGAGCCGGCCCAAGCGGATTCGGTGGTATGCGGCGGGCCACCCGCTGAACAAGCGGGCATACCACGAACAACTGGTCTGGCTAGCCGCCCGTCTGGGCCTCGGCGGGCCGGTCGTCCCGGGTGCGCTCCGCGGTCCGTAGATAATCGCCACGGCTCGTGGCTATTCGGGAACACGCTACGCGCGAAGCGGAGTCGGCACCGGCCGCCGGCTCGGCCACCGCTGTGCGCCTTGTCGGTGTGCGCAAGGCCTACGGCGATGTGGCGGCCGTAGACGGCGTCGACCTCGAGGTCGACGCGGGCGAGTTCTTCACGCTGCTTGGCCCATCCGGCTCGGGGAAGACGACGACCCTGCGCCTGATCGCAGGCTTCGAGCGGCCGGACGCGGGCCGGATCGAGCTCTCGGGCATGGACGTGACCGGCGTTCCGCCGTATGCGCGAGACGTCAACACCGTCTTCCAGGACTACGCGCTCTTCCCACACATGACGGTGGGGGACAACATCGGCTACGGCTTGCGCGTGCGAGGCGTGCCGAAGCGCGAACGCGCTGCAAAGGTCGAGGAAGCGTTGAAGATCGTGCGTCTGCCCGGCCTGGGACCCCGAAAACCCGTCCAGCTTTCGGGCGGCCAGCGCCAGCGCGTCGCTTTGGCCCGCGCGATCGTCAACAGCCCGAGCGTGCTCCTACTCGACGAGCCGCTCGGGGCGCTCGATCTCAAGCTCCGCCAGGAGATGCAGATCGAGCTCAAGCGGATCCAGCGCGAGGTCAGCGAGGTCGGGATCACCTTCGTCTATGTCACCCACGACCAGGAAGAGGCCCTGACGATGAGCGACCGGATCGCCGTCTTCAATCAGAGCAAAGTCGAGCAGATCGGCTCGCCGGCAGAGGTCTACGAGCGGCCGCAGACGGAGTTTGTCGCCGGCTTCGTCGGGATCTCGAACGTGCTCGAGCGCGAAGGGAGAACGTTCACCGTCAGGCCGGAGAAGATTCGGATGAGCGACTCCGGCACCTCACCGCCGCCCGGCGTCCACGCCGAGCACGGCCAAATCCGAGATGTCGTCTACGTCGGGATGATCACCCGCTTCATCGTCGAGCTCGACGACGGCGGCGAGCTCGTCGTCGTCAAACAGAACCTCGACACGTCGTCCGCAGAGGTGCTCGACGCCCAGGGCAAGGAAGTCCAGCTCGAATGGCGTCCAGAGCACGAACTCACACTCGAGGCACGGGGCGAAAGGGAGGAAGACCAATGAGGAAGCACGCAGCGAAGCGAGTCCTCGGGTGGGCGGCGATCGCCCTCCTGGCGGCCGGGCTTTCGTTCGTTGCCGCCGGCTGCGGCGGAGGCGGCAAGAAGGCCGCGAAGAAGAAGTCCAACCTGCCGACCTCGATCGGCAAGGGCGAAGGAGCCCTCAACCTGATCGAGTGGCCGGCCTACGCGGACCCGTCGTTCGCGAAGCCCTTCGAAACGCAGACGGGCTGCAAGATCCACCGCAAGGACGCGGGCAGCTCGGCCGAGATGGTCACGCTGATGCGCACCGGCGGTGGCGGCGGCGGAGGCCAGTACGATCTCGTCTCGGCCTCGGGTGACGCGAGCCTCCGTCTCATCTACGGCGGCGACGTTCGACCCGTGAACGTCAAGCTGTTCCCGAGCTGGAACGACTTCCTGTCGATCTTCAAGTCGCCCGCTCACAACACGGTCAAGGGCGTCCACTACGGCATCTCTCTGCAGTGGGGCCCGAACACCCTCCTCTACAACACGCAGCAGGTGAAGCCCGCGCCGACCAGCTGGAGCGTCCTCTACGACCCGAAGTTCAAGGGCAAGGTCACGGTGCCGGGGAACACGATCCAGATCGCCGACGCGGCTCTGTACCTGATGAAGACGAAGCCGAGCCTCGGGATCAAGGATCCGTACGAGCTGACACGGAAGCAACTCGACGCGACGGTCGCGCTCCTGAACACCCAGAAGTCGCTCGTGAAGAAGTACTGGGGCGTAGCGGCCGACGAGATCAACCTGTTCAAGAACAAGGACGCGACGGTCGGAGCCTCCTGGCCCTACCAGACGCTCGCGCTGCAGGCCGACAAAGTTCCGGTCAAGGAGATCATCCCCAAGGAAGGCGCGACCGGCTGGGCCGACACCTGGATGATCGCCAAGAAGGCGCCGCACCCGAACTGCGCCATGCTGTGGATCAAGTACGTGACGACTCCGAAGGTGCAGGCGAAGCAGGCGCTCGTCTTCGGCGAGACTCCGGTCAACCCAAAGGCCTGCCAGTACATGGACAAGCTGCAGGCGGGCTCGTGCAAGCAGTACCACCTGAACGAGCCGCTCTCGTACTACAAGACGATTCACTTCTGGAAGACGCCGGTGTCCGATTGCGGCAACGGCCAGAAGGACTGCATGGACTTCAACGCCTGGCAGAAAGCCTGGACGCAGGTAACCGGGTAGGCCTTGGCGGTTGACGTTGCACGGGCGGGCTCTCCTCTGCGGAGAGCCCGCCTTCGCGCCTCGGCGCTCTTCTGGCGACGGCCATGGCTGAAAGCACTGGCGCTGCTCTCAACGCCGGTCCTCGCCTTCGTGCTCGTCTACGTCGGGGCCCTCCTCGTCCTGTTCGTCTCGGCGTTCTGGAGCGTCGACTCCTTCACCGGAAAGCTTCTGCACGTCTGGACGCTCGACAACTTCAAGCAAGTCTTCTCGACGAGCGATCTGACCTATCTGCGCATCGCCGGACGAACGATCGGGATCGCGGCCGCCGTGACGATCACGGATGCGCTGCTCGCGTTTCCACTCGGCTATTACATGGCTCGTGTCGCCTCCCGGCGGACGCGGACCTTGCTCTTCGTGCTCGTCCTGCTCCCGCTCTGGTCGAGCTATCTCGTTCGCATCTACGCGTGGCGGCTGATCCTGAGCGGCGGCGGCGTCCTGAACTGGACGCTGAACGGGCTTGGTCTCCCGGACGCGAACCTCGCTTTCACGAACTGGGCGATGTGGATCGTCTTCTCGTACGTCTGGCTCCCGTTCATGGTCCTGCCGGTCTACGCGTCGCTCGAGCGGATCCCCGACAGCTACCTCGAGGCGTCCGGCGATCTCGGCGCGAAGGGCTGGCGGACGTTGCGAAGCGTCGTCCTGCCGCTCGCGCTGCCCGGGGTGATCGCGGGCTCGATCTTCACTTTCTCGCTCACGCTCGGTGACTACGTGACGCCGCTGCTCGTGGGCGGGAGCGGGTCGAGCTTCATCGGCAATGTCGTCTACGACAACATCGGCGTGAACGGGAACGTGCCGCTGGCAGCCGCCTTCGCGACGGTGCCGTTGATGATCATGGCCCTTTACCTGCTGATCGCGCGGCGGCTTGGCGCGTTCGAGGCTCTCTAATGGAAACGCCGCGCGCCAGGATCTTCTTGCGCGTCTGGACGGTGCTCGTCGTGGTGTTCCTCTGGCTCCCGCTCGTCCTGATCGGCGTCTACGCCTTCAACAAGTCGAACATCCAGAGCTGGCCAATCCCGGGCTGGACGACGCACTGGTTCCGCGTCGCTTGGAACGACCCCGGCGTTCGCTCGTCGCTGTGGCTCTCGGTGCGCGTCGGCTTGATCGCCACAGGGATTGCAATCACGTTGGGATCGATGGCCGCGTTCGCCATCCACCGCTTCCGTTTCTTCGGGCGGGAATCCGTCTCGTTCCTCCTGATCCTGCCGATCGCGCTTCCGGGGATCATCACAGGGATGGCGCTGAACTCGTTCTACACCGCCACGCACTGGAACTTCAACCAATCGCACTTGATTCCAGGCTTCGCGATCCCGTGGACGATCGTGGTTGGGCACGCGACGTTCTGCGTGGTCGTCGTCTACAACAACGTCCTTGCCCGGCTGCGCCGCACGTCGCCGTCGCTGATCGAGGCCTCGATGGACCTCGGCGCCGATGGTTGGCAGACGTTCCGCTTCGTGGTCTGGCCCGTGCTCTCGGTCGCGCTGATCGCAGGCGGCCTGCTCGCGTTCGCGCTCTCCTTCGACGAGGTGATCGTGACGACGTTCACGGCGGGGGCCCAGACGACGTTGCCGATCTTCATCCTGGACAACCTGCGCCAGGGCCAGCAGTTCCCGATCGTGAACGTGGTCGCCTTCGTCGTGATCCTGTTGACGGTGATCCCGGTTGTGATCTCGCAGCGGCTCACCCGCGACACGGGCGTGATCCGAAGCGCCGCCGCCCCGGCGGCGGGCGGTGGCGGGGCGGTGTAGTTTCTCCACAGACGACGAGGAGGCGAGATGAGCGTCACGGTTTCGGAGTACAAGAACTTCATCGGCGGCGAGTGGGTGGACGCGGCCGACGGCGGCACCATGGAAGTGCTGAACCCCGCCACGGGTGAGGCGATCGCCGAGGTCCCGCGCGGGACGGCGAAGGACGTCGATCGCGCCGTCGAGGCTGCCAAGAGGGCGTGGCCCGAGTGGTTCGAGACGACGCCCGGCGAGCGCGCAGAGGTGCTGCTCAAGCTCGCGGATCTGATCGACGAGCACACCGAGGAGCTCGCGCAGCTCGAGTCGACGAACGTCGGCAAGCCGCTGCCTGCAGCGCGCGACGAGCTGCCGGTCGCCTCCGACAACCTCCGCTTCTTCGCCGGCGCCGCGCGCCTGCTCGAGGGCAAGGCCGCGGGTGAGTACATGCGCGGCTACACCTCGATGATCCGGCGCGAGCCGCTCGGAATCGTCGCAGGGATCACGCCCTGGAACTACCCACTGATGATGGCGATCTGGAAGATCGGGCCCGCGCTCGCGGCCGGCAACGTCCAGATCGTGAAGCCGTCCGAGCAGACGCCGCTGACGACGCTGCGTTTCGTCCAGCTCGCCCAGGAGGCCGACATCCTGCCGGCCGGCGTCCTGAATGTGGTCACAGGCGACGGCGTTCCCGTCGGCGAGGCGCTCGTCAAGCACCCCGACATCCGCCTGATCTCGCTCACCGGCGACGTGGAGACAGGCAAGATCATCGCCCGCACGGCCGCGGACACGCTCAAGCGCGTGCACCTCGAGCTCGGCGGCAAGGCGCCTGTGATCGTCTTCGACGACGCCGATCCTGCCGCTGTGGCCGAGGGGATCAAGATTGCCGGCTACTGGAACTCGGGTCAGGACTGCACGGCGGCCTCACGCGTCATGGCCGGCCCGAAGATCTACGACAAGCTGCTCGAGGAGCTCGTCCCGGCTGTGGAGTCGCTCGCGGTCGGCGACCCGGCCGAGAGCGAGGAGCTCGACATGGGCCCCGTGATCTCGAAGGACCAGCAGGATCGCGTGCTTGGCTTCCTCGACCGCGCCAAGGGCGCGAAGGTGCTCACGGGTGGCGGCTCGAACGGCTCGCGAGGGTTCTTCGTCAAGCCGACGGTCGTGACCGAGGTTGGCCAGGAGGACGAGATCGTCCAGCGCGAGGTGTTCGGGCCAGTCGTCACGGTGCAGCGCTTCGCCGACGACGACCAGGCGCTCGCGTGGGCGAATGACGTCGACTACGGCCTTGCGGCCTCGGTCTGGACGCGTGACGTGGGCCGGGCCCTGAACGCGGCTCGGAAGCTCCAGTTCGGCACGGTCTGGATCAACGACCACATTCCGCTCGTCAGCGAGATGCCTCACGGCGGCTACAAGAAATCGGGCTACGGCAAGGATCTCTCCGCCTACTCGCTCGAGGACTACACGAACATCAAGCACGTGATGGCAAAGATCAACTAGGCCTTTTCGAGCCATGTCCAGGGTCTGGCACCGGACGTGTCCAGGGTCTGGCACCGGACGTGTCCAGGGTCTGGCACCGGACGTGGCTCGTTTGGCTAGGCCTTCTTCAAGTCGGCCAGGATCTCGTTCGCCGCGGCAACGCCGGTGGAGGCGCCGCCTTCCATGTAGCCCTGGAAGTCCTGCGAGCAGTGCTCGCCGGCGAAGTGGACGTTGCCCTGGCGCAGCCCTTCCCAGCCGCTGAAGCCGACGTACTGTCCGACCTTCCAGTACGAGTAGGAGCAGTTCAGGTTGGGGTCGAGCATCGGGGTCGAGAGCGTTGCCCTGCCGTTCCACTGCTTCGTGATCCCGGGGAAGACGGGCTCGAGCTGCTTCAGGAAGGAGCGCGCGAGCGTCGTCACCTTCGGCGTCGCGGCCGCGCTTGCGTAGGGGACACCGGCGGACAGGGCGCCAGCGACGTTCCCGCCGGTGTAGTCGACCAGAATTCCCGCTGCGCCTGCTTGAGCGCGCGTCACGTCCCAGGTGTTCTGGTAGCCCGTGTCCGCGTAGGTCGAGCCGTTCGAGAGGCCCCAGGCCCC
>Ga0137371_10003582_pt1 | contig 12194 bp, 12 predicted proteins | sample SagtaG_7_FD_104919 | JGI IMG/M metagenome (GOLD analysis project Ga0137371, IMG submission 104919) | Vadose zone soil microbial communities from Sagehorn Ranch, Mendocino, California, USA - Sage1_R_40_16 metaG | ecosystem: Environmental > Terrestrial > Soil > Vadose zone | place: USA... | reverse complement strand
TTGCTGCGCGCGAAGGCGCAGTTCGACGATGCCGTGGTCGGGCCGCTGTCCGACTTCGTGCACACGAGCCGCCGCGACGCCGAACTCGCCGAGCGGCTGCTGGGCGAATGGCTGCAGGCGGTGCTGGTGCGTGCCGTGTCCGCCGTCGAGCCGATCCGGCTGTGGCATGAGCAGGCGCAGCCCGGCCCACTGGTGCTGCTCCCGTGTGTCCCCGGCCCTCGGCTCGCGGCCGACGGCCATCCCCTGCAGGACGAGCTGCGGGCCGACGGCCCGGCGGCGGCATGGGTGCGGGCCCTGCTCGCGGGCCACGAGGTTTTGCCGGGGAGCGGAGGGCGTGCGCTGCGGCGCGCGAACGGTGCCGTGTTCCTGGACGGCGCCACCGCCGGAGGGGGAGGGGGGGGGGGACCCCTGCAGCGGCGCGCCGAGCTCGAGGTGCTCGAGCGGGACGTGCGCGAGGCGGAGGGAGCGCGCGAGCACGCCGCTCTTGGGCTCGAGCAGACGCTCGCCGAGCTCGCCGCAGTGGAGGCGGCTTTCACGGGCGCCGCCGAGGCCGCCGAGGGGGCGCGCCAGCAGGAGCTGGAGGTGGGCGCGGCGAAGGGTGACGCCGAACGGGCGGCGACGCACGCGCGGCGCGACGCAGCCGACGCAGCCACCCAGGTCGAGCAGCTGTCGCGCCGCCTCGGGGAGGTGGACGAGCGACTCGCGACCCTGCACACGGAGGTCGAGCGACACGAGCTGGAGCGCGTCCGGCTGGACGAGCAGCTCGGTGGGGAGCGCGCGCGTCTCGCCGACGTCGAGACCCAGCAAGAGGCAGCCCGAGAGCAACGGGTGCAGTGGCAAGTGGAGGCCGCGCAGGTCGAGGCGCGGCTGGCGGCGGCCCGCGAGCGGGCGGCGCGCGCCGCCGCCGACGCCGGCCAAGCGCGTCGTCAGGGGATCGCCCTCGCCGAAGAAATGGCGACGCTCGACCGCGAGACGGCGGCCCTCGAGACGCAAGCGTCGCAGTGGGAGGACGCCGTCCAGGAGCGCAGGCTCGCCCTGGGCGCTCTCCAGGCCGCCGCGGAGGGGGCCGGGACCGAGGTGCAGGAAGCCGATGGCCGCCTCGTGGAGGCCGAGGCAGCGCTCGACGAGGTCCGCAGGGGGCTCGACGCGCTCGGCGCCGATGGGCACAAGCTCGAGCTCGAGCGGACGGAGATCCTCGGGCGCAAGCGGGGCCTCGTGGAGCGGGTCGAAACCGAGTGGCGGAAGCCCCTCGACCAGCTGCTGGCGGAGGCTCCGGAGGTAGCCGGCGACATCCCGTGGTTGCGCCAGGAAAACGAGCGGCTCCGGACGGCGATCGACGCGGTCGGCCCGGTCAACGCCCTGGCCGTGGAGGAGCACGCCGAGGAAGTGAAGCGCCTCGAGTTCCTCAGCACCCAGCGCGACGACCTCCTCGCCGCGCGTCAGTCGCTCCAGCAGGCGGCGCGGGAGATCGACCAAACGGCGAAGGCGATGTTTCTCGAGTCGTTCGGGAAGGTGCGCGAGAATTTCCGGACGGTGTTCCAGACGCTGTTCGGCGGGGGCGAATGCGACGTCCGGCTCGCCAACGAGGACGATCCCCTGGGGAGCGAGATCGAGATCCACGCGGCCCCCCACGGCAAGCGCACCCAGCGCATTCACCTCCTCTCCTCGGGGGAGCGCACGCTCGTCGCCGTCTCGCTGCTCTTCGCCATCTTCCTGGCGAAGCCCAGCCCGTTCTGCCTGCTCGACGAGGTGGACGCGCCGCTCGACGACTCCAACGTGGGCCGCTACGTCCGGCTGCTGGCGGAGTTCAAGGACCAGACACAGTTCGTCGTCATCACCCACAATCCGCGCACGATGCAGGCAGCCGACGCCGTCTACGGGGTAACGATGCAGGAGCCCGGCGTCTCCACCATCGTGGGCGTGCGCCTCGGCCAGGTGGAAGCGGTCTAACCCGCGTGCGCCCATCTAGGCAAATCGTTTTCCTCGAGGAAGGAGCGACTGGCACCATGCAGTTGGTCACCGTGGGAACGGGCACGGTCGCGCCGTCGGCCACACGCACCGCGGCGTGCAACTGGGTGAGTCACGGCCGCCTGAAGATCCTGTTGGACTGCGGGGCGGGCGCGCTGCATCGCCTGGCTCAGTTCGACCTGCCGTGGCACCAGGTCACGCATGTGGTGCTGTCGCACTTCCATCCCGACCACTGGGGTGAGTTGCCGATGCTCGTGTACGCCCTGAAGTACATCGCCACCCCGCCGCGCTCAGAGCCGCTCGTCATCCTCGGACCCCCGGGCGTGGTTCGGCTGCTGCGGACGATCGCCCAGGGCTACGGGCCCTGGCTCCTCGACCCAGGGTTCCCGCTCGGCATCCTCGACGTCCAGCAGGGCGAGTCGTTCCCGCTCGATGCCGACGTGAACCTCGAGACCTTTCGCGTGCCGCACACGCCGGAGAGCGTGGCGCTCGGCATCGCCACCCCCGAAGGACGGCTCGTCTACACCGGGGACACCGGCTTCTCGAGCGAGCTGGCGCACTGGGCGAAAGGGGCCGAGCTGCTGCTCGCCGAGTGCTCCCTGCCCGAGTCACTGGCGATGGACATCCACCTCACGCCGGAGCAGGCAGGCGATCTCGCCCAGGAAGCTGGCGCGCGTCGCCTCGTCTTGACGCACTTCTATCCCCCGGTAGAAACTTCGGATCCGGCGCGAGCAGCCGGCACGCGCTTCGGCGGGCCGGTCACCGCGGCGCGAGACGGAGATCGTTTCACCATCGGAGGGACCTCGCAGTGCTGATCGTGATGCGGCGCGGCGCCACGGACGCCGAGATCCAGCGCGTCGTCGCGGTGATCGAGGAAATGGGCTACAAGGCCCGCCCCATGCCCGGCGCCCAGCGCACCGCCGTCGGCCTGATGGGGAACGACGGCAGCGTGGACGCATCGCGTCTGGAAGCGCTGCCGGGGGTGCAGGACGTCATCCACGTCTCCAAGCCCTACAAGCAGGTGAGCCGCGAGTGGCAGGGTGAGAACACCGTGGTTCGCCTCCCGGGCGGCGTCACATTCGGCGGCGCCGAGGTCGCGGCCATCGCGGGGCCGTGCTCCGTCGAGACCGAGGGCCAGATCCTCGAGGCGGCCCGCCAGGTGAAGGAGGGAGGCGCCGTGATCCTGCGCGGCGGCGCCTGGAAGCCCCGCACCTCGCCCTATTCGTTCCAGGGCCTGGGGAGACCCGGATTGAGGCTTCTGGCCAAAGCGCGCGAAGAGACGGGCCTCCTGATCTGCACGGAGGCGATGGACCCCGAAAGCGTGGGGCCCGTGGGGGAAGTCGCGGACATCATCCAAATCGGCGCGCGCAACATGCAGAACTTCTCGCTCCTCAAGGCGGCCGGCCGCGCCGGGAAGCCGGTGCTCCTGAAGCGCGGCCTGTCGGCCACGATCGAGGAGCTGCTCCTGTCCGCCGAGTACCTCCTGGCCGAGGGGAACCACGACGTGATTCTGTGCGAGCGCGGCATCCGCGGCTTCGACACGGCGACCCGCAACCTCTTCGACCTCACGGCCATCCCGGTGGTGCACAAGCTCTCGCACCTGCCGATCATCGCCGACCCGTCGCATGGTACCGGGCTGCGCGACAAGGTGATCCCCATGGCCCGCGCCGCGGTAGCCGCGGGCGCCGACGGGATCATGGTCGAAGTGCACCCGCATCCCGACCAGGCGCTCTCGGACGGCGCGCAATCGCTCTTCCCCGATCAGTTCGCCCAGCTGATGAGGGAGATCCGGGTGATCGCGGAAGTCATCGGCCGGCGGATAGCCGAGCCGGCGTCGGTGGGCGCGTGAGTCAAGTGCGGAGTGCGGAGTGGGGAGTGCGGAGTATATCGCTCGGGGTTCGAACCCCGACGCCCGCGCTCGTGCACGACATGCGTCCGACCAATTCCGCATTCCGCATTCCGCATTCCGCACTCTGTGCAATACTGCTCTTCGCAAGGCTCCCGACGCAGGACCCCTGGCCCGTCCTCGACCACGCCAGCCAGACGTACCAGACGATCCGCACGCTCTCGGCGCAGTTCGTGCAAATCATCGAGAATCCGATGATCGGCGCACCGGACACCACGCGCGGCAAGCTGTACCAGATGCGGCCCAGCCGCTTCGCCATGCGGTTCACCGAGCCCAAGGGAGACCGCATCGTGGCCGACGGCCGGTACCTCTGGCTGTACACGCCGAGCACGGCGCCGGGTCAGGTGATCCGCTCGCGAATCCCCGAGGTCGGCACCACGGGCCCGAACCTCATCGGGCAATTCGTCGAGCGGCCGCGCGAGCGCTATCGCGCCCGTTACGTCCGTGCCGACTCCCTGCCGGACGGGATGGCGGACGCGGTCGCGCTCGTGCCGACGGAGGCGGGGCAGCCCTACACAGAGGCGGTGCTCTGGGTGGGACGGAACGACGGATTGGTCCGGCGCCTGGAGATCAGCGAAGCCGCCGGGCAGCGCCGGACCGTGATCCTCACGCATCCGAAGGTCAACGGCGGCGCGCCCGGCCGCGAGTTCACGTTCGCGCCCCCTGCCGGAGTACGGGTGGTGGATCAGTAGCGAGGGCGTCGGCGACCGCCAGCGCCGTCGTCTCGTCCATCCCCCGCTCGCGGGCCAGCTCGAGGGCCGCACGCCCCAGCGCGCGATAAAGCAGCGCGTCGTCTCGACTCAGGCGTTCGATGTGCCGACGGAGGGTTGCGGTGTCGCCGCGCGCGACGGGCCCTGTCAGCGCGGCCAGCGGCCCCTGCCCGGTGAGGTTGTCGAGGGTCCCCGCCACCAGCGGTCGCAGGGCCTGCCATGCCTCCGCATCGCTGAGTCCCGCGAGACGGAGTAGGCGCTGGGCTACGGCCTCAACTACCACGAAATAGTTCGATGCGAACACCGCCCCCGCGTGGTAGATCGGCTTCGCCTCCGAGGGGATGTGGAACGGCCGCAGACCGAGCGCCCGCGCGAGGCCCTCCGCCGCCTGCACCGCGCGCGGCATCCCTTCCACGGCAGCCCAGGCGCCCTTCAGGCGCTCGGGCGCGCGCTCGGCCGCGGCGATGGTTTGCAGCGGGTGGAGCGAGCCCAGCGCGGCGCGGGAGGAGAGCAGCGGGGCCAGGGCTTCCTGGCCCTGCGCGCCGGAGAGATGCAGCACCACTTGGTCCGGCCGCACCGCCCCAGTCCGCGCGAGCGACTCGGCGAGGAAGCGGATGGCGTCGTCCCGCACGGCGAGAATGACGACGCCCGCCTGGGCGATCCAGGCGGGCGGCGGGGAGTCGGCAGGCCCGACGGTGAGCGTGAGCGGCTCGGGGACCGCCTTCTTCCGGCGGCCGTACAACAGCACTTCGTGGCCCGCGAGGGCGAGCGCCAGCGCGAGGCCCACGCCGGCGCGGCCGGGGCCGATGATGCCCACCGTGGGCCTGTCGTTGAGCCGCTCGCCGCCCACCTAGTTCCGGGGGCTCGCGGAGGCCTGCGCCGCCGCAAGCGCGAGCAGGTCTTCCGGCGAACGGGCGCGGTGCGCCAGCGCTACCGCAGTCTGGACCTGGCGGTCCATCGTCATCCGCCGACGGACTTCCACGGGCCGTCCGAAGACGTAGCGCGCGATCTCGTAGCCGAGGTCTTGGGCGATCAGGGGGCGCGCGCCTGCCACGAGACTGTCCGGAATCGTCACTTTCCGCGCGCGCAGCCGGCGGAGCACGTCGTCAACCATCTCCTGCGTGACCGAGAAGTTTGGATCGGTCATGCGACCCGAAGCCTTCGCCTCCAGCGCATACGTCGAGCGCACGTCCCAGTAGGTCGGGATGTTGCTCCCCAGCGATTTCATGAAGTTGCGCTCTGCCGTCGTGAAGGTGTCGGGACTGATGAACAGGTCAGGCCTGATCCCCCCACCACCGACCACGACGCGTCCGTGATCGGTGTGGAAGATCAACGTGGAATCGGGCTGCGTCGTGTCGCGATCTTCCTCCGCGGCGACGACCTGCGCTTCCTGGTCCGCCTCGCTCTTGCTCTTGCGCTGGATGGTGCGCCCGCTCGGCGTGTACCAGCGGGCCGTGGTCAGCTTCAGCGCCGCCTCCGGCGTGAGCTGCCACAGCGACTGCACCAGCCCCTTACCGAACGTCGGCGTCCCGACGACCAGTGCGCGGTCGTGGTCCTGGAGCGCGCCGGTAATGATCTCGGCGGCGCTCGCGGTGCCGCCGTTCACGAGCACGACCACCGGCAGGTTGGGCCAAAGCTGGGGCTTGGCATCCTTGAACGTACGGGTCGTGTTGGGCGCCCGGCCGCGCGTGGCCACGACGTCCTCTCCCGGATCGAGGAAGAGCTCGCTCACCGCCACGCCCTGGTCCAGCAACCCGCCGGGGTTGCCGCGCAGGTCGAGGAGCAGCGACTTCATCCCCTTCTTGAGCAGGCCCGCGATCGCATCGCCGAGATCCTGCGTCGAGGTCTCGCTCACCGGGTTCAACTGCACGTAGCCGACTCTGTCGTCCAGCATCATCGCGACCGGCACCGACCGGATGTGGATCGTCGCGCGCGTCATCTTGAACGTGAGGGGCTGCTCTACGCCGACCCGCCGCACCCTGAGCTCCACCGGCGTGCCCGGCTGACCGCGCAGCTCCTTCACAGCCTGGTCGTTCTTCCAACCCTCGGTCGAGCGGCCGTCGAGCACGACGATCCGATCGCCGGACTGGATGCCGGCGCGCTCGGCGGGCGTTTCGGGGAGGGGCGCCACGACGGTGATCCAGCCGTCGCGCACGTCGATCTGGATGCCCAGCCCGCCGTAGTTCCCGGTCGTCGCCTCCGAGAGGGCGCGGAAGTCGTCGCGCTTCAGGAACACGGAGTACGGGTCGTGGAGCTGGTCGAGCATGCCATCGATCGCCATCTGATAGAGCTGCCGCTCGTCGAGCGAGTCCACGTAGTAGTCGGCCACATGGGCCAGCACGTCCTCGAACAAGCGCGCCTGCTGGTAGACCGATCCGGCAGGGGCGGCCTCACGTTGCAACAACCACCCGCCCGTAACGAGCGCGAGGCCGGTCACAACGGCGACGGTCAGGATCTTGCGGAGCTTCATGAAACGCCTCGTGTTGAGAGTGCGGTCGCCACCGTGACTTCGCGCCACGCGGCTTGCTGCACGGCCTTCCTGGACTGGGTGGCGTCGACGTGAACGATGCCGGGCCCGGCGGCGTTGCGGTACGCCTCCACCACCCGCCCGTGAAACGCATCGTCCCGGCGCTCGAACCGGTCCTGCGCCTTGCCCGCGAGGCGCTGCCGCTGGCGCCCCACCTCCACCGGCACGTCGAGCACCAGAGTAACGTCCGGCACGAGGCCGCCGGTGGCGAGCCGGTTGGCCCGGGCCACGTCTTCACCCGGCAACCCCCCGCCCGCGACCTGGTAGGCCATGGTCGAGAGGTCGAAGCGGTCGGTGACTACGACGTGCCCCGCCTCGAGCGCGGGCCGGATGACGTGATGCACGAGATCCCCCCGCGCGGCGAGGATCAGGAACAGCTCGGCCACCGGCGCCATCTCGTGCGGGAACTTGAGCGCCACCCTGCGCGCCGCCTCCGCCACGGGCGTGCCGCCCGGTTCCCGCACCGCTACGACTTCCCGCCCATCCCGGACGAGCCGCGCGGCGAGCCAGCGCACCAGGGTGGACTTCCCCGCTCCCTCAGGGCCTTCGACGACGATGAACAGGCCAGCCGCGCCACCGGACGCCGTCATCCGAGCGTGATGATCGGGCTCGCCGCCCCCTGCTTCAACCCCTCGTAGATACGCGCGTTCACCTTCGCCATCAGTTTCTCGAAGTTCGCCTGCGCGGCCACGACTTGCTGATACACCTGATGAGACTGAACGCCCTGGAGTGCGCGGTCGTAGCGCTCGACCTGGTCTTTCGCGGGCTCCCGGCCTTCGTGGGCGGCGCGCTCGATGTCCTGCGCGATGCGCTCCACGTCGGCGAGGAGCTGGCGGCACGTCGCATCCTCCCGCAGGCGTTCGCTGGCCCGGAGCAGCGCCTTGTACTCCTCACTCTGGCCCAGCAGCCGTCCCAGTTCCTGAGCCTTCTGGTCGATCACGCTTCCTCCTCAGCAAAAGCCAACAAGTACCGCGGCCGGCCGAAGATGTCCTCGCAAATGACCGCACCAAACCAGCCTTGCTCACGCGCCAGCGAGCGCATCCGCTCCGCACGCCGCGCGTCGATCTCGATGGCCAGGAGCCCCCCGGGTTCGAGCAGCCGCGCCGCTCCCGCGAGCAGCGCCCGCGTCGCATCGAGCCCGCCGGCGCCCGAAGCGAGCGCCTCGCGGGGCTCGAACAACCGCACCGGCGGGTCGAGCGCGGGGTACTCGCCGTCGGTCACGTAGGGCGGGTTGGCGACGATCGCCCGGTAGCGCTCGCCGGCGAGTGGCGTGAGAAGATCACCCTCCCGCACCTCCACGGGCACCGGCGCGCGCACGAGCTCCACGTTCTCACGGGCAAGCGCCGCCGCCTCGGGCGAACGTTCCGTCGCGATCACGCGCTCGAAATGCCCCTCCACGGCGAGCGAGAGCGCGATGCAGCCGCACCCCGTGCCCACGTCCGCCGCTACCCCACCCCCCCCGACACCCCGTTCCACGTTCCACGTCCCACGTGGCACGCGGCGCGTCCAGTCCAGCACCAACTGGACCAGGCCCTCCGTCTCGGGGCGGGGAATCAAGGCGCGCCGGTCGAGGCGCAGCTCGAGCCGGCGGAAGCTCGCGCGGCCGACCGCGTACGCAAACGGGACGCCGCTCGCACGTCGGTCCGCCGCCACGCGGAACCGCTCCGCCAGCGCCGCATCAGGCTCCCGCTCGCGTCCCAGCCAGACGTCGCCAGGGCTCACACCGGGGCCGGCCACGGCGGCCCAGAGCGCCGTGGCCTCGCGACGCGCCTCCGCCACACCGGAGCGCTGCAGGCGCTCGGCAGCTTCCCCCAGCACGTCCGCGATCGAACAGCGCCCCGCCGCCCGCTCACGCACTGAGGCGTTCCTTCTCCCCCGCCAGCCGCAGCGCGTTGATCAGCTCGTCCAGGTCCCCGTCGACCACATTAGAAAGGTTGTGAACCGTGTGGTGGATGCGGTGATCTGTGACCCGATTCTGGGGAAAGTTGTACGTCCGGATCTTGGCCGAGCGGTCGCCGGTGCCAACCTGGGCCCGCCGCTCCCGCGCCCGCGCGGCCTCCTGCTCGGCGAGGATGCGGTCAAGCAGCCGAGCCCGCAGGATCTCGAGTGCCTTTATCTTGTTCTGGCGCTGGGACTTCTGGTCCTGGCACTGAGCCACGAGATTGGTCGGGAGGTGGGTGACCCGTACCGCGCTGTCCGTGGTGTTGACGCTCTGGCCACCCGGGCCCGAGGAGCGGAACACATCGATCCGCAGGTCCTTCTCCTCGATCTTGACGTCGACCTCTTGCGCCTCGGGGAGCACCGCCACCGTGGCGGCGGAGGTGTGGATCCTGCCCTGCGCTTCCGTCACCGGCACGCGCTGCACGCGATGCACGCCTGACTCGTACCGCAGTGTGCCGTAGGCGCCGGGGCCCCGGGCTGCGAAGATCGCCTCCTTCAGTCCCCCCAGATTTCCCTCGGAGAGGGACACGACCTCGACTTTCCACCCTTTCCGCTCGCAGTAGCGCGTGTACATGCGGAACAGAACGGCGGCGAACAGCGCCGCCTCATCCCCACCGGTCCCGGCACGGATTTCGACGATCGCGTCGCGGTCGTCCATCGGATCCGCGGGCGCGAGCAGCGCGGCGAGCTGGCGCTCGCAGCGCTCCACCTCCGGGCGCAGCCGCTCCACGTCGATGCGGGCGAGCTGCGCCAACTCTGGGTCCTTATCTTGCAGGACTTCGCGCGCCTCCACCAACTCCTTTTGGAGACGGGCGAGGCGGGCGTTGGTCTGACGGATTTGCTCGAGACGCGCATGCTCGCGGCCGAGCTGTCTCAGCTTGGCCGGGTTCCGCGCGGTCTCGGGGTCGGCCAACTCGCGGGCGACCTCCTCCGCCCGTGCGAGCGCCTGGCGGAGTCGGGCCTCCATGACTCAGCGGGGGGTCTTCTCCGTCCCGTACTTCCGGCGGAACCGCTCGACGCGCCCAGCCGTATCCATCAGCTTCTGCTTGCCGGTGAAATACGGGTGGCATTTGGCGCAGATCTCCACGTGAATCACGGGGACCGTGGACCGCGTCACGAAGCTATTTCCGCAGGCGCACTGCACGCTGGCCCGCTGATAGGTAGGATGAATTCCAGGTTTCACTGCTCACTTCCCCTGCCGAGGTCAAGATCGCCCGAAACGTCGAAATATAGCTGGGACCGCAACTTGCCAGCAAGCCACTCGGCCTCAAACGAATTGACACCGAGCACGCTACTACGTAAGCTTGCGCACCTCCCTCTGAGCTCTAGGAAACGCGAGCGTGTCTGTTACGGCCATTCTCCAGCAGGTTCCGCTGTTCAGCCAGTTGGCCCCCATGGAGCTTGAGCGCGTGGCGGAGATCACCCGCGAGCGTAGCTATCCCCGCAACTCCGTCATTCTCTTCGAAGACGACCCGGGCGACGCCCTCTACGTCGTCGCCCAGGGGCAAGTCAAGGTGGTGCTCATCGGAGAGGATGGCCGCGAGGTCATCCTTTCGGTGCTGGGGGAAGGGGACTTTTTCGGCGAGATGTCCCTCATCGATGAGGAGCCGCGCTCGGCGCATGTGATCGCGATGGAGGATTCGAACCTGCTCGTGATCCGGCGCGAGGACTTCCAGGCCATCCTGCAGCAGTCTCCCGGCATTGCCCTGGCGCTGCTCCGGGAGCTGTCGCGCCGGCTGCGGCGGGTGGACGAGAAGGTCGGCAGCCTCGTGCTCCTCGACGTCAACGGGCGCGTTGCGCAGCTCCTGCTCGACCTCGCCGACGAGGCCGGCTCGGACCGCATCACCCGCCGCCTCACCCACCACACCATCGCCCAGATGATCGGCTCGAGCCGCGAGACAGTGAGCCGCACGATGCGCGAGCTGGTCGAGAAGGGCTACATCGAGATCAGCCGCCGCGAGATCCTGATCCGGGACCGAGCCGCGCTGGAGGCGTCCGCCGGACGCTCGTGAGGTGCGTCACGACCGACCGGTGAGGCGGCGGCTTGCTCTACGTGCTGAATTTTCCATAACTTAGCTCCGGGTACCGCGTGCCGAGAGGGATGGCCTGCACGGTGACGTTCTGGGGGACCCGGGGCTCGATTCCGACCCCTGGCCCCCACACGGCGCGCTACGGCGGGAACACGCCATGCGTCGCGGTGGCGGGCGCCGACGGAGAACTGCTCGTCCTCGACGCCGGCACCGGCATTCGGGCGCTCGGGGTGCAGCTCGTCGAGCAGCAGAACGGCGCGGTGCAGGCGGAGATCCTGTTGTCGCACGCGCACTGGGATCACATCCAGGGGTTGCCGCACTTCAAGCCGTTCTTCGCGCCGGGCAACGCCGTGCGGATCTGGGGCGCCCGGCAAGGGACGACGTCGCTCGAGGCGATCCTGCGCCAGCAGATGGACCCGGCGGTGTTTCCGGTGCCGCTCGACGCGCTCTCGGCTCGGCTGACGGTGCAGCACATCGAGCCGGGGGAGTTCACCGTGGGCGCGTTTCGGGTGCGGGCGATCAAGCTGCGTCACCCTGGCACCACGCTCGGGTATCGGCTCACGCCCTCGGCCGGAGGGCCAAGCCTCGCGTACGTGACGGACAACGAGCTCGGGTCGGGCGGCCATTACGACATTCCCGCCACCTGGCGGCGGGACCTGGTGGCGTTCCTCGGGGATGCGGACCTCCTGATCCACGACGCGATGTACACGCCGGAAGAGCTCGAGCAGCACCGCGGATGGGGCCACTCGACCTCCGAAGAGGCGGTCGCGCTGGCTGCGGATGCGGCGGTGGAGCGGCTGGTGCTGTTTCACCACGAGCCGGAGCACGGCGACGCCCAGATGGACGAGCTGCTCGCCGCCGCGCGCCGCCAGGTCAAGGACTGCGGCCTGCCGGTGGAGGTGCTGGCGGCCCAGGAAGGCATGACCCTGACACTTTGACCGGAGGTGGCTGCATGCGTGCGCGCGCGTCCCTCGCCCTGCTCTCAGTGGCCCTCGCCGGGCCCGCCGCCGGTAGGCTCGGCGCGCAGGGACGGGGGCAGGACACCCGGCCCGGGATCGCCGTGCTCCCATTCGACAACGGCGGCTCGTACGGGCAGGAGCGGGAGAACTTCG
>Ga0137371_10003577_pt1 | contig 12204 bp, 10 predicted proteins | sample SagtaG_7_FD_104919 | JGI IMG/M metagenome (GOLD analysis project Ga0137371, IMG submission 104919) | Vadose zone soil microbial communities from Sagehorn Ranch, Mendocino, California, USA - Sage1_R_40_16 metaG | ecosystem: Environmental > Terrestrial > Soil > Vadose zone | place: USA... | reverse complement strand
TTGGAGTCGGTGCAGAATTGTAGAGTTCCGCACTCGCAAAAGCCACGGAATAATTTGGATAATCCAGACCCCCTGCAACAAGGACCTTGCCGTTAGGCAGCAAGGTCGCCGTGTGTCCAGCGCGTGCGGTGTTGAGGCTGGCTGTGTACGTCCAGGTCCCGCTCGCCGGATCGTACAGTTCAGCGCTGGCGAAATAGTGATAATCAAAGCCATCAAAGTTATATCCTCCTGCAACAAGGACCTTGCCGTTAGGCAGCAAGGTCGCCGTGTGCTGACCGCGCCCGATATTTAGGCTACCCGTGGCACTCCAGGTCCCGCTCCCCGGATCGTACAGTTCCGCGCTTCCGCTACTGCTGCCGCCCTGGATGAACCCTCCTGCAACCAGAACCTTGCCGTTGGGCAGCAAGGTCGCGGTGTGCGAAGCGCGCGGTGTTGAGGCTGCCCGTGACACTCCAGGTCGCCGGACAGTTGCTGTCAGGCAATGTCGCGACCGGCGTCGATCCCAAAAGAAGCGGGTCCGCGATCGCGTTTTGCTTGGTGATGGTTCGTTGCGCCAGCGCGAATGGGATCACGCAAACCGCTAACAGCAGAAGCAGATAAAATGCGCCTCGAAGAAGATGCGCTTTGATGTTGGGATAGTTTGTTTTCTCAATGTGATTTACAAGGCGTCTCGTAAATAGAGAGCGGTCTTCTCCCTACTTTCTTTGTTCTTCTACGAGATTTGCCGGGCGAAGTTCTCGAAAATCTTTCCGGAATCGGGAAAAATTCTGGCTCTGGTCGGACATTAGATACTTTCAGTTGTGCGAGCGAGCCGTTCGCTCACGGGTTACCCTGCGGAAAGAGGATCAGGTCGAGCTCGTGGGGAGACGCCTAAACAACTTGGCGCGGGCGTGATGCTGCCGCTCCCCCCCGACGGTGTCAATGCTTATTTTTTAGGAAAACTGGAAGAATTATTCAGCCGCGGATTTGGTCGGATTTGCGGCCCATGCACGTGAATCCTGTAGCCGCTTCGCTGCGCGAAGCGTCGCGCGTCGCCCACAAGGCGACGGCTACAGCGAATAAGCCGGCTCGGCGATCCGTCCCTACCACTTATTTCAATTCCTCGTTCACTTCGGCGAAGGCGTTTACGGCGAATTCCAAGTCTTCGTGCGAATGCGCAGCGGACACCTGCGTGCGGACGCGCGCGGTTCCGTGCGGCACGACCGGATAGAAGAAACCAATCACGTACACGCCCTTCTCCAACATGCGCGCAGCGAACCTCTGCGACTTGGCTGCGTCGCCGATCATAATCGGAACGATCGGATGCACTCCGGGCTTAATGGTCAGGCCGCGTTCGGTCAAGGCGGCGCGAAAATATTTTGTATTTTCTTCGAGTTTGTCGCGCAGTTCCGTCGATGCGCTGAGGAGTTCGAGCGCTTTCAGTGATGCCGCCACCACTGGTGGCGCGATGGTGTTGGAAAACAAGTACGGACGCGAGCGTTGCCGCAGAAGATCGACGATCTCTTTGCGAGCGCTCGTGAAACCGCCGCTCGCGCCACCGAGCGCTTTGCCAAGCGTGCCGGTAATGATGTCGATCCTGCCCATCACGCCGCGATACTCGTGTGTGCCGCGCCCGGTTTTGCCGAGGAAACCGGTTGCATGCGCGTCGTCGATCATGGTAAGCCCGTTGTATTTTTCAGCGAGATCGCAAATCCCGCCCAAATTCGCGATCGTTCCATCCATCGAGAAACAGCCATCAGTAGCGATCAATCGGAACCGCGCATCCTTCGCTGCACGGAGTTGCGCTTCGAGATCTGCCATGTCGTTGTGCTTGTACCGAAACCGTTGCGCTTTGCACAGCCGGATACCGTCGATGATGCTGGCGTGATTTAATTCGTCACTGATCACCGCGTCTTTTTCGGTGAGCAGCGTTTCGAAAAGCCCGCCGTTGGCGTCGAAACAGGATGGATAAAGGATTGTCTCTTCTGTTCCAAGGAATTTGGTGAGCGCGGCCTCCAGCTCTTTGTGAATGTCCTGTGTGCCGCAAATAAAACGCACGCTCGCCATTCCAAAACCGTGCGTCTCGAGCGCCTCTTTCGCAGCGGTGATCAACGCGGGATGATCGGCGAGCCCGAGGTAATTATTTGCGCACATGTTCAGCACGCGTTTGCCGCCCGCGATCGCGATATGCGCATCCTGCGGGCTGGTGATGATCCGCTCGGTCTTGAAAAGACCTTGCGACTTAATTTCCTCCAGCGTTTGAGAAAGCCGTTTTTCGAATTCCGCGATCATAAGTAAACCGGAGATTACGCAGAAAAGGTCAATCAGGAAACCATGAACCCAGGAATTTAAATTGGGAAAAGAGGAGATTAGGAAACCAAGACTTGTTTTGTGTAAAAAGCGCTTGCGCTGCTTGTGAATAACTGTTAATAACTTCGCCGGCGATCCACCTTGACCTACTCCCAGCGCCGTAATCTTGCGTTAGCCGTTCTCGCGGCATTTATCGCTATTGTTTTTCTCAGCGCCTGCGGCACTACCGAACGCGCCCTGCCGTCATACGAGCGTCCGCTCATGAAAACGGACTTTCAAAATGTGCGCACTACTGCCTACACGCATACGGAGGCGGACCATCGCGAATACACCAATCACAACGCGCTCGGCGGCGAACTCCACGCGGCGGGCCCGCCGATCCACCGAGCCGAAGTTCTAGCGCGCGCGACGCTGGCGTATGAAGTTCCCCGCGCTATTCCGGTGGATGAGACCGCTTCGTACTCGCCCCCGCTTCAACCGTTCTCAATGGAAGAAACGCGAACGGTCACGCGTACCACAAAAGGTCTGACGAGAACAACACACAGCGTCAGGCGCGCCGTCGCGGTTTCGCCTGGGCGCCGTAGCCGTGGCGAAGGCGGCCGACCGCCCCAGATCGGCAGCGCCGCGGCTGATTGGTCGCGCTGGCCGGCCGGTACGGTGTTTCGGCTCCTTTCCACGGGACAAAATTACCGCGTGGAAGATTACGGCTGGGCGCTTTCCGGACGCAAAACGATTGATCTTTACATGGCGAACCAGCGCGAAATGAATTCCTGGGGCGCGCGTCAGGAAACCATCCAAGTCCTGAAATGGGGCGATTCACAGGAAAGCTTGCAGTTCCTGCGATCACATCAGAACTACAAACACATTAAGCGCATGGTGCTGGAACTGGAAGGCCGCGAAGAAGAAGCCGCCGCACTGCGCTAGGAGCGACCTAGTTCACAGGCGCTGGCAGATCGTAATTCATCGGTTCCGGCTCTGCGAGCTTGCGTTCAATCAGGGCTTTAACGGTCTTGAACTCATCGGCGCGGGACACAGGCCCGTAGCGACTTTGGGTCACAATCTGGTGGGCTCGCGTAAACTCGCCGCGCTCCACGTAGGCGACGGCTTTCGCAGCTGTCACGTTGGCCTTCTTATCGTCGCCTACCAGACTTATCGAATAGTCAAAGGCAGCTTCGATTTCAGCGGATGAAACTGCAGCCGGTGATAAATCGCGCACCAAGGCCTGTGGTTCGATTTCTCTCTCGAGACGAAAAAGGCTCGATTGCGGAAGATCCGCCACGAATCTGAAGTAATCGCGAAGCCGAAATGTCAGAAAGTGGATCCACGGGGCGAAACAATGCGGAAAGTCCTGATGAGCGACATAGCTTTTGGCAGGGACCAGGTGCAAAAAAAAGTTCGACGCGATCGCAGTGGCCACCTCGGGAGACTTCATCGCGTCGATGAAAAGAAATTCGATCGGGCCGTGTTCCCAGCGCGCGTGTCTCAGATCTTCTTCGTGGATGACGATGTAGTCTCGCCAATTCTGTGTGCGCCGCAGGAACTCGGGCAAAAAACTCCCCCCAATAGTAAACAATCCTTCCACTTCTTTTCCCCTGGCCCGGGCTTCATAGCGTTTGTTCCAAATGAAAAGATCATAAGCATATATCTGCTTGCGATTTGCTTTGCGGTTTAGCTCAAGGCCTTCAGCCAGGGCGATAGTTGTTGCGCCGAGAAAGCAACCAAGATCGACAATCGCCCCCACTCCGCGGTAACGCTGTGCGGCATAGTTTCTGAGCCACCGCTGTTCCGGGCGCGAGGTCATCCCGAATTTCCACGTCCGCCCCAACTTGCGAAGGTGCAACCGGGTTCTCAGCCCGAATAATTCTGCAAAACCGCGCATGGGCTTTGCTCAGGACGACAAATTGCTCCAATCGAGCACGATTTTGCCGGAGTTGCCGGATTTCATCAGCTCGATGGCTTCTTTGAATTGGTTGTAGGGAAACCGGTGCGTGATGACCGGCGAGATATCGAGGCCGCTTTGGATCATGGCGGTCATTTTGTACCAGGTTTCATACATCTCGCGGCCGTAAATTCCCCTCAGCGTCAGCGCGCTGAACACCACTGTGTTCCAATCGATGGCGGCGTTGCCAGGCATGATGCCAAGCAGCGCGATCTTCCCGCCGTGAAACATGTTCGGCAAAATGTCGGCCAACGCTTTCGGGTTGCCGGACATTTCCAGTGCGACATCGAAGCCTTCTTTCATCCCGAGCTTGTTCATCGCATCTGTCATTTTCTCAGTCCGCACATCCAGTGCGAGATCAGCGCCCATTTTTCGCGCGAGATCCAGCCGGTACGGATTTACGTCGGTGATGACAACGTGGCGCGCGCCGGCACGTTTGCAGATTGGAATGGCCATGCAACCGATCGGCCCCGCGCCGGTTATGAGCACATCTTCGCCAACCAAATCGAATGAGAGCGCGGTGTGCACAGCATTGCCGAGCGGATCGAAACAGGAAAGCACATCCAGCGGAATAGACGAATCGGCGTGCCAACAGTTGTCCTGTGGAATCGCTACGAATTCCGCCCACGCACCAGGGCGATTCACGCCCACGCCCTGCGTGTTTGGGCAAAGATGACGGCGCCCGGCCAGACAATTGCGGCAATGTCCACAGGTGATGTGTCCCTCGCCCACAACGAGATCGCCGCGCGCAAAGCCTTTTACGTGATCGCCGACAGCATCAACGACGCCGACAAACTCGTGGCCAATCGTCATCGGCACAGGGATCGTTTTCTGCGCCCACGCATCCCAATTATAGATATGGACGTCAGTCCCGCAGATCGAGGCCTTCAACACACGAATGAGCACGTCGTCGCCCTTAGCTTCTGGAACAGGAACCTCTTCAAGCCAGAGACCCGGCTCGGCTTTGGCCTTTACGACGGCCTTCATCATCTTTTGCACAACGGAAAACTAGGTGAAGCCTGGGGCGAAGTCGAACGGGACCAATACATCGAATGGGACTGCGCGACGCGGCGACTCATCTTGGCTTGCGCCCAGTTCGTTCCTTAGGAATGATGCACATGCATGCCCGTGACTCTTGAGCAAACCGGGACAAACGTGATCACGTCCCGTTCCGCGTTCATTCTGCGATTCGCCAGCACGATCGCGCTTTGGACGGTCGCGCTGCTGATCATGTTCTCCGGATACGAGATCTTGTTTTGGCTGTTGATCAGTGTGTTCGGGATGATCGGGCTCCTGGAATTTTATCGGATGCTCGATCACAAGGGACTCCCCAATTTCAAAATAACCGGAATGATTTGCGGCGCAGTCATGCTCGCCGGCAGTTTTTATTACTTTTCCAAAATCGGGCCGGCGGGTTCCTACGATTTCGAAGTCGCGGTCCTGCTTTTTTTCCTGCTGACCGTCTTCGGGCGACAAATGTTTGCGCGACTGCGACACGACGAGCCGTTGCAAACGATGGCTTACACGTTGTTCGGTCTGCTCTATGTCCTTTGGCTTTACAACTTCATCACCAAGATCGTTTATCTGACTCCGCGTTCGAGCGGCGGCCAGCTGACTGGGCAGTTTTACGTCTTGTACCTGATCGCGGTCACAAAATTTGCAGACATGGGCGCTTATCTGACCGGCAGCGCGATCGGGCGTCATCTGATGGTGCCGCACATCAGCGGCAAGAAAACCTGGGAAGGTTTCTTTGGCGCCATTGTTTTTGCGCTGCTGTGCAGCCTGGCACTGTTTAAACTAATGCCTGGCCATTTGGCGGCACTGACCTGGACTCACGCAACGATTTTGGGATTGCTCCTCGGATTCGCCGCAGTGCTCGGCGACCTGGCCGAATCCATCATCAAGCGCAGCACTGACGTAAAGGACTCGGGAAATCTTCTCCCGGGAATTGGCGGCGCGCTCGATCTTCTGGATAGTCTGCTTTTCACCGCGCCACTGTTGTTTTTCTATCTGCGATTGATCATTCGCGTGTCATAACACGAATGAACACAAATTTACACGAAGAGGAGAAGATTTGCCTGCGAATGACGCGAATAGAAGAGGAAGGATGACTAAGCAGAATTTTTTCGCCTGAATTCGCGTGATTACCGGGCAGCAGTGTCTTTATGAATTTGTGTCCATCCGTGGTCAAAGTCTGAATGAGAATGGAAAATTCCAAGGGACGTAAGCGCGTCGTTATTCTGGGCGCGACGGGATCCATCGGCGAAAGTGCGCTCAAAGTGGCGTGCGATATTCCGGAGCGGATGGAAATTGTCGGACTCGCGGCGAAAAGCAATGCGCAGAAGCTGGCGGAGGCTGCGAACGAAGTCCGGCCGGAATCGGTGTGCCTGGTTGATGAGACCCGGATCGACGTTCTTCGGAGAGCACTCGATTACCAACCGCGGATTTTTTCCGGAGAAGAGGGTTTGCTCGAAATCGCGTGCCTGACGAATGCGGACATGGTGCTGGTGGCGATCGTTGGCACGGCAGGTTTACGTCCAGCTCTCGCTGCGATTGAGGCCGGCAAAGATCTCGCCGTCGCGAGCAAGGAGATTCTGGTGATGGCGGGGGAGATTGTAATGCGGGAGGCGCGAGAGAACGGCGTGCACGTTTTGCCCGTAGATTCCGAGCACAATGCGATCTTTCAGTGCTTGGAAAGTGGGAGGGGCCTTAGTGCCCCGAAAGATCGCGGCACTGAGGCCGCTCCCACATTTCAATCCTCCGACGTCCGTCGCATCATTCTCACCGCATCCGGCGGACCGTTTCGGGAAACGCCGCGGAAAGATTTCGATTCGATCACACCAGAACAGGCGTTAAAGCATCCGACTTGGAACATGGGACCGAAGATCACAATCGATTCCGCGACGCTGTTCAACAAGGGCTTGGAAATGATCGAGGCGCACTGGCTTTTTGGCGTCGAGATGGACCGCGTAGAGGTCGTCATTCATCCGCAGAGCATTGTCCATTCAATGGTCGAGTTCGCAGACGGCTCGACGCTGGCGCAGTTGAGTTATTCCAACATGCGTTTCCCGATTCAATATGCGGTAACCTGGCCAGACCGCGTCCCGAACACTTTGCCGCCGCTCGATTTTTCGAAATTGTCGAAGTTGGAATTTTTCACGCCGCGTTACGACGACTTTCCCGCGATGAATCTCGCGCGGCGTGCGGGCGAGACCGGTGGCACATTACCCGCCGTGATGAATGCCGCGAACGAGATCGCGGTCGCAGCCTTCTTAAATCGACAAGTGCGTTTTCCGGACATCTGGCGCATTGTTGAAGAAGTGATGAATCGGCACGCGCCCGTTGCGCACCCTGATCTCGATGCAATATTGCAAGCCGATCAGTGGGCGCGCAATGAAGCGCAGGGATGCGTCAAATCGCTAAATCGTTAAAAGAGTTACAACGGCAGACGCGATAACGTGTCCAATCAATGACCAACCCCTGATTACCAGAGACTAATCACAATGCTTCTGCACATCATCCGCGTCATCTTCATCCTGCTCGAGGTTCTCATTCTTTTTAACTTGCTGATCGTGGTGCATGAGCTGGGGCATTTTCTGGCGGCGCGCTGGCGAGGGCTTTACATAGAAAAATTCGGCGTCTGGTTCGGCAAACCGCTCTGGAAAAAGACGATCAACGGCGTCCAATACTCGCTAGGGTCGCTGCCGTTCGGAGGCTTCGTGGCGCTGCCCCAACTTGCACCGATGGACATCATCGAGGGCAAGGCGGACATCGACCGGGCGAAGCTACCGAAAATTTCCGCGCTCGACAAAATCATCGTAGCCATCGCCGGCCCGTTATTCAGTCTGCTGCTGGCGCTTTGTTTTGCCGCCATCGTTTGGGCGGTCGGTCATCCCGTGAGCGAAGCAGATTCAACGACTGTGATTGGTTACGTCGCGCCAGATTCGCCGGCGCAAAAGGTCGGCCTGCAACCCGGGGACAAAATCCTGTCAGTGGACGGTAAACCCGTAAGGCGTTTTATGGGGATGAACGACAGCGTGAGCTGGGATGTTGTGCGAAGCGAAGGCGACAAAATCGCGGTGAAATTCCAGCGAGACGGCGCGGTACAAACGGTTTGGGTGGAGCCTTACAAAGCGGAGACTCGCGGGTGGCGCAGGAAAAGTGTGCGCCAGCTGCTTATCTATCCGGCAGAGACACCGATCATCGACAAAGTAGAACCGAACACGCCAGCTGCGGCGGCGGGTCTGCGTTCAGGGGACATCGTTCGGGGATTCAATCAAACGCCGATCTACAATCCGATCGCATTGTTGGAATACATCAGCAAACATCCCAACGACGCGCTCGTTCTCCATGTTGAGCGAGCCGGTGCCAAGTTTGACGTCCCCGTGAAACCGACGCTTCTACCCACGGCCGGCGAAATGAAACCACGCATTGGAATTCAATGGGACACGACCGGGAAAGTGTCGATCCAGCATCCCAATCCAATCGAACAGGTTTACAACAGCGTGACCAGCACCTTAAAGACGATTGGTGCGGTTGCCTCGCCGAAATCGGACGTAAAATTGCAGCACTTGAGCGGCCCGGTCGGGATCGGTCGCATTTACTATCTGCTTTTCCAAAGCGAACGCGGCTGGCAACTGGCGCTGTGGTTCAGCGTCATTCTGAATGTGAACCTGGCGATTTTGAACATGTTACCGATTCCAGTGCTCGATGGCGGCCACATTGTGCTGGCGCTCATCGAATCGGTGCGGCGCAAACCGGTGAACATGCACGTGCTGGAGGTCGTGCAGACCAGCTGCGCGGCGGTGATCATCGGTTACATGCTCTATATCACGTTCTTCGATGTGCAGGATCTGCCGTTTGTCAGAAAAAAACTTGACCAACTCGAATCGCAGTCGTCAGCGAAGAATAGCCAGACGCCATAGGCTGCGCTCGTTGCGAGCTTGCGCGAGCCTTCGTACATTTGAATTCTCGTGAACTATTGCATTGATCCTCTTCGTTATCATCGCCGCACCACGCGCGAGGTGAAGGTTGGGAACGTCGGAATCGGCGGGGACAATCCCATCCGTGTCCAGTCGATGATCACGTGCGACACGATGGACACTGAAGCGTCGGTCCAGCAGACGATCGAGTTGGCCGACGCCGGTTGTGAAATTGTCCGGATCACCGCACCGACAGTGAAGGACGCGCGCAACCTTGAAAATATCGTGAAGGGCCTGCGGGAGCGCGGCTGCGATGTGCCGATAGTCGTGGATATCCATTTTAAACCTGAGGCAGCAATGGAAGCAGCGAAATGGGTGGAGAAGGTGCGGATCAATCCGGGCAACTATGCGGATTCGAAAAAGTTCGTCATCCGCGAATACACGGATGAGCAGTATGCGGCCGAGCTGGCGCGTATTCGCGAGCGGTTTTTGCCGCTGGTGGAGCTTTGCAAGAAACGCGGGATCGCGGTGCGCATCGGGACGAACCACGGTTCGCTTTCGGATCGCATCATGAATCGTTACGGCGACACGCCTCTGGGGATGGTTGAAAGCGCGCTCGAGTTCGCGCGGATCGCACGCGACTTGGATTATCACGATTTCGTTTTCTCGATGAAAGCGAGCAACCAGAAAATCATGATCGCCGCGTATCGGTTGCTGGTGGCTCGATTAAACGAACTTGGACCGGACTGGAACTACCCCCTGCATCTCGGCGTGACCGAAGCCGGTGAGGGCGAGGATGCGCGAATCAAAAGCGCAATCGGGATCGGCTCGCTGCTCGCCGATGGAATCGGCGATACGGTCCGCGTTTCGCTCACTGAAGATAGTCCTCATGAAATCCCCGTGGCGAAAGCGCTGATCGAGAATATTAAGAAAACGTCCAATGCTCAACGTCCGGCGCCCAACATCGAATTGTCTTTTGATCCGTTTTCATATCAGCGGCGCGCAACAGAGAAGATCGAGTGCGGCCGGGTGAAACTCGGCGGAGACGAATTGATTCGTGTCGTCGTGCGGCAGGCAAACTTCGACAAGATCGCGCACAAGATCGACAAAATGGGCGATTACAAGCCGGAGATTGTTTACGAAAACGCGACCGCAGTGGAGATCGATCCATTCGATGACGCAGCGATTGCCAAAATCAACGCCGAGCGAAGCACGCAATTTGTCACCGTCAGAGACGATGTCGATCTACCAGTGATCGCGGCTTTTCGCTTGCTGGCGGCGCGATTGCAAGCGCGGCATCCAATTCTTTTGAAAGATGTTTTCAATTGTAGGGCGTCTGTGCCAGACGCCAGCCATGACGGCGGCGTTTCACAGAAACGCCCTACAGATTTCCTGGAGACGCTTCTCACGGCATCCACGAACATCGGCTCTTTGCTGTGCGATGGAATCGGTGACGCGATTTTGGTGCAGGGCGAGGAAGCGCCGGGACAAGCGCTAAGGTTGAGTTACAACATTTTACAGGCTGCCGGTTCGCGGATTTTCAAAACTGATTATGTCGCCTGCCCTTCCTGCGGACGGACGCTATTCAATTTACAAACCACAACAGCCAAGATCAAAGCGGCGACGTTGCATCTCAAAGGAGTAAAGATTGCCATCATGGGCTGCATTGTGAACGGCCCGGGTGAAATGGCGGATGCGGATTTCGGTTACGTTGGCGGCGCGCCTGGCAAGGTGAACCTGTACGTCGGCAAAACGGCGGTGAAATTCAACATTCCCGAAGCCGAAGCGGTCGATCGACTGAAAGACTTGATCCGCGAGCATGGCAAATGGGCTGATCCGGTGCCAAAAGCGACGCCCGTGGAAGCGGTTTCATAAGTTAATATTATGGCCGATAACCACGCTCGGAACGTGCGGGGACAACACGGCCAAAATTCGGTCGCACCTCGAATTAATTGAAAAAGGTTATGAAAAAGAAATTAGTGTTGCTCTTCGCGGTCTTATTTTGTTTGAGCGGGATGTCAGTGCCAGTCGTTAATGCAGTTGAAATATCCGTCGGGGTTGGCGATCGCCCGTATTACGTGCATGGCCCCGGATATTGGAACGGACCAGTTTATTATGCTTCACCTCCCGCTTATTGGCGGTGGCATCATCACCACAAACGGTGGCACCACGGCTACTACCGAGTTCACCATAAACGGTGGTGGGCCCGTTAAAACGGTCCGTTAGTCCAGCGATTGTGACGCCCGCTGTCGGCAGTCGCCGCGCGAAGACTAGATAGCGTCGCGCGTAACAGAGCCCAGAGTTCGCGAACATAAGTGCCATATAGCATGCGCAGATCGCTTCGCGTCAGCGTCATAAACCGTCAGCCTGGCGTACGATCCAGGCGCGCGGCCGGCTTTTCATCGGGCCGCAGGAAGACGTTTACGAAGGAATGATCGTAGGCGAGAACGCGCGGCCGGAGGATTTGCCAGTGAATCCCTGCAAAGCGAAACACCTTACGAACATGCGTTCGCAAGGTGAAGGCAAAGGCATCCAACTGGAAGCGCCGCTGCGCATGACTCTCGAGCGCGCCATCGAATACATCGACATCGACGAATACGTGGAGGCGACGCCAAAATCATTGCGTTTGCGCAAGCGGATTCTCGGCGCAACCGCCCGGAAGCGCGCCATCGTGATGGCTGCGTAAATCAGCTGGTAAAGGGCGATTTTCAGTCCGTCAGTGCCAGGTGGGGCAGGATTGGGGCGATTTCCTTTTTTAAACCCTTTCGATTTTTGGGAAGAGAATTGGCGAGTCGCGCGTTGAGGCCGTTAGTTACAAAATGTAATGTTAAATGGGTTGACGATGCGCACGAGTGAGAAGAAACGCGTTCGACTAAACCAACGTGGAGTTTTCATATATTTTTTGAGCTGCACTCCGGATAGGTGTTTGGAATCCGAACCAAGGAAGGCACAGCTTGTCAGAACGACAAAAAAGTCGTCGTGCACACGTTCTTGCTGAGGCCCCAGGTGATTAGGGCTGAGATTTGCGAACCTCTTATTGCTACGGTTCTTTGC
>Ga0137371_10003573_pt1 | contig 12208 bp, 10 predicted proteins | sample SagtaG_7_FD_104919 | JGI IMG/M metagenome (GOLD analysis project Ga0137371, IMG submission 104919) | Vadose zone soil microbial communities from Sagehorn Ranch, Mendocino, California, USA - Sage1_R_40_16 metaG | ecosystem: Environmental > Terrestrial > Soil > Vadose zone | place: USA... | reverse complement strand
GACGAAGTCGTGCTCACGCTCCGCAAAGCCGCCGAGCGCGAGCGGCTGCGGGAAGAAGTCGCCGGGTTACGGGCGCAGCTCGCCACCGGGCCGGCCGAGCGAGGCCTGATCGTAGCAAGCGGCGCCATGCGTCAGGCACTCGAACTCGTCGCCCGCGTCGCCGAGCACAACACGACCGTGCTGATCACCGGCGAAAGCGGGACGGGGAAGGAAGTGATTGCGCGCGCGATTCACCGCGCCAGCCCGCGCGGCAGCAAGGCGTTCGTCGGGATCAACTGCGCGGCGATTCCGGAATCGTTGCTCGAGTCGGAGCTGTTTGGCCATGTGCGCGGCGCGTTCACCGGCGCGAGTGCGGACAAGACGGGGCTGTTCGAGGCCGCGAGTGGCGGCACGATCCTGCTCGACGAAATCGGCGAGCTGCCGCTTGGTCTGCAGGCGAAGCTGCTCCGCGTGCTGCAGGAGAGCGAGATCCGCCGGGTGGGAGATCAGAAGACGCGCCGCGTCGATGCGCGCGTTCTCGTGGCGACCGCGCGTGACCTCGAGGCCGAAGTCCGCGCCGGCCGATTTCGGGAAGATCTGTTCTATCGCGTCAATGTCGTCGTCATCGAGCTCCCGCCCCTGCGCGAGCGGGAGGACGACATCGCACCCCTCGCGCGCCATTTCACCGCGCGGCTGGCGCAGCGGTTCGGCCGGCCGCTGTCCCTCAGCGACGACGCGATCGCTTGGCTCGAGCAGCAGGAGTGGCCGGGAAACGTGCGCCAGCTCGAAAACGCCATCGAGCGCGCGGCCGTGCTTTCTAACCAGGAGATCCTGACCCCGGCAGACTTCCGTCGCGAACCTCTCCCTTCTCCCCTCTCCCAGGATTCCGAGGAGAAGGGAGATGGGAGAAGTACGCTGCGGTCCGCTGTCGAAGCGGCGGAGCGGGAGGCGATCTCCGCGGCGTTGAAAGCCACGGACGGCAACCGGCGCGAGGCTGCCAAACGGCTCGGCGTCAGCCTGCGGACGTTGTTTTACAAGATTGACCGCTACGGCATCAGCTAATGCAAGAATCTGCACTACTGCAGTGTTTTGCGGTGTTTCTCGACGTCCTTGCTCGACGTATCTGCTTGACGCAGTTGTAGTTACGCCTCGGCACAGATCGTGTAATAGGACCCGGCGAACGGAGGTCACATGGGTCGCAAGGGCTTCAGTCTCATCGAGATGATGTTCGTGTTCGTGCTGGCGGGGGTGATCATGGCGATCGGCTTCCCGCGGCTTCGGAACAGTCTCGAGAAGCAAAACGTCCGCAGCTCGAAGGCGCTGCTCGCGACGCTGGTGGCAACGGCGCGCGGGACGGCCGTCCAGCGCGGTTGTGCAGCTACGCTGAACATGACGACCGACAGTATCTGGGTGACCGCCTGCGGCGTGAACCCGCCGGCCGCCTCAGTCCAGATCGGCACCAAGAAGCTGGTTGGCGAAGAGTTCGGTGTCACGCTGGTGCCGAGTGCCGCGTCGGTCGTGTACGACCCGCGCGGGATCGCGACGGCGTTTCAAAACACTTCGATTCGGATCGTCGGGGCGCATTACACCGATTCGGTCATGATCAACTCTGTCGGGAAAGTGGTCCGCCAATGAACATCCAAAAGAACCAGCGCGGTTTCACGATCATCGAGATCATCATCGCGATCATCGTGCTCACGGTCGGTGTGCTGGGCCTCGTGACCACGGCGGCATTGGTGACTCGCATGATCGCGCGGGGACAGCGCTCCGCCACCGCGGCGTCGTTTGCGTCGCGCCGGCTGGAGCGGCTGCGCGCCGGCGCGTGTGTTCTCGCGAATCGCGCGAACGGGCAAGACACGCTGTTTCGCGGCTCTACCTGGGTCGCGATCAACACGTGGACGTTCGCCGATGTCGGCAACCAGAACTACCGGTTGAAAGTCGTCTCGCTCTACAAGACCGTCAAAAACAGCGTCCGCCGCGACTCAACGGAGACTACGATCCCATGCAACCCATTCTTATAGGCGTTGGGCAGGGGCGCGCCGCGCGCCGCGGTTTCACGATGGTCGAGCTGCTCGTCGCCCTGGTGTTGCTGGGGCTCGTGAGCGCGGCCCTGTACCGCGTGCTGGTGAACAACCAGCGGCTGTACATGGCCCAGACGCAGCGCATCGATCTGTCGCAGAACATTCGGGCGGCGGCCAACATCCTGCCGGCCGAGCTGCGCGAGATCGACGCGTCCGAGGGCGACATCGTTTCGATGACGCCCACCCGGCTCGAGATCCGGGCGATGCGGTGGCTCGGGTTTGCCTGCCTCCCGCCCGTGCTGGGCGGGGCCCTGAACGGCCTCACGATGGTCATCCGTGGTGGCACGCCGGGACAGCCGCTGTTCTTCGGCGCGCGCGGGATGAACATCGCGACCGATACGATGCTCATCTACTACGACGGCAATCCGACGTCGCGGAACGACGACTACTGGGCGCGTGGGACCTTTACAGGTGTCGTGCCAGTGGCGCAGAACTGTCCGGACGCGATCGTTCCGCCGCAGGCGGGCCGGGTCGTGACGTTCAACTTGAATCTGCTTGGCCTCGGCGTGAATCAGCTCGGCGCGATTCCCACGGGCGCGCCAGTCCGCGGCTACGAGCACGTGATTTACCAGCTCTATCAACCGGCCGGCGACACGTCCTGGTACGTGGGCTTTCAGCCCGCCTCCGGATCGATGCAGCCGCTCATTGGACCCGTGCTCACGAACGGTTTGACGTTTCAGTATTTCAACGCGAACGGTGCGGTGACCGCGGTGGCAAATCAGGTGGCACGCGTGGATATCACCGTGCGCGCGCGAACGGTTTCAGCAGTGCGGCGCGGCGGCATGGCGGCCGCGGCGACGATAGTCGACAGCATCACGACTAGTGTGGCTTTGCGCAATAACCGTCGGTTCTAGGGCCGACGGTAACCCATGAAGGAGCAAGGCATGAAACGGATTCTGCGTGATGAGCGCGGCATGGCGCTCGCAGTCGCGATCTTCGCCCTGGTGGTCGTTGGGGCGCTGGTCGCCGGAGCGTTCTTTGCCGGCACCCAGGAGCAGCGGGTCGGCGAGAACCAGCGTCGGGTGTTCACCTCGTTTGGCGTCGCCGAAGCCGGTGCGCAAGAGCGCGTCATGACGTGGGACCCGGTGCTGATGAACAAGCGCGCGCAGTATCCCCCGGACTCCGTCGTGATCACCAATCAGTCAGCGCCTAACGGCACGGGGTCGTATGGCGGCTACAGCTACAAGCTGGGTCCCAACCTGTTTCTGATCGACGTCACCGGCCGCGATCGGGCCAGCGCTGCCGGCGTGATCGCCGGTGGTGGTGGTGCGCGCCAGCGGCTTGGGTTGATCACGCGCATCGCGCCGATCGACTTCGGCATTCATGCGTCGCTGACCACGCAGGGTTCGACGAACTTATCGGGTAACGCCGCGGTCAATGGCGCCGATTCGATCCCGACGGGCTGGACCAGCTGCGATCCTCCGGGTCCGTCGCAACCCGGGATCCGGGATCAGGGCGGCAATGTGACCGAAAACGGTAACGGCTCGGTGACTGGGACTCCACCGGTCGTCAACGACCCGAGCATCAACAACAGCACGTTCACGACCTTCGGCGGCGCGACGTACGACCAGGTGGCGGCGCGCGCCAACGTGGTGCTGAGCGGGGGCACGTATAAGACCAACCCGCACTTTGGTGGCCCCACCGGATGCGACAAAACCGACCTGCTCAACTGGGGCGACGGGGTGAATCCGGCCTCGGCGTGCGGCAATTACTTCCCGATCATTCACATCGCGGGCTCCGCAACCCTGAATGGTGACCAGGGCCAAGGTATCCTGTTGGTGGACGGCGACTTGACGGTCCAGGGGTCGTACCAGTTCTTCGGCATCGTCATCGTCCAGGGCGATCTGAAAACCGCGGGTGGTGGTAGCACTGACGCCCACTTCTGGGGTGGCGTCTTGGCAAAGAACGCTGACTTGTCGATCCAGAGCTTGAGTGGTAAGGCGACGCTGAACTACTCTAGCTGCAGCATCTTATCGGCTTTACAGGGCACGAGTCCGATCTCGATGATGCGCTCCCGGGGTTGGGTCCAGCTCTACTAAAAGGGGCCTAAGTAGCTGTAGGCGCAACAGTTGTTGCTTCGGCTTCAAGTCGATTCGAGGCTTGACAGGATAAGGGGCGGGGCCTATTGTAGTTTGCCCTCGCCCCTTCTTGTCTCTAGACCAAAGGTGCAAATGGCCCTTTTTGGGTTATTTGGTGGCAAAAAAACCTCAGTCGGTCTGGATATCGGGTCCGGCATCATCAAGCTCGTGGTCATCGACCACGGCGGCAGCGAGCCCGAACTGACCAAAGTTGCGACAACCGAAGTCGCGGCCGACGCCATCGTCGAGGGTGAAGTCATGGACCCGGGCCTCGTTTCGGAGGCTATTCGGGGTTTGTTCGAGGCCGCCGGCGTCAAGCGCAAATCGGTCGTGACCGCCGTCGGCGGCCGCGACGTGATCGTCAAGAAGATCCAAATGGACCGGATGAAAGAGGGGGACGCCCGCGAGGTCATCCGCTGGGAAGCCGAGCAGCACGTGCCGTTCGATATGGCCAACGTGGAGCTCGATTTCCAGATCCTCGATCCGGATGCCGAAGGCTTGCAGATGAATGTGCTGCTCGTCGCCGCCAAACGGGAATTGGTGGAGAGCAGGGTTGGATTGCTGAGCGAGGCGGGACTCGATCCCTCCGTCATCGACGTCGATGCCTTCGCCATTCACAATGCCTTCGAGCTGAACCACCCCGACGCGATGCAAGGCGTCGTCGGGCTCGTCAACATCGGTCACGAAGTGACCAACGTGAATATCCTCGAGGACGGCATCCCCGTGCTGACCCGCGATCTCTCCGTGGGCACGCGGCGATTCCGCGAGGACCTGCAGCGCGAAAAGGGTCTCGCGAGCGAGGAAGCGGAACGGGTGATCCAAGGCCAGTCGCAACACGCCGACCTGGCCGGCTACGTGGCGCAGCGCGGCGAGGAGATCTCGGTCGGGGTCGAGCGCGCCGCGGCGTTCCTCGCGACGGCGTCCCGCTCCGCGGGTGGTCTGTCCCGCGTCTACACGACGGGCGGTGGCGCGCGAATCCCGGGCCTGAATGAAGTGCTCGGCGCGCGGCTCAAAGTGCCGATCGAGCTGGCCAATCCGGTCCAACGGCTGCGCGTGAAGGATGACGTGTTCGAGACCGTGCCGGTGGACGAAGTCGCACCGCTGCTGATGCTGGCCGTCGGCTTGGCGCTGAGGCGCGCTGCATGATTGAGATAAACCTACTCCCAGGAAAGAAGAAGGTCTCGAAGGGCGCCGGCATGAAGTTGTCCATGCCGGACTTCAAAGGCCTCATCGCGCAGGTCAAAGATCCCTGGCTGCTCGGCGCGATCGCGGCCTGGGTGGTTGTGGGTGGTGGCGGGGCGTTGCTCTTCATCACCGACCGCGCCCGCCTCGCCGCCGCCGAGTCGCGGCTCGAGAGCGTGCGCACCGAGAAGCGCCGCTACGACATCGTGATTGCGCAGAAACGTCAGGCCGAGAAGGTTCGCGATTCGCTGCTCTTCGAGATCAATGTGATCAAAGGCATCGACGGCGACCGCTATATCTGGCCGCACGTCCTGGATCAGGCGACGAAGGCGCTGCCGCCCTACACCTGGATCACCAGCATCATGTCGGTCTCGTCGATCGTCGCACCGGGACAGGCGGCGCCGCCCGCGAACGGTCCCGTCACCGTCGAGCGGGATTCTACCGGTGCTCCGGCGGTCCGCATCGCCATCAGAGGGCGCACGGTGGATATCCAGGCCTATACGACGTTCCTGCGACAACTCGCCGCGTCGCCGTGGTTCACCGACGTGACGCCCGCCAGCTCGCAGACGGTGATCGAAGCGGACCGTCCCGTCACGGAGTTCAACGTGACGGTGAAGTATCGCGTGGCGGATTCGGTGTACATCCGCACGATCCCGCTCGTGCAATCGGTGAGGTAAGCCCTATGGCCCTGTTACCGACCGACCAACGCAGCCAGATCATGGCGCTGCTCGTCCTCGTGGCGGGGGCGGGCGGCTACTTCTTCTGGACGAAAAAGCACAACCCCGACATCGTGCAGCTGACGGCGGCGAACCAGGAGTCGGACAGCCTCGAAAAGATCGTCGCAGCCGCCAAGGCCGACCTTGCGAGCGGCAGCATCGAGGATCTGCGCCGGCGCGTGGAAGAGTACCAGGGCTCGCTGGAGCTGATGCGGCGCCTGGTGCCCGAGCGCAACGAAGTCCCGACGCTGATCGACGATGTCTCGACCAAAGCCAAAGTCCGCGGCATCACGCTCGGCAAGATTCAGCCGCTCACGCCCGAGCCCGGCTCGCCGTTCGATACCTATCGCTACCGGCTCGAGGTGTACGGCCATTACGATCAGATCGGCGAGTATCTCGCCGACGTCGCGTCATTGCCGCGCATCGTCGTGCCGCAGGACGTCATTCTGTCGTCCGCCACGCCGGCCGTGCAGAAACTGCTCGGCGACACGGCGGGCGCGCTGCTCCTGGCCGAGTTCTCGATTCGCACCTTCGTGAAATCGGCCGGGCCGCCGCCGCCGAAGCCCGCCGCCGGAGCGCCTCGTGCGCGCAGCTAACTCCGCGCCGGCAGCGATCGCGCTCGCAGTCGCCCTGGTGTCGGCCCCGGTCGCTGCGCAGCGGCCGGAGCGGGACACGACGGCCGTGCAGCCCCAGTCCCTGATTCGCGAAGTGTTCGCGTACGAAGGCGGCGGCCGCGATCCGTTCATGTCGCTGCTCAAGTCCGGCGATGTGCGGCCGCTGATTTCCGATCTAAAGCTGACGACGGTCGTGTACGACGGCCGCTTCGCCTCGCGCAGCGTCGCCGTGCTGCGCGACATCACGAATCGCCGCATCTACCGGGTGAAAGCGGGCGACATCATCGGGCGCTTGAAGGTCACACAGATCCGGCCCCGCGAGGTCGTATTTACCGTGCAGGAATTCGGGTTCGAGCGGCAGGAGACGCTGTCGCTCGCCAAGCAGGAGGAAACACCATGAAGGCTCTAACTCGCGTCGCCCTCCTGCTCGCCGTCGTTGCTCCCCGGGCCCTTGCGGGGACAACGACGAGCGGGCGGGACGGCGAGGTGCGTGGGGTGAGCGTGCTGCCAGCCAGCGGCAAGGTCGAGATCGTGATCGACCTGCTCGGTGCCGCGCTGGTGCAGGACTTCACCCTCTCGAATCCCGCGCGGCTCGTCATCGATTTGCAGGGCACGCGCCTCTCGGCGCCGGTCGCGCTGTACGACGGCCAGAACCGCGGCGGCGTGCGGAACGTGCGCTACGGGCAGTTCAAGCCCGACGTCGTCCGCGTCGTCATCGATCTCGATGCGCTCAAGGATTACCAGATCGAGCGCGCGGCCGGCCAGGTCCGCGTCCGCATCGGCAGCGAACGCACCGCGTTCGCGGCGTGGTCGAGCAGCACGGTCGCGATGGCGCCAGCCCCTGCTCCCGCCGCTCCGCCGCGCCGCGAAGCGGCGCGGAGCTCAGGCGGTGAGGCCGCCGCCCGGGTGACGACCCCGATGCCCAGCCGGCCGATGTCGATCGAGGAGTACCTGACGGCGCACAGCGCCGAAGTCCAGCAGTCGCAGGCGGCCCGCATCACCGTGCAGTGGGACAACGCCAGCATCGAAGACGTGGTCGCGGGCTTCGCCGCCTTCAGTGGCCGCACGATCATCCTCGGAAAGGACATCAAAGGCAACGTCACGGCGGAGATCAAGAACCAGCCGTGGGACCTCGCGATGAACGCCGTGCTCGCGTCGCAGGGGCTCGCGGTCCGGACCTTGCCGGGCGCCATCCTCAACGTCGTCAGCCAGGTCGAGCTCGCCCGCGCCGACTCGACGGTGCCGATCACGACCCGGCTCGTGCGCATCAACTACGCGAAGGCGACGTCGCTCGTCCCGTCCGTTGCGTCGATTCTGACGAAGCGGGGCCAGGCCGTGGCCGACTCGACGAGCAACTCCCTCGTGATCACCGAAGTCAGCTCGCGCATCGACGAAGTCGTGGAGTTCGTGAAGGGGCTCGACCAGCGCACGCCGCAAGTCTCGATTCAGGCGAAGATCATCTTCGTCGATCGGACCGATATCGAGAATCTCGGCGTCAAATACGACCTCGGCTCGCAGACGCAGTTCTTCAACCGGCTGATCCAGCGTCCCGATCCGCGCTCGGCCCAGCCGGTGGACACCGATCTCGACGGCGTGCCCGACGCGCTCGTGCCGACGAAAAACTTCGCCGCGAACGAGAACATCATCTCGCTCGGCGGGAACTCGCTCTCCGCGCTCGGCAACGCCAGCCAGGAAGTCATCGACCCGGCGCTCGACCTGATCTTCTCGACCGCGATCGGCAACTTCGATCTGACGGCATTCGTGCAGGCGTTGAGCAACGTCGAGCTCGCCGACATCCAGGCTGAGCCGACGATCACCACGCTCGACAACCGCCAGGCCGAGATCCTCGTCGGCGACCGCGTGCCAATCCGCGTCATCGACGTGAGCTCCGTGGGCGCTGCGGGGGGCACCGGTACCAACGTGCCGCGCGCGACGGTGCAGTTCCAGCAGACCGGTATCAACCTGCGCGTCACGCCGCACGTCACGGGCACCCGGCAGATCCTGATGGAAGTGCACGCCGAGCGCTCGAGCGTGCGTCCGGCGTCGGTGGACATTGGATTCACTTTCCAGACCCAGCAGGCCGATAACCAGATCCTGGTCAGCGATGGGGAAACGGCCGTAATTGGCGGACTTACGGTGACTGAGGTCACGGTAACAAAGTCCGGAATTCCGTTCCTTGTAGATCTGCCGATTTTGGGCAAGCTGTTCGGATTCACGTCGCAAACGGAAAACCGGCGTGATCTGCTGATTCTGATCACGCCCCACATCATCGACGATCTCGTCGCACCCAGCGGGCAGTAGCGCCGGGGCGGAGCGGAGCGGAGAGGATAGATATGCACGTCAGTCGCGGTACCGCACTCTTGAGCATCAGCGCGCTCGCGCTCGCCATCTACGCGTGCGAGACGTCGCGGCGAATTGGCGGCATCCAACCTGACGTCACGTCACCGGTCATCACGCTCACGAACACCGCCGGCGATACGCAGGACATCGCCGGCGGGCTGCGCTTCACCGTGCAGGCCATCGACAACCTGGGGCTGAAGACCGTCGACCTCACGTTCAGCGGCGGCCTCATCGCGGTGCTCGATACGACATTCCGCAGTCAGGTCAAGACCTACGCCGTCGCTCACGCGATCACGTTCCCCTCCGGCTCCGGCGCGGGCGGCAGCATTCAGATCATCGGTCGCGCCACCGATGGCGCCGGTAACTTCGCCGAAGACACAATCACGATCTTCCTGTCGAACGTGCAGGCACTGCGGGTGCGGCTGGTGCTGCCGTCCGTGGGCGCGCTGGCGTCGACGGGCAAGGGCATTCCGGTCGACGTCATCGCCGTGCAGAACGGCGGCATCACGAAGATCGGCTACCTCGTGGCGCCGGCGGGGAGCGTGACCAACCCGACCTCACCGCCCAAGGATTCGATCGTGTTCAGCCCGCCGTTTGCGGACTCGGTCGAGTACGTGGACACGCTGGTCGTCGTGCCGGCAAGCGGGACGTTCAACATCGTCGGATTCGCGGAGGACTCGGCGGGCCGGCGCGGCTTTAGCGGCGTCGTCACCGTGACGATTCAGTCGGTCGCGACCGACAATACCCCGCCGGTGGTGGCGCACCGGGTCGCGGATCGCGTCGAAGTGGACGACACCATCCACGTCCGCGCGCAGGATCCGAGCGCCATCTCCTGGATCGGGTTCGAAGTGGATACGGGCAATGGTGTGCGGATGAAGTTCGACACCGTGAACGTCGCCGCCGGCAACCTCAGCGATATCACACGCAACTTCTCGCTGGGATTACAGGGCCTGCAGCCGCTGCCCCACACCATCGTGGTGAAGGGGTATGCGTGCGACGCCGCCGTGGCGCGGAACTGCTCGTTCACCAACAGCACGACGCTGATTCCGAGCGCGCCGATCCGGATGAGCAAGGGGATCGCGCCGTCGTATCAGGCGCCGATGGCGCCGCAGGGGCTGATCGACACGATCGTCGTCGTGGCCGGCATCACGCGCCCGCTGCCGTTCGGCGGCCGCATCGCCGACGCCATCTTCAACGGCAACGACTCGAGCCTCTATCTCACGAACCCGACGCTCGGCCGCGTCGAGATCTTCCAGGTCGCCAACACGTCGTTCGTCGCGGCCGGCATTCCGACCGCGGGTCCCGTACCGTGGGGCATCGCCCTGTGGCCGCGCGACACGCTCGGCCACTACGGCGACACGATCGTCGTGGCGAACGCGGGCGGCCTCGAGCTGTCGGTCATCGACGTCCGGGCCGGCGTGCGACGCCTCGCCTGGCGCCAGGATCTGCCCGACTACCTGATCGAGACGTACAAGGTGCTCGTCGCGCCGCTGCGCGAAGAGATCGACCTGTTCGACGTCTCCGACCGGCCGCAGTACGTGGGCACCGTGTGCCGCGTGGCGAGCGGGACCCCCAACTGTTTCGGCGACTCCATCATCGCGATCTACTCGACGACGCCGACGCTGAGCAGCACGTCGCCGTTCGCCGGCAAGGCGACGCTGCGGATGGAGAAGTTGATCAACACGAGCGACACCACCCAGCTGTTCGGCCACTTCTTCTGGGAGCTGGCCGGTGACAGTACGCTCACGAGCGTCGGCCGCGACACGCTGCGGATCGAGATCCGGCGCGGCCGGCCCTACAACCAGCAGAAAGTCATTCTCTCCGCCTGCGCCGGCGTGACCGTCGATCTCGCGCATTTCGGCCTGGGCGATTCGACCTACGTGCGCAACTCCGGGAACTTCACCCACGCCATCATCGGCGAGGGCGGCAACATCAAAACCGACTTCGCCCGCGTGATGGGGTATACGACCAAAGCCGAGTTGAAGCATCTCAACACGGCCGTGCACTGTTTTACGTCGGATTCGACCGCGGTCCGTTTCACCGACGATTCGGGTGAGAATCACATCGACAGGGGCGTGACGCCGGAAATCGACGTCAGCGACTTCATCAGCAACACCGGCGTCTCGATCCACTCGGTCGCCACGAATTTCAACGGCGGCACGAACATGGTCCGCGCCGACTCGATCTACTTCCTCGACGAGGGGATGAAGCTCAAGGGGAGCGCTCCCGCACCGCTCGGCGCGTTCGGGATGGACATGAACTACAATCATGCCTTCCTGGCGGGCTCCCCCGGCACGCCGACGTTTGGCGGCTCGGGCAACCCCAATGACCGCATCGCATTCTCGGCCCGGGCCGATGGCAACATTGACGTGTGGGATACCTTCTTCTTTAATCAGATCGGCACGATCGTGGTGCGCGATCCGATCATCGGGCCCTTGCGCGTCGCACGCAATCTGGCAAACACGCGGCAATGGCTGTTCGGCGTGACACCCGTCGGCGTCGTGATGATCGAGCTGCCGGTGGTCACGAACCCGAACCCGTCGCACCCGATGTGGGGGCCACCGCTGCCGATCAAGTAAGCCGGCGCCTTCGGGCCCGGGTGCAACACACACGAGCCCGACGCACGTCGGGCTCGGCTGTTATAGGAGGCTAGGGGACACGCAATGACATTCCGGTTCACGACGGCCGGCGAATCGCATGGCAGAGGCCTGGTAGGAATCCTCGAGGGGATTCCGGCGGGCCTTGCCATCTCTGCCGCCGACGTGGATGTGGAGCTGAAGCGGCGCATGGGCGGATACGGCCGCGGCGCCCGCATGAAAATCGAATCCGACCACATCGAGTGGCTGTCCGGCGTCCGTGCCGGCGAGACCCTCGGCTCCCCCATCGCCATGCTGATCTGGAACCGCGACTGGGAGCACTGGCAGGACGTGATGGCCCCCGAAGCGGATGCCACACCCGATCCGCAGGGCCGGCGCCGCCAGGTTACGAGGCCTCGCCCCGGCCACGCCGATCTCGCCGGATCGCTGAAGTATGATCGCCTGGATGCCCGGGATATCCTGGAGCGCGCCAGCGCCCGCGAGACCGTCGCGCGAGTCGCCTGCGGCGCGGTGTGCAGGAAGCTGCTGCGCGAATTCAGCATCGAGATCGGCTCCTATGTCGCCGAACTCGGCGGCGTCACCGCCCGTCCCCCGTCCCCCGTCCCCCGTCCCCTCAACGAG
>Ga0137371_10003568_pt1 | contig 12216 bp, 9 predicted proteins | sample SagtaG_7_FD_104919 | JGI IMG/M metagenome (GOLD analysis project Ga0137371, IMG submission 104919) | Vadose zone soil microbial communities from Sagehorn Ranch, Mendocino, California, USA - Sage1_R_40_16 metaG | ecosystem: Environmental > Terrestrial > Soil > Vadose zone | place: USA: California... | reverse complement strand
CTGGTTTTTCCGGAAGGCTCGCGGACGCTCGACGGCAATTTGCAGCCCGCCGAGCCGGGATTGGGACTCGTGATCGCAAAGACGCTCGCCCCGGTCGTGCCGATGCGGATCTTTGGTGCGCACGAAGCCTTGCCGCGTGGCGGTGGTGGTTTGCATTTTATACCAATCACCATTGTGATTGGAGAACCGATTTTTTTTACGGCGTCCGAGCTCAAATCGCCAGAGAAGAATCTCTACGGGCGACTAAGCCAGCGCGTCATGGATGCAATCGCTGCGCTAGAATTGAAGTGATCGGATTTGCGCACGCAAGATCGATATCGATATTTCAAGCGTGAATTCGCTAAAGCCGCCTCGCGAAAAAGTTCGATCCCGAGCTCCAAAGAGCGCTGTTGTACTGATCCTCATAATTGTCGGATCAATGGTGCTGTTGGTGGTTTACGCCAATATTCAGCGTTTTCGACGCGACCAAGTTGAAACGGTCATCGTGAAGCCGGCAACTTCTCCAGCGGCGCCGACGCATTAACTTTCGTTTGACCGACGTCCCCTCGTATTCCTTCGGTTTCTCCCCGTACCATACTAAGTGGGACTTCGCTTACGCGCTGCGCCCAAAGGTTCGGCAAGCGAATTTACATCTTGCGCGGCGAGCTTGCGGGCATATTCGAGTGTATCAATAGAATCCGCCGTTTTGTCGCGCCGGATCGCCTTGATTCTCGGGAAACGCAGCGCGAGCCCACTTGCGTGGCGCGTACTCGTCTGGATTGAATTGAACGCGACCTCCAGCACAATATCCGGTTTCACCTCGCGGTATCGGCCATGATCGGCGATCGTGTTTAGCTTGAAGTGCTCGGTTAATTCTGCAATCTCCAGATCTGTCAATCCGCTGTAGGCTTTGCCAATCGGCAAAAACTCACCTGTCGCTTCGTCGCGCACGGCAAATGTGTAATCGCTCAGCACATTATTGCGTTTGCCATGGCCAAGCTCGGCAGCGACAACCACCACATCCAGAGTCGCCAGCTCTTTCTTGAGCTTAAACCAAAACATTCCGCGTGTGCCTGGCAAATAAAAGCTCTCCGGATCTTTGATCATAAGACCTTCGTTCAAGCGCCGGCGAGCACCTTGGAAAGTCTGCTCGATCTCCGCCGCGGAATGCGCGGGCAGTACTTGTGCAATTTGAAATTGACGCGGTAATTGCACGCCACCAAGCCATTCGCGCCGGCCGCGCAGCGGAGTTTTCAACAACGAGCGTCCGTTTAGCCAAAGAAGATCAAAGATGATAAAGGCCACCGGCACATCTGCCGCGGCGCCGTCGAACAAATCCACGCCATCATTCTTGCGGCCGAGCCGCTTTTGCAAATCGAAGAAGGTGAGCCTGCGACCTTCTTCGAAAGCGATAATTTCACCGTCGACAATTAACTCTTGTGTGAAATTCCTGGCCTGCTCCGCGAGTTCCGGAAATTGATTGGTGATGCATCGCAAATCGCGCGAAAATATTTCCACCCGCTGTGTACCGCGATGAAGTTGCGCGCGAATACCGTCGAATTTGTCTTCCAAATAAACTGTAGCGGCGGGCGTGCCTGCCGCAGAATCTTTTGCTTCGACAAACCGTTTCCACACTGCTTCTGCTGTTGGCTCGGGAGTTGCCAGCATGCACTTGATCGGACGAAAGATCGATAATTCCGCACGATGCAACTGCTTTTGGGAAGCGAGCGTGGCGGTCGCGCCGATATCGCCCAGGAGCATGTTGGCTTCCTTTACCTCGCCCAGCGGCGTCTCGAAGGCGCGGGCGATTGCTTCTTCCACGAGCCCCTCTCGCAAGCCGATACGCAAGTCCCCCGTGAGAATCTTGACCACGTACTGGGCTTCACGCGCGGAAAGTCTGGCGAGGCGTGACCGCAATAATTCGTTCTTCGCAATGGGTCCACGGGTCCGCTGCAATGCCTCGAAGAAATTGCGCGATTGCTCAAGCGTGAACGGTTCAGCGCTGGTCCGTCCATCCAGCGCTTCGAAGGCGGTCTTGCCAGCATCTCCGTGCCCGCGGGCGATGCGTTGGAATTCTGCATCACTCAATTTCGCCGCTGCCATCATCGCCCCGTAGATGATCGATCCTACTATTTGCAATGTGCGCGGATCGCTTTGGGCAAAAGCGTGGCCGGTAAAATAAGCTGCCGCAATGGGAAGCTGCTCTTGATCGAGCGTTCGCAAGTAATCGGCAAGCAAGCGGATCTTTTCCAACTTCGCGGCAGTCGCAGCAATCCCCTCGCCAATATGGGCAAAAGTCGCGAATTCGGATGCTGCAGCGACGCAGCCTGGCTTGAGGTTGTTGGACGGGTCAGCCGGGCGGTTGTGCTTGACGGGCGACACGCCCGCTCGACTGTCGCTCAGTGCAGGCTGTGCCGCTACCGCTCCCTTGAGGAACCGCAGCTCGAGCTGATCTTCCTTGGTCAGTGCCCAGGCCTCGACGCCGCGTTCGCGCAGATCGCGGGCAAACTCCGCAGCGAAACCATGGAGGGTGAACACACGCCGGGGCTGCACGAGATCGACGTACCGAATCAAGTCGTTGTAATCAGCGTGATCGGAGAGAGGAAAAGCAGCGTCAACCTGGTAGCGATAGACTGCATTAGGATCGATCGCCCAGCCACTGATCACCGCGACACGTTTGCGTGGAATTCGTTCCAGCATGGGCGATCGATTTGCGCTGGGCGGGCAGATGAGAACTTTCCCCGCAACATCCTTCGCGTTGTACCGGATGTATTTGCAAAACGATTGGCCGAATTGCTCGTAAATACGCGTCATCTGGTAAACCGAGCCATGCAGCATGGGTGTTAGTCCGGCTCCATCGAGCGAGCACAGGATCTCCTGCGCTTTGCCTAATGAATAACCGAGGAGCACAGGCACCTGGTCATCACCGATTGTTTCGTGGCAGAAAGTAACGATCTGATCGATAACTTGTTCCGTTGGCGGAAAACCATAGCGCGGCAGGCCAAAAGTCGTTTCCATGATGAGTGTATCGGCTTGGCGCCATTCCGTCTGCTCAGCGGATTTCCCAGGACGCAGTTTGAAGTCCCCCGTGTAAAGCAGCGTTTCGTCGCTTGTGAAAAGAAAACATTGTGCCGAGCCAAAGATGTGGCCGGCGGGTAATAACATGAGATCGAGGCCGCGCACCGTTCGTCTTTCACCGAAGGGCAGGATGTGCTCTATCCGCTCGCCCGGAAGCCGACTTTGGATTAAACGTGCCGTGCGCTCGGATACAATGATTTCATTATGCGGCGCAATGTGGTCGCTGTGCCCATGAGAAACAAAAGCGCAGCGTTTTGCATCCCAAGGGTCGAGCCACAAATCTTGCTGCGGCAAATAAACCCCGCGCTCATAACGAACGTTAATCACGGGGAAAATCTAGGCGCGAAACGCGGCGAGCCAAACCTGTTGCATCATTTCGTGCCGTTCGCTTATGGACTCATCCGTCTTGTATGACCTGTATTGACACGTTGCGCGTAAGCCGGTTTCATTACAGGGTGAAATTTATCGCTGCAACGGTCGGATTGATCATTATCGCGAGCGGGTTAGCCCAGGCGACGGAAGAACCCAGGGTCGTCGAAAAAATGACGTCGCTCCCGGTTGCGTTGAACAAAGATTTCGAGTTTCGAAAAACCAAGCTTTTCTTTCTGAGCCAGGCACCGCTGAAAGGTCAAGGTGCGCGGCAGACGACGAGTACCTTTAAATCAGGGGCGTCTTCAAAGACGGCGCCGAACCAGAAAACAGCGACGCTTCAGGATGCCCCCATTACCTTTGAGCGGCAGTACCGGCTTTTTGGTGCCGTGACCGCGCTCGATCAACGCCAACGTTTCGGCGATTACTTCGATTTCTTTTGGCGCGTCAAGCGGCCAGCCGATCTCACGGTGCGTCTGGAATATCGCCAGGAGAAATTGCACGAGCACGTTCAGGCGCAGGAGATTTCCTACCGAAGCGTGGACCGCGGCACTCATAAGACAGAGTTTAAGGTTATTGGCGACGATTATGCTGACGACGGGCGAGTGATTGCCTGGCGGTGTCTGTTAATCGAAAACGGGAGGATCGTGGCGGAAAACCGCTCCTACATGTGGGAGTGAACGAGGCAGGCTCTTTTCGGAAGAGTGACTTTACCTCTCCGCTTGCAAACAATTCCTGGAGCTTTCTCGAGCAGGTTTGACAGTGTGCCTCACGGTCTTGTATCTTGTGTGGAGAAAACGTGGAGTCATCGATTCAAGTAGGGGTAAACGGTCCGACCGTTTGGGTGAAAATAGAGGGAAGAGGTAGTTTCCTGAACAGCGGCAATCTCAAGGAGTTCGCGCACGAAATGTTGAACCGCGGTTATCGCGAGTTCGTAGTGGATTTGGCGGATTGCGCGATGATGGATTCCACATTCATGGGAACGATGGCTAGCGTGGCGCTGCGGTTGAAGGAACTTGGTCGCGGTCATCTTCACGTTGTTCATTGTCGGAATCGTAGCCGGGAACTGCTCTCCGGGCTGGGCTTGGACCAAATATTCGATATTCATGCGGATGGCGCGACGGCGCCCGAGTGTGAGGCGCTTGAGCGCGTTTTCAAGAATCAGTGGCGGGAGAACAAAAAAAAGGAGCAAACGGAAACGATGCTGGAAGCGCACGAGGCTCTCTGCGAGGCGGCGCCGGAAAATATCTTTCGCTTTAAAGACGTTCTCGATTACCTAAAACAAGACCTTCATCACGAGACGCCTTCGAAGTAAGCTGGCCCTTACATGATGTGGCCGATTCTTCTCTTCGGACTGCTTCTTACGTCCGTTGCTGGGTGGATCATTACCGCCTACTCCCAGACGCGGAGGATTCGAAGCTTGGAACGTTCCCATGAAGAGATTCAGGTCGAAGAAACGCTTGTTTTCGATTTCCTGCATGGGCTGGGCGAGGCCTTCAGGGAAACCATTCGACCTCAGGAACTACACCGGCTCATCGTCGAGGGTGCGACGCGAATTCTCGACGCGCACGGTGGCGCGCTTTATGTGACCGATCGCACGGGCGCAAAACTTACTCCAGCCTTTATCTCCAAGGGCTGCCCGCCTCTCGTGGATGTTCCAGCAAATGTTTTGCAACAAGCAGCGGCTACTCCCATCGTCCTCGAGAGTTATTTACGCCTACACTCAATTATTCCGGGTGAGGGGGTGATTGGGCGCGTCTGGCAAACAGGACAGCCCGTTTGCTTGAACGAATTCTCAGAAGCACCAGAGTTGGCAAAATTGCGGGGCAGCGCTCTTGGCACTGCGTCGGTAATGGCCGCATCGCTCAAATACGGAGATCAAGACATGGGTGTTCTCGCCGTCGCCAATGGTCCCATGGGTGCGGCGTTTTTGCAGGGTGATTTCGTCGTTTTCAAATCGATCGCCGAACAGTCCGCTTTTGCCCTCTACAACGCCATCATCTACTCGATGGCGAACGAAAAGAAGCGCCTCGATCACGATCTCGAAATCGCACGGGACATTCAGCGTATTTTGCTTCCAGCCGAAGCGCCGGCCATCAACGGATTTCAGATCAGCGGCATTAGTGTGCCCGCCCGCCAAGTCAGCGGCGATTATTTTGATTACATTCATGTCGATGACGAACGGCTCGGTGTGGCGATCGCAGACGTTTCGGGCAAAGGCGTTCCGGCCTCGCTAATCATGGCGATTTGCCGCAGCGTGTTGCGCGCCGAGGCGGCGCGGAATCCGTCTCCGGCTGATGTTTTGCGAAAAGTAAACCGGCAACTTTATCCCGACATTAAGGAAGACATGTTCATTAGCATGGCCTATCTCATTCTGAACCATGAGCGCGATGGCGATGGCGTCACCCTCGCGCGCGCGGGGCACGACGCGCCGCTGCTCTATAAGCGAAAATCGCAAACTGTTATGCCGATAAAATCGCCGGGAATGGTCGTAGGAATTGACAGCGGAAATGTGTTCGATAGGCTCACTGCCGATTTCGCCATCCCTCTCGAGCGCGGTGATTGCCTCGTTCTCTACACCGACGGCGTGACGGAAGCGCTCAATACTGAAGGAGACGAATTCGGCCTTGACCGCACGATTCAATCGGTCCGCGCCAGCGCGACCGATGGTGCGCAGGCGATTGTGAAGAGAGTTATAGACGACGCGCGAAATTTTACCGGTTCCCTTCCCCAGAATGATGACATCACCTTGATTGCAATCCGCAAGACATGAAAAAGACTTCTCTTACCGAACAAAACAAAGGAACCGAACAACCGGCATCAGCACGATCGACATCTGGGTCCGCTGCCTCCGCGGTCGACGCCGATCGAGGCGAGGCGGAAGATCCAATGGCTGGCTTGCAAGCCGATCTCGATAAGTTTCGTGATCTCGCGCTGCGCAGCCAGGCCGATTTCGAGAATTACAAAAAGCGCTCTGCGCGCGAAAAGGAAGAGGCGATCAAATACGCCAACAGCTCGTTACTCGAGCGGTTGGTGGCGATCAGTGATAATTTTGAGCTTGGTCTGGAAGCCGCAAAAGGGGAAGGCGAACAGTCTCCGATCTATTCCGGAATGACTCTCGTTCTGAAACAACTTAACGATTTGTTGGCTGAAAATGGACTGCAGCCAATCGAGGCCGAGGGAAAAAAGTTCGATCCAAACCTGCATGAGGCGATTGCGCACGAGCCGAGCGATCAATTTCCTGAAGGAATTGTCCTGAGACAGACCCGCCGCGGTTATAGATTTAAAGATCGCTTACTGCGACCGTCGAGCGTGGTCGTGTCGAGCGGACCGGGAAAATAGACGCGCGCTTTGTCTTTTGCTCGCGCCCTTACTCTTGCTCTTACTTCATATCGATCTTGTGGTTTAGTCGCGAAACGAGAGCAAGAGTAAGATTTGATAAATGGCCACCAAGAAACGCGATTATTACGAAGTGCTGGGCATCGCGCGAAACGCCCCTGAAGAAGAGATCAAGCGTGCCTATCGCAAGCTCGCGGTCAAGGTTCATCCGGACAAAAATCCCGACGACCCGCATGCGGAGGAAAAATTCAAGGAGCTTGGGGAAGCGTACGATGTTCTTATGGACCCGAACAAACGCGCCGCCTATGACCGTTTCGGCCACGCTGCGTTTGCTCAGGGTGGCGCCGGTTTCGGCGGCGGTTTTCACGATCCGTTCGATATTTTCCGCGAAGTCTTCGGCCAGGGCGGATTCGGTGGCGGAATTTTCGAGACGTTTTTCGGCGGCGACGCGCAAGCAGAAGATCGGCAACACGGGTCCGACTTGCGTTACGACATGCAGGTCAAGCTGGAGGAAGCGGCTTTTGGTGCCGAAAAAGAGATTGAAATCGAGAAACTTGATGCCTGCGATAAATGTCATGGCAGCGGCGCTGCGCCGGGTTCACGCACCGTTAGCTGCCCCACGTGTGGTGGCCGTGGTCAGGTAATCAGTTCGCGCGGATTTTTTCACATTTCGCAGACCTGTCCCCGCTGCCGCGGTGCCGGTGAAATCATCGAGAAACCGTGCCACAAATGCCACGGCGAGGGACGCGTTGAAAAATTGAGCCGCGTTAAATTGAAAATCCCACCTGGAATCGGGGAGGGTTCGCGGCTGCGTTCCTCACGCAATGGCGAGGCTGGCATCCGTGGCGGCCCGCCAGGCGACCTCTATGTCGTTATTCATATCAAGGAGCACAAACTCTTTCAACGCGACGGCGATAATCTTTATTGCGAGGTGCCAATCCCTTTTTCGCTTGCGGCTTTGGGCGGCGAGGTCGACGTGCCGACACTGGAAGGCAAATCGCATCTGAAAGTTCCGCCCGGCACGCAGAGCGGGCAGATGTTCAAACTGCGCGGAAAAGGAATTGCCAACATCAACGGGCGCGATCGTGGCGATTTGCTCACGCGTTTGATTGTCGAGGTGCCATCGCGTCTCAATGCGGAACAGCGTCGCAAACTTGAGGAATTCGCCGCGCTTTGTGGCGAGGAGAACACACCGTTACGGAAAAGTTTTTTCGAACGCGCGAAGGAATTTTTCAAGTAAGGGGCTCAACGGTGCTTAACGATGCCGTAAAATTGATAGAATGCCCCCGCGACGCCTGGCAGGGCCTGAAGAAACAGATTCCAACGGAACTAAAGGCACGATATCTGCGCGCTCTCATCAGCGGGGGGTTTAAACACATCGATGCGGTAAGCTTCGTTTCTCCAAAGGCCGTGCCGCAAATGGCCGACAGCGAAAAGATGCTGGAGCAAATCGATCGACCGCTCGATGTCGAAATCATCGGGATCGTGGTGAACGAAAAGGGTGCGGAGCGCGCGATCGCAACCGAAACCGTGACGACGCTTGGTTATCCCTATTCGGTCTCCGAGACGTTTCTGCGCAAGAACCAGAACCAAACACCCGAGGAGTGTTACAAAGTTTTGCAGTCAATCAAAACGAAAGCTGACGATTCGGGACTCGATATGGTCGTTTATATTTCGATGGCGTTTGGAAATCCGTATGGCGATCCTTGGGATGATGACAAGGTGCGTAAGGCGTTGACGAAAATCACCAGTCTCGATATCCGATCCATCTCGCTCGCGGACACCGTCGGTGTAGCTGACCCCAATCTGATCAGCCGCGTGGTTCAATCGATGACGAGCGAATATGCGAATTACGATATCGGTGTGCACATGCACGGCACGCGCAACGACGCTTCAGCCAAAGTGCTCGCTGCATGGGACGCTGGTTGCCGCCGCTTTGATTCGGCCATCGGTGGGCTTGGTGGATGTCCGTTCGCCCAGGATGCGCTGGTTGGGAACATTCCAACAGAGAACGTGATCGAGGCGCTTCAGCAACGCAATGTGGAGCTGCCTATCGGGAAATCGTTGGAGAATGTGCTGGCAATGAATTCGAATATCGCCTCGAAATACAAATAAAGATTTCGGGTTCTACGATTCACTCACGACCTTTGTTTCTGAAGCCTGAAGACAGAAAACCAATCCTGTTGTCATGCACCGCTTCTATGTCTCGCCGGAGAATTGGAACCCTTGCGCGCTCGCCTTGGCCGGATCGGAAGCCCACCATGCGCGTGACGTCCTGCGGATGAAACGCGGCGAGAAGCTCGTTCTTTTCAATGGGCGCGGACGCGAGATCACTGCGGAAATTCTCGATCTTAGCGGCGACGAAATTCGATTACGGAAATTGCACGAAGCAGAAACGCCACCACTCCGCTGCCGGATCGTCTTGGGACAAGCGATTCCAAAAGGGAAAAACATGGAGTTGATCGTGCAGAAGGCGGTCGAGATCGGCGCCGCCGAGATTGCGCCAATTATTTCCGATCGCATAGTCGTGCAGGTCGATTCCGAAAGCGCTGCGCAAAAACAGGCGAAATGGCAGCAGATCGCGATTGAGGCGGCAAAGCAATGCGGGCAAAACTGGCTGCCGCGCATTCACACGCCGAGAAAACTCGCGGAATTTTTCGATGTTGTGGAGGCAGAGCCTTCCTTGATTGGCAGCCGAACGGGCATGTTGCGTGCAGAATCTCCGATGTCGCAGCCGTTGCCCCGAACGTTTTCAGGGCTACAAAAAGACTTTACCCGATTCGATCTTCGCCTCATCGGATCGCTTCAGCCCGATGCGCAGCACTTGAAGAAAATCCTCGCGGATTATTCGAGCGAACACCAGCAGCGTCCCCAGAGCGTCTTGATGCTTATTGGGCCGGAAGGCGATTTCACACCTGCAGAACTTGCGCTGGCTCGCCGTCATGAATGCCAGCCCATTACACTTGGCCCGATTATTCTGCGCGTGGAAACCGCTGCGATTTATTGTCTGAGTGTTCTTTCCTACGAATTGCTGATGTAGCAGGGCCTCGGCAGCCTTAGGCTAGTCTATTCAGCGATCGCTGCTTCAACGGGAGATTCTCTGGGAAGAGTCGGAGCTGGTGCGGCTTCGTCTGGCGGCGCCGGCTGAATTGAAACAATCATAAATTGAGCCACGCCGTGGTCCGTGTTCAGGGAGACAGTTTCGCCAAGTTTGCGCCCGAGCAGGGCTTGGCCGATTGCCGTTTGATACGAAATAATGTGCCGGTCGGGGTCGCCGTCCCACGCGCCAAGAATAGTGTACGTTTCTTCGTGGCTCGTCCCTACGCTACGCAGTGTGACGATTGTACCGATCGAAACGCGCGACGTATCGACATTTTCAAATGAAGTCCCGCGCGCGTTGTGCAGCATTTGTTCGAGCTCGGCTTTGCGTCGCATGAGCACGCTTTGCATTTGCTTGGCCGCTTTGAATTCAAAATTCTCGCTAAGATCACCGTACGACCTTGCCAGCGCGATTTCCTTGCTGTTCCCCAGGATTTTTACTTTCACCAGCTCCTCGTATTCGATTTTGCGTTTTTCGAGGCTGCTCCAGGAAACGATTAACGGTACGGTCTTTTCCCGTGGTTGTGCGCCTGTGATCATGCTTTCCAGTTCTGGATAGACTTTGACGATTCGCGCCAGAAGCGAGCGTTTGGTGAGCTCGTCAAACAGGGGGCTTAGTTGAAGCCGGCGCATCGCATCGCGGGCGATAGCGACATCGGCTTTCTTAAAAATGTCCCCAAGTAATTGTCGGTCTTCAACCAGCGCACGGTGCAACTTGCTGGCGCGGCCGGGAGTGTTGTGTTGGTCGCGCTCGAGAGTCGCGAAAATCGCGCCGAGCAATTCCGGTGTGATTAGTTCGCTCCAGCGCTCCCGTTCGTTACACAGCCAGGCAAGCATCTCGCTCGTGGCGGAATGTTCGCGAATGCTTCGTTCGAGCATTGTCCGAAGTTCAGCATGTTGTCCGGCCTCGCTCAATAGGCGCGGGATTTGTGCGACCATGCGACCGTGACTTCTTTGCATCAAATATAAGGCACGCTCCGTGCAGCGAGGCCCAAGCGCGGACGGTAGCGCTTGTAAAACTCTTTTCTCTTTTGCCGCCGGCAATTTGGGCAAGACTGAGATCAGCCGCTTTTCTTCCTCGAGAATTAATTTCGAAAGCGTCAGACCGATGTGCGTGGTGTGCAGTGACGGAACGCGCCCGAGCAAATCGTCACGGGCAATGATAAGCTCGAAAGCGAGTTCGGGATGCATTTTCTGGTTGCGCACCGCCATGTTCTCGATCGTCGCGACGATCGGCTGCAGTTGTTTTTGAGGTTCCTTGAAGAGCTGGTGAAATTTTATGACCTGCTCGAGTGCCGCGATTTGCTCTTTTGGCTGCCGCGCCTTGCTGAAAGAAGCGATCAATTCGTCCGTATGCGATAAACCGTCGCTGCGCAGTTGAATTGGCTCCGTCTTTTTCGCGGGAATCGAAAAAGCGCCGCTCGCTTTGAGTAACTTCTTGGTCGATTCCCACCAGCGTTTCCATTCCCCTTCGGTCAAAACATCTCCGACCAGCCATTCACCGATCTGCGCCATGGTCGCTTGTCCACCGAGACTTTCTATAATATTTTGCACCAGGGCCGCTGGCTCTTCCCTCGCGAGTGTCTTGATCGAAGTCAGATCGTTCGCTTTGCGTGCGAGAAAATGTTCCTGCGCGAGGGGTGTAAGATTTTCTGCCGCGTACTGGACCTGCATGGGATGGGACTTCTTGCTTGCAAAATCGATCACAATCTGATTGAGAAGAAGGTTCCATTCGGTCACGCGACCGAAGCCCCAACTCTTGTGCAAACAAAACGCGCCCGGCTTCAATTTTCCGAGCTGCTCCGCGGCTTTTGCCGTAAGTTTTCCTGATTCAACAAGTTTTTGCGCTTCGGCATCCATTTTCAGTGGTCGCACAAATTACGATGAACGCTTCAGATGGCGAGGAAAAAGTCTGGACCTATGCGTCGCATCCTCTGGCGGGGCGGAGCGAACCCAGCCGATGCGCCTGCAATTTGCGATTGCCGCGAGCCGCACGGCATGAAAATCTCGCGCCGTGACAACCAGCATTTGGTTTTGGATCGCCTTTCACATTGGCGTCTTCATCGCGCTGATTGTCGATCTTGTCAGTTTCAAACACCGCGGGCGGGAATTGAGCATGCGTGCTGCGGCGCAGCGAAGCGTTCTGTGGATAATCCTGTCACTTTGTTTCAGTCTGGTCGTCTGGCGTTTGAAGGGCCCGCAACACGGAGTCGATTTTCTCACGGGTTACCTCGTCGAGTACTCACTAAGCGTCGACAACATCTTTGTTTTCGTATTGATTTTTGCTTATTTCCGCGTGCCGCCGCTGGCACAACATCGCGCGCTGGTGTGGGGAATCATCGGCGCGCTGGT
>Ga0137371_10003565_pt1 | contig 12218 bp, 9 predicted proteins | sample SagtaG_7_FD_104919 | JGI IMG/M metagenome (GOLD analysis project Ga0137371, IMG submission 104919) | Vadose zone soil microbial communities from Sagehorn Ranch, Mendocino, California, USA - Sage1_R_40_16 metaG | ecosystem: Environmental > Terrestrial > Soil > Vadose zone | place: USA: California... | reverse complement strand
GCACGAAAGAATTGACGATGGGATAGCCCGCTACCGCCAGAATCACGATGATGGTAGGGAGTACCAGTAAGTACGGTGTGAAGCCACTTCCCACATCCAGGCGTTCCCGCAGACTCAGCCTTTTCCTTGTAGTGGCTACTTCTACTGCTTGTGTTGCCATATGCGCGTATCCCTTTCGATCGCTATCCACATCGAGAGTGTCCTACAAGCAAAACTGCAAAGCGCAATGACACGCAAGACAACCTCCCGATAAGTACAGATAGGTACACGGACGACTGCTTTACCAAAAGTATCTCATACAGTGGAGTATCCGTACAGATACTCCACTACTAACTACGAACAACATCGTACTACTTGTTCACGATGGCCTGCAAATCAGACGTTAGTCCAGCCAGAGCAGCTGAAGGACTGGCCTGACCGGTTAGAGCATTATGAATGCGCACCTGGATGGCATTCGAGACGTCCGGGTAGAATGGAGTCACCGGGCGTGGCTGGGCCGTTTGGAATACCGGCTTCAATTTGGCGAAGAACGGGTTCGCTTTCAGCACATCAGGATCATCGTAGATGCTCAAGAGCGTGGAAGTCAGCGACAACTGCACTGCAAAGGTTTTCTGCGCGGGTTGGGCGAGCTGGTGTTGGATGAACTTCCAGGCCGCGTCGGGGTTCTTTGAGAAAGCATTGATACCAAGTTGCCAGCCGCCCAGGCTTGAGTGGCCAGTAGTATTGCTGCCGCCATACAGCATGTTATGGACTTCGAACTTGCCGGCAATCTTGGAAGACTTCGGGTCATTGCTCAACGCATACTGATAGGGCCAGTTGCGCGCGAAAACAGCGTCACCGTTTTGCCAGGACGCAAGAGTATCCGGTTCATTGTAGGTGGTCACAGCCGATGGAGAGATCCCACCCACCCAACTTGTCATCAGCGTCAGGGCGGCTACACCTTCCGGGCTATTGACGGTCACACTCTTGGGATTGTTAGGATCCAGTACGGAACCACCATAGCCGTAGAGGACCTCGGTAAAGTCACAGACAAGTCCTTCGTACTGCTTCCCCTGCCAGAGATAACCATACTTCGCTTTGGATGGAGCATTCGCCTTGGCCATTGACGTCATTTGTTCCCAGGTAGTTGGCGCTGTCTTGATGATATCTGTGCGGTAGTAGATCAGCCCCGCATCGGTACGGTAAGGCGCAGCCCACACCTTGCCATTATAGGTGCAGCCAGCCAGGGGTCCTGGCAGATAATTCGCCCGATCACTGGCCGGCCACTTATCGTCCAGGGGAACCGTCCAGCCATTGGCCCCAAACTCAGGAGGCCAGATGATGTCCATCGGCATAACATCGATGGAGCTACCGCGGGCGCGTAGCATAGTCGTGAGAAGCGTCAGGAGCTGATCGGTTTGTGCGGGTGCATTACTATTGTAGGTGACGTGGACTCCATTGTTTTGCGCATTAAAGTCGTTCACAAGCCCTGCGTAAACGCCATTGGTGTCACGTTCAAGATAGTTAATATTGACGGTTTGCCCGCCGCCGGTAGTACTGTTGCTAGTGCCACCGCATGCTTCCAGCAGCGAGACTGCTGCAGTGCTACTCAAGCCGACGGCGATGGCGCGCTCGAGGAATGTCCGGCGCGTTATGCGCCCGGCCCGGATTTTGGTGATTATTTCATCAATCACTTCACCTTGCTCAAGATACATAGAGAGTCCTCCTTTGGAGTAAATATAGGCTGACGTAGATAAACATACCAGACGCTCTCAAGCGTTGGTCAGACTTCCATTCTACCGGGCACCTATGTCCAGTAGATTAGAAGTTCTCCTCAGCTCTCTTTTCTATGAAGAATTGAAAGCTCAATCAAAGTACGCCATTTTGTCGACCAACCTCACATTATGTGAAGCTTGCAGACCTAACCCTTGTGCGGGACTCACTTCACTTTAATCTTTTTCACTTCAGCCTTCAAAGTAATTGGGCTGATCGTTAGTTCCTTTTTCACCTGACATAATCAAATCATAACTGCGTTAAAAGAAGCTCAAGGCAACTAACTTTTCAGTACCAGTATGCATCTATACAATACACGTCTCACGCTGAAGTTTAGCTACACCCCTTTCTGCCTGACAGGAAGACTTTTTCAAGTCGCCGATGGCGTCAAGTATGCTGTGTTACTATTGGAAACGATTCCATGACTTATTTTAACAATACCATAATATTTTCCACTTGTAAATAGCTACACAGGCATCCTTGATCATCCTCTCATCTTACTGTAGAGCTAAAGAACTCCCTTTACAGAATGGGTCGCGTATGCTATTCTCAAAGCAGAAAACATACTGGATGATGGAAACGTTTCCAATAATGGTGAGCTTATTGAGCAAAGGCTGAATGAGATGACAACTACCATCCATGATGTAGCTCGAATCGCCGGGGTGGGCATTGGGACTGTTTCACGCGTCATTAATAATAACCCGGGAGTTAAACCTGCCACTCGAACGAAGGTATTATCAGCCATTGCTCAGCTTAACTACAGGCCTGACCCCATTGCCCGCAGTATGATTTCAAAGCGTACCGGCGCAATCGGAGTCATCGTCCCGTTTTTCACCCGTCCTTTCAACACAGAACTGTTGCGCGGTGTGGAGATAGCCCTTACGCAGTTAGGCAAAGAACTTGTGCTCTACAACGTTATGACCGATACCCAGCGCGATCACTACTTCTCTGAACTACCCATGCACCGCAGAGTAGATGGCCTGCTGATCCTATCGCTCCAAATAGAAGACACATTCGCGCTCCATATAAAAGAATCGGGAATCCCGGTGATACTCTTAGATGCCTATTCTCCTTTCTTCACCTCACTGGTCGTCGACAATATAAAGGGAGCTTACCAGGCCGTGAAATATTTGATTGAGCAAGGACACCAGCGTATAGGCTTCATCAATGGTGTGATCGAAGGAAACATCAAATTTAACCAGGCCAATGATCGCTTGATTGGGCTGCATAGAGCGTTTGGGGAGGCAGGTCTCCTCTTTGAACCAGAACTCTTGGTGACGAGTGAGTGGGATCGATATGGTGGGAAACAGGCGGCATGCCAACTGCTCTCACAAGAAAAGCGGCCAACGGCTATCTTTGCCGCGTCTGACATGCAAGCAGTAGGCGTGCTTGAAGCGGCTAGAGATCTCAATTTAAGAGTACCTGAAGATCTGTCTGTTATAGGGTTCGATGGCATCGAAGTAGCGGAACTACTTGAACTCAGTACAGTTCAGCAACCCATGCGGCAGTTAGGTGAGTTAGGAGTCAGTAAACTGATAGTGCTCATGAAGAATCCCCAGCAGTCGCCCGAGCTCATCCGGTTGAATTCAACTCTAATGATACGTCGTACAACCAGGGCGCCTGCATAATGCCGCCAAACAGTTTACGTTTAGAGGTAATCGCTGAAGTATTGGCCCATCAGGCAGTCTCTTATAGTACTTTTTCCTGGTTGCTTTGAACATACAATTTCTTTGGGTTGATCAACCAGGCAGCAATAACAGGCTTTAGCTTTTCCCCAAAAAGTGAAACATGTACGTTTTATCCATAAAAATCGAAGGATTTTAGCCGAATCAATCGAATACTTTTCAAGTATTTGGCGTTATAAATACTGAAATGAGAAATGTGTAAAATCGGACAAAATTCCCTGTACTTAGTACAATTTCCTGTTACCGATGTGTTAGCATTTCCGTTTACTTCTGATATAAGCATTTCTTTTTTTTACGCAATCATCTGATTCTCATTTGTGAAAGGGATGGTATGGAATGAATAGTACTCCACGCACGTATCAACCAATTGATTCGTATGGTGTTATTGGCGACTGCCACTCAGTAGTGTTGGTCGCTCCTGATGGCTCTGTCGACTGGGGTTGTCTGCCCGATTTTGATAGTCCGGCCGTCTTCTGTCGCTTACTCGATGAGGCGCACGGCGGCTACTTTCAGATCGCTCCCACTGATTCTACGATTACGGGATCGCAACGCTATCTCCGTGGCAGCAATGTGCTCCAAACGAGATTTTCCAGCGCTGCCGGTGAGATCATGCTCACGGATTTTATGCCCGTTGAGACACTCAGCGCCTGGCAGTTCCGCGAATTAAACAATAACACCTGGACGCGTGAAGATGGCTCCTGCCATAGCCTGGTGCGCATCGTGGAATGCACACAGGGCGAACTGCCGATCACGATGACACTCAAAGTCAGCCCCGACTACGCAGCATCGCCATGTGAGGTGTCTATTCTTCCCGATCATCTAGGTGCGATCATCTCCGGTGGACATCAGCATGTGGGTCTAGGTGTGGTGGGAGCCTATCGCATACCCTCGTTTTCCATGTCTATCTCCCAGCAAGCCGGAGACCTGCATCCCTCTGTGCGGGTGCAGGTCACATTACAAGAAGGCGAACGCTTGATATTTGCTCTTGGGGTGGGGCGCAATGCGCAAGCTGCTCGCCGCCTGGCCGAACAGGAATTGCACCTGCGCAACTTCGATTGGGAACTGGCACATACCTTGCACTGGTGGCGGACGTGGTTGAAAGGATGTACTTATCATGGACCCTATGAAGCCTGGGTCAAACGTAGCGCATTGGTGCTCAAAATGCTGACATACGCGCCCACCGGTGCGATTGTGGCAGCACCCACGACCTCGCTCCCCGAAGAATTGGGTGGGGGCCGTAACTGGGATTACCGCTATACCTGGCTGCGCGATGCCACTTTCACTCTCTATGCACTCAATGTGCTGGGTTTCACGGAAGAAGCGCACGCCTTTACCCACTGGCTACGCCGTCTCTCGTATTCAAACGGGGAAGACCTGCAGATCATGTATGGTATTCGTGGTGAGCGCGAGCTGATGGAGCGAGAATTGCTGCACCTGAGTGGCTATGGTGACTCCCGGCCAGTACGGATTGGCAACGGTGCAGCAGATCAGAAGCAACTGGATGTGTTTGGTGAAGTATTGGATTGCATTCACCTGTTCCGGCGTCAGGGGGGCTTTGAACGTTATGGTGAAAAGCTAGAGGGGCCGTTATGGGCAATGATGTGCCTGCTGATCGAGCATGTATGTGCACACTGGCAGGAGCCTGACTTCGGCATCTGGGAGGTGCGAGATGGTCTACACCATTTTGTCTACTCTAAAGTCATGTGCTGGGTCGCGCTTGATCGTGGCATCAAAGCTGCAGAACAACTTCACCTGGAGGCCGATCTGCCCCGCTGGTGGCAGGTACGTGACCAGATTCGCGCGGACGTTCTGACACATGGCTACAATACCCAGATTGGGGCCTTTACCCAGTCGTACGAGAGTACGGTGCTGGATGCCTCAAATTTATTGTTGCCGCTGGTGGGCTTCATTGCTCCCGATGATCCGCGCATGCGCTCCACCGTGGATCGCATCATGGAGCGCTTGACCGATGAGCGTGGCTTCGTTTACCGGTATCATGCCGACGACGGACTGACGGGGTGTGAGGGCACCTTTACTATCTGTACGTTCTGGCTGGTCGACAACCTCTCTATGCAGGGACGTGTTGCCGAGGCAGGATCGCTCTTCGAGCGGCTGCTCAGTTATGCCGGTCAGCTTGGGCTGTTTTCGGAGGAGATTGGTACCAACGGGACCAAAGCACTGGGGAACTATCCGCAGGCGTTTACACATATTGCGTTGATCAATAGTGCGTACAATCTCAAAAAAGCGGAAATGCGCCATGCAGAGCATCATACTGACCCTGTCATCGCTGCCATCAGGCTAGATGGACAAAGGAGATAGACTAGCTTAGGATTGAGACGGCAGAAAAAGTAAAACAATGCAATAGGCAGACGCGGCCAACAATAAGAAGCAATAGCTTCCGACAAGAATACGTGAAATCTGAAACGTTCCTTCGGAGGAGCGAGGCCGAAAACTACGAAGAGACATGCGTAACCCAACAAAGAAGATGCCTACAAGCAGCAAAAAATCCAATATTTTGACGCCAAAGGAGCCATTAAAAAGGGCAAAGGTGATCGCTAAAGGAGCAAAAGCCATCATACCACCTAATACATCCGCGGTAGCGAATCCCATAAACAGCCCCTCATCAAATCTGAGTTTCAGTAGCCGCGGTGTCATGGTCATAACAATCCATAACCCACAAACATAAGCGACTAAACCAATCAGTATCCATAAAGCAATTTGCATTTTCTTTAACTCCATACAAAATTTTGCGCATCCATACAGCCCAGCCATAGTGCTCATTTTTCCAACACTGCTATTGTATCATGCTAGGAGTTCTGTAATTGGCTTCCATAAGAAATAGTGTGGGTAATTCGGGCTATCTGTGCTATAGTGTGTTCAAAAATGAGCAATCGAGGGATCCACTATGGCCGAATTAGTATGGAAAGGCAAACAATCCGTAAAGCAACTGCATGCCAGAGAACAAGAAACATTCATCGACTCTAAAGAAGACCCACAACAGCTTTGTACGTATGAGAGCTTCGAAGGCCAACCAACACATACACGTTCCAATAAACCCGTTGCCTCTACTCAGAGTTGGCACAATCGCTTGATTCTAGGAGACAAAAGCGCTGTCCTTCCAGCGTTACTTTCCGAATTTGCCGGGCTAGTCAACCTGATATACATCGATCCCCCATTCATGACAGGTCGCAATTTTAAAAGTGGTACGCAACTTGCCTTTAGCGATAAGTGGGACAATGATCTCGATGCTTATCTTCAATGGCTATATGAAACCTTTGTGTTGTTAAAACTTCTCCTTGCTCCGGATGGCAGTCTCTATGTACACCTGGACTGGCGCGTTACCCATTATGCCCGAGTTATATTAGACGAAGTATTCGGCTTCAACTCCAGCGCGAACGGCCCAGGCTTCCAAAATGAGATTATCTGGCATTATCAATCGGGAGGACGCTCGCTCAAACGCTATGCGCGTAAACATGACACTATTCTGTTCTACAGCAAATCAGCACGGTATCGTTTTCATGGGGAGAGGATCGGAGAGCTGCGAGGTCCGAAAAAACGCAATCATATGAAAAAAAACGTGGATACGAATGGGCATGTTCACTGGACAATCCGTTCAGCCGGACGACTCTATAGCTATGACGAAGATACACCTATGACCCCTGCTGATGTGTGGAACGATATCAGTCATTTGCATCAGAAAGACCCGGAGCGCAATGGATATGCTACCCAGAAACCTGCGGCGCTACTTGAACGTATTATCCTTGCATCATCCGAAGAGAAAGATCTCGTACTTGATTGCTTTTGTGGTAGTGGAGTAACTCCAACAGTGGCTGAACAACTTGGCCGGCGCTGGATCGCGTCCGACCAGAGCGAACTCGCACTAACAATGACCCGCGAACGATTACTGACACTAGACCAGGTTCATCCATTTGTAATACAGCGACTCTCAAAATAACCCAGACACCCGTAGGTGCCGATAATGCACTTTCAAAAATTAATACCGATTATGAAACCAGTCTGTACGCTGCTATGACTTCTTTTATCATCCACATTTAATTTTGAAACTGCATGATCGTGCACACCGCCGATTTATCGGCCTCAATACGCATCAACCTAAGCAAAGCCCATCACCATCCGTAGGGGCGAGGGCGGATGACGTGGGGAAGGGTGGGCCTTTATGGTCGCCCGCCGTGGATCGCCTGGAGCCGCTGGCTTGTCAATGAAAAGGCCCCACGCCCCCACCCACGGGCGACCATAAAGGCCCACACCACATCCACCCAGCCACCCTCGCCCCTACGGAATCCTCGATTGGGGCTTAGGTTGATGCCTATTACCGCCGATTTATCGGCCTCGGCGGATGCCAGCATTTAATAGTCAATATGCATAACCTGTCTCTTAAGCTACGTATGGTATAATCGAGCAAGCAATCAAAATATTGATGAGGCGTTGAGAAAAAATGAGCAATTATGTTAGCACTATTGGAACAACTATTTCGCCAGGTACGAGCCTACATGCAGTCTGAGCGCTTCGATCGCTACCAGGTTCATTCCCAGTCAGCTCACCATACAACCATGTTATTTGACCGTGAAGCGGAAGATATCATTATCAACGGGTTAATTGAAAGTGTTCACAGCTTCGAGATCATTACTGAGGAGCGCCCAGCGTTTTCGACATCCACGGTACCATCCTACCGCATCATAGTTGACCCTGTAGATGGCTCAACAAATGTTGCTCGTGGCATCATGACAGCAGGAGTATCACTGGCAGTTTTACCAATAGATGAGCCGATCAGTCCTGAATATGTGCAATGGGCACTGGTCGGAGAACTTTTCAGCGGAACCGTTTTCCTGGCAGAGCGTAACATGGGAGCATTCTGCAATGGACATCGATGCCAGGTTAGCGAAACCAGGCATCTTAATCGCAGCCTGGTAGGAATGAACTTTGACGGTCGCAATCCTGAAGTGTTACGCAAGTTACTCATTGAACGCCCTGCACTCGGTAAGATACGCCGCACAGGCAGTTCCGCGATGGATATTGTATATGTCGCTAATGGAGCTTATGATGCCTATATCGATATCGGTGATGTGATTACTGCTGAATCATTCCTTGCATCGTTGAGTATTGTACTTGAAGCTGGTGGCGTTTTCAGTGATCAGTATGGCAAACCTCTACGCCCTATCTCAAACCTGACTGAGGGTTTTTCTCTTGTAGTTGCTGGTACCAGAGAGCTTCATGAGGAGATAATCACACGGATTAATGGCCAGAGCCAGTGACTTGTATGAACCAGTTCACAGCACAGTATGACACCATATGGTATGATTTAATATAGATAATTCCTAATAATTTATATCAGAAAAAGCTCTATGTTTGAAGGTTTATATGATGCAAATCAATGTGCAAGTACAACGGAGAAAAAGACATACCCCTCGTCATATACCAACGGTGTTCATGAGTGCTATTATACTTTGCCTGGTACTCCTAAGCGCATGTGGCTCCATTCCAGGAAATACAGGCTCTAGCTCTTCCACTACTACATCAACGCCGACTATCGACCCCACATCCAAAAACCAGGGCTATATGCAATTGCTCGCCTTTCAACAGTGGATCAGCTTAATACGGCAATACAATGGAGATATTACCACCTTTCAACAGCAGTACACTACCGACCAGAAGGCGCTGAACACTGCTAGAACAGAGGCAGCTTACAAATCCGCTCTAGCGAAGTTGAATGCACATGTTACTGCCATCAAAATTCCAGCGATGAAAACCGAGAGCAAGAGCCTTCAAAGTCAACTGCAGCAGGAAGTTGCGAGTTGGGGTCAGCAGCATCAGTATCATGATGATTACAATAATACGAACTACCCGCTTGGCTTTGAATATGGGCCAAACGGCATCGGTGGTTGGGTACAGCAAGAGTTAAACTCGGCTCAAACGTTGGCCGATTACCAGCAAGCAATTGAAGATTTGAACATGTATCTGACCAATTTCCAGGCGCTGGTAACCAACACAGGCGATAAAACACCCAGTAACCAGGTTCACCAGACTGACCTTCAACTGATGCAACACTACGGATTTATGAATAAAAAGGTTGTTGTCATCTCGCTTGCTGAACAAGCTATGCGCGTCTATCAGAATGGTAAGCTGGTCAATGCATTCTTAGTCACCACAGGTCGCCCTGAAAGGCCGAGCCCTCCCGGAACATGGTGGGTGGAAGGAAAAAAGTCCCCGACTGTCTTTAAGGCAACCGTTCCACAAACGTCCCCTTACTGGTATCCTGATACCCCCATCAATTACGCCATGCAATACCATAGCGACGGCTACTTCCTACACGATAGTTGGTGGCGCTCTGACTATGGCCCAGGCACAAATTTCCCACACCAGGATGCGAGTGGTGACTCATTCTCTTCTTTTGGATCACATGGTTGTGTGAACATAGCCAAAGATAACGCAGCCTGGCTCTATAACTTTGTAAAAGTGTATACACCAGTTCTCATTTACTAAATCAGTATAATTACTACTTTGAGCTTTTCCTGAAGATGATCGTTGTTGCAACTAACGTGATGAAAAGCATAACAATCCACCCGGAAAGTAGTATCAGCAAGAGGTTATCTTCACGCTTTTCAACTTCTCGTAGAGATCTGCCTGCAAGCACAAAGCCTGAGTTTAGCCCTTTTATATTTGTCACCACGACTGCACTGCGTACACCTGCTTGAGGTTGCCAGGTTATTCTATCCTCGCCATTTTGCCTCACATAATCAAAAACTCCAGAGGGGATTGTAGGTGTCTGACCATTTAGTTGTGCTGATGAGGCAACGGGGTTTCCATTAGCATCAAAAATTATTACGTAGGGTGCTAAACTTTTGGCAATATCCACCTTCTCTGATGGCACAACATTTTGAACCTGCTCTCCATTCGCAAGCTTTGCTGCAATATCTTCAGCCATTTGGATCTGCGGATCATTGGCGCCTTGCCTGATATCCTGTTGAACCGCGGCATAAATCAACCCGATTAGTCCAGAGACCACAATGACACTAAGCAGCCAGTATTTTAAAATTGTTGTAATATTCTTGATGAGCATAGGGAGATTATATGCCGTAGGCTGGATAAATGCAATCTGACAGTGCTTGCCTATCCGGCACTTAACGTGGCACCAATAATACGCTGAAGTTATCCCACCAGTTTGCAAACTGTTCACGGCTCATAATTGTGCGGTCTGCAGGAGCAGAATCTACGAGATAGACATTATTGCTATCTCCGCCTCGTACAACAAGAATATGACCTGGTACACCCACGATCACAGGGAATCCCTTGTTAGCTATATTGATCAAATCTGGAATTGTACGAGGCGGATTGGGTAACGCTCTAAAACCAAAGTAACTTGCAGCTTTCGCTATGCCCGTCTCGCCACCCGTCAGGCCATTATAAGTGTCCCACACCCCTAAATCTGATTCCACCTGCAAGACATCTGCAGCGATGAGATGACGACCGTAAGCATTCATCACCTCTTCCATAGAGATACCCGAACACGAAGACCAGGACCAGACCTGCCACTGGTAATTCGTATAATACTGCCCTCGAATAGCCGAATCGATGCGTTTTATGCGGCTACTAGCGCTGCCATCTAGCGGCAACGAAGAAGTCGACAAATCAAAAGCAGAAGAGTGCTGTGCTAAATTGAACAATGCGATTCCACGCTTCAAGCCCTGTAGCGCTCCGTCCGCGAGACCGCTCTGCAAAAACAGTGTGAGTAACAACATGAGCAGAAGACCGGTGGAGACCATTGTTCGGCGCCGCCTGTACCAGGAAGTTGGTAAGGAAACATGGAAAGGGGTATCTGGCTTTTCTATCCCAACGACTGTCCCATCCTGCAACTGTAAAACAGCCGTCACCTGGCGCTCAGGCAACTGGGACCAGGCTTGTACTTGTGCAGCTTGCGTGCGTAAATGACACCGGTGTTCACGCAATGCGCTGGCGACAAAGCTTGCCACGATCAACAACATCACTATGAACAATAGTGCCGTTATAACGGCGGTCAGCATAGGTTACCCTCATACATCATCTGTAAATAATGGACATTCTTGCTGTTGAGTATAACGATAGATTGCGGGTAAGCCATAAATAAACACAAAAAACAGCCTGATAGTGCTATCTTTTGATCAGTGACCTTAACCTTCGCAATCGTTACTCAGCAGCACTACTTTTAAGAAGATAAACTGCAGAATACCCGGATTCTGGTAAAAATGGAGCTATAAGAGGAAGAAGGTACTATTTTAGTCCTGATTGTGACGCCTTTGTGATAGCAATTGGCTTCGCGAGGCTGTATACTTGTAGTGTGAGGAAGAAGAGAGGCCAGGGGAAAAGAAAGGAGCTTCATTCATTAGATGACGACACACTTTCTGGGCTGTGACGCAAGAGCAAGGACATTAATTTGATTGAGGCAGTTCGTATTAAACACTGCATAAAGTAATTTCACATGCCGTCCTTTGTTTCCGTAAGTGTCATAGCCCGGTTTCTTTTTTGGGCACAATAATTGACGACTACTAGCGATAAACAGCCTGGGTTGATGATAACTCAGGTGCTTTTTATTTTTGGTCTATCTTGCATCACTTCTTTGAGAGAAATACAATTATTGAGAAAACTGGTAATTACCCAGAAGTCCGCCCGAGATCCTTCGCTGCGCTCAGGATGACAAACCCCCTGGCTGTCATCCTGAGCGCAGCGAAGGATCTGTCACGTGCATTCGTCCAGCAGACCCGACTCACGTAGCTTTTGGGACTTCTG